>JAABUK010002204.1_pt1 | contig 35469 bp, 57 predicted proteins | sample 5559141 | NCBI WGS metagenome assembly JAABUK01 (sample SAMN10711869, study PRJNA513367) | rock metagenome | isolation source: Antarctica rocks | place: Antarctica: Victoria Land, Pudding Butte nord | collected 2016-01-03
GACTTGGTCATTGTGCATGGTAGGGGCGGGTACGGCGGGCAGAGTTGGAGCGGGAGAAGGTGGCCCACAATGCAGCAGAGCTGCGCACAAGCTTCGCGCAGGCCCAGCTGTCTCACACCACCGTGGTTAAGCGCCTACGCCAGCAGCTGCAAAATGCTGTGGAGGGCCACAGAGTTTCCCAAGGTGAGTCAACATTCAATAGTGAATCTAGCAGTGCCTATTGGCTAAGATGCTACAACATCAGCTCAGAAACATGAGTGGTTGGGGTCTGAGCTAACAAGACAGCACCAGCACAAGCATTGGTGGCTGAAGCATGTGCACTGCTTTGTTTTGCATAGACATTGGACCCCACCTAGTGCAGCCACCTCTTGTCAGCATCCTTGTCACCTGCATCTTCTTAGAACAAAATTGGAAAGTTTACGCTTTTCAGCGATCCTGACGGGAGCCTACTGAAGCGGCAGCCTGGAGCCTGCATCTTCTTACTAGCTGCATGCCTGCCTCATGTCTTCCAGGGTGGCTTTTCCAGGGGTCACCCCTGTGCATCACCATGACACTATGGCCAGGTATGTATAGTTGCACGATCAATGCCTTGTCAAAAACGTGCTGCTATTGTGTGGTGCAGGGCGGCTTGAGGGGCAGTTGGCTGCTGAGAAGCAAGCCCACAGCACAGTCAGCAGTGAATTGGTGGCTGCTCAGAGGGAAATGGAGGGATTGGTGCGGCGCAACCGCAATCTTGAGCTGGAGCTTGCCAATGCTGCCGTGGGTGAAGAGGCCCACCAGGTGCAGGTGGAGCAGAAGGAGATGAGGGCAAGCTGGGAGGCACAGTCAGCCGAGGTGACCTCTGTCAAGGTGAGCACACCTGCTTTGTCTTGCAGCAAGACGTGTATGATCTCCCCTCTTTCCCATCCCCTCTTCGTGCTGTTGCATTCAGCTTTGGCAGCTGTCATCCTGGGCCCCCTGTATGTGCACCCCCGACCCCGTCCCCATGCCTTACCTGCCAACACACTCCCCTCTTCCCACAGTGTGTCTATGTGAGGGAGTCAGGCGTCACCAATACTTTTTTTGTGGTGATGCAATTTATGCTCCAGTTGCTCACCAGACCCATTGCCTTTCAGGCGGAACTGGCAGCAAGGGATGCAGACATGGCAGCCCTGCAGGAGCAGGCGAAGCAGTTGCAGTCACGGCTGCAGGCAAGTGATGGCCTGCTCCAAGATGCCAGGAGGGCTGAACAGGCCAGCCTGGAGCGCATGACAAGGGATGCTGAGCAGCATGCTACAGAGCTGGCAGCTGTCAAGGTGTGCTGACACTGCTGCTATTGTCCTTGGTTTTATGTCCTGACATCTGTCTTGTTTGCTCTTTACAACAATGCCCTGTTCACAACCCTTCAGCCATGAGCTCAGTATGAATTCAGTCACCTGTGTCAGATCAAGGAAATGAGTTTTGTCACCTGCATTGATTCATATACTCGGTATGTTTACCTGTACAATGCAAACGGCATGATGAAATGCATGCTGCTTTGTATCATCTGCTGGTGCAAAAGCCATCAGCGCTTCTTACTTTGTCTTGATAGCCTGGCCAAGATGTGGCAGCATAACTTGCTCTGTTTGGGCAGGTGGAGAAGCCCAATGGTTTGCAATGCTGTGCAGGCCCAGCTGGAAAGGATGGGCAGGGACGCCAGTGATGCTGCACAGCTGCAGCAGCAGGTGCAGCAGCAGGTGCAGGCCAAGGGGAGGCTGCTGGGTGAGATGACTGAGGCCAACAAGCAGGCTCAGGTGTGCCTTACTTTATTAGCTTGTGCCTGAAAGTGCAGTGCATCAGGCATGAGCATCAGACTTTTCTGTATCTAGCATCTGATGCGTTGTCATCTCAGTTCACAAGCTGACAAGCTTGGCCTATGGTTGTGGGGCTTCGCCCACCTGGTCGCCCTAGGTCTAGTTTCATAATGTTGCGTTGCATGATTGTCAAACCTGACGAATTGGTAGACCGTATAGAGATGTGCAAGACAGACTGCTTTGGAAATACAAAACTTGTCCTGCATGTACCTAGCTCATCATGAGCTGGAAAGCGTTTTTATCATCATCATCATTGTCATTGTCATTGTCTATCGTTGGCAATGCAGGGTGGATCTCCTTGTGTACCTGGTTAGCATTGACATGATTGTATCACAGAGTATTGCCGAGCTTGATTTGCATATGTGTTCCGTGACTGATGATGGACCCTTTGTAAAGCTGGCTTATGAGTGTCAACTTGCACTGCAGGAGGCGTTGGGTACACAGGCAGCAGAGAAGCAGCAGGCAATTGGCCGCCTGCAGGAGCAGGTTGACCACCTGCAGGACCAGGTGGCACGGGCTCAAAATGCTCCCAACCTTGCACAGGTACACACCTAGGTTGCATATCTCTCTACATATATCAGGCTGTCTCTACACAGGTACTTGTTTCCAGCATGCGCATGCATTGTTTGGACGTTCCTGCACCCTGCATTCTGTATCTGCATCATCCAGTGTACAAAGTGTCCACAGTCGACCGATATTGCGATCAATTCTCAGCTGCAGCGCAACAGAAGTAGCCAAGAAAACATTTCTTGTACTGCATAAGAGTCGTGCTGTTGACACAGGAGGAGGCTGCAGCAAGACTGCAGAGGGAGGTTGGTGTGCTACAGCAGCAGCTGAGCACTGAGCACGACCTGATGGTGGAGGCCCAGAGCATCCTTACCACCACACAGGTATTCTGCTTCACGACCGCTTTTGTCAGAGATCCAATAATCATCTCTCTTTGGGTTTTTCAGGTTTTTTGTCCATGTTTGCCTTCTGTTGCTTGCATCGCGTTTGCATTATTTCCTGCTTCAACTGTCACACAAAAGGAAGTGTGGTATGCTCATGTCCAGCTCGCTTGTGCCTCAAGCCAAGCCAAGGTCGTCTTAGATTTGTTGCTGTGCTCACGCAGCACATGACATACTGACTCCGCATAGGGGCTTGCTGAGGCTACAGTTCTGAGCTTCTCTGTGACTGCAAACTGTTGATGGTGATGGGTGGTGATGCGTGCAGGAGGAGGGCCAGCGGCTCCTTCAGAGGGTTGAGACTGCTGAGGGCCAGGTCCACCACCTGGAGAGCCAGAAGCTGACCTTGTCTACCAAACTGGCAGACGCCCAGCAGCAGCTGCCAGCGCTGCAGTCTCAGCTTCAGGTGAGAGATTGACCTGGATCTGCATGCTCTTTCACATCCTTTCATCTACATCCACATGAATCAGTCAGCATGCCTTGACCAGGCAGGATGCAGGCTGACTTGTCATTGGGGGCCTTGGCAACAACCTTCATTCGCTGAAGCATGGAGTTGTGTGTGTGACTCTGCAGGAGGCTGCTAAGGGTAAGCAGTTTGCAACAGCAACTGCAGAGCGGCTGGGCGGGCAGGTGGAGACCCTGCAGGGGGAAGTAGCAGAGCTGCAGCGCCAGCTGGAGCAGCAGTCCAGTCAGATGAGCAGTCAGGCAACTGACTCAGCAGAGCTGGCCAACACCCGGCTCAAGCTGCGAGACTCCCAGGTCTGCTGCTGTCTTTGCTTGGTTGGGCAGTCATGCAGACTTGCAGAATGTGAGGACTAGTGTGTGAAAGTGCAAGAGTGCAAAGGTATCATACAGATGGTCTTCATGTCAGTCAGCAGAATGTCAGCAACATCTGAGCAGTCCCAGCAAAAGCTTGATGCAGTTCGTAGCCTGACAAGTGCTGTTCATCAATGCTTTCTGTTGGCATAAATGGATGAGGGCCTTCAACCTGACGTTCAGCAATCAACGGTGCGTTTGTGTGCAATGCTCAGGTGGCCTGCAAGGCCCTGGAGGAGGCCCAGGGCAGGGCTGAGGGGCTTCGCCAACAGCTGCAGGTGAGAGCACATCACAGCACATGCCACATAGTCCTGTGTCTTTGTTGGTATCTGACCTCATATTGCTTTTGGGCTTGAGCTTTCATGCTATCTGATTATGCAGGCAGCATGTGAAGTTGTCATCATGCTGATTGCCTTGTGCTTGACTGAATGTTTTGCTGGATGGTGCAGGCAGCTGTTGCAGCTCAGCACTTGGCGGAGAACAACCTGGTGGAGACCACCAAGAAGCTGGCAGCATCTGACAAGACGCTGAAGGTACACTCCTGACTGAGCATGTGATATGTTGCCTGCTTGACAGACTTTGGACCTCAGCAACAGCGTCAGCGAATGAGACCAGCAACCTGCTTAGCAATGCTGTGTTCAATGTGGCAACATCTCAGTGACATGCAGCACACTAATCAACAGAAGTTGCATAAGCATGCTACCCCTTATTAGCATATGATCACCTCATATGTTTACACGTTTTTTTGTGACATGCAGCTGATTGGCAAGAAGAGGGAGAATGGCAGCAGCCGCAAGTCTGAGCTGAAGAAGCAGAGGTCACACTTGGAGGGGCGGGTGGGGGGCCTGGAAGAGCAGCTGGAGGCTGCGTTCACTCAACTCAAGGTTGGTTGCATTCACTATCCACTACGTCAGCTCCTTGCAGTGCACAGTCACAGTGTGTGCGCGCGCTGTCAGCTTGATTGCTGTCAGTATCAAGAATAAGGTTCAATGCTTCTGCATCAGTCAGGATGTGGTCTTCACTGCAAAGCAAGGTTGAGTATGCTAGCAACAGCTGTCACCAAATTTGCGCATTGTGGCCTAATGAGGCGCTCTAGGTGCAACAGTGTTCAACGATGGTCATCGCTAGCTGTCACTATCATCTTCACACTACTCGCAGCTTGTCAAGCAATACAAGAGTGCGTCAGGCTCAACATTTGGTGCTCCATGTTATCAGGCCTGATTTGTAATTGTATGTTTGTCTGAAATTCAAGGCTGGTTTGCAGGAGGAGATTGCCCAGGGTTGCTACCTGACCAAGCATGTGGACCTGCTCAAGACTCAGCTAGTGAGCGCTGGGCTTGAGCCAGCTCCTGTTGAGCAGGCTGATGATGACTATGTGAGTTCTCACATTTTGCACTGGCTTTGGTGCTTTCTATGCGGTGCCTTTGCAGTTTTCAGTTGTTCTGTGAAGCAGCAGGTCATGCAGCCTGTATGACTCATGCAGCTTCCGTCTGTCAGTGTTTTGTAAGTGTGATGCTTGACCATTTCATAGTGGAAATTGCTTGGCGCTTGATACCACAGAGCCTTAATACTTGCTATTGATCATGTTGGGACAGCCTTGTGTGCAGGAAACCGTATGCATCTGCTTGACATAAGAACCCTATCTATTTTAACATTGTTTCTCTAACTCCTTTGAATTTTGGTTTGTTTCTGGGCACATGCAAAATTTGCATTGCAAATGACACCGTACAATGTGCATGTTGCAGGATGCTCTGTCGCTGTCAGACCTGGACTTGACTGTACGCCATGGAGGGCAGGAAGATGAGGAGGCCACAACTCCTCAGTCTTGGGGATCCCAGGGTGGATCCCCCCACATTGGTGCAGCCTGGGGCAACTTAGATGCAGGGGCTTCCTGCTCCAGCGATGTTGCAGAAAGCCTCCAGATGCACAATGAAGATGCATCTGGAATGGAGGACGCTGCAAGCAGTCCAGATGCAGGGGGCAGTGTGTATGCGTCAAGCACTGCAGATGCTTCGGAAGGTGGTGGTGGAGGGTTCAACATGAAGGAAGATGGCTGGGAAAAGGTACAGAGGAACATACGGAAAGGAAAGGCATCCTGGGATGGGCTGAGGCAGGGATCTAGGGGCAACGCCAGGCGTTCTGGCACTAGAGAAAAGTCTAGGCTGGGCAATTCTGCCAATGTCTAGGAGGTCCCTTAGAACAAGTGATGTGTGGACAATAGAAAACATAATGCAATGATGGTGAATTGCCTACTTTGCTTCATTGTTGGAAGGTGTTTTGGCTATGCAATGAGAACATGAGCTTTGTGAGCATTAGCTCAAGCAATTGGTAAAGAGTCATGCACATTCGTAATGTTGCATGTGTATGGACATCGACAAGCCTGGCGATCATGTCAGCCACGTGTCAACTAAGTATTGTTGACTGATATAAGCTTTGTCAGAAGAATACATGCAATGGCCTTTGGTCGACAAGAGCCTGCGCGTCTGCATGATGCATGCTGGCCGCATGCCACTCCACGATGCATTTGTACGGTTCAGGCAGGCACAGGCACATTTCACAAAGACATGCTGCTGTGTCACAGCATTTGGCTGTGTACCTGCTGACAGTCACTAAATTGCCAAGCAGGCCTTTTAGGGGGGCGCTTTTATAAATGATAACAAGAAGAGCAGAACTGATGTCAAATTTGCAGCAATGGCCCCGATTGTATAAGCCACGAGGCCCTAAAAAGATTCAATGTCTTCTTGGCATGCCTTCTCAATCAGTCATTGCAAAGTCCTGAGCTTTCCACATGGCAGCGTTATTACCAACTTGTTCAAACCATTCTTCACTTCGCTTCGACACACACTCTGAGGGCTTCTCACTCTGCTGATATAGGTATAATGAACTTCGGCTCTCTTTTGGATTCTGTTGCCTGCTGCTTGATGCTCGTGGCCGGCAGACCTATCAGCCAGCGATTTTTTTGTTGAAGCTTTCAGCTCAGACGCGACCTGTAAATAAATTTTGCACTGACACTGACTCACAATGCATTGCACACGTCCCCGAGCCCCTGCTCACACACGATCCCTCGCGATCGCGCTTCAGAGTTTATTTTAAACCATTCTTCACTCTAAGCTCATATGTACGGAGTGCTGGCATGCCGACTCCTGGAGTCTAGGTTAATAAGCCATCAAGTGGCCTGATGTAAATAACTAAGTGGTGACCAAGAAAAGGATTGCGCTAGCAACTGAGCAAAACGCTCCATGCACCCTATCATAGACTTGCCATTTTGCAGAGCTCAACTATTCACCAATTTAGGGTCAAACCTTGTAGTCCTGTAGCCTGTTTAACTTACTCGTGTTTAATTGCTTATAAGCTGCAGTTTCCATGTAGCCTGCAATTTTGATACTAGGACCTGCCTTGCTCTCATGAACTGGCAACACCTGCCGTGAAAACGCTGACGAGCTGTCGCAACCTGTAGGGAAAGCAGCTAGAGCAACAGGTTCACAGCTCCACCTGGCTCTCCTGATCACAGTGAATGAAAAACCCAAATGCATGAGGGATAGCAGTTTGGAGCAGCAGCCCTAGTCAGAATCTACTGAGCTTGTTTCCTCCTCAGACTCAGCTTCTCGAAGCCAGGCTATGAAGGCAGCAGCTTTCTTGAGATACTTCCGCTCGTCTTCTTCTGCCATTTGCTTCTCATCAGCCCAAACCAGCACTGCATCTTCCTCTATGACGTCATCATCGTATAATAGCTTCACCACCTGTAGTGAATAGAACCACCAATGCATCAGCTGTGCGAGAAGAGCAACAGGTCAGACAGAAGCTGGCCGGTATGAAGCTCTGCAATCAGTCCATCAAGCAATCCATCAAACAGTCCATGCTCACATATGTGCACGAGCAGCCAGGGTCAAACGCCCAATTGCACAATGCTTCACTCCCTTGACAAAACAAACATTACAGTCATATACTTTGAGACAATGTCATCATCACAACAGGTACATTGCCTGCAGGAGACACTGGTTTCATTCTTGACAAGTTGAATTTGTTTGCCATCAGCACAAGGTGTGCAAATGATGATGCATGGCACTCAGCATCTGTGGAATCTGATTGATCAGATGCGGTGTGCAAGACATGCCCTGGTGGTTGCAGCATCTCACCTGCTGGAAGACAGCCTCAAAACAGTGACCATGTGCAGTGTGGTCTCTGTCCTCTTCACAGTACTCCTCTAGAGTCAATAGCAACTCCACCTGCCGGGGATCATGAACTTGTTACAGATGATGCTCAACTAGCAGGACCATCACAGATACAGCTTAGTGCTAGGTACAACTGAGCTGCAATTATGCATGATGTTGGCTCGTAAGCCATGTATGAGGCTGCTGACTTGGCTGTCACTCCACAACTGAACATTGGACAATCAAGACATGGGAAGCCTGACGCTATGTCTGACACAGCGAGTTGTGGGACTCTGATCTGAGCCCTATTGCCTTCTTCAACATCTTTGACAACATACAAACAAGCAGATGCGCAATGCACGTGTGCAGCTGTTGCACGTGCCTGTTCATCCTGCGACTTGAGGAAGCGCTGCAACAAAGGTGCCCACTCTTTTAGCTTGCTGCTGAGGCGCTGTAACAACTCCCCTCGCCCGGCCTGCAAAGTCACAAGGTCTCTTCAAGCAGTCATCCTGACACTTGTATGCTGTGTGGGTTATGCTATGTGTCAGTCTCAAATGTCACTGAGATGCTGATGCAGCACTTGCTGAAGGCATTGCTTCTGTAAATGGCATCTGCTGCCCTTGTCAAGGATGATGAGGTTTGTATCTGCATGCATGCTAGCTTGTGCGAGCCAGTAGCAACTGATGTGCATCAAGCTGCTGCGTGTTCCTGAACAAGCGCAGTCAGAGCATGGCCAACTGACGATTAACATGATGATACCCTGCGAAACATGGACATTGGATCTATGCCCCTTGCAGTGGAGCAACTCTTCTGTGGCAACATAACTAATTATACTATAATAATAATAATAATAACAATTATTGTTGTTATGATTATTGTTATTATTATTATTATACTGTATTGTTTTCTTATTTATCTTATTATCAACATGCCACGCTGACATGTTACTGCGGCGGCGCAGTGGACTGTACCTGAGATTGAATGTCTGGCACAGTTGACTGGTACAGACTCTGGTACTCTGATTTGCACACAGCAGGGGGTGGCAAACAAAGGTCGAGTATGCTGGCAAACACGTGCCGTGCACAGTCTGCAAATGTGCGGTCCTCAGCAATCTTCAAGCCATTCAGCTCTATGACAGCCAAGTCCTGATCGTACCCCATCTTTACGCAGCGCAAGAAGGTTTCTGACACCTCCTTCTTGAACAGAGCCTGCATGCGCAGAGACAAGTCACAGCGTCAGAGTACATTCAAACAGCAGACTTAGCAGTAGGCTCAATTTGTCATCAGCTGCAGCAATATGCTGGAGAGCTGCTCACCAGATAAATGCCAGTGATGTGTGATACATGCCAACAACAATAAGCATTGGTACTGTTGGCAATGCGCTATGTGTGCAACAACTCAACAGACATATCAGAGGCTCCGGACAGAGACCTAAATGTACAACAGGCTACACAGTGATATCGAGATTCTGTGGCGCATGACGTACTGCCCTTCCAGAAGCAAATGGCATGCAAAGCTGTACCTCTGTATCTTGAACCACAGGTTCCATGTGGTCTTGCTGTACATCAGCAATGCTGCCTTCATCAGAGTCAGAGTCCCAGGTGTACTGTGGGGGATTGGGTGGCAAGGATATGCTATGTAGACGCTGCTCCTGCAAGTCTGCAGGTGAGGGCCAAGCAAAGCCGGCACCTCCTGTCCCAACCACATCCTCATCAAACTCTACCGCCACTGCAACAGAGCACAACACCATTGACTTGTGGACCCTATGTGTCCAGATTGACATGGTGGGTTGCAGCTTGTGTAGCAGAACCATAGCACCAGTAGCAAAGCTGCCTGTCACAGCTGTGCTGATAGTCACACTTCACCATCAACAAAGTTCTGCACAAAGCAAGGCATGCAATACAATCTGCAGGCCTGACAGGCTGTTTAGTGAGCTTCAGGCGAATCCATCGCCTGTAGCCGAAACGTACAGCTTGGACTGACACCAAAGCTGTTTAAGTAAGCGCAACAACAAGTACTGCAAACAAAGTAGAGAGCGCTGGTGGTAGATCTAACCTTCTGGAGCCTTGCCTTGAGCCAGGGCCTTAGCAGCCTCTTTGGCAATGCCCTTGGGGCCGGGGACCCCACCTCTCTGGCCACGCTGCTGGCTTGAGATAGGGCTGGCACTACTTGGGGATGCTGCTATTTGACCTGCAAGGCCAGTGACAACTGACATGAGACCTTCTGAGTGAGTGAGTGAGTGAGTGAGTGAGTGAGTGAGTGAGTGAGTGAGTGAGTGAGTGAGTGAGTGAGTGAGTGAGTGAGTGAGTGTGCTATCGTCAACAAGGACATGAACTGTAAAAGAACCCAAGGCTGGCAGGAGGTGCCATTGCTAAAGCAATGACAGTGCAGATGCAATTGCTCATTCAGCAGCCATGTCTGCATGCACACCCTCAAGTGAGATAGGTTCAAGCTGTCACACAGCTGACCCTTTGCAGCAGCTGTATCCACGTACATGTGCAACATATAGACGCAAGAAGTGATGAGCTGGAGCAAAGTGAGCTTGTGCTTGCAGACACACCTGCTGCTGAATACTCTACATCTTCGTCGACCATGCTGGACTGATTGTTCTGACTTTGGCAAAGACTGATACGCGTGTGTGCAGGCACCTGATGACCAGCCCCAATGACTGCCTACAACCACATTGGGATTGGCTTGTTCATGGTCCAGATAGGATAGTGAACACCCAAACATGACAGCTTCCAATGCAAGCTGCCTACATGACAACATCAGATGACATCACTAATGCAGAATACTAACAGACGCATGCATGTCTGCAACCGAAGCAGCTGGACACAAGGAATGGTATGTTATGTGCCAGGCCTGATGAGACAATTTAGCGCCTTTCAATCCCAAAATGTCTACCTTAATTGAGAAACATCATACCAACAGTGAAAATCTAAACTCAGAAACATCTGGGGACAGTAAAAACATGTTTCTACATTGTGGAGATGTGTTAGGAGGGAGACCTGGAAGGAGATGACAGATCCTGGGTGCACAATGGCATCATGCATGATGACTGCCCCCTCACACACCATGGCCGAAGTCAACTGCGCTCCGTCACCCACTCTGACATTGTCTTGGATGTAGCAGCCATCCATCCTCACTCCCCTACCGATGTGACAGTTACGGCCTATTACTGAGCAAGTCACCTATAGCAGCATGCATACTGTGTCAACATTTACTATGCTAAATGCAAGGTTGTGTACAACAAGACAAATACGCTGCAAGCAGCATGTACGAGCCATATGCAGCCAACACTTGCAAGAACAACGCCTTTCAGACAAGTTTCACACAACTTTTGACTGCTGCATCAACTGTGGAATTCTGTGCTGTCAGTGGGACACATCACATTAGCTGCCAAATATGTGGAGCAGCTGCCAATTGCAACTGCTGGCAGATTGCTTGTCCTGATCCAGCCATGCAAAGCAGTAGACCTTACCTGCGTGCCCTCATCCAGACTGGATCCGGTGCCGACAGCACTATCTCTGCCCACAACTGCAGTGCGAGCCACCTTGACATGTTGTTCCCTGCATGACATCTCTGCTCTTTACAGCAAAAACAGACAACTGGATGACATTGGGCTCCAGCTGCAGCCAGCACTTTAGTCATCACGCATCCAACACTTGTCTCCGCTGGGATCAGGTGCATTACAGTCCTGAGCAGCTCCCTAGATGATGTCCTGTTTCAGTCAGAGTAGCAAAAATAATGGGTGTTGATGTGGTCAAAAATCAAGCTCAAGAAGATCAACGCAGCCTTTGCTACAGTGGCCAGAGCCATGAACATAGAGCTCATTGAACTCTAAGCACAGGAGATGCACATAAATAGAGCTCTTTGGACATTAAACACAGAGATGAACATCGTGCTCATAATATTGTGAGCAGCAGAGGCAAGCGATGACAGGTCGCCCAAATGAAGTAGGTTGGTGCTGCTGGAAAGCACCTGTAGCTGTTCTGTCGCTTGAAGCTGTATGTGGATACAGGGTCTGCACCGTGGAGGGAGCCACTGTCCACAAGAAAAGGAAATGACCACCGCTGCAACACTGCCCTCGAAATTGCATCGTAAGAGCGCAGGTTGCGCACTTGGCATGCAAAACCGCTTTCAACCTCATGCACATGCATTGTGTTGCCAAGCTCCTCCTCACTCAGCACTCCAGATATGAAGTCATGCTCAATGTTCTGCATGCACAAACACACTTACATTCATACAGACTGATGTTGAGCACAACAGGTGGCACCTCAACAGCAACTGTCAAGTATGGCTGCAGCAATCCCTCTTGCATTTGCATCAAGCTGTGTATCCTGTGACAAGATCTGACTGCATCCAATGGCAGCTCACCTGATAGTCAAAATTGTCTGAAAACAGCATGAGGACATCTGGTGCACAGATATATATGCGCGTGTCCAGCAGGTCAGTCCTCAAGGAGATCATGTCCCGCTCAGAGAAGTTCTGTGCATCCAGTGTCAAGTGCTTCTTTTGCTTGCTGACGTCAAGGTCTTCAAGTCTGCAGACGATTTTCACACCTCAACATGACACAATGTCCGCTTTGAGTAGAGCAGGGCTGAAATGCTCAAGAAAATGAGCAGTCAACCTCACAATTCTGACACAACAGCTGCACCATTGCTGCTACTGAAGGCATGACAATACATTACTTTCTCACACTTATAGTCTGAAGATGCAGAAGGTATGCATGCAATTGGGATGTGCGCCTTGTGATGGGCTGGGGATATGTACCTAAGTAGACGACTAGATAAAGGGTCCAACGCTACAAGGATTTCAGACTCTCCAGCCCAGCATTTGTGCTTGACATTGCAGGAGCTCTGCATTACCTGCATATCAAGACCAGTCAGTGCTGATGCAAGATGACATAAGCTGCTCGTGCTACTGAGGCTCATGTCGAGTTGTGCATGTCAGCCAAAGTAATGATGCTATGCTTACCATTGTCATGATTGCATGTCGGTCCTCAGCTCGCCTCTTCTTGTGTGCAGAAATGATGCTTTTGAGGTCCAGGTTTGAAATCACATCACCGCCCATGAGCACAAAATCGCTCTTGATCAAGTCTTTCTGATCCATCAGGCGCAGAGCTTCTCCAGCAGATAGGCAAGATGTGGAGATGACTATATGTAGCTTCATTGCTTTCTGCTGAGACCATTTGGGACTTGCCAGATGCGCCTTGACCTGCTCAGAGTGCGCACAGCACACAACAAACACCTGCCACACCAGGCAAGTTGAGCACAACCTCCAATAGCAGTGTACTGACTTCAAAGGCTGTCAAAGTTAAATTGTGATGCTGACCAACCTCTTCAACTCCAGAAGCAGCCAGCCATTCAAGGGTATAGTCCATCATAGGCACGTTGACCAATGGCAGAAGCATCTTGGGCTTTTCCAGTGTGACTGGTGCAAAGCTCTGCACACACACCAGGATTTGGTTCCTTGCAGAAGGCTGGGTACCATGGCATCTGCTTGCTGAACAAGTTAAACTTGTCTGCTGACAGATGCAATGTAATGCATAGACAGGCTTCAGCCAATCGCCTGAGCCCCTAAGGCTGCATACCTGCGCAAAGCTGTCAGCAAGCAGTATTGCTGACAGCACGCTCTTGGTTTCTGAGCCAGGCATGTCTGCTAGAGGTGCCATATTGTGCAATGTACTGCTACAAATTAATACGGCAAACTTTGCTGGCCAGCGTACAAGAAGCCGTAGGCTGTTGCTTTGCAGCCTGTACACTCAAAGCAAGGGCAGTACGCTTGGAGTGGCGACGTGGTAGCAACTTCAGTTAGGCGTGTCTTCTGCCTATGCGAGGCAGGGATACTCTGAGGTGGTTGAACCGCGCTGCACCACTGAAGGTGATCACTTGCAGGGTGTGTGTGATGTCTCTGCTGAGGGCTGAACCGGCCTCAAACCAATCCGTCAAATCCTGGCAGGGCTTGTAACTGAAAATGCAGATGCAGCCAAGCTGGTGGGGGTGACGGTAAGCTGTGTAGCAGGCGTGGTCTGTACTGCAGTCAGGAGACGTCAGTGCCTCAGTCGGCAGACAATTGTCCTGTGGCTGCTGCGATAACAGCTTCGGCAAGTAAACAATCAATCCGCTTGCCAATGAAGCGGTCGTATCGGAAAGTACCCTCAGCTGCTACTGTGATGCGTGCGCCCGAGTACACCTCGCTGAGACACACAGACAGATTTTTCCAAGCTGGTCATGGATCAGACTGCTGGCACTGACACGAGATGGCGCATCATTGCTGAGCTTGCTGCGCTAAAGCAGCAATGAGTGGTGAGGTTGCGGAGTCTCAAGGGCAGAGGCTTTCTCCTAGAAAATGGTACCCTGCATCCTCAGCTCTCAAACACAGACCTGTAACACCCGTGGACAAAGCTGCGCAATTTGTGCCCCTGCTTGATTGGCAAGAAGACAGGCAACCTTCTCGAGAATTGGTTGCCCCACATCATAAATCAAAGCCCACTCCATCACAGCAGGCCACCACCGTTGATCTACACAGATTGAGCACTGCTGCCGCAACTTCCGACGCATCTATCTCATCTAGCGATGAGGAGTTTGATCCTAGCAGGCAACCTCGGCGACGCCTCGCAGGTAGTCCCCAACAATACAACAGGGTTAAATACTGCAAACCAGCTATGTTCCACTTCTGTTTTGAGCGTATAACCCAAGTCTGACATGGCCCCAAAACAAACCAGAGAGATGCAGCTCGACAACAGACCATAGGTTCTGGTGCAGGTCGTAAGCAGTCTCAAGCCAAACAGGAACCAAGCCCTGACACTGTGCACAAAACAGCAGCTGCTGCTTTGCCAGTCTTGTTCAGACCTGGGCAGCGTATAACAGCAGGTTCCGATGGTACCCATAAAATTTCTAGCAGCTTGCAGTCAGGACACTATCAAGCAAATGTCAATGCCTTTGCTCATCAAGTACGAGAGCAAAGGCTCAAGCTGAAGCAGGCTGCAGTAAAGGCTGAAAATGAGCTTGACAGGCTAACAGGCTTACTGCAGCGTGAGCAGGCCTTGCAGGTGCTGAACCCTGCCTCTTGCTGATTGACACTGTATCAAGTTTATACCACAGGCCAACTACATGCATCCTGCACCGTTGATTGAAATACATGCAAATGATGCAGCCTGAAAGCATCAGCAACCGATAGTAAGCTTGGCTCATGGATACACAAAATTCTGCAAATCTTTGTGATGCCACCAAAGCTTTAAAAGGAATCACAACACGCCACTGGGCTGTGGCCAGGAAACACCGAGTCATCATAGCTCATGAAACAGCTGAGACATTCTGCACTTGCAAATCTGCTCACTATCATGTGTAACCTTCTGTGCAGGCCAGTGTGAACAAAGGCTCGATCAGATTGGCAGACAATGGGGCTCGCCTTGCTGGCAGGTTGGCACAGCTGCACGGTGACATCTCCCGCCAGCAAGAGCTTGTTCAAATGTTTGCTGAGCAAAAGGCACTTGATGCTGTGGAAAATGAGCAGCACCAAGCCAGTGCTGCATCACATGGGAATGAGCCACCATCACCACAGGGTCAAAACATGCTTCTGCCCTCCCTACCGAGCTCAGTAACAGCACATCATGCTCAACAAGCCAATCAAGTCACATTCAGCAGGCAGGATGAGTCTGACGCTAGGCTGAGCGCAGCACGAGCTGAAGGCAATGCTGATCAGAGGCAAGACACAAAAGGGCGCCATCTGAGGCCACATAGTGGCAGGCAGTCCAGGCATGATGAACAGCCTAGAGACCTTGACATGAGAGGCAGGCACAGTGCACGCCAGGGCCATGGTGACCCCAATCATAGCCCTAGAAAAGGCCGCCAGATCAATGAGCAAGACACCCGGTACATTGCCCTACTCTGTGCACAAATGCACTCACAGGAGTTACAATGGTACATGTATCAGCTTTGTCAATGCTGCACAGTGTCAGTCACAATGCTTCTACGTTGTAGCTTTGTGGCACAGCTTGATCTGGCAGAAGTGACTGTCTACTGATGCTGCCAGTCGTCCTGTGAGTGCATTCCCTCCAAACATGCACCAAGACTGTTGTTCAACACACAACCTATTCATAGATCAATTGGACACACTCTGACCTTCAGCAACTGCAGGCCTGCAAAGCGTCAGCGGCAGCAGGGCAGTAGCCGCTCATTGCAGAGCCAGCGGCAAGCCTGGATGCACAAGCTCACATCAGATGCAGCTCAAGAGGTACCACTTTACAAGCAGCTGTCCGCCGCGCAACTTTGTGGTGCACGCTGCACACAGTGACAACTTGTCAGCGTCTTGGAACTAAAGCATTCTGCAAGCCAAGCCTGCTTGCTAGTCTGCATGTCATGTTACACTTGGATGGTCCGCCTGCACTTTCAGTGGCACTGCATGACAGAATGCAGCAGAAATCTGTGAGGCAGCAATGCCCGACGCCTCGTAATTTTGTGTTCCACCATGAATACATTGCTCAGTCACGCCTCTGTGACTGCAAAAAGCAGTAAGAGCACTGTTGATCTGGGTCTTGCAGGCTGCAAGGCTGGAAGCAGAGGCATGGGCTGCAGAATATGAACCCAGCTGGACCTACCAAGACAATCAGGGCTTATCTCAGGGGCCCTTTCAACTGGCAGAGCTCAAGGCAATGACAGCACAGTGAGACTCAACTTTGCATGATGAGTGATCTGAATGGTGCTTCACATTTTTGGCAGGATATGCGGGTGCCTGTGTCCGCCCTGGACTTGCGCTCAGCACAGAATGACATCTGGATTCTCTCACAGCACTTTGCCAAAAAAAAGAGGGCATCACAAGCTGCAAGATCAGGCTGTCAGCTGCAGGGTCAAGCTGAGTTTTGCCTGCTTGTGTCTAGCATACCCATTCTGCGTCTAAGCTGGGATTGTACAGGTGACACAGCTGTCCAAGTGAGTTTTTCTGCATGATGGCCTGGTACACCCTGTACCATGCTCAGTGCATCAACGCTCTATGACTCTTAAGTATGTGAATCTCACCAGCACACTCCAGCAATGGCTCATAGTCATGATCTTGATGCAGGGGGAGCCTGCAGGGTAGCACAATGGTGCACGATGAGGAGGCAGAGATCTCAATTCGCTTGGATACTTTGATTGCCAACAGCCAACGCGGCCGCTCCACCATTGGGCAGTTGGGCAGCCCAGAGTCCTTGCCCAATGCTGCTGGGGATGCTGCTGAAGGACTGAGTGACTCCCACCAGGCTGCTGACGCAGGCACGCTTATCCTTCTTCCACCAATTTTTTGCCACAATCCGCTCACTGTAGCAAATATACTGTTTGGCCATGTTCAGTTTGTGTATACTTGTGCCAGAGTTTGATCTCATGACTGTGTCACTCACATTTCTTGGGCTTGTTGTTTGGGTTTGGGTTTGACTTGCTATGTCATTTGCTGTTGGTTACTGGTACATTGCGGGCATTTGCAGTTTAGCACAGTGCTTACAGTGCTGTCAAGTGACATCAGACTGTCAAGTGACATAGTAAACATGCTCACATTGTGCCTTATGCTGCATGTGCAGGTTTGACTGTGGGCATACAGGAAGCACCACCTGTCTTTGATGACGTGCCAAAATCAGACACAGCAGAGCAGTCTGGGGAGCCTGTTGACACCCCTGTTGAGCCTGTCTGGTCACCCCAATACTCCCCCAATAGATTGGCCAGTCTAATTCCTGAGAATCAACCCCCTGTAAGCAAACCTAATTCCCATGATCAATCTGATTTTCAAGATCAACTCCCACAGGGCTCAGCAAACAAAGGTGGGCACCAAGAGCCTGCAGTCCCGCATGCTTCTTCCTCAGAACGTTGGGGTGTCCCCAGTGACCGTGCTGAACACTACTTGCAGCACGCTCATTCATCAGGCAGATCTGCAAGCCAGCAGCAGCAGGATGTTGGACCAGCACCATCAGGCATGCTTAGGTCTGTGGCGGCCTGGCATCCACTGTCTGCCCCACCTCTGCCATCTTCTGGGCCTGAGCATGGCTCGCATGCTGTGGCAATGCAACACTCTGGCGTGCTTCCAGGTCATTCAGTAGCTTATGCTGGCTCTGCTGTGCCAGCAGCTGCCCAAGGCTTGCAAGGCTATCAGCAGCACACTCAGCCTCTACCTGGTCAGCATCCTGGCACACATGGCCCACCGGTTGCAGCTGGGCTCCCAGGGCATAAAGCCCCATTGGGTTCTGCAACTGCTCCTGGTTCATTCCAGTCTGAGCAGCAGCAAAATGTGTCAGTGTACAAGCAGGATGGATACTCCCCCTTGGCACACCATGATGCTCATGACAACAGGCCTGAAGGTCCTGTAGGCTCCCAGTCTGATGCCTACAATGGTCACTCAGAGCAGAGCTCTGGGGCTGTGTATGACCCCTACATCCCAGAGGCCTTTCATAGCAATCCAAGCCATTCCAACGGCATGCAACATGTGGGCAGTATGCAACAGCTTGTGCCATCACAAGCTGACTCCATGCACAAGCAATACCAGCCAGGTGTTGACAGTCAGGCTGGCGTTGCACCAATTGGACATGACCAGCAGGCGCACCAGCAGAGCATGCATGGCGGACTTCATCAGCATCACACAACACACTTTCCTGCTGGGCATCACTATAAGCACAAGACCAACCATGCCTTGCATGACCACCTGGGCCCTATCAAAGCAGAGCCTGGAGTCTCGGCGCCATCTTTTGGCCATCATGGTGGCATCAAACCTGAAGACCACACTCATGGCCAGGGTGCTGCCCTTGACATGTCTGCTTCTCAGACGCCCAGTGGTGCACAGTTGTCAACAATACTGTCTCCTGAGCTGTCTGCCGCTTTGGCTGCTGGTGTGCTGGGACCAAGTATTGCACCTAGTGGGCTGAGGCCTATGGCAGATGCACAGCACCAGGTAGGGTACCAGCAAATGCCACAGAGGTCTGAGCATGCTTTTCCAGGTGCTGCTGTTGCGGCCTTGCCACCAGAGCTCTCAGCAGCCCTTGCTTCTGGCCAGCTTAGCCTGCACCTGGGCGCTGACTCTGCCGCTCAGTCCAGACATGTAGCTGCCTTTCTCTCACAGCCAGCACACCCAGCACAGAGTCAGAGCCTTGCGCAGCAGCAGAATCAAGACCCTGGACTGCATAGGCGCCATCATGCCCACCCTCAGTACAGCCAGGTCCCTGCAGCGCCTATGCACCACAGCGTGCAACCTGATGCTGCAAGGCAGGGCTTGTCACAAGTGGCAACGCACCGCCCCACTTTGCAGGACGGCGTTGCTGTTCCTCACTCTGGGCTGTTGTCGGAGCTGTACGCCAGTCACCAGCCGTCCCCTCAGCCTCTTGAAACCCCTGCAGTCTCAAGGCCAGAGCCACAACTTGTGGACATGCCAGGGCATCACCAACCACAGTTTGATGTCAGTCAACCTGCTTACCGCTCCCAACAGCAGGCTCAACATCGTGCACACCTGAGCCAGGGTGATGCCCCCTACGTGCATGGCCAACAGATGCACTCACAGGAGCAAGCTTGGTCGCATGGCAGCCAGCAGCGCCCATATGACACTCACATGCCACATTCAGATCTGGCACATCACCCACAGATGCGGCCGGCTCATCTACAGCATGTCTCAGATGATGTGCCGATGCCACATGCTGAATTTGCCAGGCGTGACCATTCTCAGCAGATGATGCAACAGCCAGACCCCAGGTCAATGGCATGGGCAGATGACAGGCCAGTGCCAGATGCTGAATACATGCCATCTCGTTACATAGCAGAACTGCCTGAAGGTACACAAGTGTCTCAACATGTGTCATCAACTGCTTGCATTGTTTTCTGGGCAGTATGGTGTGTCACCTCCTGAATATGCATTCATGACTAAATGAACTAGAAATGACAAGGTCTTCAGTACCTGTGAAAGCTGCAACGTAACGTGCTGAAGGCTTGATTACACTGTCTGATTGTGTGTGGTGTACAACCTGTAAAAGATATTTGCAGGTCTGCCAGACCGTGTTTATTATGAGCAAGGCTACGGGCCTGGTCAGGAGCAACAACAGGATGCAGAACCCCAAGAGGGGGTTAGAGGTGGATATGAACCCCCTCTTACGGCTGAGGAGGCTGAATGGGAGTGGCAGCGCCAGCTAGCAGAGCAGCAGGATTCTCAGGAAGAAGACGTCTGGTACGTCTGCTGGTCCAAACACGTCAAGCTTGTGCAGGTCATTTACAAGGCAGAAAGTAGGCAGAATTCATTGCTGCATGTGCATGTCACATACAGTTTCATCCAAATGGGCTTTCTTACTAATGTTGCATTGTTGTGTGGCTTCAAACCTTGATATTTTTTCTGTGTTACTAATGCTGTTCTTCTTGTCGACGTTGGCAATCAGCTTGTATTGCATGCGCATTAGCTGCATGTGCAACCTATTAGACACTGAATCTGAACCACAGGTATGATGATGCTCACCCTGGAGAACACCCACCTGCCTATGATGATGGGTATGGTTTGTACCCTCAATCCCCCTCAGCACATTGGGAAGAGGACCCCCCTGAGGGAGGTCGGCATGATGACCCATATGTGCAACCCGGCCCTGGGTCACACCCAGGTGATGGTGCACCAACGCAGCAGCAGCCAGGACAGTCACAGAGGCAGGACATTAGGCCTAATGGGTGGCCTCGCAGGAACCGTAGGGGAGGACGCCGCCATCGCCGACCCCATATTCACCCCTATGCTGGGTAGGCAAATGCTAGCCAGCTTGCACATGTTGTGTTGCACCTCAAAACATCTGCAACCCAACATTGTCAAATGCAGTCTTCATGCTGCTGTATAGGGACCTGCATGTAAAGTAAGCATCATGCGTCCCTTAGACTACACATGATTGACCTAGACAGTCCACTGCGTTTGTAAAGTAAGCATCATGTGTCCCTCAGACTACACATGATTGACCTATAAATTCCAGTACGCTTGGGCTGAGATGTGTTGTGGGTGGTATGCAGTCCTACCCGGCAAAGTCAGCCTCCTTCCAGGGGTCTGCATGCAGCAAGCAGTCAAGGCAGTCAAGGCAGGCAAGGGCAGCAGCAACAGATGCACTTGCAGCCTCAGCCTCAGCATCCTCGGAGAGGTCCTCAAGGCCCTGTCCAGAATAATCCAACATGGCCTGATCATAATCTGCCGTCGCTGCAATCCCGATCGAGCAGAGCAGATGACAGCAACAGGGGTCACAGTGGCAGGCATTCAGGGCATATGCAGCTAGACAGGCAACATCGTGCTGCTCCTAGGTCGCCAAGACATAGGTCCAGAACATCTGAGCATGCTGCTGCTCAGATGCCTGAACACCAGCGGCAGTTTGAGAGGGAAGCTGGTCCAGGTCATGCTGCACCATCTAAATGGGATCCAGTCCAGAAGAACCTGTCTTCTTCAGCTATGCTACAAGGGCCAAGAAGCAAGCAACGTAGCGGCAGGCTTGATGGCAGAAGCTCTGACAGGCAGTCCAGGCCCTCACATGAGCATCAGTCGCAACGTTTTGAGCAGGATGTGTCTTATGCTCAGCAGAGTGGCTATCCTACATGAGCAAGCGTTTTTCAGTTTATAAATCGGCAATTATTGGTAATGTGGGACTGACGGGATACTACTCTTTCCCCATTGTGTGCTACCCATAGCAGCTTTGATCTTTGCACTGGCAGCTTGACATTGAATGATACTGTGTTGAGTTTTGCTTCGCAGATGGATTTCAAGAACCAGATTGTTTGTATAAAGTGCTTTCACTAGCTGCTGAGTCAGTGCTGAGCAGTGCTGACAAACCCAAAGTTACACATGTACTCACCTGTTTGGCAGGACCACTGCCGTGAATACTACAAAGCATAAGTTTCAAAGCTTGCAGGGATGCGTGAGAGAGAGAGAGAGAGATTACAATGCTTTAGCCAGCCAGCAAGTCTGATCACATATAGAAGAAGACGAAGGTCAAATGTGGAAAACATCAAGACAGTATAGAACGAACTTGAAAACGATGACTAGTAATTGATCATTACTTCATCCTTGCGTCGCTTCGCACTCCCATACAAATAGCAGCAAGTTTGAGCAGGCACGCCTCTGCACGGCGTATTGGACTGTGCTCATGTTCTGCAAACGAGTGTGTAAGTGTGCGTCTTCAAGACTTAACAACAGCAAATCGCTGGCAGTTTTCAGCGTGTGATCATGGCCAACTGCCAGCCAGTGAGCGAGCAGCTGCCTGTCTTCCTGCATGCAAAGCGATTGCAGCTGTACTAACTTGCTACTCCACAGCTGTTACCGGGCAATTTAGTCAGTGCGGCGAGCTTGTGGTTGCAAAATGCCTGCCGACGCAGAATCATCACTTGGCAGCGATGCAGCCAGCAACGCTGGAAACGATGAAGGTACAGCACAGGAAGCAGACGAGACAGACCGTCGGAACAGAGCCTGACTCACTGCTGATACACAGGAGGCGTCGGTCCCGCCTTGGCTGGTGATGACGACAGGCCTGATCTTTTGAAGGACAAAGCCTCTCTGCAAGACGCTGTTTTCGGGGTGAGAATGGACTCCTTGTTACTTGCATAAATCTGCAGGCAGTGCTAGCAGCCGCAAGCCCGACATAAAGCTGGCCTGCACACTTTGCAGGTTCTTTTCACAATTACCAAAGGAATCTTGAACAACTCGTGGAGGTATGCTATGACAGTCCTGTTACTGGATGTCCTCCAGGTAAGCTCTCAAGCCTTTCCTATAGACCGTTTCTTGGGTGACCTTTTGAGTTAAACAGTTTCAATTAACTGGATCTTGAGGTGTTGAGTCTTCCAACAATATGGTCAGGCTCAGCAGTTGCATTGCGATGAATTGAACATGTGTCCTGCATGCAGCTGCTTGTCTTCAACCTCGAAGATGACTTCCCATGGACGTTCAAGAAGTCAAACTGGTCCTGACACTGTTTCTGACGGTTCCTAACCAGCTCACAAGGGTTTAACAGGACCAAGCAATCCAGCTTGCTTTGCTGGTTTCTGATGTGGCCATGTCTACTCTGCAGGGAGTACCACTTGTTTACAGACTTCCAGCTTCAAAGGCTTGCTTTGCGTGGGGTGAGTCGCTGTATCATCGTGTCTGTCGAGCAGGTGTGACAAAACATACAAGTCAAAATTCTTTGCCTGCAGGGTGAGCTGGTGTATCTGATTTTCTTCTGGCTCTTGACAGCTGTGGTGGTGGTGTCAGCAGGTCTTTGTGTGTTTGTTGCCTATAACTTCAAGACCAACAACTTTCCTTACATCTGGTGAGTTTGTTGTGGGCTTCCTTTCTCCAAGAACAGCTGCATGCCACCGCACTTGTCTAATCCGTCAGCAGCTCGAAGTCAGCATGCTACACCAGCTTATGTCAGCTCACACGCCAGTGTGTGCCGTAGGCCGATCAAGCTGCTGAGGTTCACAGTCAGCATATTCTTTGAAATGTTATACATTTCTTCGCTGGCGATGTTTTCTGTCAGCTTTGACTGCAGAGTCATTCACCAAAGCATTCCATATTGGGAGGTAAGTCAATGTCACAAACAGGACGCCAAGGCACTGCTGAGCCTGATGACTTGGTCCCAACCATCTTTCTGATCTAATCCATGCTATTCAGGCATTCCCGTCTCATGAGTGCTTCAAGATACCTGTCATCATCATTGCAATTGTGGGAGCCGTCATGCTGCTCGTCTCTGCGGCAATCTCCTTCCTGCAATCAGTGGCGGCAACAGAGCTGGATCCTGACAGCAGAGATCTCCTGGCATTGGCCCATTCAAGGTAGCTCTGCTGGCACCAGCCTCCTCTATCAGCTCAGCTCTTTCCTTACTTCCTGTTGCAGGGTGTCCGAGTCTGCCTTTTGCGCATCCTTTATCTCATCTCTGGAACGATGTTGTTTTGTTTGACATTCACAAGTTAACATTAAACCGCTACACCCATGATGCTCTGAACAAGCCTGTGCGGAGGGAACTGACTTGCGTCGCACGTACCTGACGCCTGCTGGCTAAGTACACGTTTTAGTTATTATTATTATTATGTTATTATTATTATCATCATCATTATTATTATTATTTTTATTTTTATTATTTGTCTCACAGACGTGTCTGGTTTGGCTGCCAACTAGCTAGCTGCTTGTGGTATGCAGCCCCAGCATACAGATGTGGGCCTTGAAGACCATTGTCACCATCCTTGGAGAGATCATCTCTGACTATCACAAGCTTCAAGGCATCCTGTTGCTGCTCATCAATGTCAGCCTGCTGTGGATAGTGGTGCGCAATGTGCCATACTACAATGCTGCCATTAACTGCTTTCAAGGAGCGCTGTATACCCTGCTCACCTGGCAGGCCCTCATCCTGTTTGCCCTAGTTTGGGACGACTCATGGGCAGAGGTGAGATGCCCATCTCTTGCTCAATACGTATCATGAGTGCTGCATGCCTGTCACAATGTTAATGACAAGACTCATAACGCTTGCTCAACATCAGGATAGTATTTGCTGCAGAGGATATACATGACTCTGCCCTGATTACACACACATTTTACTGCTAACTGGCAATGTACTCATGCATTGCTGTGGAGGTTGGTACATGCCTGTCTTATATTTTTGCATGATTGCTGATCAGCTGTACATTGCAGATTGCCACATACGTTATGCTGATTGGTCAGCCATTTGCCCTGGCAGCTGGAGTTGCAGTCATCTGGACCAGATTGTTCTATGCTGAACGCATTGCCAGGCGCTTCAAAGATGCCAGAGCAGCAGGTGTCCTGAGAGTGCGCCACAGATTCCGTGATGCCTATGAGGTGGAAATTTGTGCTAGGTGCGGGGTCTATCAGAATCAAAGACTTGGTTGTCAATGCACATGCCCTTCACGCATCTCATGTGCATGATGCACAACTGACACACATTTATGGTGGCTCAGGTGTGCCAGAAAGAAAGACCCTGACCATGAGCCAATCATGGCTTGGGTGGACGCTGCTGACATGATGTACAGCACTGGGCTTGAGCAATACCCAGAGTCTGTGTTCCTGCACATTGCTTATGCCAACTTCCTGTCAACATACAGAAAGTCAGCAGGGGTAAGCACAGCAAAGTATAATTTGGCTTGCTTCCTGAATGAAAGCTGTACTGTTCAGATTTTCTGTCCATGATTGTCTGCATATGGGCTATGACACAGCATTGCTAGTGCCTTGGATATTTTGGAACATTGCCTATGTGCTGCTACATAAATTTGACTGCTTGGCAGCCACCATTGCAACATGATTTGATGGGCATGACTGCTTTTTGTTAGCCTGTTGGACTGATGCAGACTCAATCAAGCACCCATCTAGCAATAGCAAAGAAGTACACCCCTGGTTTGAGTGAGCGCTTCAACCTGTTTGTCAAAGATCGTGAGCACAGTCAGGCCAGCGAAAGTGACAACAGTGGAGAGGGAGCCAAAGATCTGGTCAGCATTGTGGAGTTCCAGGTGTGCCTGAGCATGGCTACCATGCATCCTGCTGCTAAGCTGATTTGCAGATGCTATATTTCTGTTTGCAAGAATGCAAATGCCTGGCAGGCCAATGCTGTGGGCATGAACAGATATGCCTTTCCATGCAGACAAACCTGAAGCAGGTTTTCCAAGCTCACAGTGACACCTTGCGTGATATCAGAGGATTCTGGAGGGAGCTATGCAACAAGAAGACTACTTTTGCCTCTTTGTCTGAGGTGACATTTGTTCACACGTGCTTGCTAGTGTGCCATGGGGCATATTATGATGACTTCTGCAGTTACTTCTGAGCCAAACAGCCACATGAATTGTTTAAACAGCCACTTGAAATGGGATCTCCCTCATGCAAAACTTGACTTGCAGGCATTTGCTGAAATGCATCAGTCAGAAGGTCGAGCTGAGGAATCCTACAAGCTGGTCATTCTCAAGTATCCCAAGTCGGTAAAAGTCCTGCGAGCGTATGTTTGCTTTTTGAGAGAAATCAAAAATGATCCCTGGAAGGCTCAGAAGTATGAGCTGCAAGCTGACAACTACGAGCAGGTAAGCAGACACTCAACCTTTTGGAAGATCACACTGCACCTGCCGGCAGAAGACCTCTGACTATGCTGCCTGTCCAAGACAACATGTTGATACTGAGGATTGATTAAACTTGCATCTGCAGGCACAGATGGAGGCTGCCAAAGAGGCCGCCTTTGCTGCCAACATTGGTGTCGGCGGTGGTGACTTGTCCAACCTGCTCAGTGAAGACAACCCTGATGGTGTTGTGATGATCACTGAAGAGGGCAAGATCACCTTCGCTAACAAGGTACTGATTTTGCTGCATATCTGTTGCCCTGCTGATGCAGGCTTTGATCCTATTCTGAGCTCGACACAAGCAGACAGTAGCCTCAGCTTTGCTATGCTTGGTGCAGAGGGTTCAAGCCATGTTTGGATATGCTCGCTCAGAACTGGAGGGCAAGAATGTTGCCATGCTAATGCCTCCGCCGTTCAGCATGCAGCATCACACCTTCTTGCGCAGCTACAAGCAGACCCAAAAGGGCAATTTGCTCGGCACTGGACCACGAGAAGTCATTGCACTGCACAAAGCTGGCTACGTCTTCCCTGTCAAAGTTGCTATCGAGAACAGTGTCAGCGCTGAAGGCTACACTGGCGTCTTCCATGAGGTAGGCTCTCCCCACTGGCTGTGTCAGGACACCAGCTACATCAGTTACACGGTCAATTTTGGAAATTTTTTAGACTTATGCATCTTCCAGGTGCAAGAAGACCCACGAGCAGGGATAGCTTGGGTGTCTGGTGAGGGGCAGCTATACTGTGTCAGCAAGGGCTTCATGGCCTTGCTGGGCTACTCATTCCAAGATATGAGAAAGACAATCCAATCCATTGGTGGGTCTGTGACTGCTGAAACTTCTTGACCATGCTCTGCATTTATGATGCTGCATGTTGCTTGAGAAGGTCATGCATGCTGCAGGGGTCAATGAGGACTTTGAGAAACAAATAGCAATTGCCAACACACACTGCTCAGAATTCTTCAGGATGATGAAACGTGACAAAGAGCAAGCCTTGCTCCTGCCACCCTATGAGTTTGAGGTACAGCTGTGTTGTGCTTAGCAGAACTGCAAAATAAACTGTCAAAAGCCAGTTACAAGGTCCCTGCAAAGACTTCAACCGCATTCTTGTGTCTGCAAGGTCCCTGTCAAGCACAAGTATGGCGCTGTAGTCCTGTGCAAGGTCTTAGTCAAGTTCAGTGGTGCTGAGGACTTGCGGCTGCTGTCCTGCACTTTCACGTTGACTGGAGAGAACGCCAGAGCAGGGCTGATGACAGCAGGTAATGTGGAGCCTATTCTGCTGATGCATCTCATGCCTGATGCAGCTCATACCTAAAACACTGAAATATTGCTGCTGCTTCAGATATCAATGGGAAAATTCTGTACTCTTCGGTGATGTTTGAAGCAGCTTTACACTACCCCTTTGGTGAGCATCATTTCATGTCTATGCCTCACAGTCCTCTTGACATATTCGTGACTCAGTCTTCTGCCATTGAGCATTAGCAGAGTCCGGTGACATTCATCATATGTATGCAGGATCCTTGGCCAACCACCATAATGTTTCAGAGCTTTTGCCTTCCCCCCATGCTGGCATGCACATCAAATGGGTCCAAGCGGCAGCAAGACCCAAGTATGTCACTGCAACAACCTGGTGGACTGTCTCTGTGGGGTATAGATGTTTCTGTTGTCACTGTCATCCTGTGTTGGAGAGGTGCCTAGCAACTACTCTGCCCAGAAGTGGTCCCCTTGTATCATAATGTGCTTGCAAGCTGAAGTATGTATGTGCACTGCAGGACACTACCAATGGCTCCTACCTCATGTCGCAATGGGAAAAATGTGGTGTTCATTGGCAACAGAGGCCGGGAGGTGCCAATGAAGCTCACTGTCACCCTTGGTGATCTCTTGGGACACCGGGTCTGGAATGTGATGGCAGAACCCATACAGGTCCCTATTGGGGTGTCTGGCGGTGGATTTGGCCCATCGCGCATTCCGGTAAGACTGTATGCACAGCTGTACACAAAAGCTCAGGACAGGAAGGCCGTTGCAGCTTCGCAGATAGCGTAATATACTGCCCTGGACATGACAGCATACTGACTGTTTTCATGCATGCTCTGCTCAAATGGCATGTATGAGAGGTCTGTCTTCAAAGTTTGTGTTGAGTCCTAACCCCACATTCCTTGTTGCAGACCATAGTAGCAAAGACAAAAAGGCTGCGGCTGATGGTCAGAGAAGATGGCATCATTGTTGGTGCATCTGCTGACAAGGCCTGGGCTTTGAACGCGCTGGGTGTCGACCCAACAAAGATCATCCATCAGTCGATGGCTCAGTACGTTGACATTTTCACAGATGTCAGCAGGTCACTGCCTACTGGGCGGCTGACTCCAACACTGGTCACAGGTAAGAAGCATAGCATGCATAGCATGCGTAGGGCCTCATGATGTGCATGACAAGTGCTGGACGTGAACCCTGCCTGAGTTTGCACTGTGTGCTTGAGGATACTTCAGCGTGTGTCTGTATTGTGTAGAGCTGCCTCCAGCTACAGCTCAGCCTTACTGCCTTTAGAAGTTGCCTGCACTACATTGCAGATCTGTGCTTGCCACAGTGTGCTTGACAACCATCGCAGTGCCTGCATTGCTTGAGCATAGCAGCATTTCTATTTGTTCACACAGCATGTGCTTGACATACATCGGGAGCTTGTGAGCAACCTGGGCTAGGCATTATTATGCAAGCCCCAAACATCAGTTTTGTGCTGTAATGGGAACCTGTCTTGTTCCTGCATTTTACTATGCCTTTGGCTTCCACTATCGACTTTTTTGTGAGAGCATGACTTGGCACCTTTGACACCTTGGGTTTTGCACACCTTGGCTTTTGCACAATGCACTGTACTAAAACAAGTCCTTGTGACGCTGCTGCTTGCATGCAGGGGATGGGCTTATAGATAAAACCCAGTGCAAGCAATAGCTGGACTCATGCAGAAGCTGCAAACCCACAGTTCTGTCACAGCAGGCACACAGCATGGACCCACCTCCTGGCCTGCCCTCTGGGCTTTCCCACCACAGGTGGAGACTCCAGGTGGCAAGGCTGCTAGCATATCCATTCTGCTGGAGCTGCCTGACATGGCTGAGGAGGAGATTGATGTTCAAGAGGCTTGTGACACTGGTTTCGTTGACCGCAAAGATCTAGTCAATGAAGCAAGTGAGTCTGGCTGCTCTGTCTTTGCCAGCTGATGTATGGCAGACTGCTGCTTGCTTAAATTGCTGCGTATGGATGGTCAAATCACTCCACTGGTTCAATTGGCAGCATTCTCACTCGATTCTCAATCTCTGAATCGACACAATGTTGGACCAGCACCCAGCTGAAAATGCAGACTTACTGCCCTGAGGCTTGTGTCATACTAGTCAGTGCAAGGCACGAGCTGTTGTCATCTGGCTGCAGCTCATGTGGAGTACACTGTGTACACCCTTGACATCTGGCGCACTGACGTCCTGGATGCCATCATGGAAGTGGACGGCAACTGCAACATCAAGCAGGCCAACAAGGATGCTAGCACCATGTTTGGCTTCCCTGTGGCGGGCATGAAGACTCTCAACCTGTCGCGCCTGTTCAAACTGGCAGGTATGCTTGACGATGATGCTTTCTGCTGCAAAACCTGATTGATACACACGTGATCCCGACATGAAACACAAGCTGATTATTCAGTCTTGTGCCACAGTGCAACCCGATGCAGAGCTCTATGAATAAGCAGTGATGGTCTTGGCAGGTTGTGAATGTGATACAGAGCTGTTGCAACACACGCAACAGAGCAGCCTGTGCATATGCAAACCAGTGTCCCCTTGACCGCAGATGCTATGCCAAAGGGTGGTCAGCATGCTGGCAAGCTGCATGTGGAGGATTTCCTGGACATCAAGAAGACCCAGCTCAAGGGTGCCAAGGCAGAGTCTGTGACTGACAAGAAGAAGGTCCGTGGCCAACATTCAGATGGAGCACCTCTTATCTGCTCTGTGCAAGGCGCAGACAAGCATGGGGATGGACTCAGGCAAGCACATCCCTCGCATAAGTCTGCAGCGGCAACCAGCCTTGTTTTGCACAGTTGCTTGGTACAGCTTATCTTCAATCCAGCCACAACCCTTTCGCTTACACCATGCGTTGCTTTGTCCACGTTGGTGTGCAATCATGCTCAGGCGCCAGCTGTCCAGTTCCAAGTCCAACGCACAAGAGAAACTCTGTCATGCAGGTTCCTGCTGCGTGTAACAGCAACAGTGACAGAAGCAAGCGGCAATCTAGAGCGTGTCCTGACCAATGCTATGACAACAAGACCGGTTGGCGGTCTTGCTCACCTGTCAAGCAGAGGATTGGGCGCTCCTATAGGTGCAGTTTGTTTTCTGCTATGCAAGCATGGCCTCTGCATCTCATATCAGCTCTTGTGTTTGTTGTAGACCATGCACAGTGCTTCTGCCTGCCTCAGATTATAAGGCAATACAGCTGCTGCTGCAGCAGCACCTTGGGTTTCTCATCTAAAACCATGAAACGTGTAGTACACTATGTGGCTGCGAGCTTGACAGAACATGTCCAAGACGCTAGCATTGCACTGCAGGCACAGATGCAGATGAAGCTGCAGAAGCTGCTGAAGAGGACGCTGCAGCGCCTGAGGAGGCTGCTGACATTCAACCTGCTGCCCCAGGTTGGCTTTTCAAGCATATTGAGCCAACCAGCATTCATTGCTGTGTCCACATGCAGCAGGCCTGCTAGTGCAATTTGCTTCTGCTCGCCATCAGCGTTCTGACAAGCTTGTGAAGCAGCTCCCTCTTGGTGCCATTGCAGAGGAAGAGGAAGAGGAGATCAAGGGCAATGTCAAGGGAGACCAGGCTTCTGTGGCAGACTCTAATGCATCAGCAAACAAACTGGTAAGATGTACAAGAATTTGTCTATACTGCTGACATGAGCAAGTTGAGAGAAAGCATGTTTACACCCTGTCTTTGTTTCCTTGTTGCTGGTCTTGTGTTATCCCAGCATGTGCAGTGTTGACCTGGTGTCTTGCCATTTGTGTAGATGGATGACAAACGCCACGAGGAGTTTGCAAGAGCCAAGCAGTTCAAAAAGCTCAACAAGCTGCTGAACACGCCGGCTGCCAAGCGGCCAATCAACCAGTTCCGCAACTTTGCCTTTGTTGTGCTTGCAGTCTTGGTGATCGTTCAAGTGGTTGTTTTTATCATAAGTCGTGTTCTGCTGAAGCAGCTCAACAGGTAAGTCAGGCCTAGACAGACCTACATGTGCATGTCTTTCTGCTTGGCTTTTCTCAGATCAAGTTCCAGGAATAGAACTGGAACACAACACACGTCACAAAAGCTTTGTACTCAACTGTTTCTGGTGCTATGCAGTATTGTCAGCACTGGCTTCTTCACGTTAAATGCAGGTACATACCACCACAAATGCGCTGTTTGCTTTAGCATGCCACGTGCCTGACATGATCCTTCATGAACAATGCCAACTACACATTGTTTTGCACTCAGACGTCCATGCTCTTATGCCGGCACTGCATGTCATCTGGTGCAGCTTCAATACCCCAGCCTGCCAGGTGGTACATTCATCATGACGATACTCTTGCATGTTGCGTGCATTTGATGATGATGATGTTGTGATGCAGCAACCTCCACTGTCCAAGTCAACTACTATGCCACCCTATTGTGGGCTGCATTGGATGCCTATGCCCCTCCAGCATGGAACACCTACTCGTCTGCAGTTATTGCGGAGCTCACAGCTGCGGCTGCAGCTGGGATTGTTACTTATGTATGCAACTACCTCATGGCCTGTCAGTGTCACAATGCAGCTTCTGTGATTCAGTTCATGCTAATCTTGACTTGGAAAAGGGTCCAGTTGCCCATATGCTATGACCGCTTCATCTCAATCTGGACATACACAGCACCCGTGGCAAGCAAAAGTGAGAATGTGGCCTCTGTTGCAGACGACCAGCTTCAATGGAATCTTGACCAATGCGTTCCTTCATCCCATCTCCAGTAACGTCTTTAACTTCTTTGTCCCTGGCACGGTGAGACTTTAGATTTTCTGTCGAGGCACCATGTGTTGTTTGACAGTCTGCATGGCTAGTCACAGGCATAGTGCCCAGCACAGTTTGACTGACTTGTTGCATACAGCTGAATGCCGCCATACAAATGCATAGCAGCACTTTTCTGACAGTCATTGCAAATGATGTACGCCAGAAGCCATCTTAGTTGCTACAAGTCATATGTGGCACTGTTGCTTGCAGAGCACTGACTTCTATGAAGAGAGGTACATTGATGTGAATCCTACTCCCTACTACGTCAGCGAGAGAACTGCATTGGAAAAGACACAAGCCATGTAAGCTATGCTGATTGCAAGTTGATTTGGCGCACCAGCCTGACCTAAGAGCGCTCTGTCAGCATCATGGCCATTTGAAACTTTGTTGTTGTACAATCATCTGCATGATGGCAACACATCTTGAATCACAGCAGTGCCTATGTGGGTGTTCTGTTGCAGATTCGTGGTGTCAGCCTACCAGGTGGCACAGCTACCAGCTGCTCATAAGAACAATCTTAGCTACTGGGGACCATACAGGTAAATCTCTTGTTGGCATGGTGTTGATCGGCATCTCCATGATGTAAATCCATCTTACTTCTGCTTGCAGGTTCATTGATGACAATGCACTTCCTGTTGTGTTGCCAGTCATTGCACTATTTGTAGAAAATGTGGTGGGGCATGCTCAAACAAATTTCAATACAACAAAGACGGTAAGCTGCATACTTGCAGATCCACCAAATGGCCCCCTGCAGCCTCCTCTCAACTGGCCCAGTCAGGGATTCTTGAGTCTCTTTTTCTTTTTATGCTCATCAATTTCTGGACTGACATATGTCTGTGCAGCTGCTCTTGGTCCTGCTGGTGGTCTATGCCATTGTGATCATGTCGGCTCTCACATTACTGATGATGCTTCTGGTGAGGCGTGCTGCCAAGTCTCGCCTACGGCTCTTTTCTATCTTCACAGCACTGCCCAGACCTACGGTTATGGCCCTGGCCAGCCAGAGCATTAATGTATCAGGTATTGACAAGTTCTGGCTAGACGCAACAGCATTGCTCTCAGTGACATGACCAGGCAGAGTTGCAGTCTGAATTGGGTCTACTAACGTGTAGGAGGCGGGAACAATGAGGAAGATGCAGAGGCATGGCAGCAGGTAAGCTGAGTGGAATCTTGCACCAGTCAAACTTTGTCTTGCACAACATCTGTATCCTCAGTTCCACCTACAAGCGGCATTGCAAAGTTCCCTAACACATCTGCTGATTTACCACAGGCAAGTACTGACAAAGACACGGCTGGCCAAGAAAACCCTGAACTGCAAAGCAATCCTGATCTTGGTGCAGAGCAGTTGCCAAAAGGTCTCGGGTCAAAGACTGTCAACTACAATCTCAGCAACAGACGCCCACTGGTGAGCTTGCTGCAAACATTTATGCCTGTGCTTGCGCAAAGCTCAAGATGCCCTTGCTCAAGACAACTCTGTCCTTGCCCATTTTGCTGAGTCTCAAATGTGTTGCAGGAAGGCATGGGATATGGCATTTACTTTATCGTGCTACCTTTCCTGGCTTGGTTGATTGTGCTTGTGGTAAGCTTGCAATGGATCTTGTGCTGAGTGCAGACTTAGCTCTTGCTGTTTGCAAACTTTACAGTTTATACTTGCCTCATTCAGCATACTGTTACATCACTGTTGCAGTTTTCAAGCAGGCAGTGACTTGCAGGCTGTATATGCTGATGCCTATGTGAAAGCGAGCAGCAATCTGGGTCCAGCGCATTCTGCCATTGTGCTGAACGAGCTCAACAACTACAATGGCCAAGTTGCCCTGGCAGCACAGAAACTTGTGCTGTCAACAACCAGCACAGCGAGAGCTGAGCAGCGCACATTGTAAGTCATTTCCATCCCAATGTCATCATGGCTACATCAACTAAAACATCATGCACACTTGCTGTGTGCAGTCATGCAAGGCCTGTGTGCTGTTCAGGTGGATTTGTAATGCGGCATAATAAGCTGTCATGCTCACAGTCATCCTGACCCTAGTTCTCTTGCTGGTACAGCTGTCTCATCATCAAACAAACAGTTCTTCTATATTGTGCAGGCTGACTGACAGCGCTGAGGAGCTGACAGCAGTTTTGCAGGCTGTGATTTTTGGCAATGCATCGCAGAGTCTGCCTGCTGGCTTTCTCAGTGATGCGTATGCACGAAGTATTCTGCTGGATCCAGTCTGCCTTCGCAAGCTTGCAGCCAATTGCCGCTCCACTGCTGACCCTTACTACACGGTGAGCTGGCATAGACCTGTCATGTTCAGGTGCTGCAACGTTGCTGCAGATCACCTCTTTCTTCTTATATGCCTTGTGTTCTGCAGGCTACTAATCAAGGACTAGAGGCTCTCCTCAACACATATGCCTCCAGTGCTCTTGCACTTGCTGCTCTACCTACAGCTGACATCAGCATCAACAACAGCAATGTCTTGTTCATAGCTGTGGCTAGCTCTACAGACGTCTATGAGGGCATTGACACTTTGGCAACCCACGCTCTGGATAAGGTTTTGGCTACCAACTCCAGTCTTGTGACTGTCCAGGTAGGCCTTTTCCTGCATGAACGGCTCAACTAATGTACACATGAAGACATGGGTCAACTTCTCGGTCATGGATGGTGATTCTACGCCTCTGACGTGCAGATCATTATCTTGATTGTTCTGCTGGTCCTGGTGCCTCTGTACTACTGGTACATGCTGCAACCATTCTATAAGTCCCTTGGCAAAGAGTCAAGACGGGTGGCTGAACTGCTGTCTCAATTGCCCAAGTCTATTGATGTTAAAGGTATACCCCGTACCAGTCTGTGGTCATGACTGCAGCTAAAGAAGACAATGCAGGTGTAAACATGATGTCAACCCTGTCTCACACTGTGCAGGGCTGGTGGCAGAAGCAATGGCAGTGCCACTGCCCTCAAGCAAAGCTGCATCTACTCAGCATGCTGCCAAACGTCGCCTCTGGCATGTACCCTTCTTTGGGGGTAAGAAGTCACCTTACAAGGGATTAAAAGATGTAGAGAGCTCTGTCAAGAGGAAAGGATCGCATGATAACATGGACAAATCTGCAGAAGACATTCCACTGCTGAAAGCTGGGGACCCTACAGCCGCCAAGTATGCAGAGAAACTCAGTCGCCGCAATGCAGAAGAGGACGAGCCTTTTGTCCCTCGGCCGAACTCTAAAATTACCTTCAAGCTCCCAGACAGCACTCCCTCAGAGGACATGCAACCAGAAGCTGTTCCTCATCAGGCAGCATCCACAGACAGCAATGAGGCGGGTGTGCATGCTGTCATCACTTCACGTAACATGCCTGCAAAGAGTCTTGAGTCTGACGCAGTCGCTGACACAGCTGATGGCAGCCCAATGTGATAGCTTCTGCAGCTGGCATGACTTCTGCAAACACCACAGACGAGCCTGAAACACTCACAGAATAGAAAATCTTGCACATATGCACCAAATTGTCACCCTTATACAAACTTGTGCAGCAGCACCAGAGTTACACAATCAGCCCTTGTTGAAATAAGCTGTGCAGACTTGCAAGCTTGACTTGACACAATATTTACAAGGGGACTTGATCGCTAACTGTGTGTTCGGTGAACCAAAGTCTGAAGCTTATATAGTACTCAACATGCCGCTAG
>JAABUK010002205.1_pt1 | contig 35456 bp, 44 predicted proteins | sample 5559141 | NCBI WGS metagenome assembly JAABUK01 (sample SAMN10711869, study PRJNA513367) | rock metagenome | isolation source: Antarctica rocks | place: Antarctica: Victoria Land, Pudding Butte nord | collected 2016-01-03
CGTCGTGAAAAGCATAGACTTTGGGAGCGCCCGGTTTTGCAACCTCTCTGACTTGTTCTGCGCTGTTTCAGTATTGCTGGCGTGCAAAGGCACCACATCTTGCGTGTCTGCCAGTCCTGATTGTGACCTTGATCGGAAGGCAGAACTGCTGCTTGCTACGACCTCGACCTCACAAGCTGGGCATCGTCAATTATAGCGCTTGCAGCGGCAATTGAGCACCTGATCCTTCTGGCAGCTCTGGCTTCAGCAAGGCCATGCACGCCCATGCCCGAAGCAGCCTTCACGTTACGTTGACAGACCCCTCAGCCCCAGGCTCAGTCTCTTTAAGCGGCATGAGAGCATGTGCGCAGCTTCATCGGAATGCCAAGCGATTCACTATGCAGTCAGTCAGACTTTCCGTACTGACGCAGTCACAGCATGACAAAGCACAACACACCACAACAGCAGCTTCCTTCAGCAGCAGGAATGCTGACAGTGATCTGGCTGGCGGAGGCAGTAGCATACCTCAGCCAATGGCATCCAATGCAGGCTCAGCGTCAACCACCACACCAACTGCATCGCCGCCCAGTCCTAGTTGCATTGGCTCCGTTCCTCCCTCACAAGAGGACAGCACTCAAGTCAACACTGATGAGCTGTCTCAGCTGAGAAACGAGGTCAGCAAACTAAGTCAGCTTGTCACCAATCAAGCCCGGATGCTTCAGGGTCAGATGAAAGACCTAGAAGATGCCAGATCACTGATAGACATGCATGCAATGACAAACACTCTGAGCATGGCAGCGCCAACCCAGACCATCAGAGCTGGCTGGAATAAGGATGTGAAACCCTTCGAGATGCAGAGAAATGCCATAGGAGATAGGCGTTACCTGGGCGGCTATGATGCCAGATATCATTCCACCAACATGTGAGTGCTGTCATGACCACATTTGTCGCCATTCCCTACTCTCTGTCACAAAAGTATGCTGATGACAATGCAATGGTCAAGCCAGATTGCTGCATCTGTTTTTGAATGCACGAGAATGATGTCTTCAGCATGATGCATGTTGCCGCGTTGTGTCTGAACCGCATCAGCAATGTGTGCATGCTGGCTTGTTCCCACTTGCAAGGTGGTTTGTGCACGCGGGTCTGCATCACATTGTACCATCCTTTCATCATGCGTGAACAAGCTCTTGACTGCAACAATGGTATGCATGCAGGCTTTTGTCTCTCTGACCCATACCTTATACACATTCCTGATTGCAGGGGAGCCACTCCTCGGGACCACCGCATCCTGCCCCGGCGGATCATCTTGGTTAGACATGCTGAGTCTGAAGGCAACATAGATAACTTTGCCTACACGTATGTGCCAGACCCACAGGTCCCCTTGGTGAGTACTGTCTTTCCCATAGCAAGGCTATGCACACTTGCGCGCTCAAGGTGTCAGTCAACGGCAGCTTGAACTATACATTTTGCTTGTGTGTCAGGCTGTATGTTTGCTGAGTCACCAAGATGTGGCCCCTGTGTCGTGCAAACTCACCTCACTACTTCACGCACATATGCAAGTTGGGTATGAGTCCCTGTCAGACGTGCTGCTTGCATTGTACTGGCAGAGCTTGGCATGCCCTTGCAAGCTTTAGTCATGAGAGAGAGAGAGAGAAGTGGTTTACATCCTGATAGGCCTTCTGTACAAAGCGAGCGTGTGGAAAAAGATATCCTGCACCGCTGATGTGCAAAGTGTGTCAAAACATGCATAGTTACTTAAGTTGCTCCAGCGGCTTTCAATACACAGATGCTCACTGATTCACAACACAATGGCAGAAACGAATGATCAAAGCTCGCAATGCTGGCAAACATCAGGGTACCCCTGACTGCTTGTTACCTGCCTGACTTAGCCTCGACAAAGTAAGCATGAGATAATCATAGAGTCTTTTCTATTATTAAAGAACAATATTACTATAACTATTATAATAATTATTGTTGTTGCTTTTATTGTAATCAAATCTTTTCTGCAGACACTGAGAGGTATGCAGCAAGCTGAGCAAGCAGGCCAGAAGATCAAACAGGCCATGGACAGCGATGGTCAGCCGTACAACTTGTTCTTCTACACATCCCCTTACAAGCGTTCGCGCCAGACGCACGACAGTGTGAGCTCATGCTTTGCTGCGGATCAGCTGAAGGGCGTGCAAGAGGAAGTTCAGCTAAGAGAGCAGGATTTTGGCAACTTTCAGGTTAGCTACTTACATTATGCGCATGATACTAAACACCTGCGGGTGTTGACATGAGCAGGATTTTGGCAACTTCCAGGTCAGCTGCTTGCATAATGCGCATGATAATCAACACCTGTGTGTGTTGACACACCACTGTCGGTGCTCACAGCAATCATGGCAGGGCATGCAGCATGCCTCCCAAGCTTTTGCTGGCAAGCACAAAGAGCAATCAGACAAACACATGTGATGTGACCTATCAGCAAGCAATCTGTCATCATCCGGTTATCTTGATGCGACACTCCTGATCACTACATCTCCTTCTGGAGTCTTCTTGAGGTCAAACCCCCCTAAATTTGCGCTGCAACTGATATTATCATGAAATAATTACTATTTGATACATAAAAAGAATACTTGTCAGAAACAGTATGCATAACAATGTTTTCTGTCCAGCATATTGCTCTGAAGCCTGTGTCACAGACCCTTATCTCTGAACATGTTGAGGCTGGCCATAAGGATGATCCTGACTCATCTGTGTTGAGGCTGGCCATAAGGATGATCCTGACTCATCTGTCTGGACAAGCCACAGCTGGCTGCACATGGGGTCACTCAAGATCACTGTCTTCAGCAAGCTTGGGCTTGTCCAGACTAGACAGGACAGGGTCATCCTTTGTGGCTAGCCTCAGAGTGTACGGCAACACATATCTTTGACACAGGCTTCACAGCAACATCCTGAACAGCTCAGGGCTGCTGCCTTAGGAGGCTCCCGTTATGATGGCTGAAAAGCGCAAACTTTTCCTTTCTTTTCAACATGCTGAACAGCGTCAGTCACAGCAGCCATTGTCATGATTGTTTCAGTCACAGCTACACATAGAGATCTGTGGCCCCACAAAGGCTCTGAAACCACATGTACTGTCCAGCGGCACTCAATGAGACAATTGTGTTAGATGTACAAGACCTTATTCTTTGAAGTCACAGCAGGAATTCAGTCAGCAATTCAGGAGTCTGGATCAAAGAATGACCTGCTGGTGTGCACATCAGATGACTCAATGCCTGCCAGTATTGCAAAAGTTTGTTGACAAGTCAGTGAAGGCAGGGTGATACACACAAGGCATCTGCCGTGCGCAAGCATCAGACATTGCAATCGCTCAGCAGTGACAAACGCAGAACCTCTTTGTGCAGGTGCATTCAGCGCTGCCTGTGTCAGATGCCATAAGCATCTTGCCACACAAGAATATACATGACTGACAACAAAAGCTTGTCTCCCTGTAATGCCTGCAGGACGCTGAAGGCAAGCAGAAGGAAAAGGCAGAGAGATTGCGCTTTGGTCGATTTTTTTATCGCTTTCCAAATGGAGAGTCAGGGTATGGTCACTTGCTGTTGGACTCTGCATCCCTAGCTTGAGCTTTCAGCAGGTTTTGGGGCACTGCTACATGCATGCTGTTCATACCAAGTTTGTGCATCTATGCGCATAGTGCCTGAAAGCAGCATCGGGCTGCCTTGTCAGGCCACTGACGCAGTGGTGATATGTACACGGCAGGTGCTCAATCACTCTGCTTGTTTGAGCTCTCGTGTCCACATTGTCATGCATTGGGCTGATGTATACAAGGATGTTTCCGATTGTAGGTCAAACTGGTGTAATACTTTTCTTTCACCAGTTGATGAACTTGGGCTGCACAGGAGACAGCCTATTGGCACGGATGAACTGCATATCTGGCTCCAGGAACAACAGATTGCTGACACACCCCCAACCATGTGCGCAGGGCTGACGTGTACGACAGGATGACTATTTTCGAGGATCACATGATCAGGGACATCAACGCGGGCCGCTTCAGGGACAACACCTCCCTTGTGCTGCTCACTCATGGCCTGGCCCTTAGAGTCTTTCTCATGCGCTGGTTCCACTGGACTGTTGACCAATTCATGAATGTGTACAATCCTCCCAATGCTGAGGTGAGAGGCATACATTCTGACAAGACCTACATTTCCTATCTTCCTACAGTTCCTATTTCATACTGCCTATTTCATATTGCCTATTTCATATTTCCTATTTTCCTGTTCAATACTTCCTATATTTCTGCTATATGTAGGGCTTAGGGTTGACTTGTGTTGCTTATGTCAGTATTGCTTCTGTTAGTATAGGCACTGGACCCATTTCACAACTCTGTACGAATTTTTGAATGGTGACTTGAGAACTGCAAGTGTCAGTGGTGTACAGGCAGCATCTCATGTGATGACAAAGATCATCAGCTCTGCAGCGGTGCATGTGGCGCTCATGAGCATCCATTAGTCTGTTTGTGTCCTGCAAAGCTGTGCATGTATTGGGGCATGATGCGCTTTGGCACGTACTCGGCCAGGGCTCTATCACTCCTGTTACTGTACAAAGCTGCTGCTTTGTACAAATATTTGATGGTGCAACGTGCTCCTGTGATGCATTGCTGTTGTTTTTCCATTTTCCTGTGTAGTGATGTTGCCAATTGGAGGGCGCAGTCTGGAAGTCAAAGCGAATCCAACTTTGCTGTGGTTGGATTTGCTTTGACTTCCAGACTCCGCCCAAAGTAACACTGCTGTCGATGCCACATTCATGCAGAGGGTGTGGGTTGTGCTTTTATAGTGCATGCTTCTTTCTGATGTCAGAGTCCACTGCAAAACTATCATAGATGAGTTATTGTTGAATGCAGCCACTGATATTGGAGCGCGTGCCAGAAACCTCTGAGGCTAGATCAGGTGGCCCGGTCGCCTGGATTCACACAAAAGCATTGTACCGTCTCACAGAAGAGTCCAGAGAGGTCATTCAAGGTTGCACAGACGAAATGTGCAGCACATCCTGTCTTCCCAATGGCACAGATGCCCTCTAAAAACAAGCTTGGACTGCCAATGAATATGCTGAAATTGCAGGAGCTGTATACGCATGACTACGCATTACCCAAATTGCTGCATTGAGAAATTATGTTCAGATTCTGCTGATGTTCTTTGCTGTGTTTCCCAAAGCAATGACAGCAATGATACATGCATTGCATGGCCCTGCATCACGGTGTTGGTGCTCTGAGCGTTTGTAAACTTCAGTTTTCACTCACTTATTGTGCCAGACATTCACTCCTGTTGTGCATCAAAGAATTGTACATCCAGTGTTATCGAAATACTGTGTCTATCTTCGTAGCTTTTCATGGTTTTTCTCTGAACAGCCACATTGACCAGATGGTGAAAGTGTCAGCATCTGCAATTCCTTTGAAGTGACATGAATCATCTGAGCCTATGAACACTGTAAACAGCAAAACTTGTATGGGGTATTGCCAGCATTTTGCAGATGTATCTCAAGAGTCCCAATACAATAATGGGAGCTGCATCTGTACAGGTTTGCAGTGTTGCAGACGTGTCAGTGAAGGTATCTATCTGCACGCTACTGGAGCTGATCTGCATGCCGTGCAAGGTTGTCTGTATGCAAATGCAACCACTGAGTCTTAGTTGTGATTGCATGCCTAGTACAAACACCCTTACCTGCTGGCTTACCCTACATATACACAGCAGGCAAAGATGACGCCCAGAAGGGATGTGCAGAAGAATGATTTTATAAGTCGTATTTCATGTCTCTTGTGGTGCACGAGTGTGTGTGAGTAATTGCTCCGTAGGCTACGATCAGAGTTACGATAGGATTCCGTGATCGACCGCTTCCCGGTAAGTCTGAAAGCAAGTCAAAGGCAGCTTCCGGTGGACATTACGAAGCTGTGCGACAAAAATCGACTTGACCCTTACATCAGCGTTGCGACATCTTGGACCTTGTGGGATCCAACATCCCGTTGTCTTTGAAGCGTGACGCTGCAACGGAACAGCTCAGTCATGCGCGCAGTCTTAGTGCACTCAGTTTCACTTTGCGAGCTAGTTTGACAACGTCCGGCCCGTCCGCCTGTGTTTACTGCACAAAGTTTTGAAGCCGCAGTGTAGCAACAGGCATTCCGACATCTTCAGTTGTTGGGACCGCCGTCGCCCTTAAGCCTATGGCTCCTCACTGGTATGAGTTGGTTCGGCAGTTGCAAACTTCACCAGACAATGATAGCGGCCAGCCCCGGAAGCGGTTGGATCAGACCAATGTCAATTCCCTGTTGACAGAAGCTGTCCGTGTAGCAAGTCAGGACAGTGACTGGAACAGCAGTGGCCTTCCCGAAAGCCTACAACGAGCTCTGGACCTGTGCGATAAGCAAGGGCCTGCCGCAGCGTCCGCTGCTGCTCTTCGTCTGCTAGACTTCCAGCATATTGTGGAGGCGAAGAGCAGCAACTCGCCGAAAGGCAGCCCGAAGCAAGGTCGAGCTCGCGCTGGTCGTCACAGTTCTTTTTCCTGAAGGCACCTTCCACAGTAATTTATAGCTGACCAGCTGTCAACTTGTTCAGGTCCATCGTTGGCAGCAACGACAGAGCTGCATGTACCAAGAGTAGAGCCACAGCGCAAAGACCCACAATCTCGCACCTCTGTTCCAGTGATCACTATCAAGAGGAGTTCAGAGTCCAGGTCCATCCCAACTACTACCACCATAGTACTCCAGCCCAGCTCAGTCAACAGCAGTGCTGCTCAGCACAGCAGACCAGTTTTAGTCAACTCACTTGCAGAACCAACTTTCAGTTTGCAAAGCACCCCTCACAAAAACGGTGCTCATGAAAGCGCCAAGCTGCACGTGTTGAAGTCCAAGAACGGCCGCTCAAACGGCTCCCAACACACAGCTCTCAGCAAGTCATCTCCCCACAGTGATGCTGCAGCCAATCAGCCATCTCATACAGTGCGTGAGGTTGCAAACGGTCAGCGCCCAGAACCATCTGTTGACAACAGATTGGACCTGAACACATCTGGAGGAAGCGTTTTGAGCGCTGCGCCAATGCGTGCTGATTCACCTCCTGCACGTAACGCAGCCAGCAGCACAAGCAGCGCAGGTACTACCAGAACAGGTGCTTCAGGTCAGGCTCAGCCAGAAGTAACGCCTCAGATGCACGCAAGCCCCTTTGAGGCTGCAGAAGCACAGTCTCACAGTCGGGAGTCACTTGAATCACGCCAGTCAAATTCAGATTCAGACAAGTCATGTGAATCAGCAGGTCAGCGTCCTTAGTCTGTGCGCCACCATTACGTCAACTTTGCCCTGGTGTGCCCTATGATGCATGTGTCTTTGTGCAGATGTATCTGTGCACTGTAGCAACTGTGCATTTTGGTTCATTTAACAGCAGACACCTTTTCTCAAGTGATTCTGAGGCTGTGCAAGCCTGTATGCGGTGCTTCGCTTGCACCAATCTCTATGGCTTCTTTCTCAGGCACAGCAAAGCGCAGCAGGCCTCAGAACAATGGTGTTGATTCACCAGCTGTTGCTGAAAACAGCAAGCGACAGAGAGGGTCATGTGGCTTGGAGCGCGTTGTGTCACTGAGCACAGTGCTGCGGTGTGTGGACACCCGAGCTGACAAGGAGGGCTCCTTTGATGCTGCTGTGGGGCAGCGCCCTGCCACTGTACATGAGGTCACCGAAGGTACTGCATTTCGTGTTGCATGCCATAATGCAGCATCTTTTTGGCTACCGCATTTAGAATCAGAATCAGAGTAAAGCTATGCTGCCTTTTGAGAAACAATCGAGAGGTGTGCATGCTGCTGGCTTGAGGGAGGAAGCTGTATGAGCTGAATGAAACAGCAACAGGTTGCAGCCTGATGGTTTACTGCTGAGTAGCCAGTAAACCATCAGGCAGTTTGTCTTGCATGCTGTGGTTCTTGGTGGCATTGTATATATCATGTGTACAATGTAGATGTACACTCGCTGCATCAATTCAGACCTACCTCAAGTGGCCTGAATTCGTGGAGCACAAACTCATCGCTTTTGGCAGTTACTGACTGTAATGATAGACTGACTTGTCATGCTACTTTGCATTAGGTTGATTGTATGTCTGCTTTAATGTACTTTTCTGCACAGGCATGCTGCTTTGTCTGCCAGCATGTGCTCGTGACACTTCCTCTGTCACAGACAGGCAAATCATGTCTGCAAACATCATCTTCTGCTGTCTGTGTGTCAATGACTGTTTGCAATTTTCGTTGCATAACATTTCTGTAAGCTAATTGGTGCACCGCGCAGGTGTGTCTGGCATTCAGAACAGAACAGTTGCATCCAAGTTGCACTCTCGGTCTTCTGAAGAAGATGCTGCCAAGAATCCTGCAGTCAAGGTGGCATCCACAAGTACCAGCAGGGCATCCCCAGGTGCTAATGGGGCATCTCCAGGCAGTAGTAGGGCTGGCGAAGAGAAGCCAGCCACTGTGACCATCACTTTGTCAGCTGACTCTGCTCAAAGACTCAAAGCTCAAGCTGCTGAGTCTGGCCTGCATCAAAGCGACAGTGGCCTTGCGAGTAAGCTGGCGTTAGGTTGCTCACAGAGAAATCTCACGGACAACTGCATTCTGAATGTGCTGTAGATTGACATGCCATTCAAAAGATTGATCTGGTTTTGCATGGTCACATGCTTCCCCCAGCATGTTGCATCCCAGAGTACATGCATGATGTCCGTTGCAGTTTTAAGAAGAGATGTCAACATGTTGCCTTCAGAGCGAAATGCTCCTCGCTGCTAGTAATGTATGCTGGTGCATACTGCACTGCACTTGTATCAGCAGTGTGAAACACATTGCATTTGTTTGTGTGCACCTGCTTGCATGACTTTCTTGCTTCAGCAGTCAGTGCTAACTGCAGGGGTACTTGGAGACAACCCTCAGATCTTTGCGAGTGTTATTGGGCCACCCATTTCAGGCCAGATCAGCCCTCTCTCCTTTCCTCCTCTTCCGTTATCCTCGCCCCCACCTCTAGTGCAGCTGCCCATGCACATACCCCCTCTCAAACTGGAGCCTTCAGCAGGGGGTAGTCCAGGGGTGCGGTTTGAGGCCAATTTGCCAGACCCGAGGCAAATCGATGGTGCCCAATTGCAGTCAGGTGCTAGTGCAGAATTGGAGCAGGGCTCTTTGCAAACATCCCTATGGAGCGGCAAAGTCAAGCATAAGTTAGGACATAGCACTGTGGACTTGTTCTACATGACTGCACTGATTCCTGAGAAGTATCTCGAGCAATTTCCACCAACCTTGTTTGTGACTAGCCTTGCAACACAGAAGGATGTGAAGCTGGGCAGGCACTTTGTGATGCGGTGTAGGCTAGATTTCCTGACTGAAAAACAGCTAGGAAAGCTTCAGATGTTGGCGCAGGGTAAGGTTGTTGCAATATGCAGGTTGCAGCACTGTACAGTTACTTTGGTTCCGTACTATGACAAGCACCGCGCTCTTCGTGTTGTAGGCTTCATGTTATCTGATGAATAGGATGCGAGGCTACCCTAGCTGCTATGATGCTTGTTAGAAGACATTTTCTTTCATTGCTAATGATCAACCCTACTGCTCAGCAGAGTGTCTTCCCCATGCAGCCATGTGTGTACCGTAATCCATGTTATTTGTTTGAATTGCTTCAGGGCATGCATATCTACTGTAGCATAGCCCGTGAAGTAAAGGTTTGTCAATAGCTTGAATCTCAGATACAATATCCCAAGGATACACTGATTTGCAGAGCTTGGTAAAAGCCTGAAGCAATGATTGTGCTATACCTGATATTTTTTGTGATTCGGGCGCTGAGGCTGCAGCAGGTCTAGGTGTCATATGATGTGCATGCCATGCAATTACCTTTCATTGTGCAAAATTCTTCTGGCATCCCCATTGCTCTGCATGAGTTTATGTGATCACGCATGCCTCAGTCATTCAGATTTAGAACATCTGCAGGGGCAGTGGGCAACAATTGTGCACTGCAAAATGAAGTGCAAACTGCTGACCGCAGTGGATCAGGAGATCAGGGTCGCAGCGGTCACGGAGTTGAACACCTTGGCTCCAGTGCACATGCGGAGTCTCTGCAGCAGAGACTGTAACTGAGGCACAGCCTTTCTGTCCAGGCAAGTAACACCTCGTCAACCTCGTCAAACGGAGGGATGGTGAACCTCTTCCTGCTGGCTGGACCTGATGCACCGGACGTCGAGGAGTTGATGTCTCTGCCTGAGGGCATGTCCATCGTCGGGACCGGCAGACCTAGAGAAGAATGCGCAGGCGAGCGGAGCAGCTGGTACCTTTGGCGCTGTGCGGTTGTCACGGTTGCAATGCTGATCCAAGCTGTTGACAGCGTTGACAACTTGCCAGGTGACTCGCAGGCTGGACAGATCAGCAGTGGGCCCAGGTTGATATTGTGTTCCGGGAGGGCACAGGCAAGACAGCAGCCACAAAGGAGGAGCTGCAGGTGTAATCAGTCACATTTCTTTAAGTTGCTGTTTGTCTCACCTTTGACTTTACGACATAAGTAATTGGACAGCTTAACATGGTGTTGTGATACAGGAAGTCTGGCCAAAGCTCACAGGTCTAAAATGGTTGCATTCAAATCTTGCTGGCATTGAGAGTCTTATGATCCCAGAGCTGCTAAGTAGTTCAGTCACTGTAACCAATTGCAAGGTGAGACTCGCCCTCTGTGCATGATGAATAACTCGGCCTCAATGATACCAAGCCAAGTCCAAGACAGAAACCTAATCTGCTGGCCCATACTTCTACTTGCAGGGTGCATACAATCAATCACTAGCAGAATGGGCTATTGCAGCCTGCTGCTGGTTTGCCAAGGATCTCCCACGCCTACTAGCTCAAAAAGCAGATCGTAAATGGGAGCCCTACTACGTAGAGGAACTCAGAGGCAAAACTTTAGGCATTGTAGGCTTTGGTGGAATAGGTCAAGAGACTGCACACATTGCAAGGGCATTCAAGATGAAAATCATAGCTCTCAGGCGGCAGACACAGGTGTCAGAAGAGAGCTCACAGCTTCATTTGAAGGTGTGTGCCAAACTGACTGATGCCATAAAGGGGCATTGCAGCATGTGATGCACTGGTTATGCACCATGAGTTGTAGGCTTCTGACGGGGCTTTTGCTGAAGCCATGGGCAGTACATGCAACTCAATCGCATGGGAGTTTGTGATGCATAATGATCCTCAATAATGCGCATCTTGCAGCTTCATTAGCGACCAGAGCTCATTGATCAACCTGTGCTGCTGCTGATATCATGCAAAGCTGTGTCTTTTGTCCAGACAAATAGAGATCCGCACATCTTCTTCCTGGATTAACAGCTCGTATTGCCACCACATCCTCTGTTCACAAGCTGTTGGATACAATCAATGCTGCACCAGCTTTTGCTGTGCCCAGGTTTATTCTCCAGACAAGCTTCACGCCTTGATGGCTGAGAGTGACTACATCGTGGCAGCAATGCCATTTACGCCTGCAACACATAAGCTCATTGACGCAGAGGCCATTTGCTGCATGAAGAGGACTGGTGTCCTCATCAATGTTGGCAGAGGTCAGACCATTGATGAAAATGCTTTGATACAAGGTGAGGAATGCTCGCTTCAGCTTTACATCTAGTGCTGCCACTGAACATGCAAAAGTGACAAGCAACATGTTAGTGTTCGAATGCTGGTGTTCTGCATTGTTGCATGAGGGCCTGAGAATGCTATATACTGTACAAAGAGGATCACAGTCCAATTGTGCATAATGCATACTTTGCATGCACATCACCTGTAGCATCAGACATGACACTCTTCTGACATGCAAATGGGGTATGCTGCAGCTCTGCAAGAAAAGCGCATAAGAGGTGCCGGATTGGATGTCACTTATGCTGAGCCCTTGCCACAAGATAACCCTTTGTGGGAGTTGGACAATGTGCTTTTGTCACCGCATTCTGCCGTGAGGGGTGAGGCTATATTCACAGCTCCAAAGCAACAGTTTGACGAGCTTGCCAAGCTGTTCATGCACGGAAAGGAGCTATTCAATGTAGTGGATGTCAAGGCTGGCTACTAGAGCTACTATGAATCATGACATAGTGTAGGCTGCTCCTCATGATTGGTCATGTTCACAACCTGGAGAGGTCACTAATACCAGATATGTGCACCACATCACATGTTTCGATATAGCTGTTCAGCTAAAGCTAGCACACTGCTTGCTTACTCACTAAATTACGTCTCTCAATTCAACAGATTGGGACCCACAAAACAGTGGCTGAAGTCGAACCATGGTACACAGTTGTCCATTAGCCTACCTGAATTACTGCTTATCGTACATTGACTGAATTTCAACACAACACTGAAGGAGTACTCGTCCATGCACCTACATTTAAATATTTATATATATTTAATAAACATAATATGATCGAGAATTAAGATCAAGAACTATGATTGAGAGTTATGACTGAGAATTGTGTCTGAAAATTATATCAAACTATGATTGAGAAGCTTCTTGAAAATCCACAAAACGTGTTCCAACAAACAAAAAATATCTTGACATTGTGGGATGTCTGCTACAGATACAGCTCCTACTCTCTGGCTAAATCTGCAATCTGTGCTGCAGCTGCTGCTGCGCACTTGGCTGTGTTACTGACTCAGCTGCTGCTGCTGCTGCCTGATTTGGAATCATACTGCTGCAGCTCAGCGTCAGCAGGCCAGTAGCTGATTCTTGACCTCGATAGCGCGATACATAACGACAGCGCGATACATATCGGCGGACCACGCCGTGTGTGTGTGTGTGTGTGTGTGTGTGTGTGTGTGTGTGTGTGTGCGTGCGTGCGTGCGTGCGTGCTAATTTACTTCGAAATAAATTCTTTCCATTCAACAGACATAGTTGCACTCGTGCGGGTGCGGGTGCGGGTGCGGTACCGCACCCGGTGCGCGCACCGCCGCACCGGTTTTTGGCCGGGTGCGGCTCAAAGTGCTTTAGGGGTATTGCATAGCTGCAGAGTCCATAACACATTGCCCACAGCATTATACAGTAATGAATGAAGGCTACCTGAAGGCTACCAGCCGTCGGCATGTTGGGTACGCTGTCAAACTGCACACAGATCTGCTACTTGCCGCCTAGTGTCGACCGCAGTTACGGTACTTCTTACGGCTTATGCATTTATACAGGCCAGTTACGTTGTTGTTACGGTTTACTAATGTATACAACACGCACCGAGCCTTGGGTGCGCGCACCGCCGCACCGAGAATTGAAAAGTGCCGCACCGGTGCAACTATGTCAACAGATTGTCGCCCACAATACAGAGGTCAAACTCCAACCACATTGCAGTGATGTCCAATAAAAAGCTTCCTAAAGTATAATTTACCACACTGCTACTCCGCTGTGACTAGTCTCAGTACTGATACTCAAAAAATATACTCAAAAAGTGCATGCGCATGTTAGTATGTTTGAGAAACTACTTGGAAAGCCACAACAAGTATTCAAACAATGTAATAGTCATCACACACTGCAAGACTTCTGTTACTACATGTACAGGTCTTGTACTCTCAAAACTCATTGCCATCCATGCTGCTGCAGCCCACTTGGCTGCTTCATTGACTCAGCTGCTGCTGTTGCCTATACTGCATAACCACTGCAGCAAACTGCAGTTCAATCAGACCCATGAGTTCTTTTCGGGTGAGGGCATGGGCGGCCAGTGTGGCAGAGGGGCAGACGCCGGGGGCAACAGAGTCAGCTATGATGCACATGTTGCGCAAATTGACTTGCTGAACCTTGGTCAGTGGCACACTCAGCTCTGCAGGCGCTGGGTGAGCTGGTGTGAGTGGCTGCACTTCCTCAGTCTGGCTTGGTGCCTGCACAACAATTCCGAGACTTGGTAGTGAGCATGAGAGTCTGGTGCTGCAGTCAGCATGCAACCGCTGCAGTGATGTCAATCTGTGAGGGTAGACTACTGATGGTCATTACATGTTCCCCCTCCAGTTTCATCTCCACTTGGCTTTGTGCTGTTACCTGTGAGGCGGATGCCTGCTGCTCCTGCACAGGTTCGCTGCTTGCTGATTTGACCTTGCGTGGAGCACGCTTAGGTTTTGGCAGCAAGCGTTTGCGCTCTGCTGCGCGCTGCAGGTCTGAGCAGAGAAATAGCCTCATGTGCTTATATGAATGGTTGACTGGATTGAGCTTTACTGCTACTCTGAGGCCTGCCAGATCTTCTTCCTTGAGCTTGTACAGCTTTTTAGCTCTTGTAACTGGCATCTTCTCATATTTATAATGTATGCATGTCACGCACATGCGCTTTTCAAGTATGTCATGCTTCTTTAGCTTGCGTGTCTTGACTGATTGACAACCATAGCAAGTCCGCAGCACTCGCTGTATGACTTGCTTGCGTGGGGGCATAGCCTTTTTGCAAGATTTGTTTGTGAGTTCGATGTCTTTGTAGCGCTCGTCGAGCACGCGCTGCCAGAATGAGCCGGTCATGGTGTTGCGAAAGAGTTGACAGCTCGTGGACAGCCGCAGCAGATCTTCGATGCTCTGGACAGCATCGATAATTGTGCCCAGCAACTCTGAAGGCAGTTTATGCAGCAGGGATTGTTGCTGCGTCATGGCCACGCAGTGTCTCAGCGGGTCAGCGTCTGATTCTTGACCTATCGAGATTGGCAAGAAGTGGCAGTACGGAATACGTAACGGCTGACCGCTGTGCGTGTGTGTAACGCATGCATGCAGACAGACACGCAGAGTTTCTGCGCTTTCGATCGCATCGGACGGTCCCAAGAACAGGTGCCGACCGGAACACTTGCAACATCGACATTTAGCCATGGGGACGTTACCTGTGTGGATCAAAAGAACTCAGACCGCTGGATTGATTGTGACTGGTGCGGCAATAGGCTACTACTATGTGTCACCAGCGTTACGGGTGGAAGAAGTCAGCTTGCCGGCGAACACGCTCCTTGCAAAAGCCCGCATGTTTGGCATTGATGGCAAGAAGGTACTGGTCTTGAGTTGACCAAACCTAAATATGCATATGTAGTCACACGCGACACTAACGCCTTTGTGGTGTGCAGGCGGCCATATATGACACTCAGCCTTACCAAGACTGCTTCAAGGTTACAGTACCGAAGGAAACATTGTCACGAATAGCGTCCAAGAATCCAGAGGACCTCATGCTCACCTATGCACGGTCCTTCCTTACCAGTCCAGTTTTCAAACTTGAAAGAGGAGCCATGAAGCTTCGGAGAGTGCCTGACAGCCTCACTGACGCTCAGATCGAGTCGTCGGACCTTCAGCCAGGCTTCAGAATCAGCGCATTTGAAGTTGCAGAAAGAACAGACAAAGAGCTGCTGCTGCGGTGGCTGTCAGAACGCAAGACTGGTGAAATCACAGCTGGCTATACATGGCTAGGTATAGCGCCATCAGTGATCAAAGCACCATCCTTGAGGCCGCTTGATCAAGAAGACGAGTCCTACTGGGAAACAGTCAAAGGTTGGGTAGGCATGAGCAGCCACCCTGCACAACAGCAAGCACCTCAATTGCCGCAAAGTGAAGACTCTTACTGGGAAAAGATGAAAAGTTGGGTGAGCAGCAGCAGCAGCAGCAGCAATGACCGCCGTGAAGGATCTGAAGCTAGTACTTCAGGCCAACTGCAGGATGCAGGACCTTCCTTGTGGCAGTCAGCAATGTCTCAGCTAGGGCTAGGACCTGCAGAAAACAGTTCTGCTGCTCAGACAGAGCACCAGACTAGTCCAACTGAAGACCTGAATGGAAAGAGTGTCAAGCTGATGTTTGGCTCAGCATATTGGCATGTGTCACCAGCAGGCAAAATCACAGCTGAGAAGAACCAACAGGTTGTGTCTTGGCCTGTCACGATGCACAAGTTCTACTCCAAACTGTTGCTGGGAAGTGCGGTGGAACAGGTTGAACAAAAGCTGCGGCAGCGATAACACACCTGCTGCCCAACAAGTCTTGCTTTGCCCATCTATTCCCTTTGTCAGGGGGTACATGTTGTCAGGTTCAATCTGCAGGATGTGAGTACTACAGGATGTGAGTACGTTGTTCAGTAGCTTAAACACACAAGGTCTGGAAGGGAAGTGCTATGTTAATGCTTACATGTGACCAGTTTACCTCAGTCTACACTGCGCTCTGTACGACAATTTACACCCTGCATTGCATCAGGATTTTGCATTTCATTAGAACATGAAATTTGCATCTGAGTCTCTTGCGTCTGGCCCTTGCATATGCATCTCTGATTATACCCTCAAATTGCGTTCTAGTGCCGTTGTAAATCCGTACTGTCATTCACAGTGAGCAGACTGCTAGATTACTCACTTTGTGCATGAAAGGAAAATGCTGTCACTGCATATACTAACAACAATGATGTCAATGAAGTCATTGGAAGCTTGATGCTCAACCCATTCCACTGAATGTATGTAAATGCAGAGGAGATGAGCATGTTCTCTAGTTATTAATAGCATCAACATTGCTTCGGTGCAGTTCATCATACATTTCACATAATGCAGGCTGCATCTCGAGCTGCAAGTCTGCGGCTTGGCTGGCTGGCCTACCCTTAACGTAACACGCACTGACTGTTCATGCACAGCTCAGATCATTTGCCCATCAACATCTGTTTATCACGCAGATGCAATACAGCACCAAAATGTGAAAGCACAAAACGCTCAGAAATAAATTACAAAATCCATTGCACCTTCAAGGTGAAGGCTTGTTGGTCCAAGTTGGACCAACAAGCTTCCTAGCAACGAAGCCCCATCAGAAATTCTGTCAAGCAAACTCTCGAAGAAATTGTCATCATGAAAGGTGGAACATAACATCGGCAAACCTCATTAATCAAATGGCGGCAAGCGTAAGCAACGCCATGGTGCATAAATTGTACAATAACTGGTGTACATGCTGTCTCAGGTTTTATTTTCACGCATGCTTATGCATGTTGGTTTAGACATTTGTCTGAGCTGTACCAGAATAGGAGCGCTCACGCCTCCTGAAAACTCAAAAGGCACCAGGAGAAAATATAGAAAATAACACTCTTTGCATTCTGCACATGTGTCCTGTATGTACATACAGGACAGCCATGACACAACCCAGATTGAGACCAGCAGTATTGTGATGGCTTTTGAAACAACATCCTGCAAGTGCGTGAAAAAATACACTCTGTGACTGTAGGAAAAAAGAAAACACTGCTCAACCTAGAGGAGATTATTGACTTTATAAATTACTACCACACTAGACTTTCATACTCCTTGTAGGTGATGCTGTTGACCCGATCTCCCAGAGCAACACTCAACCCACCAGTCCACTCACTTGCAGATGTGGCATTCAGATTCACCCATGAGATGCTGGCTATATCTATATCAGCAAAGGCTGAGTACTTATCCCCATCACCGTAAAGGATTCTCAAATGCCTCCCAGACAGATGATAACTGCCGACAGCAATCACATTCATGACTGCCTCGTTGTACAGAAAGTATTGCTCATGATCCAAGACTGGATCCTTTGAAATGGCAGACACCATGAATTGGCCACGCTGAGGGTCAAACTGTATCTGCACTGCCCAGTGCTTTGAGCCCCCATGCTTGCGCCAGTTGTGATGCACCAGCACTAGCAATGTCTGAGGGTACTGTGACCACACTATGGGATGACCACTAATCCTGACATCGCGCATTTCCAGGTTGACTGAGTTTGACACCCATGAGGAGACGTCATCATTGAGGCAGGATGCGTACACAAACTGAGCGCCTGATTCTTGACTTGGGTCCAGCTTGAAAATTGTCAAGCATGGCAGCAAGGTGTAGACGATGTACAGATCGCCGCTCAGTTCCAGAACGCCCCAGTTCTTGTCACAACATGGAAACTCCCTTCTGGGAATGAGAGGCTGGGCAAAATTGACCAGGCTGTTAATTTCCAGGGTTTCCAAGTCAATTTGGGCAAAACCAGTGCCCTGGAACCGCATCTTGTGCTCGTCACTGCGTGTCTTGGCTGTGACATTGAGGGACTTGTCAAAGATCTCCAGTGCGTAGGACACATGCAGCTGGTTTTGGTAGACAAACGGCCTGCAAAAGGCAGAGCATGCAGTCAGCAGCTGGAGACTGTCAGATCATGTGACATGCATGTCTTGGCAGTAGATGGTTTGTTGCTCACATGAGTGAAAGGCTTTGCTCTAGCAGAGCATTTCAAGCTGCAGTGCCTGCAGAAGCCACCCAGGCAGGACAGAATGATTATGCCACATGTACAGGGGCTTTGCACGTGGGGAAGAAGTGTGAGAAAACAGAGCTGTTGCGCAACAGCTTGCATGCTGCCAGTAGCATACACAAATGGATGTGGTAAGGCCCACCTAAAAGATGAGAAGCGCAATCCTCCCACGGGGTGTGCAGAGATCTGCTCTGTGACATCTGCCCAGGAGTGCTGGTTGAAGCTGGTCATGCTGGGGTGGGAAATGTTTTGTGGGTCGGGCTCATCCCCCCCTCCCATCCTTGCCAGCAAAGGTGGGGTGAACGCACGCTCAGTCTGCAGTTGCATTCACCCTCAATCTAATAGTGCATTCACCCTCACTGAAATAGTGCATTCAACAACCAAACAAACCGTGTCCTGTGCCGAGATTACAACACACATGAGGTAAGCAAGTTACATGATGTAGTGCCAGCAAATCTTGACCATTTATGCAGTCACTCCCAAGTGCAGCCTGGTCACCCAGCCACTTGTACAGTTCAGCCAGAACAGCAAAATGAATGGGCACAATGGCTTCTGCAAGGTTGTAGTCATGATGTTGTTCTTGTAACCTTTGTGCAGCTGATTGCAGTATGTATATGCTGTCAGCCAGGTAACAGCAATACACTGTTCACAAGAAATCAACCAGGTTGTATAGTATAATGCTGAGTATACAGACATCAGCAAGTCAGAAGGGGTATGTAGGCATACCTGCAGGATACAGTCTGAGCCAAAGCAGCCCTTGTAATGCATGACAATCATGAGCCAGCCATACGGCTGAAGCTCCACTGCAGCAGGATTCACCAGACCTGCATCACATGGAATAGCTTTTAATTTGAACGCAGACAGCATTGTAACTTCTCTGCAACAGCCTTGTTGAGCCCACTGGAAACGATGCAGCACAATGAGGCAAGACAAATTTGACTGACAGCAGGATGCTATGCAGTCACCTGAATCAAGGCTGGTCTTGTACTGATCATTGACATAGAAATGCTTCGGCATTGCTGGCAGGCGTTGTTGCCGCTTCTCATGTTGTGACAGCCGCCTGCTGTTGTGCTCGGCCTGCTTGGGTCCACTTGCACTTGGCTCATATTGCTTTGGACATGGATGATTCTTGATGTAGGCCTTGGCAGTGTGCTGATCAAGGGCTTTGACCGCAATGTCACTGCTGATTAAGGCAAGGAAGTCATCAGGATGCTGAGTCATGAAGTCATGGCTGGCACCTGGGAAATGGCGGTGATAAAACCCCTCGATGTGGGCAAAACCTATGTTGCGCATCTCGCTTGACAAAGAGCTCTGTAGGCAGCATCACCACTGCTGTCAGTACTCATAGGCTGCCAACTTTGTACTTGATGTTGAGATCATCTTTCGATCCCCAGTCCGGGCTTGCCTATGCGTTACTTGATGTCATCAGTCAGCCTTGTGAACAGAACAAACAGAAACTTTGCCCTGCAAGCTTGCATGGCAGCATTGTCAACCTTAATACACACACAAGTTGGCAGCATTGCAAACCTGATACATACACAACTTGGCATACACAACTTGGCAGCAAAGTGAATTTAATGAATGTTTAAAAGTGAAAGATCAGCTTACCCCATGTTCAGCTGTGTACCAGTGCAGATGGAGGTCAGCAGGTATAGTAGACACCAGGCTTTGCAGCTCAGTAGATATCAGCTCTTGCAGACTCTGCACCACATGAACAAAGCAGTCAGCAAGCTAAAACTTGCTGAAGGTCTTGTCCTATGCAAGCTCACTTCAACAACTCAGCCATACATATGCTGTGGCATGATTGGACAAGCTGGGCAGACAGTCGTCAATGACAGCACAGAGTGCCATGCAAGAGGCAACCACGATAGTCACTACAAGTCAAAGATATACGGCGTTTCGTGTGGTGTGCAGCGCTGACTTACAGCTCGTGTCATTATCAGGCGATCAGCCTTGTTGGGAGCAGTGATCTCAACTTTGTCTGCTTGCTGCAGTCTTTTGGCCACATTGCCCGCAGAAACATGGTTTTCAAACACTGCAGTAACAACAGTGTATCAAACATGCCCAAAAAAATGCAAGTTCACATTCAGATTAGACACTCCATCTGAGCTTGATCTAGACCCAAATGTGGATGCAGGGGCTCAAGCGGCTGGCAGGACCCTCAAACCAATAACATTTGTGAGGCATACTGGCTTTGGAGACTGTGAGCTAATTGTGCAACTCAAGGCAACCCACATGGGTGACGACAGACCCCCGGCTTCAGCCCAAGACATCCAGCTGGTATGCTACAACTATAAATCGTGCAACACAACAATGAGTCTATGTACATATACAACTGTCCCTGAACAAGTACAGCGCTATGGTTTGCACTTGATTGACACAGCCACAAAAGACACTCAGATGCAATGCAATTGCCATGCACTCCTGCTGTTCAGGTTGCTCGCTGCCCATGCTGCCATGGAAGCTTGTGTACTGCATGGATGCTCATAATTGTGCAGAGGTGGCACAGCAGCAGGCCTTACTTGTCTGCAGTGAATCTGGCTCAGCCATGAAGATGGCTGGCACATTTGCCACTTTCGCTGCATAGAATAGGGAAGCCGTAGCCCCTGATCCGAGACCTGTCAGGCAGCATGTATCTCAGGTCTACTCTTTGACAAGATCAGCCCTGGCCTTTCACAGCGCGTCGAGCAACTTACCAAACAGTCCCCCGCAAAACCGTCCAGGAAGGCTGTTAATGAATTGAACAGCAGCAGCCATGTCATCCACCTGCGAGCGATGCGAGCGTTTGAGTGGCGGATGTTTTACCGCATTAGAAAGCTGCTCACGCGTTAGATCCTCACCGCTGAAGCGCAGTCAGGTCCGATCTCGTAACCACAGCTTTCTCCGCGGCCCGCGACATCGACGGCAATGGAACTCAAGCCATGTACGTCGGCTAGACTCTTTGCGAGCTCGGGTAATGGCCAAGTCTCCTTGTGCGTGGTGGCACTGCCGACCATCGCAACGACAAAGTCTGAGCCTGTATCCCTGAAGTTTCCTGCCAGCCATGTGCCATCCTTGTTCTGAAAAGAGACCTTGTTGACACCAGTCCAAAATGTGCTTGACTGTGGAAACGCGCTTCTTGAGCTGACAAAGCCTGGTTGACTGAACGATGTAGCTTTGCAGTACTCTGCTTGCGAGGCGTGCCCGGTCTCTGCGGCAGAGCTAATTCGGACAAACGCCAACAATATAGGCAACAGTTGCCACATTACGCGCGTCTCAGTGATCTGCATAGCATTGGGAGCTTGCAGGGCGCTTCCTGTTGTGTTACAGGAGCACATGTCCGCGTAAGGCATCGATGATATGATGCCAGTTGACTGGACCCTTAGAGGTCACGTGGCTGCACGCCTTGAGTCATGGCAAGCGCGGGAAACGAGTAAAACCCGCAGGCAGTGAAGGGTCATTCAAGCCACCCCCGTGAGTTCAGTGAGACAGAAGAGAACAGTACAGTTACAAAAGTTGACTTGCAAGGTTAACACGCGACGTCGCGGACTGCACCCCTGAAAGCTGATTAGGGCAAAATTGATGTGATAGCACACAACAAACATGGCAGGCAAGGTAGACAACAAATGCACCTGCCTGCAACCTGCATGACCAGTGCAAATGGTACATTGGCATTCAGCCAAAGCGGCTCTTGGTGGCACGAAATTTAGGAGGCTTGCTTCCTTTGGCTCTAGATTTGCGTTTACGTTTGCCAGGACTCTTTCTACTTTTTGGCCTTGGTCCTGCTTGTCCTGCGGACAGCCCTTTGTCTTGCTGAGCCTTTGCATATGCCCTACTGCCAGTGAGTGTCCTCCCATTCGCATCAATGTATACCTAAACAAATGAGCACACGTGGACATCAGTTCCACAACTTGTGGCAATGCTGTTCAGCAAAGCTTGCCCAAACCTCCACAGCATGCGCAACAGCACCAGCATGGGCATTGCTCATAAGCAAGCAATCAAGCTGTTTGCATGGCTGAAAACTCAAGACTTGCTTTCACTGAATAGCCTTAATATCACCTGTGGGCAAAATGTTTAGACAAACAAAACGTCAAGGTTTGTTGACTGCATCATGTGCTACTCATGCTGATGCTGCAACAACATCTGCAAGTCGGCTTGATGCTACATGGCAGATTGGCAAGGACTGTCAATGTCACATTTAATGTTTGCCGGCTTTTCAACTCACATTGTGGTTGTTTTTGTGAATCCATTGACCTTGTCGGCGCTCTGTGTGTCCCTCTCCCCCCTCCCTTGCATCAAGTGAAGATGAGCCATGCTTACGTCCCTTGCTTGACCTAGACCGCTTGCTGCTACTCTGCTCTTCTTCATCTTCCACATCCAGAACCTCAATGTCATCATCAGCATCGCCAAGGTCATCCCTGGCAGATGCTTTCTTACGTCCCCTGGCTGCAGGCTGGCCACTGAACTGCGCTTCGTAGTTGATGTGCACAGTGGCACCATCCCTACGCACAGACAGACTCAGCACCTGAGTTCATCTGTTGGGCAGTGACTTGCTGCAACAGCTGACTCGAGCCTTCATACTTCAGCATTTGTGTGAGTTTGAGCATGTCACTGTGGCTAGAAGTATGTGTCAACAGGCTGGCTGTGGGTTCAGCTGCAGAATCCGCAAGTGCTAGATGTGATCAAAGCCTATACTGCAAGCCAGACCAGCTTCCCAGGCATCAGTCAGAAAGCGAAGTCTCTGCAATGTTGCATCCATACATCTGAACTCCCTGCAGGGCAGACATCAAGTCAGCTGCTAGGTCAGACAGCTGTAGAGAACAAAACAGCTAAAGAGAATACCTAGGGTTTATTCCCTAGCTGGGATTTGTTCCCTAGCTAGGGTTTGTTCCCTACCTAAGGTTTGCTCCCAAAACAGCTAAAGCAATTACCTAGGGTTTGTTCCCCACTTGAGGGCAGACAGGGGCACAAAGTCCGGGAAGCGCTCCCACCAGGGGGGGCCATCCCCCAGCAGCCCCTCCTCTTCCTCCTCTTCATCATCAGCGCCAGCTGTCTCAGCAGCATGCCTGTGACTAGACTGCATAGCGCCTTTGCCTGTACAGCACGGTACACTGTCACAAAGCCATCTGCATGGTTGCCTTTAATGGACGAGGCGAGCAGAATTACTTCAAACGCTTTGGTGTGAGCAAGAGTGGTGAGTTAGCAACCAGTTGCTGTTGGACGCTTGGGGGCAGCGAAATCAATGAGCGTGGCGTGTGGATCCATAGTGCGTGCAAGCTTTGCCATGGGCATCAGGTGGCAGGGCAGCACAGCAGCACAGAGCAACTCCAGGGCCTTGTTGCTGGTCTGTTAACAGCCCTGGCTGATTCAGCCCTGGCTTTTCTTTTGCCACGGTGGTTGTGGTCAAGCAGCGTGACCACATTCAAGCCATTGGCCAGGACCAATTTGATATGAAAGAGACAGAGAAAAGAACAGCAAGCTCTTGCTCCAGCTCATGAGCAGAGGCATGCTAGAGCATAACAGAAAGGTGGGTTGTACATGCTGAGCACGCTTCCAGGATTGTGCCTCCTCTTCTGATGGGAGCCTGTGAACACTTGCTATGATACCAGAAATAATTCAGAAACTTTACTTATCCTGCATCTTTCATCAGCACTGATAAACATTGGTATTTCAGCAGTGAGCAGCCTTCTTTTTGCCAACTGTATACAGACAACAAATGTTTTGTGCTGGGAAACAAGCTTTGCTCATTCTACCTGGACTTCCAATCAAATCAATGACCTCGCTTCCCTCAACCCGCTCTTCTACATCATCCGCAGCCCACCTTGCCCTATGCTGACTCGGACCTGGCTGAGTCACCCGCCGCTGACTGGGCCTGGTAGACTCATGCCTTTGTTGACCAATCGCTGAGTCAGCTCTGAGGCTGGCAGCTGATACAAACGTGCCAGGTGCTGTGCTGTGCTGTGCATGCTTTGCAGGCCTCCTTGACAGGGCTGAAGAAGAGGAGCCCGCCAAGGTAGGTGTGCCAGTGCCTGAATGCTCAGCAGAGTCTCCATGCAGACATCGTTTCCACAGATCTGCAGGAATGCAGTCATGTTTCGCTTGGTTCTAACATTGTGCCATTGTACTGACAATGGCAAGCAAGTAGTTGGCATGTCAGGTGATGCACTTGACGCTTTGTGTAACAGCTGTGACTGTACTTTTAGGCAAACTGAGGAGCGCATGCAACAGCAACAGTAGCAGCAGCAATAGTGGCGGATGCAGCAACATCAGCAGTGTTCACTTCAGCAGCAGAATCATTACAAACAGTATAATGCGCACCTGCATTGGGAAGTGGGTGCAAGACTGCTTTCAGGGCTGCAGCAGAGACACTGGACTCCTTGCTGGCTGCCTGAATGCTTCTGGGCACTTCAGTCAGGGACTGCTTGCTCTGTAATGGAAACACAGCAGAGGTCCACCGCAAAGAAAGCATGATGATTTGACAGGAGATGGTGTTTTTTTTGGTGTGAGGCCTGAATGCATGAGAAGCCATAGGGTTGTGCGCTCATGATGAGGCATGACAGATGGGTGCAAGTAGTTTTTCCAGTCACAGAATGAGCGCCCTGCGCCAGATCACAAAGGCAAGTCGCGCTGCTCTGTCATAGGAAGAGTTCTCTTTCCAAGCTAGCAGGCTTGCATGTTACATGTCAGCAGCTGTTCTAGAACACTCATGTCATGCAGCCTGATCACGGTATGTGCATATGCAGCAGCAGGATCAGCTACCTTGGCTTTCGACCTGGCAAATGGGTTTGCGGCCTTTCCTCGCTCTGCGGTGTCTTCTTGCTTGTTAGACTGCTGCTGAAGGAACAGGTCACGAGCACTGTTAAAGCCAGAGGAGGCAGCCTTGGGCCGGGTGCCAAGTCCTTGGTGCTGTTCATAGCCTTCAGCATGCAATCCTTGCTCTTCTTCACGGTCATCAGCTTCTTGGTTGGCTGCATGAGCAGCTGATTTGTCAGACAACACAAATGACAGCATCGGGGCCATTGCCAACTACGCAGCATGTGGTGCAGCTTTGTATAGCTTGCCCAATATGCCAGCAATCACTGCCTCTTTTTACTAGCAAGTTTTGCCTAGCTGACTTTGCACATATGAATATCTGTAATGGGACTTGCGACAGCATACTTGATAACAATGAAGCCACGGGAACTTTGCACCATGACACCATTAGCATTTTCAGGTTCATGACTCGGCACCCCTGGCACTGGTGCTTCAATGGCACAACAGTCTCATGTAACTACTGTGCAAGTGCATGTCATACATGCTGTCCTTAAACAATGGCATCAAAATACCTGTGAGCAGGGTAGAATTTTGTGGTTGCTGGCTAGACAGCCAGAGGGCATGCTGCAGTGCATCATCGTCTCCCTCATCATGGCCTACAGCATATACACAGACTGTGAACGGACAAGATTAAGAAGTGCAAGATGCAGCTGTCAAGTTGACCAAGCAGGCCATACGTTGTGCTGAGACAGACAGATGCACATACAGACAGATGCACATACAGACAGATGCCGAGACAGGATGACATATGGACAAACAGACAGACCGAGTATTGAAGATGTCAACCAACAGATACAGCAACAAAGTACTCAAGAAAACAACTAATTGCCAGGTCGTCAGACAGCCGGTCATGTCAATCAGCCAGACAAGCTGGCTGTCACAACTAACAAGTCAAGCACATGTGGGCGCTGTCAAGAGCTTTGGTGAATCACCATATGCAGCACTTGGTTTTGCTGCTGAGCTCAGTGAAGGCTCAGAGTGACCAGCCTTCCTGAGCCTCTTCAGAGGCCTGCCTGATGCCTCACCAGCACCTGCCCTGGCAGCTTCTGCAGTAAGGTGTGAGGCAGCTGCTGGTGGAGACACCCTCCTGGGAGGCTTGAAGGACTGCCTGCTCTCATTAATCACCCGCAGCTTCTGCTGTGGCTGCCGCTGCAGCTTATGCTGCTGCTGCTGCGATGCAGATCCAATGTCCTGGGAGCTTGCTGCTCTAGCAACATTAGCTGGTGTGGGCTGCTGTGACTGACCCAGCACGCTGCTGCTATTAAGAGTTGGTACTTTTGCTATTGCAGCAGCACTGGTAGATGCCTGAAGGTGACTGACCCTGCGAGCTTGTAGCTGAGCAGCAGATGGAGCTGGCTGGAAGGTACTTTCATCATCTGTGGTAAAGGGTGGCACAGGTGCTGGTGCTGCAATGCATGCTAGGATGTCTGTATCTGAACGCTGCCTGGTTGAGGGTGTTGCAGCAGCAGCACCACCACCACCACCAAAGTCAGCATTGTAGTGCTTAGCAGCAGCAACACTGTCTGCGTTGTTGGTCTGTTGCTGACCAGTAACGTCCCCATCATCAATGTCAAACAACAGTCCATTTGCTGCTGCTGGTGAGCAGGATAGGCCCTTTGCAGGCTGCTTTTGCACCTCAGCTTCCTGCTGCTGATGCTCAGAACTGAACTGCACCATCTCTGCCTGATTGCCGTCAACATCATCATCATCATCATCATCAATGTCAAACAGCAGTGCTTGTCCAGCAGCACGCTCTAGCTGATGACTGTTGCCCTCATTGAAATGAAGACCAAAGCTAGGATTGTGTTGAGCCTCTGCTACACCAGCAGCTGGGTTGCTGCGTGATTGCTGGGCAGCAGCTGACTTTGCGTTAGCTGTGCTGCCAAGGCCATCATCACCACTGTCATCATCATCAATGTCAAACAACAAGCCTGGGGGCAATAGGTGGCTTCCATCTTGTACCTTGGGCACCTGAGCAGCACCCAAGGACAGCCTATGAGCTGAGTTGCTTGCAGGGCTCTTGGCAGAAGCAGCAGTGGCTGCTGTCTTGCTGGAGTGCCCATGTGCACCAGATCCTGCCGCATGAGCTGACCGCTGCCGCCCTGTGTCTGCAACAGCAGCAGTGCCAGGTGCAGTCCTGCAAGACTGCCCACCTGCAGAGGAGGTCAGACCATCTGCTGACTTGCAGTTTGCTGCTTTGTCAGATGCTTGACCCTGCGTTGACCTGCGCTGTGCTGTTTCCAGTTGCATTGCCAGCCTCGGCTGCTGCTGCTGAGGGCTTGGACTGTCAGCAACATCAATCAGCATGCCTGAGCTAGGCACCTGCTCTTCTGCGGGCTTGTTGGCAGTGGGCAACGGCGTACCACCGTGAGGCTGCTGGGTGTCATCTATGTCAAACAGCAACGCAGACTCTGATGTCTGTGCGTGGCTTGAGTGCAGTGGCCCAGATGCAGCATGAAGGTCCCTGCTTGCAGCCAGCACATTGCCGGAGGGAGTACCAGATTGGGGTGCATGTGACACCCTGCCATGCAAGCTTGCTGGGGTTCTGCCTGTGCACATGGAACTGCCATAATTCACCAGTAACGCAGAGTCTTCTTCTTCCTCCTGAGCCTGCAAGCAGGCCAAACGTCCAAACAAGGGTTTCGAACATGCCTGAACAGGACGGTTGCACAATACTGCCTTGCTTGTCAACATTGTGAAATATGGCTTTTGACGCAAAGCACTGTGGTCTAGAAGCAAGCATGCACATGCGCGGCATGCCCAATGAGGACTCTCTAAGTAAATTTGCAACAGGTTTGTTTGGCAGTTCTAGGACATACTGCAGAGTACTCTTAAAAGATGTTGTTACGCTGCATGATTGCTTGGTGCGGTTCAAGGCTTGGGCACAGCATTTGAGGCAAGGCAGGTGTCAGACAACTGATACACCAGTATGAGCATCACTGTGAAAGCTCAAATATGCTGGGGAGAACAGTCGCATACCCTTCTTTGCCGGACTTGAACCTGCTCTGGAGTTTCATACAGTTCAGGACCCAGCGCCTCCTCCTGACTCAATCCACTGTACAAGCGCTTCATCTGCCTGACAGCCATGAACAGCAGGTTGAAACACAACGATGCTCTTACGCCATGCAAATGCACGTGGCAGCTATGGATATCTTGTACGGTATTGACAGCATCAGGAGAGAATGTGTGCTGAACGAGTGAAATACCTGCATGCAGGGCTGCTTACTGTGCATTTTCATGGCAAAGCAAGGTTGCGAGGCTTGTCCTCTGCGGCATGCACCATGCTGCCAACAAAAAGCAGTCACAGCCAATGACAAAACGTACTTTGGGTACAGTCTCAGTCTTTGTGATACAAGTCAAGGCTGTGTTGCTTTTACCTTGGGGCAGACCGCCGCGTGGTACTGGTTGGGGCCATGCGGCTGACAGCCCTATCAGGGGCACTTGCAGGCTTTGTGCGCGACCTCCATGGCACTTCAGGAGTGGCAAAGCCACTCTTGCCTGCTTGCTGGTCGTTGGCAGCCACTTCAGCATCATGCTGCAAAACAGGATACATCTCTTCCAGTGTCTCTTTCAGGTTGGCAATATTGCGGATGTCCAGACAAAGTGCATGGACTGGAGAACTAATGCAGTACACAAATTCTGCCATGTATACTTCACATAAAGGCAACATTGCAAGGAAAGCTCTGCTAAAGGAGCAAGCCGGATTTAAAGCCTGGCAACGTACACCATCTGCTGGCAATCTTACCAAGCAAGTGGATGTACCTGCTGTATATGCCCTCTTTGGTCCATTGGATGGTCTAGTGGAAGGCTTGCTTGGTTATTGCTTACAGGACACTCCCTTGCAGCTGCTTTGAGAGAATGTGGCTGATATCGAGGCTGAGTCTGTGGCTCAGCTGATGCAGGATTGCCTTCTGACTTGGCCATTGACTGTGCACCTGTGGAATCAGCAGCTTGGCCAGGATTGGCACCAAAACTTGGAGAGTGCATGGTAACAGGAGTCAACCCAGCAGACGCAGGCGGTCTTTGTAGCCGAAGCCTGCTGCGTGAGGAGGATTTTGGCTTTGCAGCAAGCACAGACAGACTAGCGCATGACGATTGCGGCTGCTGAGTGTGAGTTACTGGTGACTGCGCTTCAGGAGGCTTGACTTCCGCACCCCAAACAGGCTTTTCAGCCTCAATTGAAGCTGTGGTGCCATCAAACAAAGGCTGAGCAGCATAGTGGTTGACTGCTGGAGGGTGTGTGTCAGGGCCTCTGATGCTGTGGCTTAGCTCTTCCTGAGCATGGCTAGAGTCAATGGAAGTGGGCTGCAAGAAGGGGCGTACTGATTGTGCCGAGGATTTTGGCCGCAACAGCAGCTCTGTCCTTGGAGCAGACAAGATTGGAACGAGTCCGTGCTGTGTCTGCTGTGAAGGACTGTGGGTATGGTCCTGCTCCTTGAGGCCATGAGCAGGGAGGACTCCTGCAATGTGGCTACCTGCTGCTGCTGCTGGGGGTGGAACCGCGGAGTTGGAAGAGCTTGTCAGCTTAGCTAGTCTGCTCAGCAAAGGGGAATCATCTACGCTTGTAGGCTTTGATCTTGTGCGGGTGGCTTGCTTCCATGCAACGCCTGGTGAGAGAGGGGCACGCTGGAGCAGCAGGGGCTGCTGCTGATCCTGCAGCTCTCCTGATTGCACTGAGAGTGCTAGAGAGCTTGCATTGTTTGCTGCTGTTGCCGGCATTTTGCGCATTGGTAATGGTGGAGCATCCGGTAGCCTGACTGGTACTGGCCTGCTCACTGCTGGTGCTATGATCACTGAGTGTGGATCCCGGTTGGGACCTGTACCAATGGCACTTGAGGGCTTCGGTCTAGAAGCAGCAAGGAGCCGCGCTGCATCATGCCTTGGCTTCTGCTTGACAAAGTCGAATTGGGAGACACCATAAGGGCGTGAAGCTAGAGCAGCTTGATCAGCCATGTGTGGTGAAGGTCAAGAAAGGTGCTTGATTCCCTGCAAGCCAGCCAGCATGGCGGACGACGCAAAATAGCCCAGTAGTCGCTAGATGCACACGATGATTCAGCTAGTAATAGTCACCTACAGGCTCACATCTGCGGGAAAAGCAGTTGAGGTTGTCCTCCAGCGAGAACGATCAGAAGGCGCTGACCGCAACTGACACATGACCTCTTGCATACGAGCTGATGTTACGATGCTTAACTTCATTGGACTTCAATGCCGCGCAAGAGCGTCGCAATGCAGTGAACAAAGCAGTCGCTGTTTGACCTTGGGAAGCCTTTCAACGGCACCTCACGCGTGTCCGTGAGCATCACGCCTGTGCGTGTTGTTCCGAGCGATTATAGTGACAGGCACAGCTACAGCGGTCCGCTTCAGCCGGCAAAGCTGCACCAGCGTTCACAAGTGAAATGTTTCGTACTATTGAGCTTGAAATGGATCATCACATGTCTCTCATGTGTACCATACTGCTCGAGTCAAAATTGGTGATAGCATGCAAAGCACAGAAGCAGGCCTCAAAATTGACGACGATCCGCCAAGATTGCAACAAAAGCAAAGGCAAGACATGTCTGCAGACTTTGACACCCTGAAGTCAAAGGGCCATAAGCCATTTCCCCCCCTCCGGGGTGCAGTGTTTCGCTCGCAGGACAGGACAGCTCATAGAATGCATATGTGAAATACATATGTGAAATCCTGACTGGAATTATTGTACACATGTATCCTTGCACAACTAAAAGTGTCTGTGAAAGTCAGCACAAATTGGTGATACACCAACTATATAGTTAACAAGTGCAGCAATGTACATGTACCTGTTAAAAGGTCAGTAGCAAGTTGCACTAAATCCAGGCATCTGAAGCTTTGTTTGCCCCATGCCTCTTGGGGACGTCTTCTCAGCCTGGCGGACCTTCAATGAAGATTCTCTGTCAAGTACAGCCACACGTGAGACGCTAAAGATGCGCATCTCGTGCGCAGGCTCGTGCGGGCGAACGCGGTTCACGTGCAAAGGATCGTTGCGCCACGTTTAGATTCATGTGACAAACTAACATGGTCACGTGAGCTCGCGCTTCATGATGAGGTGCGACTTCGGAGACATTCCAGCACGCTGGTTAGCGCAACCAGCCTCACATGCATTTTCGGCAGACCGACCACTTGCAAGCGAAGGTCGGCAAACCCAGACCGCGCGAGCAACGGCAAGGTCCTCTAGTCAACGCTGTTTGCAGCTGTCTGCTGGGTGTGGTAAACGAGATTGAGCCTCCTCCGGCGCTTGTGCGGACCAGAGTGTCCGGTCTTGAGACACGGTGCTATGAACAAGTTTACGTGACCATGAACGCCGCGTTGACACCTCTTAGGTTTTAGCCGTGCGAGCACGGTGCCGCGAACAGTCTTACCACGAACCGGTCTTTTGTCAGGATCCTGCAGGGTGACCGAGGCCACACTGGCTGTTTCCTTCCGCATTACTGTCGACATCAGGTAATGTACAGTTGATTGCTCTTGCACGAACGGAAGCGGTCATGCAGGTCCTGTCCGTCACTGCTCGCGTGGGTTTTTTTGCCCCTCCTGACATGTGTATGCTTCGGTGCGTATGCTTCGCACGAGCTTGACAGTCGCAGCCTGTGTGCACACTCCGATTGCACGAAATTCCGTGTATGGCTCTGACGGTTGAGTGACGCTTGCCATTTGCGTCACCCTCTTCGTGAGTACACAAGCAAAAGTAGGATCGTGCAAGCTAGCTGTAGGCACAGCAGTGTGAAACTGCAGTGCGGACTTACACATTTTCTAGCGCTTCTAGCTTCACAAAGACTTACAGCAGTGCTGCAATGTATCAGCAACAGTGTGCTCCACATGCAGGTGACATTACCTGAAACAGCTGCCAATTTTGCAACATGGCCTTGTGTCACAGCTCAACGCAGCTGCAGCAGCAGCAGGACAAAGCCAAGGATAGAGATGTGGTTCTTAAAGAGGTGGAACAGCTGTGGCGTCTCTTCCACAAAACTTGGCAGCGGAACCATGGCTGTCTGCTTCTGCTGCTATCACTGTGCATTTCTGCCACTGTGATGTGGGCCATGAGCAAATCGGTGAGGATGCCAGTTACAGTATGCAAAAATGGGATCTATCTTGTGTGTGGCAGGCGAAAGCAAGCATTGCAATGTGGAATGTATTGGTGAAGTGCAATGTATTGCGCTGTGCTGAGCTCTCCAGCAGTCAGCACAATCTGCCTAGCTTGCATGCATTTTAGCTTTGTACATGTCTCGGCAATCCTGATTTGCATGGTCGCCTCAGCTGTGTCTAAAGTAGTCAATTATGCCTTCATACTGCTGTTGGTGTGAGCAATCACCTTTGTTGTCTGAGTGAGTACTCACTGCTGCAGTTTCTGCCTGTGAGCGCGTTGATGTACCGACCAGCAGACAGCTGAGCCGGCATCAGCTCAGAGAGGTTGACTCAGCACCAAACGTAGCTCATGACTCAAGTCATGCTGCGCATGGCAGACAGTCCAAGTCTTTGGCGCAATACACTACACAGCTTCAAGCAGACCCCAAACGCACAACGACAGCCGACCCCATCTCTGCTTCTCGCTTGTCTGGCTTTCAATCTGCTCATGTGTCGCCTGGTGAGAAGACAGAACAGATGAATGTGGTCGGCACCTCGCTGCGTCACACAATGTCTGCTGTATTAGACACCAGTTTGCAGGTCAAGGGTTTGCCAGGAGCCAGCAAAACTTACCGGCAATCAGGCGCTGCATCAGCAGCTGCTTATGCAGCTTCCAATGCAGCTTCCAATGCAGCTTCCAAGGCAGCTTCCAATGCAGCAGCTGCTCAGCCAGCTGTTCGTGACAGGGACCAAGCGTCTGCTGACCTGTCAAAGCAGCTTGGCAAAGAGCAGCTGAAGGGCATGGTTTCTCCTAGCAGCAGAGCCCTTCAGGCGCCTGGGAAGTAAGTTCACCTACCCTCCTGGATGCATTGACTGTGTCTAAGCAACTGAGGTTTGTCATGACACAGTCATGCGTATTAGACATAACATGTTGCATGTTGCTTGTATGGACTTCTGCCAATTGTCTGCCTCACATGGCTGAGCAGGTCACTAGCTTCACTGTGTTGTCAAGAACTTTATGTATGGAATGTTCCCGCACTTGCAACAACTCTACATTCATGATCTCCAGGTTTGGTGTGACAAGACAGGATCTGGTTGTGGCAATGCCCAGTGACCCCTCTCGCGCTGCTCTCATACAAGCTAGCAAAGCTTGGCGCCAGGCACGAATACAACTGCTCGCTCACACACTCACACCTTCAATTCTTTGTTTGCTGGCTCGCTCACTGAATTGCGCAGTCAGTCATCTTCCTCATCTGCTGTCTTTATCAAGAAAATACCATCACAACTGGAACAATCCTGTGTCAAGACCAAGCGTGCATTTTGAGCCATGTTTGTGAGAACAGCTCTACTTCTATGTCAGTCTGTTGGGGAATGACATCCTTCCACTGACCTAAGCAGGTGAGGGCCTGAGTACAATGTGAACCTGCAGGATCTGAAAAGTTTCATAGCAGTCAACACTTCTAGCAAGATACCGAAGGAACAAGTCAAATCTGGTGAGGAAGTCAGGATGTCATGGGTTGACCCCAAGGCAGGAATGGGGACCCCAGGGTGTGAGTCATGGGAAGCTAGGGTTGCCTTGACCCCCTTCCTTGCCCATCAAGTAAGACCTCATGTGACCACATACATTACTCATTGCTCAATATGAACAACGCCTGTTGATCATTCTGAATCAGGAGCTGACTGTTGAAGTCACGAAGTTTGCGTATGTTTAATTATGGCATTGTTACAGCACTGCGGGCTGTAACCAGCATCCGTCCGCATACACATCCAGTCAGTCCCGATTGGAAAAAGCATGTCAGTGTATGTCTCTCTTATGTATAAATGGCTGCTGCCATACTTCCTTGGTTGCACGGTGAGGTACATGCCTTTCTTTCAGGATTACTCAATTTAGTGCTGACTCAGCGGCATTGGTGACACTACTGCAGAGTGTGTGCTTGCAAACAGCCTAGTATGTTAACAATATTTCATGCTCCATGAGAGGCGTGTGAGTACTGTATATGCCAGGCTTTGCTCAAACATTATGCTTGATACAGGAGTATGAAGGGGACTATAAATGGATGCTGTATGGGCATGACGACACATTCTTCTTTGTGGATGGTGCATTAGATCTGCTGCAAGACTTTGACCCATCCCTGCCTTACATAATCACAGGTCTGCTAGCCTGCTTGTCATGTACTTGGTCTATCTTACAGTCTAAGAAATGAAGCTACATGTGACACATCAGCTGTAACAGACACCATGCAATGATCATTTACCCATTGAGTGCTGACACCAATGTGCTAAGTATACAACGCTGAGTCACATCTCATTGAGGGCCTGACGCTGCACAATCAGCTAGGCAGTCTGCATTGAACAGGTTTATTCAACGTTACTCAGGCTAACTGAAACTGCCTGAAAATCCTCACATATTAATGAACTACATGTGATGTACTTTGTACTCACTCTACAAGGCCCAGTACAACTTTGACATATGCATGGTGACTGCAGATCATTTTTGGTGGTCAGATGAGCCATCTCACACCACAGATCTGTACCATCCCCACGAGAAAGCCCCCCACTGTCTCCCATGCCACTGGACTCAAGCAGATGAGCAGCAGTCCTTGAGGGCGGTGGACAGCTATCTGCCCTTTGCCCCCTACACAGGATGCCCTTGCACTGCTGAGCAGATTTGCAGACATGACAGCAGACCGCTTTACCAAGCCTCATGTGACACACAGCTTCATCCTCTGCCTGTCAGGTGGGATCTTGCACATGCACCTGTGCCTTGGGTGTTCTTTCATAATGCCAAAAAGGCAAAGCCTTGGTTCTAACCGTTTCTTAGATGTTGCATACTGTATGGTTAGAGATGCATCATCACATGCAGTATTGCATCAGGAAATGCAGTCTTTCATGTATCCAAAAGAGCCAAGATGTGACACTTCTGTATGCATACACTCTTGGGAGCACTGCATGTTGCGCACGGACTGCTAGGTGCTCTTCTGCACATTCCTTTGTAACCTTGGCATGTATGTTGTCATCACAAGTCATGTCTTGCTCAGAGGTCCTGGCAAAGATAGTTGCAGACATGCTGCAACAGCAAATCCAACGATTTTCTCCCTTCAGCTGACTTGACCTGTCAAGCCCTCCAAGGGACGAGTCAGCACCTGAGAGTGCCTCATTCAACCCCTAATCCTGAGATCCTCCCCCCCCCCTTCCTCTCGATGTCAGCCCTCCAGCCAGCACTGTGTTCAGATCCTGCGCAGGCAGCTGCCCTGGCTTCTTCCCCGACCTTGCCCCTGACCCCGTCCCTGTTGCTGCCCCAGCCCCAGCCCCTGCCCCTGCCCCTGCTGCTCTCCCAGCCCCAGCCCCTGCCCCTGCCGCTGCCCCAGCCCCAGCCCCTGCCCACGTCCCTGCCCCTGCTGCTGCCCCAGCCCTGAAC
>JAABUK010002206.1_pt1 | contig 35456 bp, 37 predicted proteins | sample 5559141 | NCBI WGS metagenome assembly JAABUK01 (sample SAMN10711869, study PRJNA513367) | rock metagenome | isolation source: Antarctica rocks | place: Antarctica: Victoria Land, Pudding Butte nord | collected 2016-01-03
CCCCTGGAACGCTACCGACAATGAACACGACCTCGCCTTTGAAGTAGTCACCGAGGACGGCCAGACGCCGGCGCTGCCGTCCGGTGTCCCGATAGGACCAGAGGGCATCGGGGGGATGATGCAGTTCAACGTTGGAAGACCGCCGCAGTTAGCAAGCGGGCAAGAGCAGATGGTGCCTTTTGCCTTCAATTTCCAGGGCCTGCCCCTGATCCGCGCAGGACGGTACTCCGTCGTATTCACCATCGACGGTACGGAACTTCGCCGACTGCCCTACACCGTGGCTATCGAACCATCGCGCGGCTACGGGCCTACTGCAATTCCACCGCTATGACGATAGCCACGTGGCCGCCCTAGCCGGACACACTGGAAAAACCCCCCAACTACACACGACCGGAAGTGGCGGCTCTCGACTCGAAATGGCTCCACTTCAACCGGAAAGTCCTCGATCAGGATGACGGACGCGAGTTGTCCCGCGCAGGCCAAGGCACTTCCGGATCTTGCGCGCAAACCCGTCTGCCGGATGATGCCGCGCGAGTCACGGGTCGGCACATTCGTGGTGCAAAACTATGTGCGTAGTCGTGGCGGTGTGCAGTTGTATCGGTGTATGTCGATCATGCTGGAGCCCGTGACACCAGACTCGTTGGACGAGGTCGCTGAGGCGGTAGCGGTCTGGCAGCACGACGGCGGGCCGGTCCAGCTTCATCCGGGGGACCTCGGTTGGCACTGGCGTCTGGGCGCGGAGGAGTTGGCCGAGGCCGTTCGGGTGTGGCGTCGTGACGGGCAGATCCTGGCCGTCGGCATGGTCGACTCCGGGTTGATCCGCATGGCCATCGCCCCGAGCGTCGACGAGGACGACGCGTTCGCCTCCCAGCTGCTGGCCGATCTGTCGGATCCAGAGCGTGGAGTGCTGCCCGCCGGTGCCCGGACCGTTGAGGCCCGGTTCGGTGCCGCCTTTCGAAATCTCTTACGCCGGAGCGGTTGGGTGGCCGATGAGCCGTGGACCCCGTTGTGTCGTGACCTCACCGCACCAGTGGAGGACTGCGGCCTCAGGGTCGAGGTCATTGACGCGCACGCCGTGCCAGACCGGGTCGCGGTGCAGCGGGCATCGTTCCCCAACTCGAGGTTCACCCTGGAGCGCTGGCACACGATGGCCGCAGCCTCGCCGTACCGTCGGGCCCGGTGCCTGGTCGGTTACGACCGCGACGGCGATGCGGTCGCCTCGGTGACGGTTTGGTCGGCCGGGCAGGGGCGACCGGGTTTGCTCGAACCACTGGGTGTCCATCGGGATCACCGAGGCCATGGCTATGGCACCACCATCTCCGTTGCGGCGGCTGCCGCGTTGCGGGAGATGGGGTCGTCCAGCGCGACAGTGTGCACCCCGAGCAGCAACGTCGGCGGCGTGGCGACGTACGTCTCGGCCCGTTTCCAGAGGCTCCCGGACGTCACCGACTTCCGCCGCACGAGTTGACCACCCTGCCACCAAGAAACCGGAAGGCAGAGGTGACTGGACCTCCCACCCAGGTTGGCACGAGCCAGAGTGCACAGTGACGCCAAGATTGACAAGCACGACCACCGCGACCCGTGCTCGCCGACGCCAGGTTTCACGAGCAGCTGACGTCGGAGTTCGCTGCCCAAGGCCAGGCCGGTATGCCGCGAAGGTGTAGCGTCAACGCCAGAACGACAGGGGAGCGCCCACAGCGCTGAGAGTGCGGTCCGCCGCAGACCCTCGAACCTGCTCCGGTTAGCACCGGCGAAGGGAGTCGGGAAATCTCAGGTGAGCTCTCGTCATACCTTGCGTTGCGCCGTGTGCACGGAGACGACGCAACGAAGGGTATGACGAGAGCCTGCCTCCTCCTTGCCAGCAGCGACAGCGACGGCTACAGGAGACGACATGGCTACATCCGGTACGACCCGATTGACCGCTCGCGGATCCCGCGGGCACACCATCCTCGCCACCCGACCGCTGATGGGGTGGCGCACCGTCGACCTGCTGACCGTCGCCTTCCTGGGCGTCGTGTTCGGCGTCGGCTTCTGGGCCTGGGGGCTGGGTTACGAAGCACCGTCCACGCTGCTGACTGGGGCGTTCCCGCCCTTGGCGGGCTTGTTGGCCGGCCCGTGGCTGATCGCCGGGGTCGTCGGTGCCCTCGTCGTCCGCCGGCCCGGCGCCGCGCTGTTCTGCGAGGTGCTCGCGGCAGTCGTGGAGATGCTGGTGGGCAGCCAGTGGGGGTTCGCGACGCTCGTCTCGGGCCTGCTGCAGGGACTGGGCGTCGAGATCGCCTTCGGGCTGCTGGCCTGGCGGGCGTTCGGGCCTTGGGCCGCCGCGCTGGCCGGGGCCTGCGCGGCCCCGCTGGAGGTGTTCTACGAGTGGGGGACCTACTGGACCGACTGGAGCTGGGCGTGGAAGCTCGCCTACCTGCCGGTGGTCATGCTGTCCGGTGCCGTGGTCGCCGGGCTGGGCGGCTGGGTGCTGACCAAGGCTCTGGCGGCCGCTGGCGCCCTCGCGGCATTCCCGCCGGGGCAGGAAGCGCGTGAGTCGGGCGCTGTCTGAGCGGGCGGCCGCCGCCGGGCCGATGCCGACCGCCGGGCCGATGCCGACTGCCGTGGGTGCCCGGGTCGAGGTCGCCGGCCTGACCTGGCGTCCCTACGGCCGCCGGCGACCGGTGCTCAACGACATGAGCCTGCGGATCGAACCCGGCTCGCGGGTCCTGCTGGCGGGGCCGAGCGGCTGCGGCAAGTCGACCCTGCTGCGGGCCCTGGCCGGACTCCTGGAGGTCGCGGACGCCGGTGACCTGGCCGGCAGCGTCACCATCGACGGTGCGGCTCCGGCCACCCGGCCCGGTCTGGTCGGGCTGGTGCTGCAGGACCCGGGCGCCGGAGTCGTCGCGGCATCCCTGTCTCGCGATGTCGCGTTCGGACCGGAGAACCTCGGTATGCCGCGTGCCGACATGGCGCCCGTCGTCTCCACCGCACTGGCCGCGGTGGGTCTGGCCATGCCCTCGAGCGGCCCTACCGCGGCCCTGTCGGGGGGCGAGCAGCAGCGCCTGGCCATAGCCGGCGCCCTGGCGCTGCGGCCGCGACTGCTCTTGCTGGACGAGCCCACCTCGATGCTCGACCCAGCCAATGCCGCTTCGGTGCGGACCTGTGTCCGGGACGTCGTCGAGCGTTCCGGTCTGACTACCGTCGTGGTCGAGCACCGGCTGGAGCCGTGGCTCGGGTTCGTGGACCGGCTCGTCGTACTCTCGGCGTCGGGCGAGGTGTTTGCTGACGGGCCGCCGTACGCGGTCATCCGAGATCATGCGGGCGACCTTCTCGCCCAAGGCATTTGGGTGCCCGGGTACGCCGCTCCCGACCTCCCGCCGATGCCCGTCAGCCTGTTCGGCGGCGATCGCGGCTCGGCTGCACACGTTCCGCCCGGCGATCCGGTGATGGGATCCGAAGGCCTCTCGATCACCCTGGAGCGGGCTTCGCCCGACCGGCCGCCACGGGTGACGACCGCCGTCCGGGACCTCTCCGTGGCCGCGCGCGCGGGTGCCGCGATGGCTGTCGTGGGGCCAAGCGGTTCCGGCAAGTCGACCCTGCTCACCGCCCTCGCCGGCCTGGTCGAGCCGACGTCCGGTGGGGTGCATGCACATTCCCGGCTGGTCCCGGCCGGCGCAGCCGCTGGCCCCTCGGGCTGGCGCTCGACCGACCTGGCGCGGGCGGTCGCGTGGCTGCCCCAGTCCCCGGGGTCCACGATCGTCGCCCGTACCGTGCTGGACGAGGTGATGGCCACGCCACGAGCACTGGGCCGCCCGGAGCAGCAGTATCTCGCCCGCGCGCATGCCCTGCTGGAAACGCTCGCACTGGACCACCTCGCCGCCGCCGACCCGCGGCACCTGTCGGGAGGGGAGCTGCGCCGCCTGTCCATGGCCAGCGCTGTCGTCCACCAGCCGGCGCTGCTGCTGACCGACGAGCCGACGATCGGCCAGGACCGGTCGACCTGGGCGGCTGTCATGGGCGTGGCGGACGCCCTGCGGCGCTCGGGATCGGCTGTCGTCCACGCGACCCACGACGAGGACGTCATCGGTCTGGCCGACGACGTGGTCCGGATGCCGGGCGATGCCGACGCCGACGCCAATGCCGACGCCAGCGCCGACGGCGACCCCGTGCCGCCGGTGCTAGCGGAGCGGACGGTATTGGCCGCCCGATGCGAACCGTTGGCGCTGCTGATCGCTGCGGGGCTGGCCCTCCCCGCGGCGCTGTCCGTCACGAGCTGGCGAAGCGGTGTCGCACTCCTGGCGGTCGCGGTGGTGCTCTCCGCCGTCGCGCTGTCGGCAATGCCGGGCCAACCTGGACGACGCCCGTCCGGCCGGCTGCGCCGACTCGTCAGGCGGTTGACCCCGGGACTGATCGGCGCCGTCTCCGTGGGCTGGTCGGCGTGGCTGCTCGGCGCGCACTCCGTCCCGGTGGCCGTCGCGGCCTTCCTCCGGATCAGCGTCCTGGTCTATCCCTCTGCCGTCCTGCTGCCGTACGTCGACACCGACCGCCTGGCCGAGCAGCTGGCCCAGCGGCTGAGGCTGCCGGCGAGGCCGGTCGTCGCCGCCTGCGCGGCGTTGCACCGCGTCCAGTCGGTGAGCGATCTGTGGACCGAACTCGCCCGCGGCCGGCGGGTGCGTGGGCTGGGTCCCGGGCGCTCGCCGTACGCGCGGGTGAGGCACGTCGTCACGGTCACGTTCGCGGCGCTGGTCGATTCCCTCGCTGCCGCCGGGCGGCTGGCGGTCGCGATGGACGCGCGCGGCTTTGCCGCGGCTCGCGACCGGACGTGGCTCGACCCGGCCGGCTGGCGCCGAGCGGACACCGTGGCGCTCGCGCTCGCGGCCGTACTGCCGTTGCTCGGCTGGCTGCTGGCCGTCACCTCGGTCCTGGCATGACCCGGCATGCCCTTCGGCGGCCATGCTGCGGCGATTCGCCGATATTCACGCCCGGACGTCGGGCAGTCTTACCGGGAGGTAGGTCGCCCGAGCCCCCCTCTCGACCAGAGGCATCGCGAACCTGAACCCGGCAGGAGGAGGAGATCCGTGATTGCCAGAGCGTGGATCCTGCTCGGCGCCGTGCTCGTCTCGGCCGCCGTCCTGACCGGCTGCGGCGCGCCGCCCGAGCAGCCGGCGGTGGATTCGGCGGCGTCCGCCTTCGCCACCGCGGTGATCCAGAGGGACGGCGCCAGGGCGTGCGCGCTGCTGACCCAGAACGCCGCGGAGGCCGCGAGCGGAGCCACTGACACCCCGTGCGCCAAGGCGGTGCTGAATGTGCAGGAGAGCGGCGCGGACATTCACGGCGTACAGGTCTGGGGGGATACAGCCCAGGTCAAGGTCGGCGGCGACGTCGTCTTCCTGCGCAGGCTCGCGGTGGGCTGGCGAGTCGCGGCGGCCGGCTGCAAGCCACAGTCAGGACAGCCAGGGCTGCCCTACACCTGCGATGTGGAGAGCTGAGATGAAGACGATGTTCTTCGGTATCGCCGCTTTCGTGTCCCTCGGACTTGCCTACGTGATCGCTGTTGGGCTGATGCAGCGATGAGCCGTCGCTCCGGGCGTTTCACCCAGTACGTCCGGGAAAACGGGCTGACCCTGGCATTCCTGCTGCTGTTGTTGCTCTCGCTCGCCGGCCAGGCGCTGTCGGGGCTGGCCGAGTTCAACAACGCCCAGCTCGTGGACGGCGCCGACCGCTTCTCGTTGCTGGACTACCTCACCTCGTCCAGTTTTGCCGTCGACGTGGCTGAGAACTGGCAGTCGGAGTACCTCCAGTTCGCGCTCTACATCGCCGCGACCACCTGGCTCGTCCAGCGCGGTTCGAGCGAGTCCAAGAAGCCGGGAGAGGAGGGCCTGGGCTCGGAGGAGGAGCAGAAGATCGGCCGGTATGCCGCTGCCGACTCCCCTGCGTGGGCCAGTGCCGGGGGGTGGCGGACGGCGCTCTACGGCCGCTCGTTGGCGGCGATCATGACCTTCTTCTTCCTGATGTCGCTGCTGGCGCAGTCCGTGGCGGGCAGGGCTGCCTTCAACGTAGAGCTGCTCAACCAGCGCCAGGACCCGCTGCGGTGGAGCGGCTACGCCACCTCCGCCGACTTCTGGAACCGGGCGCTGCAGAACTGGCAGTCGGAGTTCCTCGCCGTGGCGTCGATGTCGGCGTTCGCGATCTACCTCAGGCAGCGCGGGTCGCCGGAGTCCAAGCTCGTTGGCGCGGCTCACGATTCCACCGACGAGGACAGCTGACCCCCGGGCCAGCCTCGGTACGCCTCGAGCGGCCACCAGGTCAGCCCACCCGCCGCCCGAACCGATTCCACCGCGCCGTCGGCGGCGAACGTGAAGTCCATCGCCTCGCCGACCGCGTCGTACCCCGGCCCGGACACGAGCCGCAGCCGGGTCGGGCTCTCGACCGCGAGCTCACCGTAGGTGCCGTCGGACGTCGGGTCCACTGCCGTGGGGTCGAGCAGCAGCAGCCGTCCGCCGAGTAGCGCAACGTCGCGCACGCCCCAGAGGTTGGCCAGTCGGACGGGGAAGCGTTCCACCCCGCCGGCCGGGTCGGGCTGTTGCGCGGCGGCCAGGTCGAGCAGCCGGACCAAGCCGAGCGCGAGTTCGTTCGGCGGACCGTCGATCGCGTTGGTCAGCACGGCCACGGCCAGCCGGTCGGCGGGATCGAACACCGTCCGCGTGGCCTGGCCGGGGAACCCGCCGCCATGGCCCAGCAGGGTGCGCTCGCCGGCCTTCTGCACTGCCATACCGAGCCCGTATCCGCCGTCCGGCTGGCCCTCGACGGGCCACCACTGATGCTGCATCAGCCTCTTGGCGGGTTCGCCGAGCAGGCGGGTGTCGCCGGTGAAGTGGGCGGCCACATAGCGGCAGAGGTCCTCTGCAGTGCTGTAGAAGCCGGTCGCGGCGGCCATGGCCTGCGTGTCGACCGGTGCGATCGGCGTCCGATCCCGCGCGTAGTCGAGCGAGGAGTAGCCGACGACGTACTCGCCGGACCGGGCGGGGTCGAGTTCGGGTCCGGTGCGCCGTAGATCGAGCCGCTGGACGATCTCCGTGGTGACGTAGTCGGCGTACGACCGCCCCGAGGCTGCCTCGACCACCAGCCCCAGCAGCGAGTAGCCGACATTGGAGTACTTGAAGCGGTCGTTGGCCGGGAGGACCTGCGCCTGGTCCAACGCTGCCGTGCGCAGCGCCGCCGCGTCGGGAAACTCGCCGTGCAGCTGCCAGAAGTCGGCGTCCCACCCGTCGCGGGTCACGCCGCCGGAGTGCTGCAGCAGATCCCGCAGGGTGAGCGCGGCGAGCGGCGACGACGGCTCCGTCAGGAAGGGGAGCCAACTACCGAGAGTGTCGTCAAGGCGCAGCCGACCCGTCTCCGTCAGCTGCAGCACGGCCGTGGCCGTGAACGTCTTGGAGTGCGAGGCGACCCGGAACAGGTGGGTGATCGACAGCGGCGTGCCGTTCTCGACGTCGGCCTGCCCGAACGCCTCCGACAGGACCATCTGGTCACCGAAGAGCACGGCGGCCTGTACGCCTGGAATGCGGAGCAGCCACTGCCGGTAGGAGAGCCAGGAAGCCAAGTAGCCGGCGGCTTCCCGGATCACGTCGATGCTCAGTTCCGCCATGGTCTGCTCCTCATCGCCTGCCCCCAGTTCCCGCATCCCGAGTTCCCGCATTCCGAGTTCCCGCACGCCGACTTCCGGTGCCCTGATCCCGGGGGTGCCGACCTACAGTGGCACGGTGCTGGTGCAAGCGACGGTGTTCGCCTCCGCCGCCCGGGCGTTCGACGACCTGGTAGGCCGATTGCCGGACGACCGATGGGAAAGTCCGGGACTCGGCGTCTGGGACCTCCGCTCGCTCGTCGGCCACGCCAGCCGGTCGCTGATCACCGTGTCGACCTACCTGCTCGAGCCGGCCGAGTCCGCGACCGTCGGCTCTGCCGCGGACTACTACGTCGCCGCGAAGGCCATCGCCACCGCGGACCCCGAGGCAGTCGTCGAGCGCGGTCGCCAGGCGGGACTGGCGCTGGGCGACGCCCCACGGGAAGCGGTGCACGAGCTGGTCGACCGCGTCGTGCAGCAGGTGGTCGCGTCGCCGGACTGCCTGATCGAGACCATCGCCGGCGGCATGTGGCTCCGGGATTATCTGCCGACCCGGACGTTCGAGCTGGTCGTGCACAGCCAGGACATCGCCGGGGCCGCTGCGATGGACCTCCACCTGCCGCTCGACGTCCTGCGGTCGAGTGCCGTCCTGGCCGCAGAGATCGCGGTGGCCCTGGGCGACGGCCCGGACGTCCTTGCCGCGCTCACCGGACGCGTCGAACTGCCGCCCGGGTTCAGCGTCGTCTGACCAGCAATCAGCCGGGCATCGGGTCACCCGGTCATCCGGCGAACGTGCTCGCCGGCAGGCCGGTGACCCCCACGCTCGACCGGAACACCGACCCGGCGTCCGGCTCCGGCGCGTTGTCCTCCGCGGACGTCGTGATGTAGAGCTCGTCCATTCGCGGGCCCCCGAGGGTGCAGGCGGTCACCTGCGATACGGGCACCTCCACCACCCCGTCCAGGACGCCGTCGGGACGGTAGCGGTGGACCGCGGACCCGCCGTACAGGGCGACCCAGATGTGCCCGTCCGCGTCGACGGTCAGCCCGTCCGGTGCTCCTTGCTGCTGCGGGATCTGCACGAGGGTGCGCCGCTCGTGCAGCCCTCGGTCCGGGTCGTAGCTGAACACGTCGACCCGCTGGGTCGGAGTGTCGTTGTAGTACGCCAACGTGCCGTCGGCCGTCCACGCCAGCCCGTTGGAGATGGTCACCCCGCCGAATACCTCTGTCACGGAGGTGTCGGAGTCCAGCCGGTACACCGTGCCGCGGCCCGTCGACTTGTCGTAGGCCATCGAGCCGCAGTAGAACCGCCCCTGCGGGTCGCAGCAGCCCTCGTTCATCCGGACGCTCGAGTCGGACCAGACTTCAGGCAGGGTATGCAGCTCGCCTGCCTCGTCGACCAGCGCGAAACCGCGCTCGACCCCGACGACGAACCCGCCGGTACGCCGCGGGCGGAGCGCCGCGGCAACGGTGCCCACGTTGCGCCGCTGGACCCGGCCGACAGCGTCCATCGACAGGATGTCGCCGGCGAGCATGTCGACCCACCGCAGGCCGCTGCCGTCGGGCCACCACACCGGCCCCTCGGCGTGGTGGGCGAGCGGCGGGGTGGCCTGCTCGGCGCGCTGAGCCACCTCAGGCGTCCCCATGCATCGCGGACTGGGTGCTGGCGTCCGCGTCGGGATGCTCGGTGCGCTCCATCGACTCCTCGAGGATCGCCTCGGCCTGCGCCTGCGGGTCGGCACTTCCCGCTGCCTGCTCCTCCGGAAGCAGTTCGGCGCGGTGCGCTATCTGACTGCTGGAGGGCACCATGTTCTTCTCGCTGTCTCCGCCGGATGAGTCGCCGGAGCTGTGGGCCGGGTCGGGTTCGGGGTCGGGGTCGATGTCAGCCATGCACCCTTCATACCGTGCCAGGACCACGCGAGACGACCTGATCGCCGCCCGGGTCGGCTGCCCCGTCGCGCTCATCGCGGTCGGCCCATTCCAACAGCGGGTCGAGGGAGAAGACGGCGTCGTCGATGCCGGCGTGCAGGTCACCCAACGCAGCGAAGCGCTCGGGCACCGTCGCGATGGTGAAGTCGCGGGGCAGCACGTCGTCGATCTCGTCCCAGGTGATCGGCGTGGACACCGTCGCCTCCGGGTTGCCTCGCACCGAGTAGGCGCTGGCGATGGTGTGGTCGCGCGCGTTCTGGTTGTAGTCCACGAATAGGGCGCGCGGGTCGCGGTCCCGCCGCCACCACGCGGTCGTGACCTCCTGCGGGGCCCGCCGCTCCACCTCCCGGGCGAACGCGAGCGCCGCGCGGCGTACGTCGTGGAACCCCCATTCCGGCTCGATCCGGACGTAGATGTGCATGCCGTTGCCGCCGGACGTCTTCGGCCAGCCCACGGCGCCGAGCTCGTCGAGGACCTCATGGGCGACATGCGCCACCCGCCGGACCGTGTCGTAAGGGCAGTCCGGCATGGGGTCCAGGTCGATCCGCCATTCGTCCGGCCGCTCCGTGTCGGCCCGGCGCGAGTTCCAGGGGTGGAACTCCACGGTCGACATCTGGACCGCCCACACCACACTGGCAAGTTCGGTCACGCACAGCTCGTCGGCCGTGCGGTTGTAGCGCGGGAAGTGGACCCGGACCGTCTCCACCCACGGCGGCGCCCCGCGCGGGAGCCGCTTCTGGTGCACCTTCTCGCCGCTGGTGCCTTCTGGGAAGCGGTGCATCATGCAGGGCCGCTCGCGCAGTGCGCGCACGATCCCGTCCCCTACGGCGAGGTAGTAGCGGGCCAGGTCCAGCTTGCTCTCGCCGCGGGCCGCGAAGTAGGTGCGGTCAGGATTGGAGATCCGCACGGTGCGGTCCCCGACGTCGAGCTCCACCGCGGGAGTCGGGTTACGGCGCCCTGGCATGCGCTCAAGGTAACCGGTGCCGTCCGGAGGGCGCTCCGCCGATCGGGCGAGGCCCGTTTGGGGCAGCACTTCTGCAACACTGCGGCCGTGCACGAGTTGCTGCAGCGCTTGCTCCGGAGGGGACCGAAGTTCGGCATCTCCCGCGGAGTCGGCGTGTTCGGCACGGCGGCCGACGGACCCGCGTTAACGCAGCTCCTCGGCCCCTCAGCCGAGTTCGCCGGCTGGGCCAGTGATCACGGGGTGATGCTCAGCGGCTCTCCCGACACGTTGGCCGCGATCGAGGCGCGCCTGCCGAACTGGCAGGCATCGGAGGCGGCTCCGATGCTCGGCAACGAACTCGGCGTGTACCTCGGCAGCTGCATCGTGCGTCACGTCGCCGGCGCCGAATGGCGGGTGTGGCGCAACGGGCATCCAGTCGTCCGGTTGCCGTCGGGCAGAGACCTCGACGTCGTCGACGTGGTGCATCGGCGGCTAACGAATGGTGAGCCCAGCCTCGCCGCAACCTTCCAGAGCGCAGCGACAGACTGACTCCACACCCGAGGCGCGTGGCAGGCTTCGCGAGTAGAGGAGCACCACGCGTATTCCGAAAGGTGAGGGAACCCGATGCCGAATGCCAGCAAGGTCGCGATGACCGCGTCCACGACGTACCAGCCGGCCAACCCCGAGAGCGTCTTCACCTACGGAGCGCCCGCGCTGAAGTTCGGGACCGGCGCCGCCGACGAGATCGGCTACGACCTCAGCCTCACCGGTGCGAAGCGGGTGCTGGTCGTGACCGACCCCGGCGTCGCGGCAACCGGTCACCCGCAACGCATTGCCGACCAGATGAGCCAGTTCGGGATCGAGGCCCACGTCTTCGACGGTAGCCACGTCGAACCGACCGACGAGAGCCTCCAACAGGCGATCGAGTATGCGCGGAGCACCGGACCGTGGGATGCCTTCGTCGCCGTCGGTGGTGGCACCAGCATCGATACGGCCAAGGCGGTCAACCTCCTGACCAGCAACCCGGGTGAGCTGATGGACTACGTCAACGTGCCGGTGGGCGGGGGCAAGGCGCCGGTCAACCCGCTCAAGCCGCTCATCGCCGTTCCCACCACCACGGGCACCGGCGCGGAGAGCACCACCATCTGCGTGATGGACGTGCTCTCGCTCAAGGTGAAGACCGGCATCAGCCACGTGAGGCTGCGGCCCACGCTGGCCGTGATCGACCCCTTGCTCACCCTGACGCAGCCCGCCGGCGTCACCGCCGCCGCAGGCATGGACATCCTCTGCCACGCGCTGGAGAGCTACACGGCCCGCCCGTACACGTCGTTCGAGCGGAAGCGGCCCGAGCAGCGGGTGCCGTACTGCGGGTCCAACCCGATCGCCGATATGTGGTCCGAGAAGGCGATGAGCTTGCTGGCACAGTCCTTCCGCAGCGCCGTTCGCGATGGGGACGACGACGCGCGGAGTCGGATGGCGATGGCGGCGACGTTCGCCGGTATGGGGTTCGGCAACGCCGGCGTGCACATCCCGCATGCGAACGCCTACCCGATTGCCGGCCAGGTCAAGGACTTCCACCCGAAGGATTACCCCGCCGACGAGCCGATGGTGCCGCACGGGATGGCCGTGGCCTTGACGGCGCCCGAGGCCTTCCGGTTCACGTTCGACGCCTCTCCAGAACGGCATCGGCGGGCCGCACAGCTGCTCGACCCGCGTGCGGACGAGCCGAACGACCCGTCCACCTACCTGCCTGGCGTGCTCGTCGCTCTGATGCGCGACATCGACATTCCGGGCGGCATGGGGCAGGTGGGCTACGACGAGGGCGACATCCCCGGCCTGGTCGAGGGCACGATGAAGCAGCAGCGTCTGCTTGCCACTTCGCCAAAAGACGTGACCGAGGACGACATCGCGGGGATTTTCACGCGCTCGATCTCGCTCTGGTAGGCCGTCGGGACGTACGTGCGCTGTCCGAGGGAGGCCACCGGGCCTCATGCCTCGCCGAGGACGGCGAGCAGGTCGGCGTACGCCTGGTCGACCTGCCCGTCGACCGTGACCACGGTGCCGGTGAGGGGTCGTCGGGCGATCACGCTGAGCAGCCGGTCGTACATCGCGGGCAGCTCGCCTGGGCCGCCGCTGCGCTCCAGGAGCGCCTGGGCGTCGAAGTGTTCGGCCTTGCCCGGTTGGGTGGAGCGGCGCAGGAAGCGGTCTGCTGCCTCCTGCCGGGTGCTCAGCAGGGCCACCTCGACGAAGTCCGCGCCGATTTGCCGGCACAGATCCTCGAGTTCGAGCACGAAGTCTACCCGCCCCAGGAATTGCGGGACGAGGACGTCGCGGCCGTCCCCCAGCTGGAGCCGAGCCATCTGCAGCGCCATGCGTCGCGCGATCAGCCCTGCTTCCACCGGCTGGTCCAGCCAGCCACCGAGCATCGCGCGGATGACGTCGATGTCGAGCGCAAGCGTCAGTGGGTGTTCGTCCGCGAACCGCCTCGCCAAGGTCGACTTCCCGCTGCCGGGCGCGCCGTTGATCAGGATCAGGCGGGCCACGTCACCTGCCCACCCACCTACGGGTCATCGCATGTTTCCCCGCAGCCCGGGGCTCGTGTCCCACCACGTATCAGGTGGGACACGAGCGCCGGCGAAGGTTAGAAGGCGCTGGTGCCGTTTGGCGTGCCGAGACCGGTGGGGCCGTCCCAGCCCGTGCCGCTGTTGCACCAGACCGTCGTCGCGCAGGTGCCGTTGCTCCCCGACGTAACGTCGTACAGCGCGCTGGCGTTAGCCCAGGTGTACGAGGCGGGGTAGCCAGCGGTGTTGCCCGACAGCGCGTAGACGCTGGCGACGATCGGTGACGATGCACTGGTCCCGCCGAAGACGAGCCACCCCTTGACGCCCTGGTACGCGTACGAGTCGTAGACCGCGACACCGGTGTTAGGGTCCGCGACCGCCGAGACGTCGGCGTTGGCCTTCTTGGCGCACTGGGTGACCGAGGTCTGCCAGGACGGCTTGGCATTGATTGTCGAGCAACCGGATCCGGCCCCGCTCCACGCCGACTCGGACCAGCCCCTGGTCGTGCCGCTGCGGCTGAGTGATGTGCCGCCGACCGCGACGACCGTGCCGAACGAGGCCGGAGACTGCACCCCGTAGCCGGAGTCGCCGGTCGAGGCCGTGATCGCGATGCCGGGGTGGTCGTAGGCCGAAGTCGCCGCGCTGTCGCTGCCGCCGTAGCTGTTGCTGATCGCGGTGGCACCGAGTCGCGCGGCGGTGTTGACCGCCGTACCGAGGTTGGCGAAGGAGGCACTGCTGGCCTCGACCAGCAGGATCTTGCAGTCGGGGCACGCCGCGGAGACCATGTCGAGGTCGAGTGAGATCTCCTGCGCCCAGCCGCCGTTGGCGCGTGGATACTTGGTGCCGCCGTTCTGGTCGACCTTGCGGTAGCAGCCGTTGGCGGTCGTGCAGGCCGGGAGCCCGTATGTGCTCCGGTAGGTCGCCAGGTCGGCCTCCGCATTCGGGTCGTCGTAGGCGTCGACGATCGCGACGGTGCGGCCCCCGGAGCCGGTCGTCAAGTTGTAGGCGGAGCGGATATCGGCCGGGCCGTAGCCGCTGGGCGTGAGGTTGGGGGTCACCTTCCCGTGGGCGTCCAGCTTGTCGCGCCGGATGGCGTGGCAGCCCGCCGAGCCCGCAAGGGGGGTGGAACACACGTGGGTATTTCGGTGAGCCGCGCCCTGGTTCGACGGAGCGGCAGCGGCGGACCCGGCCGCTGCAACTCCCGCCATCAACAGTGCGGGCAGGACGGCCAAGGCACGACGACGCATGAAAACCTCCGGGTGCGGCGCTCCAAGAGTGGCGCCTCTCAGCTCCAACTCTGGGGCCACGGCTCGCGGATGTCTAGAGGCGGCACTCCACCTCGGCCGTGCATTCGACTCCTCAGCTGTTTCAGAACGGTGAATGTTCCGGTGGTTTGAGCCAAAGCGGGTTGATGACGGCGGGGATCGGGTTGATGACGGCGGGGACCGCTCACCGCTGCCCGCCGCGGCCGCAGCAGCCGTTCGGCATGGCGCCCGGTCCCACCTCGCCGCGGTCCGGACCGCCTGGCGCACGAAATGGTCGTCGGAAGGCGTCGTGGGACGGCTCTCCGCCACCATAAGATGCGCAACCTCGCCAGTAGGGCGCCGCCTCGTCAGAAGCGGCGTCATCCGTGGGGTCGACGTCCAAGCGTCACCACAGCTACCCGCCGCGGCCGCAGCAGCAGTCGGCATGGCGCCCGGTCTCACGTCGCCCGCGTTTCGGCCGCCTGGCGCACGATGTGGTGGCTGGACGGCGTCTCAGGCGGCCCCACCGCAACCACGAACTGCGCAAGGCGGAGAAAAGCTAGCCGGGTGTCATCCTGCGTGCATGACAGAGCAGGTGCGCACGCCCGCCATCGACGCTGCCCGGTACATGGCTTCGGTTCAAGCGGACGCCGACCGAATCCTCTCCCTGGCACCAGATTGCGCTACCTCCGCAGTCTGGGGATGTCCGGGGTGGACGGTGGAGATGGTCGTCCGGCATCTCGGCGAGGTCTACCTGCGCCAGTCGACTGCCATCTCTCGCGGCGGCCGCGTGCCCCCCGGAGATCCCGTCGGCGCTCTCGGTCTTGACGAGGACGTGTTCGCCTACTTCGAGCGAGCACGGACTCGGATCCTGACCGCGATCGACCGGCCGGCCGACACCAGCTGCTGGACGTGGTCCAAACCCGCGGGGCGAATCGGCTTCTGGCAGCGGCGGATGGCCCAGGAGACCCTCGTCCACCGGGTGGACGTAGAGCAGGCGGCTGGGCTCGCATCGCGCGTCGATGAGGACTTGGCGGTCGACGGAGTGGACGAGGTGCTCAGACTCTTTCTCCCGCTATCCCTCCCTATCGACGGGCCGGCCTTCGGCATCGAGCCGCGCTTGCGCGCATCCGTGGTGGTCTCGGCGGGCGCGGTGTCGTGGAGCGTCGAGGTCGCTGGCCTCCAGGCGCAGGTCACGCCCGGATTCGATGCAGGTGCCGCTGCATACGTGTGCGGCGAGCCGGGCGCCGTGCTGCTCTGGCTCTGGGGTCGCAGCGGCGGCGGTGACGGTCCTGGCGCCGACGACGCGGTGACCCTGGAAGGCGACGCAGATCAGGTCACTGCGCTACGCCAGGCTCTGGTGGCCGCGACCCAATGAGCATGATCTGTCGCGGGATCGAGCTCCCTCAACTCAGGCAAGGAACGTGAAGCACCGAGGGCCTGTCATTCCCCGTCCACCCCGCGAAACACATTCGCGCGGCGATAGCGCACCTCATCGAGCCGGATATCGCCTCTCCAGTCAGTCTTGTGCCGCTCGTCGCTGACCCATCCAAGGCTGCGGTAGATCCCTTGAGCTCCGGTATTGCGCGCAAGGACCCACAGGGTCGCCGAGACGAGCCTGCGTCGGTGGAGCTCCGCCATGGCCCGCTCGTGCAGCGCTGTCGCAACTCCATGCCGCCACATGGTGGGGTGCACGTACAAGGCCCACAGCTCCCCGGTTATCGGGTCGGCGTCGTCATCGCGGCTCGGGCCGACGCTGCAGAAGCCGACCAACCGGTCAGCGACGACAGCCACGAGCGTGGTCGGGCTCTGCGGCGTGCCGGTGCCCAAGGTGTCCCTCCACCTGCCGGCGTACGACTCGACGGAGAGCGACGCGAGAAAGGCCGCTGGCAGCAGCCCCTCGTAGCCGCTGCGCCATGACGCAACATGGACGCCCGCGATGGCAGTGCTGTCGGCTGCACGCGCCACTCGAATCACCACAGGTGTTGCCACGACGGCAATTCTTCACTGCGCAGGTGATTCTTTCGCGCCATACTGCCGTCTACGGTCGAGCGCATGAACCTTGCCGTCGTCGTGTCCGGCGCGCCAGGGGCAGGCAAGACCACCGTTGCCGTTCCGCTGGCTGCCGCCCTGGGCTTGCCCTTGCTGTCGAAGGATGTCATCAAAGAGCAGCTGTACGACTCCCTTCCGACTCCGCCTCCAGGCGAGAATCCTCTGCTGTGGTCGCGCAAGATCGGTGGTGCTGGGATGGACTTGCTGTGGACGTTGGCCGCTTACAGCCCGCGTGTCGTCTTGGAAGCGCCGTTCCGCCCACACAGCGAGTACGAGCGTGCACGCCTCGCCGGTTTACACAGACCACTGATAGAGGTTCATTGCGCCTGTCCGGCCGACATCGCCGCTCAGCGTTACGCCGATCGCTCGAAGACGCCGGAGCGTCACCGCGGGGCGCACCCGATGACCGAGTTGCCCGCTGAATTCTTCGCCCAGTTTGACTGGCCCCTCGGATTGGACCAAGTCGTCACCGTGAATACCTCGGCCTTCGTAGACCACTCAGGCGTTGCGAGGAAGGTTGTCGAGGCGATGACAGCGATTGCGGGATGAGGCGCGCCGGAGGTGACTCGGTCAGCGGCTGCGGGCCAAGCCCACTCGCTGAGCGGGGAGTTGGTGGTCGCGGACCCACGTCTGTGTGGCCATCTGGCCGGCGTTCCCGGGGGTGAGCCCAGTGTCGCCGGCGATCCGCTAGGGGCCAGGCTCGGCATAGTCGTCACTGGTTCTCCCGGGCTCGCTCGTGGCTGGGGCTCCGGTCGGTGCTGGTGTCGTCGCTGATGTCGCCGCCGGTGGCGAGGTCGGCCGCGACGCCTGGCGGGTCGGGGTAGAGGGCGCGGATCATCAGGTAGCCGGCAGCCCCGCCGACCAGCTGCATGGCGATGAACATCGGCGCCGAAGCGGGCGCGATGCCGGCAAAGGTGTCGGAGAACATCCGAGCAATCGTGACCGCGGGGTTGGCGAAGCTGGTGGAGCTGGTGAACCAGTACGCCGCGGTGATGTAGCCGCCGACCGCGTAGGGGCTCTGGTCTGACCGGCCCGAGCGGGAGGTCCCGAAGATCACCAGCAGCAAACCCGCCGCGGCGACGAGCTCGCCGAGCCAACGGCCCGCACCGGTCCGAGGGGTTGTAGCGATGGTGACCGCAGGGAGGGCGAACATCAGGTTCGCCAGCACTGCGCCGGTGAGCCCCCCGAGTACCTGCGCGCCGATCATTGCGGCAGCCTCAGCCGTCGTCACGGCGCCGAGGGCGCGTTCGACCAGCGTGACGATTGGGTTGAATGCCGCCGACACGGGCTGCAGCGCCAAGATCAGCGCCACCAGCGCGGCTCCCGTGACCAACGCGTTCTCCAGCAACTGCAGCCCGGCCTGATCAGGTGAGAGCCGGCTCGCGGCGATGCCGGACCCGATCACCGCCGCAACCAGGAATGCGGTGCCGACCGCCTCGGCGGTGACCCGCCGGCCCAGGTGCGTCACTCGCCGACGCCGGTCTCGGTGTGCAGCTGGCTGGGGCTGTGCGCAAGGGTTGGCTTGGTGGCCCGGACGATGGCGCCGTGCATACCGGGCACCGCTTGGTGGGTGAACTGGACGGTGGCGTCGGTGAATCCGGCGGCGGTCAGGCCATCGACATACTCGGCCCTGGACAGCGCGCCCGCGATGCAGCCGACGTACGTGCCGCGCTCCGCTCGGTCCGCCGGGGTGAGGTGGTCCTCGGCGACGACGTCAGAGACCCCGATCCGCCCTCCGGGTGCCAGGACCCGGAACATCTCAGCCAGTACCGCGGGCTTGTCGGCGGACAGGTTGATCACGCAGTTGGAAATCACCATGTCGACCGACCCGTCGGGCAGCGGGACGTCCTCGATCGTGCCGTGCAGGAACGCCACGTTGGTCGCCCCCGCTTTGGTGGCGTTGGCCCGGGCGAGGTCGAGCATTTCCGGCGTCATGTCGACCCCGTACGCGAAGCCGGTCGAGCCGACCCGCCGCGCCGAGAGCAGTACGTCGATGCCGCCGCCGGAGCCCAGGTCCAGGACCGTCTCGCCTTCGCGCAGGTCCGCGACCGCGGTCGGGTTCCCGCAGCCCAAGCTCGCGAGCACCGCGTCGGCGGGCAGCTGGTCCTGCTCGCCGGCGCTGTAGAGGGCCGAACCGAACGACGCGTCCGCCTCATCCTCGCCGCAGCACGACGCATTCGCTGCCGCGGTATCCGAGGTGACACCTGACGCGCATCCCCCCGAGACCGGCGCGCAGCACTGGCCGGCGTCGACCACCTGCAGCGCCGTACGACCGCCCGTGCCGGTTACCGCCTGCGCCGCGGCCGCATACCGCACCTGCTCGCGGACCCGGCCATCATCGGTACCTGCCATCACCACTCCTCGCATCAATGAAGGTCGATGCGTCAGACGCTGCCACGAGTATCGATGCCTGTGGTAACTATCCCTTGACTGTATAAACGATTGGTGCCACAATTGCAGTATGGCAGGCAACCGGAAGGACCCTCAGCGGGCGAAGTCGTCGGACTCGCGCTACTCACTGATGGAGTTTATGCGCGACTTCCCCAACGACGAGGCGTGCCTCGTGTGGCTCTGGGAGACCCGCTACGCGGTTGCCGAAGGGTCCGACGAGGGCCACTGCACCAAGTGCCAAGAGGTCCGCACCTTCAAGCGGTACGAGACCCGGCAGCAGCGCCAGTCCTGGACCTGCACCGCGTGCGGCCTGCACGTCCACCCGACCGCCGGCACCATCTTCCACAAGTCGTCCACATCCCTGCACCTGTGGTTTTACGCGATGTACCTCATGACCAGCACTCGTTGCGGGATATCCGCGAAGCAACTAGAGCGGGAGCTGGGCGTCACCTACAAGACGGCGTGGCGCATGTTCCACCTGATCCGCAACGAACTGATGGCCGACCAAGGCGACCCGCTTTCCGGGACTGTTGAGATGGACGAAATGTACGTCGGTGGTCGGCCGCGCCAGTCCGACCGGGCGAAGTGGGGCGCGGTGGCCGACACGTCGGCCCGCAAGCAAGCTTCGGCGCGGTGGCGAGACGCCAAGAAGGTCCCCGTATTCGGGATGGTCGAACGCGGTGGGAAGGTCGCGGCCTACGTCGTGCCCAGCACTCAGGCCCCAGCCCTTGGCAAGCACATCGAGGCCCGCGTCCTGCCCGCCACCGTCATCCACACCGACGAGGCCCCGGTCTACGTCGGACTGGCCCGCAAGGGCGGGTTCGAGCACAAGCGGATCAAGCACAAGGCCAACGTCTACGTTGAGGGCGATACTCACACGCAGACCATCGAGGGCTTCTGGTCGCTGGTGAAGCGCGGCATCGGCGGCACCCACCACTCGGTGTCTGCGAAGCACCTACAGGGCTACCTCAACGAGTACGTCTGGCGGTACAACAACCGCGACATGGACGGCCCCGCGCAGTTTGGCCTGCTCATTAAGCAGTCCGCTATCGCCCGTTCTCAGGGCTGAGCGGGCGGACTGTGTCGACCAACAAGCTGTACTACGGCGACAACCTGGCGGTCATGAGGCAGCACGTGCCGTCAAGTTCGGTGGACCTCGTCTACCTAGACCCGCCGTTCAACTCTGACCGCGAGTACAACGCCTTCTTCAAGCAACAAGACAGCACCCGTTCGGCCGCCCAGATCAAAGCGTTCACGGACACGTGGCGGTGGGACGCCGCAGCAGCAGCGTCCTATCAAACCGTTGTAGAGGCGGGCGGTAAACCAGCCCAGGCGCTCAAGGCGATGCGCGACCTGCTTGGAACAACGGATGTGCTTTCCTATCTGGCAATGATGACGCCTCGCCTTATTGAATTGCGTAGGACACTAAAAGACACTGGGAGCCTATTTTTACATTGCGATCCAACTGCGAGTCACTATCTGAAAGTAATTCTTGACATGGTCTTTGGTCCCGACAACTTCCGGAACGAGATTATTTGGCACTACAACACCGGCGGTAAAGGAAAGAAGCAGTTCCTGCGTAAGCATGACACAATCCTTTGGTATTCCAAAAGTGCAAACTTTCATTTCGACAGAGAAGCGGTAGCCCTTCCGCGTTCGGCTAACACCGCGCATCTGAGACGTGGCGTAGACAAAGATGGCCGGGAATATTACGAGGACTATTCTCCGAGAAAAAGTGGGAAACAGTACAGGTGGTATCTGGATGAGGGCGTAACGCCAATGGATGTCTGGACAGATATACAAGCGTTGAACCCGGAAGCTAGGGAGCGTCTTGGGTTTCCCACGCAGAAGCCCGAAGCATTACTCGCCAGAATCATTAAGGCGGCCTGTCCGTCGGGCGGGACAGTGCTTGATCCGTTCTGCGGATGTGGGACCGCCATCATTGCTGCCCAGCGGCTAAAGCGAATCTGGCTCGGCATAGACATTACTTACTTGGCGACTAACTTAATCAAAACGCGTCTGTTAGATATTTACGGCGTTGTTGATTACGACGTCATTGGTGAGCCTGTCACGGCCGATGAGGCAGCAACACTCGCCAAAGAGGACCCCTACCAGTTCCAGTGGTGGTCGCTTGGCCTGCTAGGGGCGCGCCCGCCGGAACAGAGAAAAGGTGCCGACGCAGGAGTCGACGGCAAATTGTTCTTTCACGATGATTCGGGCGGGGAGACGAAACAAATGCTGTTCTCGGTGAAGGCCGGCAAGCTCGACTTGGCGCACGTTCGAGACCTGCGCGGCGTGATCGAGCGCGAGCAAGCCCAGATCGGCGTCCTGGTGACGCTCAACCCACCTACCCCGAAGATGCGAGCCGAGGCCGCTGACGCGGGTTTCTACAAGTCGCATTGGGCCAGTCACCCGCGGCTTCAGATACTGACGGTTGCGGAGATACTTCAGGGCGTCACCGTTGACAGTCCTCCCTTGTCTCAGGTCAACGTGACGTTCAAGAAGGCACCGGTCACCAAGCCCAAGCCCGACGACCAGCCGACTTTGATCTAGCGATCCTCGTGGGGAGCCTCACGCGGCTCAGCATCTGCGCGCGCATCCTTCGCCACCTGCCGCAGGTGCCGCATCACGTCTGCCTTGCTAGGCACGGGGATCGTGAGGCCCTGGGGGGTCTCCTGCGTGGGATCGACGTCTGAATCCATCAGCCGACCCCGGAAACCATGGCTTGGCCCGGCTCGTTGTCGCCCTGCCGCGCCTCCGTGTGCGCACTCTGCGCCGTGGCCTCGTCCTCACGCATGACGGCCGCGCTCGGTTGGTCCACCGAATCCGACTCTGTTTCCAGAGGATTCAGGGCGGACGCGTAGCGGCCAAAGCCAACCTTCTTCGCGCGGCCCATGCCCACCGCGCGGAGCACCCCTGCACGCAGCGCCTCTCGGGGGTTCTTTACGGTGCTGGTGTCCCAACCTAATGCCTGAGAGGCGGCCACCAGATCGTCCAAGCGCCATTCCCGCAGTGGTTCCGCGTCCATCGCGGCGACGGCTTTGTCCACAGACGATGGGGACGTGGCTGTGGATAAAGGCTGGACTGTCGGCTGCCCTGTGGAAAAAGCCGTCTCGTTGCTCCCGCGCTCCGAGGAGAAAGTGCCGTCGATCCGGTCTAAAACCTTCAGCGCGTAGTCGATGTGACCGCGCTCGTCGTCCAACTCGGTCAGCCGCTGTCGGAGTCGGCCGCGCTCAACTGAGATTGTCGTCATAAGCACAGGGTACGCCCCACGCGGGGTGTCCCACTCAAACACGCCAAACCCACGCCTGGCGTGTCGGTTGCGTGGGTTGACCGTGGCTTGACCTTAATATGGGGAAGCCATGACCGGGCGGGAACCGGGAGCGGGCCCTAGCAAGCCGTATTCGCTCCCGGTTCCACCGGACAAGGTGCACGGCCCCCGTAGCTCAAAGGATGAGCATGGCCTTCGCGGAGCCAGGGATCCGGGTTCGACTCCCGGCGGGGGCACCACCGTTTATCGCGTCCCGACGACCGAGGGCGTCGCCTTGCCCTGCCAGATTAGCGCTGCTGCGGCGATGCGATGTGCCATATGGACGTGCGACACGCTGTGCGAAAGCGCGGCACATTCGCGAGTGGCTCCCGCGCTGAGCCGCGCATGGTCAGTGTATCGTGGCTTATACAGTGACGACATACTTACCATGCCTGTCAATGCGTGGAAGACTGGCTGCATGACCACGACCGCGACGGCCCCGAGCACTACTGACCTCGATCTGCAGGGATGCTGCTCGCCAGGGGCCGGGGTCATCCTGTCGAGTGCGGGCGCTGAGCGGCTTGCGTCGTCGTTGAAGGCGATCGCGGATCCGACCCGGCTCCGGCTGTTGTCCCTGGTCGCTGGCCGCGCGGACGGCGAGGCGTGCGTGTGCGAGATGACCGACCCGGTGGGGCTCACCCAGGGCACGGTCTCGCACCATCTGAAGGTGCTGGTCGACGCAGGCTTGCTGCAGCGGGAACAGCGCGGCAAGTGGGCGTACCACCGCCTCGTCCCGGCCGCGTTGGGCGACCTCGCGCACCTGGTCGGCACCATCACCACGGTGACCGCCTGACCACCGCTGCCAGAAAAGAGCCGGGATCCGGAGGAGCCGGGTGGTCTCGGAGTCGCCAGTCGGGAATGCCGCGGGGTATCGCAAGGTTGAGCCAGGTGAGCGCAAGTTTGCAGAGCCCTGGATTGACAGTTCAAGCCGGGTTGTCGCAGATTGAGACGCGAGCAGCACTTCAGACCTGTTCCACCAGTCAGCACTCGACACATCAGGAGAGACCACCATGGCTCGTGCGGTCGGTATCGACCTCGGCACCACCAACTCCGCCGTCGCCGTCCTGGAGGGCGGTGAGCCGACGATCATCGCCAACGCGGAGGGTGGGCGCACCACCCCCAGCGTCGTTGCGTTCTCCAAGAGCGGTGAGGTCCTCGTCGGCGAGATCGCCAAGCGCCAGTCGGTGACCAACGTCGACCGCACCGTGCGATCGGTCAAGCGCCACATGGGCACCGACTGGACGGCGGAGATCGACGGCAAGAAGTACACCGCGCAGGAGATCAGCGCGCGCATCTTGCAGAAGCTCAAGCGCGACGCCGAGTCCTACCTGGGAGAGGCCGTCACCGATGCGGTGGTGACCGTCCCGGCATACTTCGACGACGCAGAGCGGCAGGCGACCAAGGAGGCCGGCGAGATCGCGGGTCTCAACGTCCTGCGCATCATCAACGAGCCGACGGCCGCCGCGCTCGCCTACGGCCTGGACAAGGGCCGCGAGGACGAGCTCATCCTGGTCTTCGACCTCGGTGGCGGCACGTTCGACGTGTCCCTCCTGGAGGTCGGCAAGGATCCCGAGGACGGGTTCTCCACCATCCAGGTGCGAGCGACCAACGGTGACAACCGGCTCGGTGGCGACGACTGGGACGAGCGCATCGTCCAGCACCTGCTCACCACCGTGAAGAACACCAGCGGCATCGACCTGTCCAAGGACAAGATTGCAATGCAGCGGCTGCGCGACGCGGCGGAGCAGGCCAAGAAGGAGCTGTCGACCGCGACGAGCACCAACCTCTCGCTGCAGTACCTGTCGATGTCCGAGAACGGCCCGATCCACCTGGACGAGACGCTGTCGCGCGCCCAGTTCGAGCAGCTCACCAAGGATCTGCTCGACCGGACCAAGGCGCCGTTCCACCAGGTCATCAAGGACGCCGGCATCAACGTCAGCGAGATCGCGCATGTCGTCATGGTCGGCGGATCGACCCGCATGCCGGCCGTCACCTCGGTGGTCAGGGAGCTGACCGGCGGTAAGGAGCCCAACAAGGGCGTCAACCCCGACGAGGTCGTCGCCGTCGGCGCGTCCCTGCAAGCTGGTGTCCTCAAGGGCGAGCGCAAGGACGTCCTACTGATCGACGTCACTCCGCTCTCGCTCGGCATCGAGACCAAGGGTGGGCTGATGACCAGGCTCATCGAGCGCAATACGGCCATCCCCACCAAGCGCAGCGAGGTCTTCACCACCGCCGACGACAACCAGCCCAGCGTCCTGATCCAGGTCTTCCAGGGTGAGCGCGACCTGGCCCAGCACAACAAGCCCTTGGGCACCTTCGAACTCACCGGTATTGCGCCCGCCCCCCGCGGGGTGCCGCAGGTCGAGGTCACCTTCGACATCGACGCGAACGGCATCGTGCACGTGTCCGCCAAGGACCGAGGTACCGGCAAGGAGCAGTCGATGACCATCTCCGGCGGCAGCGCGCTGCCCAAGGAGGAGATCGAGCGCATGGTCAAGGAGGCGGAGGAGCACGCCGAGGAGGACCGCCAGCGGCGCGAGGAGACCGAATCGCGAAACACGGCCGAGCAGCTGGTGTACTCCACCGAGAAGTTCCTCGCGGACAGCGCCGACAAGATCCCGGCCGACGGCCGCGGTGACGTCGATGCTGCGCTGGCGGATCTGAAGGACGCCCTCAAGGACGGGTCCGGGGTCTCGGCCGAGGACATCTCGACGAAGGCAGCCAAGCTGTCCGAGGAGAGCCAGAAGCTCGGCACGGCGATGTATGCCGCTGCCTCGGCGAGTGATCAGGCCGACCAGGCGGGTTCCGACGGGCCGGCTGGTTCCGACGGGCAGCCCTCCGGCTCCACCTCACCGCAGGACGACGACGTGGTCGACGCTGAGGTCGTCGACGACGATTCCGAAGCGAAGAAGTGATGGCTGAGCCGATCGAGAAGACCGAACAGGCGGGGCCGGCTGAGCCGGCGGGGCAGACTGACCCGGCGGCGGCCGATCAGGCGGCGGCGGCCGACCAGGCTGACCAGGGCTCGCGGACATCGGCCATGCCGGACCGAGCCGGATCGCCGGACGCGTCCGGCAATGGCCCAGCCCATGACCCGCCTGAGGTGTCAGAGCCGGGCGGCGATATAGGCCGGCTTGGTTCTGACAGTGGGCAGCCGGCGCAGCTGGAGACTGCGGAGACCGAGACGACCGAGACTGTCGAGCTCGCAGAGACCGTCGACGCCGCGCTGGCGGCCGAGCGGCTGGTCGACCTGCAGCGCCTGCAGGCGGAATACGTCAACTACAAGCGCAGGGTCGAGCGCGACCGTTCTCTCGCGGGCGACCTCGCGGCGGGCCGGGTGATCGAGTCCCTGCTTCCCGTGCTGGACGACATCTACCTCGCGCAGCAGCACGGCGACCTCGAGGGGTCGCCCTTTGCGTCCATCGCCGACAAGCTCGATGCCACCCTGGCCAAGCAGGGCGTCGAGCGTTACGGCCAGCCCGGCGAGGCCTTCGACCCCGCACAGCACGAGGCGCTGATGCACACCGAGGCCGAGCTGGCCGAGGGCACGTCGGGCACCACCGTGGTGCAGATCCTGCAACCCGGATACCGCATGGGCGAGCGCGTATTGCGCCCCGCTCGCGTGGCCGTGGCCGACCCGAAGTAGTCACGTGGCGGCGGCCTACCACCTGTCGTCACCGTCTCGCATACGCTCGGCAGCGACCGGAAGGAGGGAGCTCGATGGCGAGCCAGGACTGGTTCGAGAAGGACTTCTACGCGATCCTCGGCGTCCCCGCAGACGCCGACGCAGCCGCGGTCAAGAAGGCCTACCGCAAGCTGGCACGCAAGATGCACCCCGATTCCAATCCCGGTGACACCGCTGCCGAGCTGCGGTTCAAGGAGATCGGCGAGGCGTATGCCGTCCTCTCCGACCCCGAGCAACGGCGGCAGTACGACGCCATCCGGTCGATGAGCCGGGGCGGCGCGCGCTTCACCTCCGGCGGACCCGGCGGACCCGGCGCAGGGGGCGGCTTCGAAGACGTGTTCGGCAACCTGTTCAGCGGGGCGGGCGGCGGTAACGTCCGGTTCACGACCTCGACCGGCGGTGGCGGACGTGGTGGCGCCGGTGGTCAGCCCGGGTTGGACGACCTGTTGGCCGGCTTGTTCGCCCAGCAGGGGGGTGCCGGCGCGCCCGGCGGCCGTACCCAGCCTGGCTTCCCTCCTGGCTTTCCGGACTACGGCGCGCCTCAGGGACCCCGGAAGGGCTCTGACATCGCCGCGCGCACCACCCTGAGCTTCCGGCAGGCCGTTGAGGGTGACACGGTGGCGCTGACCGGGGCCGACGGCAAGCGCGTCACCGTGCGGGTGCCCGCCGGCGTCAAGGACGGCCAGAAGATTCGGCTTCGCGGCAAGGGTGGCCCGGGAGATCCCGGCTCACCCGACGGCGACCTCATCCTGACTGTTCAGGTGGAGCCCCACCCTGTCTTCGGTCGCGACGGCGACCACCTCACCGTGGAGCTCCCGGTGACCTTCGCCGAAGTCACGCTCGGAGCCACCGTGCCGGTGCCGACACTGTCCGGCGAGCCGGTCAAAGTCCGGATCGCGCCCGGTACGCCGAACGGTCGCGTGCTGCGGGTCAAGGGTCGTGGCATCGCGTCAGGTGAGACGTCGGGCGACCTGCTCGCGAAGGTGAGCGTCGTCATACCGCAGCGTCTGACGGACCGGGCGCGCGAGGCGGTCGAGGTCATGCGCTCCGAAGACGGCGACGGCGATCCGCGGGCGGATCTGTTCGCCCAGGCTGGGCGAGGCTGACGTGGCGTCCCCGTTCGCCGGATTCGCCCCCGACGAGCAGACGCCGGTCTACGTCATCTCCGTGGCGGCGCAGCTGGCCGGCATGCACGCGCAGACGCTCCGCCAGTACGACCGGCTCGGGCTGGTTTCGCCGTCGCGCACGCGTGGCGGCGGCCGTCGATACTCCGCGCGTGACATCGAACTGCTCCGCGAGGTGCAGCGGCTGAGCCAGGACGAGGGAGTGAGCCTGGCCGGCATCCACCGGATCATGGAGCTCGAGCACCAGATAGGCGCCTTGCAGCAGCGGGTGGACGAACTGCTGGGAGAGGTCGGGGCCTACCAGGCGGCTGCCGGCGCGTACCCCCGGGTATTCGCGGCCGGACCGGCCGGTGAGGTCGTCGCCGTCCGGATCGGGCAGCGACCGGCCAGGAGCCTCAGCTCCGGGCAGTCGCTGGTGGTCTGGCGCCCTCGCTGAGCGGGGGCGGCGCGGGACGGCGGGACGGTGTGTGGTTCTGACACGTCAAGGCGGGACGAGCTCTACTCGCGGCGGAGGGCTTGGTCGAAAGCGTCCAGGAGCCGTCCGCTGAACAGGACGAACCGGACGAGCTCGATGTCCTGCAACGACACCCATCGCCCCGGCGTGAAATCCGGTAGGTCGGGCTCGCTGCGATGGCGGCTCCATCCGGCAGCCAAGACCCGCCGGACGCTGTCGATCGCGATCCGGGCGACATCGTCCGCATCCCATCCGTAGATCCCGGCGCTCACCGCCGGGAAGGCGACCGACCGGGCTCCCACTTCCGCCGCGGCGGCCAACGACTCGGTGAAGCACGACGCGAGCGACTGCGGATCGGTCTCGCCTCGATGTCGATTCGGCCCGACGGTATGCACGACCCAGCGACTCGGCAGCGCCCCAGCGCCGGTCACCTGGGCCAGGCCGACGGGCAGACCGTCCGGCCAGCGCTCACGCCGAACCTGTCGGCATTCCTGCAGCAGAGCAGGGCCCGCGGCTGCGTGGATGGCGCCGTCGACGCCTCCGCCGCCGAGCAGCGAGCCGTTCGCGGCATTGACGATCGCGTCCAAACGCTGGGTGGTGATGTCGCCCAGGACCGCCTCTACGACCGCGGGCGCTGCCGGCGCCCCCGATCCCGATGCGCCTACCGGATCCGGTGCCGCATCGTCCATGTGCAGAACTGTAGGGGGATACTCGGGCCTGATGTTTCCCACCGACCGCACGCCGTTCGACGAGGCGTCCTTGTCCATGGAGAGCGACTACGACGGTATGTCGTTCAGCTCGCTCGACCTGTCCGGGCAGCGCGCAGACAATTCTCGCTTCCTCGACTGCGAACTCGTCGACTGCACCATGGACGACGCCCGGCTGAGCCGTGCGCGGCTCGTCGACTGCTCCCTCGAGGCGGTCCAGGCGGGGGCCGTGGACTTCGTCGACTCGACCTGGATCGACGTCGAGGCGTCCGGCTGCCGGTTCGGCGCGGCCGACATGCACGGCGCGGAACTGACCCGCGTCCGTTTCGCCGGAGGCAAGATCGACTTCGCCAACTTCCGGGGGGCGACGCTGGTGGACGTCCGCTTCGAGGGGTGCCGCCTGCGTGAGGCCGACTTCAGCGCGGCGACACTGAAGCGGGTCTCGTTTCACGACTGCCAGATCGACCTCATCGACGTCTCGGCCGCGAGCTTGGACAAGGCCGATCTGAGCCGGGCCTCCCTGCGGGAGCTCACCGGTCTGTCCCATCTGAAGGGGGCCGTGCTCAGCCGCGAGCAGCTCACCGACCTGTCGGCCGCGATGGCCGCCCACCTCGGCATCAGCGTCGTCGACGTCAGCTGAACACCTCACGCGTCCAGAGGTGCACCAGCGCGTAACCGCGCCATGGTCGCCAGCCCGCTGCCCGAGCCTCGGCCTCGCCCGCCGTGCGGAGCCCGAGCGCCCTGCGCAGCACCAGATCCCCGGACGGGTAGGCGTCAGGATCGGCCAGCGCCCGCAACGCGATGTATTCCGCCGTCCAAGGTCCAAGGTCCGATGCCCGGCAGCCGCAGCAGGGCGGCGCGAGCGGCGTGCCGGTCGGCGTCCCGATCCAGCACTAGCCCGTCCGCCAGAGCGCCGGCTACTGCATGCAGGCTGCGCGCCCGCGCGCCCGTGACGCCGATGGTTGACCTGAGCTGCTCTGCTCCCATCTCCGAAACCGTTGCCGCAGAAGGAAAACTATGCAGGCCGTCGTCGTGGATACTGCCGACGGCGGCGACCAGCCGGCTGGCGAAGGTGCGCGCCGCTCGAAGCGAGACCTGCTGACCGAGCACGCTCAGCAACGCCAGTTCGCCGCCGTCGACCGTGCCAGGGACCCGCAGTCCCGGGTTCGCCTCGACGCACGGCGCCAGCAAGGGGTCCCGCGACAGCGCGGCATCGATCGTGGCCGGATCTGCGTCGAGGTCCAGCCATCGCCGTACCCGCGTGAGGACGCCACCGAGGTCACCCGGGTCGGCCAGGCGGACCCGCGCGCTGACCGGCTCCGTGCCGTCCGGCAGGATGACTCGCACCAGCGCGGGCCCGGACGGACCAGGCACCAGCCGGACGTGCTCCCGAGCCCCGCTGTCGTAGGTCTCCAACCCCGGTATGGCGTGCGCCTCCAGGAAGCGCCGCAGCGGCACGGAGGCCAACGGCCGGCGGTAGTCGAGCTCCACCGCCACCTCGGTCATGCGCACCGGAAACTCAGGGGTCAGAACAGCACGCCCGTCCGCTCCAGGTCGAGCAGGTAGCGCTTGCGCTCCAGTCCCCCTCCGTATCCGGTCAGCATCCCGTTGGTGCCGATTACCCGGTGGCAGGGCACGATCACGGGCACGGGGTTGCGGTTGTTGCCCAGCCCGACCGCACGGGACGCGCCGACCGGCAGCCCGAGGGCAGCAGCAAGCTGGCCGTAGGTGCGCGTTACCCCGTGCGGAATGGCCTGCAGCGCCTGCCAGACGTCGAGCTGGAACGGTGTGCCGCGCAGCCGCAACGGCAGGTTGAAGTGGGTCAGCTCGGCGGCGAAGTAGGCCTCGAGCTGGCGACGGGCCTCGTGCAGGACGTGGTGGGCGTCGTCGCGCACGCCGTCGGGCTCGCCGAACGGCGCAAATCGCAGGCGGGTCAGGTGCTCGCCGTCGGAGACCAGCAACAGCTCCTGGATCGGGCTCGGCACCGCCGTCCACCACGTCACGACAGGCACCCTAGCCAGCCGTCCCGACAGGGGGTCGCGTCTAGCGGGGCCAGCCGGGCTCGCGACGGGAGTTGATGACGAGGTTCTGGACGAACGTGTCCGGAGGCAGCGTCACCATGAACTCGATCGCCGATGCCACGGTGTCGGGGTCCATCATCACCTCGTCGCTGAGGTGCCACTGCTCCATCATCGGGGTGTTCATCGCGCTCGGCATCAGCCCGTGGATTCGGGCCGGCCAGCGGTATTCATGCGCCTCCCGCTGTGCCACCTCGGTGATCTTGGCCAGAGCGGCCTTGGAGGCGTTGTATGCCGCCGCCTCCGTGCCGACGGTGATGGCGGAGATGGAGATGACGTTGACGATGTCGGCAGGGTGATCGCCGCCCTCGCGGGCCATGACGGTGCGCATGAACTCGCGCATGGTGAACATCGGCCCGGTCTGGTTGACGGCGACGACGCGATGCCACTGCTCGTCGGAAATGTCGAGCAGCCCTGCTCCCTGGTCGGTTCCGGCGTTGTTGACCAGGCAGTCGAAGCGGTCGCCGAACCGGGAGGCGAGAGTCTCGAACGCCGAGCGCACCTCGGCAGGCTGGGTGACGTCCAGTGCGAGCGCCTGCGCCGAACCGCCGTCGGCGTGCACCAGCTCGACGGTCTCCTTCGCATTCGTGTCCGCCACGTCCGCGACGACGACCTCCGCGCCTCCCCGCGCCAGCCGCCGCGCCGTGGCCCGGCCGAGGCCGCTCCCCGCTCCGGTGACGAGTGCGACCCTGCCCTGCAAGCTCCTGGTAGCAACCATGGCGGCCACCCTAGAGGCGTTGACACGTGACTAAAAGGTCACCTATGGTCGAGACGTGCCGGACGACGACCGCGTGTTCAAAGCGCTCGCCGACCCGACACGCAGGTTCCTGCTCGACCTGCTCTTCGCGCGTGACGGCCGCACGCTCACCGAACTGGAGTCCGAGCTGGAGATGACGAGGTTCGGCGTCATGAAGCACCTCAAGGTGCTGGAGGATGCCGATCTCGTCGTCGCGCGCAGGTCAGGCCGGAAGAAGCTGCACTTCCTCAATCCGGTGCCTATCCGGTTGGTCCACGACCGGTGGATCGACAAGTACACCGAGCGCCGGGTCACCGCGCTCGTCGACCTCAAGAACGAGCTGGAGGAACCATCGTGAGCACCACCGACACCGCGACGTCCGCATCCACCCCCGCTGACGTCGCCAGCACCGACGCGCCGACCGTGCAGGTCTTCCGCGTCTACATCAAGGCGCCCGCCCAGCGCGTCTGGGACGCCATCGTCGACCCGGCGTGGAACGGCCGATACGGGTATGGCGCGCCATCCACCTTCGACCTCCGGCCCGGCGGTCCCTTCCGTTCCACGCCCGGCGACGCCATGCGAGCCGGTGCGGAGCAGATGGGCTACGCGTTGCCGGACGTCGTCGTCGACGGCGAAGTTGTCGAGAGCGACCCGCCCCGCCGGCTGGTGCAGACCTGGCGGATGGTCATGAACGAAGACGCGGCGAAGGAGCCCTTCACCCGGCTGACCTACGAGATCGTCGATGCCGAGGGCGGCCTCAGCTGCCTCACGCTGACGCACGAGCTCACCGGTGCCCCCCAGACGGCAGACATGGTGCGCGGCTCGGCCGAGGCGAAGATGGGCAGCGGCGGGTGGGCCTGGGTCCTCAGCGACCTCAAGACCCTGTTGGAGACGGGCTCCTCCTTCACCGCGGGGAGCTGACGGGTCGGCCGGCGCCGTCGAGGTCCCGAAGACACAGGACAAACTACGGTTCGTTCCTGTGTCTTCGGGAGTTCACCTGTCGTGGCACTTCCCCCGTCGTTCGCGGGCGACGACCCTTCGCCTTCCGTGCCAGCCGCCGCGCCGGTGGCCCGGCCGAAGCCGCTCCCCGCTCCGGTGACTGGTGCGGCCCTGCCCCTGCACGTGTTCTGCTCTTTCCGGCGTTCAGGCGTCCAGCCGCAGGAGTAACTCGTTGACCTGGTCGTCGCCGAGCTCCTCACCGACGACCACGAATCCACACTTGACGAGCACGCGCAGGCTCGCGACGTTGTGGTCTGCGACGCCGGCATGCAGCGGGCGGTCACGGACCTCGCCCAGGAACTCGGCCAACGCCCGGGTCGCCAGCCCCCGGCCCCAGTACTGTCGGCCGATCCGGTAGCCGACGTTCCGCTGCCCGTGCACTACCCAGCTGCCGATGTTGCCGACCACCAGGTCGCCGTCGACGATGGCCCGGGCGATGACTGAGCCGTCGGCGAGGATCCGCGCCCAGTGTTCGTCGTGAGCGGCTCGATCCCGGGCCGGGACTGCCGCCATCTGATTGGCTACAGGATCGACCTGCTGGTCGAAGAAGACGGCGATGTCCCCGGGCTGGACTCTGCGGAGCACGGCGGCCTCCCATGGCTGAGCAGCTCATCACACCATCGGCATCAGACACCCGCCTCGGGCTCGAGTGTGGCGGGGAGGCGCAGGTGGTCTCCGGTAAAGTTGAGCGGAATACACTCAAGTTTTGCTGGCGTTGACCAGGATGCACCGCAGCTGACCCGTCTATCGCACGAGGAACCTCATCCATGGAACTGCAGCTCACCACCAAGGCGCAGGAAGCGCTCTCGACGGCGGTCCGCGGCGCCGCAGCCGCCGGCCACGCGCATGTCGAGCCCGCGCACCTGCTTCTGGCGCTCAGCGGCCAGACGGACACCACGACAGGTCCCTTACTCGATGCGACGGGGTCGTCTCTCGCGGCGGCGGCCGCACCTGCCCAGCAGGCCCTGGCAGCGATGCCGGCCGCGAGCGGATCCACCGTCGCCCAGCCTTCGCTTTCGCGCGCGAGCCTCGCCGTCCTGGAGCAGGCGCAGCAGTCGATGCGCTCGATGAGTGACACGTTTGTCTCCACCGACCACCTGTTGCTGGCGCTCGCGCGCTCCGGGAGTTTCGGACTCGACGCCGACGCAATCGCGGCGGAGATCCCGCGGATCCGGGGCGGCGCCGCGGTGACCACGCTCGACCCGGAGGCAACGTACGACGCCCTGGGCAAGTACGGCACGGACCTCACCGAACAGGCGCGGGAGGGCAAGCTGGACCCGGTGATCGGCCGTGACAGCGAGATCCGCCGCGTCGTGCAGGTGCTCAGCCGGCGGACCAAGAACAACCCTGTCCTGATCGGCGAGCCTGGGGTGGGCAAGACCGCGGTCGTCGAGGGGCTTGCGCAACGGATCGTTGCCGGGGACGTTCCCGAGTCCCTGCGCGGGAAGCGGCTGATCAGCCTGGACCTCGGTGCCATGGTGGCCGGAGCGAAATACCGAGGTGAGTTCGAGGAGCGGCTCAAGGCCGTGCTCGAGGAGATCCGGTCCTCCGCCGGTCAGGTGGTCACCTTCATCGACGAGTTGCACACGGTGGTCGGAGCTGGAGCCACCGGTGAAAGCGCCATGGACGCGGGCAACATGCTCAAACCCCTGCTGGCCCGCGGTGAGCTTCGCCTCGTCGGAGCGACGACGCTCGATGAGTACCGCAAGCACATCGAGAAAGACGCTGCGCTGGAGCGCCGGTTCCAGCAGGTCTTCGTCGGCGAGCCCAGCGTCCCCGACACCATCGGGATCCTGCGCGGGCTGAAGCAGCGGTACGAGGCGCACCACAAGGTTGCGATCGCCGACAGTGCTCTGGTGGCGGCAGCCACCCTCTCCGACCGCTACATCAGCGGTCGCCAGCTGCCGGACAAGGCGATCGACCTGATCGACGAGGCGGCCTCGCGGTTGCGGATGGAGATCGACTCCTCGCCGGTCGAGATCGACGAGCTCCGCCGCGCTGTCGACCGGCTCACGATGGAGGAGCTGGCGCTCGAGCACGAGAGCGACCCCGCGTCCAAGGAGCGCCTCGCTCGGTTGCGCCAGGACCTGGCCGACCGCTCTGACCAGCTGGCCGCTCTCACCGCCAGGTGGGAGCAGGAGAAGGCCGGCCTGAACCGGGTAGGCGACCTCAAGGCCCAGCTGGACGACCTGCGCAGCCAGGCCGAAAGACTCCAGCGCGAGGGTGATCTCGGCGGCGCGTCCGCGATCCTCTACGGCCAGATCCCCACTCTGGAGCGCGAATTGACCACGGCGCAGGACGCCGAGGCGACGTCATCGACGGCCGGGGGGGACGCGCCCATGGTCAAGGAGGAAGTGGAGCCCGACGACATCGCCGACGTGATCAGTGCCTGGACCGGCATCCCGGCCGGTCGCCTGCTCGAGGGCGAGAGCGAGAAGCTGCTGCGGATGGAGGAGTACATCGGCGCCCGCCTGGTCGGCCAGGTGGCAGCCGTCCGAGCGGTGAGTGACGCCGTACGCCGTTCTCGCGCGGGCATATCCGACCCCGACCGACCCACCGGGTCGTTCCTGTTCCTCGGACCGACCGGCGTCGGCAAGACCGAGCTGGCCAAGTCCCTCGCCGACTTCCTCTTCGACGACGAGCGAGCCATGGTCCGGATCGACATGAGCGAGTATTCCGAGCGCCACGCCGTCGCTCGGCTGGTCGGGGCACCTCCTGGTTACGTCGGCTACGACGAGGGTGGTCAGCTCACCGAGGCGGTCCGCCGACGGCCGTACTCGGTCGTCCTGCTGGACGAGGTCGAGAAGGCTCATCCCGAGACGTTCGACATCCTGCTCCAGGTGCTCGACGACGGCCGGCTGACCGACGGGCAGGGCCGCACTGTTGACTTCCGCAACGTCTTGCTGGTGATGACGTCCAACCTCGGCTCCGGGTACCTGGTTGACCCGCTGCTGTCGCAGGAGTCGAAGCACAACGCGGTGATGAGCGAGGTGCGTCAGGCGTTCAAGCCCGAGTTCCTCAACCGGTTGGACGAGGTCGTGATCTTCGACCCGCTCTCCCCGGACGAGCTCAGCCGCATCGTGACCCTGGCAGTCGGCGCACTGACGCAGCGGCTGGCCGACCGCCGCATCACGCTTGAGGTGACCGACGCTGCGCGTGAGTGGCTGGCGCTGACCGGATACGACCCTGCCTACGGTGCCCGGCCGCTTCGCCGGCTGGTGAACAAGGAGATCGGCGATCGGCTCGCCAAAGCGATCTTGGCCGGCGCCGTGCTGGACGGTGGCACGGTCAAGGTCGACCTCAATGTCGAGACGAACGAGCTGACCCTGCGCTGACCGCGGCCGATCGGCCACCGGGCCACAGCGAACAAGCTGGGCGCCAGAGCCGCCGCCTCCTTCAGCGCCTTCATGTCCCAGAGACACACCTTTCGCGAGCGTCGAAAGGTGTGTCTTTGGGACATGAAGCGGAATTGACGCCACACGGTCTGTCAGGCTGGCAGGTCGCTTAGGCGACCGCTCGGCCGGCGCCGAGCCGCTGGGCGCCGGCCGGGCGGAATCTCACCGGACCCGCGTGTCACCAGCATCGTCGGCAGGATCACCCGCCGGGTGGGCGAGGTGTCTCCGTCCAGCCGCCTCAGCAACAGGTC
>JAABUK010002207.1_pt1 | contig 35455 bp, 33 predicted proteins | sample 5559141 | NCBI WGS metagenome assembly JAABUK01 (sample SAMN10711869, study PRJNA513367) | rock metagenome | isolation source: Antarctica rocks | place: Antarctica: Victoria Land, Pudding Butte nord | collected 2016-01-03
TCAACGAAACCGCGTCCCGCTTGTACTCATCGGTGAAGCTCCTTCGAGTCGAACCCATCCGTCAGTCTCCTGTGCTCAGGAACTGCGACAATCTCGTTGGGTGTCCACCGAAGCGGGAACGGTCCACGGCGCTCAGCTCAGAGGTCGTGCAGGTGTCGGCGAGGATGGGTTGTGGTCGCAGCTCGGCCAGAACTGCGTCAGAACGGAGAGTGGGCCTCGCAGCTTGTCCGTGCGATCGGGTGGTCTACCGAAATCTGAGTAGCGGATGGAGCCACCTCAGGTGCTCGTCTCCACGGTGGGAGCTACGGGTGCGGTGCCCAGGGTGGCAATCGGCGGCATCGGATCTCGTGTGGCGAAGCGGAGCTGTGCGAGGGTCTCGCCGGTGGCCCAGGCGTTGAATGCTTTGAAGTAGAGCCCGACGTGCTCGCGGGTGTCGCGGCGTCGTTTGGGTTGGCCTTCACGTTTGCGGGTCATGTTGAACATGACGCGCCGCAGCATCAGTCGGGAGTCGCCTTTGGCCAGTCCGGCTCCTTCGGTAACGCCGTCGAACCAGGGGATCAGGTCAGCTTTCGGGTTGGCCTGGGACACCAGGTAGCTGGCGGCGCCGGCGGCGCTTTTGATCATGCCGATGGCGACCGACAGTTGGTCGCCGACGACGATGAAGTCCCGCAGCTTCGGGTGGGCAGCGAGGGTTTCCACGACTTGGTGGTTGGTGACTACGGCGGATCCGCCGGACCATGTCAGATCGGGCCGGTGTTCGTGCAGCCAGACGGTGCGGACCATCGCGGGGAGTATCGTGACCGACTTTTCGCCCTCCAATGCGAGCACATCGGCTGCGTTGCGGCGTTTCCCTGTGTCCAGGACGTCGAAGGTCCCTTCGTTGACGTCGGTGAAGACGGTCATTTCCACGGGAATGTCGGCTTCGACGATGGCGGCGAGTCGGTGCTGCCCGTCGACGAGCACTCCGCCGATGCTGAATGCGATGCCTTGGTGGGTGACCTTCCAGTCGCCGCGAGACATGGCCTCGGCGAAGCTTTTGACGGTCGCTTTGGACAGTGCCGGTTGGAGGTGTTGGCCTCGAGGTACTCGGCGGCCTTCTTGGGTGTGATGGCTTGGACTTTGCTCCGCACGGGGTCGGCTCCCTAGTTTCGTTGATCCCTGCCGGCGAGCCTAGCCATCGGGTCAAACAATGGTCAGCATCGTCGGCCGCCTGCGGTAGGGCACACCGGTGGCGTTCACCGGCGTTGCCTGGGGGTCTATCGATCGGGTGGTCGTTCAGTGCGTCTGTTGGATGACGAACCGGTCGAACCCGGGAATGGTCAAACTCGATTGTCCTCGCACGGGTGCGCTGATGAGGCCTTTGTCCAGTAGCCGGCTGCGCAGGTAGCTGATCTCGGTGACGGTTCGGCCCAGAGCTCAGGCGACGAGGCTGATCTGTGCAGCGCCGTTGACACCGACGCCGGCCATGGCGATGCGCAATGCCTGTTCGGCCGGGTATGCGCGGTTCCGACGGCCCCGGAACCGTCCGGTGTGTAGTTCGACATCAGCTTCGGCCAGCCCCATGGGGGCGTGGGTGAGGGCGAGGGTGATGTTGCGGTCGGCGGTGGGGTTGGCATGGCGCCAGGCGGCGTCGGCGTGCATCTGCAGCAGGAACGGCGGACCTTGCGCGTCGACAGGGACCAAGTCGGCGGCGCGGTGCTCACAGGGGACTTCGACTGCCGGCGCCGGCACAAGCCGCGGGCCATCTCTAGCGGAGTCTAAAAGGTCTAAAGCACTCTAATGCTCGGTGGTAGGTTGAATTCATGCCAAATCCTTTCCACGCCAGCTTCGGGGTGAGCCCCCCGCTGCTGGTCGGGCGCGAGTCTGTGCTGGAGAACTTTGTGGAGGCGTTGGAGGACGGACCTGGCTCGTCCGGTCGTGCCACGCTGTACACCGGCTCCCGAGGCGCCGGAAAGACAGTCATGCTCAACGCGGTCGAAGACCGCGCGCGGGAGCGGGGATGGTTGGTCGTCAGCGAAACCGCGACCCCAGGCTTCATCGACCGGATCACCCGGCAGCATCTACCGAAGCTCCTGCGCGAATTCGACCCAGCGACCGTGCGGCGGCGGATGAAGGGGTTCACCGCGCCGCTGAGCATCGGGCGCGTCGACTGGGACACCGTCGAAACACATGTGGTGCAGGCCGGATTGCGCAGTCAGCTCGAGGTGCTCACGGACCTGCTCGTGGATCACGGCACGGGCGTACTGATTACGCTCGACGAGATCCATCCCAAGCAGTTGGACGAGCTGCGTGAACTCGCCACCACCGTGCAGCACGCATTTCGCGAGGGCCGCGAGCTTGCCTTCGCCGGAGCGGGTCTGGCCGCCGGCGTCAGCGACGTCGTCAACGACGACGTGCTCACCTTCCTGCGTCGGGCAGAGCGACATTCACTGGGATCCGTTGCGCGCGAAGATGTCGAGCGCGGCTTCCGGGAACCCATCGAGGCCGCCGGCCGCCGCATCGGCGACGCCGCCCTGCAGGTCATGGTCGATGGGGCGAGCGGCTATCCGTTCCTGCTGCAGCTTGTCGGCGCACAGACCTGGCGACTGCACCCGGACGAGGAAGACATCACCGCGACAGACGCGCTGGAGGGGGTCGCCAGGGCACGACGGCGGCTGGGGTCGCTGATCCATGAGCCGGCACTGAGCGCCGCCTCCGACATCGACAAGTCGTTCCTGCTGGCGATGGCCCACGACGACGGTCCTTCTCGTATGGCCGACTTGCAGCGAAGGCTCAACGTCGACGTCAATTACGTGAGCCAGTACCGGTTGCGTTTGATCGCGGCCGAGCTGATCTACTCCTCGCGACGTGGCTACGTCGACTTCGCTTTGCCGTACCTGCGCGAATACCTGCGGGAACATGCGGCGTCGGACCTGCAGCTCGGGCACTAGCTCAGGCGCGAACCGCCTCCTGGACCAGGACTACGCCACCTGGCGGGCACCCAGTATCCGCTCCAGTAGCTCCAGGGCGGTTTCCCCGTCGGATCCGGGCCGGATCACTAGTTCCTCGGGCACCATCGTGTCCAGGTGCCGATCCACCACCTTCAGGACGCGGCGGAAGGCGACCCGCTCCACCCGGTGCGCGGCGAGCCTATCGGCCATGTCGGCCGCGCATCCCAGGGCTTCGGCCAGCACCGCGAGGCTGGTGCCGGCCACGATCTCCCAGCGGCCGCCGCGCTGCTCGACGAGGTTGAACGCGGCCAGAGTCTCCAAGGCCTGGTAGACGGTGGATCGGGCCATCCCGGTGCTGGTGGACAACTCGATACTCGACGGCCGGGACTTGGCGTGCTCCAGCGCCTCATAGACGAATGCAGCCGGTAACCCCAAATCTCGGAAGACGGGTCGCAGGGAGTGGATCTTGCCGGCCTTCCAGTCGAGCCGGCTGGCCCGCGCAGCGACCGAGTCCGGTATCCGCAGCTCGTACAGGTCACCGAGCAGCCCCCGGTCACTCTCGATCAAATACACCAACGGTTCGACTTCCTCACGCAGCATCCGCAGGTGCGCCGCGACCGTGGTGTGGTCGATACCGCAGGCCAGATCCAACGACCGGGTACCGAAGGCGATGTACCGGCTGCCAGTTTTCATGGCTGCTTCGCCCAGTGCGCGCAGCAGCATCCGGACGGCCGGTGCGGTGCGGCCTTGGTACCGGTCCCGTTCCAGCAGCTCCAGCGCCGTTCGCCATTCGCGGATGAACTGATACTCGGCGGCGGTTGATCGTTCCTGTTGAGTTCCAAGGGTCGTTTCCCTACGGCGGTGTGTAGTGGGCTCGCTTGTGGGGGATATGCGGACACCTCTCACACCGGTGTCATTTGTCTTGGATTTCTGAACCCAGGAAACGGCGTTCTTCCAGTCCGCCAGGACTGCCTTGCGCCGCGTTCCAGCGGTGCGGTACCGGGTGTAGAAGGACGCCAGGCCCGGCCAGTTGCCGCTGTGCAGGCGGCCGATGACGTCGGGGAAGGTCATGCCGGCCCACACTGCGGAGGCGATGACGGCCTGACGGGCGTGCGAGGGCGACGGGTAGCGGGCGACGTTGTACAGGCCGGTGGTGGCGATACGCAGGTAGTCGGTGGCCAGCTCCCGGGGCCCGCCTGTGCGGGGCACATAGGCGGTGTCGGTTCCGCCGCCGGTCAGGGCGGCGGCGTCCCGCTCGAGCCGGTCGGCGCGCACCGCAGCTAGCTCGAGGGCTAGGGCTTCCTTCATCGCTGTCCACACGCAGGCCAGGTTCGGCTGTTTGAGGATCAGGTGCGCCGCCGAGAGCGATCCGTGCAAGGTTTGGAAGCCGCCGCTGCGGTGCCGGGACCCGGGCGGCCGGATCAGGCCGTCGGTCATCCCGAGCATCGGTTGCGGATCCAGGGTGGGGGTGCGGGCGGCCAGGGCCAGGGCGACGTCGCGGGCCTCGTCGAACGGCACCGGCTGCGCCAGCGGGATGTACAGGTGGATACCGCCGGACGGGGACTCATCGGAGACCAGATGGCCGCCGGCCTGGGTGACCAGCGACCTGATGGCGGCGGCGTCCCGCAGCACCGCGGCCCGGTCGGCCTTGGATGTGTCCAGATCCAGCACCAGCACGCGGGTGTCACCCGCTGCTGAGTACACCGGCACCGCCGCCGGCACGTGGGGTAGCCGGTCGGTCAGGGCCCGCTGACCCCGGATCGGGTAGGCGCGGCCGCCGTTGAGGGACTCGCGGACCACCGGGCGACCGGCGATCAACGGCGCGAGGGCACGCCACGCCGCCGCTGCTTCGCTGACCTGGCCTGAGACCGGGCTTTCCTGCGAATCGTGCGGCGTGTCGGCGCCTACCTCAACTTCTTCTTGAGGGCAGACGGTACTGTCAGAGCTGCTCACCTAAGCAGACCTTTCGTTTGATCGCAGACCCGGGCGGCAACCCGGTTCTGCTCGACCTCGGCCTTCCTGACTTGTCAGGGGGGCCTTCGTCGTTTTCTGGAGTTGTTCTGTGGCAGCACGTTCGGTACTAGGCCGGCGGGCGCACCGCGGTCACCTCCGCAAGGTGTGTACGGCGGCGAGCCCAGGCGCCGGGCGGCGTCGGGAAGTCTGTGGTGCCCGCAGACGGGGCGAAGTGACCGCGTATGGCCGCGTGGCTGAGGCTGAGGCGGGCAGCAGAGATCGCACGTCGGCTCGTTCGCGGAAACTCAGCGAAGTGCGGCGTGTCGCGACCATCTGATCCTGGAAGCTCCGCAGGGTGTGCGGTAGCCTCAGAGCTGCCTCTCAAAGCAGACCTTTCGTTCTTGGTGACAGATCCGGTTGGCGCCAGATCTCTCCGACTCAGAGCCTTCCCGTTGGCGCGGGGAGGCTTTTGTCGTTGTATGGAGTTGTTCGTCGAGCCAGTGCTACGCGGTCTGATCGAAAGCCATCTCCTCCCCTGCAGGCGTGGCGGCGCTGATGTCGTGTGACACCAGGGATTCCAGATAGTCGTTGACCGTCAGCCCCAGTGAGTCGGCACGCTGGTGTATCCGGTCGCGCAGCGCCGTAGCGCAGCGCAGTTTGACCGCCGCCCGGCTTCCCTTGGTGGGCCGGCCGATGCCGTTCTTCCCCTTCGAGGCGAACCTCGGGGTCGAGATCGGCACGAACGGATGGCCTTCGGGAGCATCGAGGTCCCGACGCACCAAATGCTCCACATACCGGTTGATGCTGGCGTGTTCGGAGGCCACCCGGCTACGCAGGCCATCCCGGTTCGCAGTCTGCATCCGGATCAGGACAGCGACGCGCTGCTGATCCGTCGGACCTTCGATTTCCATAGCTGACATCCTCGCCGACTGTGTCAGCAGAAAAGCGTAGGCGCGCCGCAATTTAGGCTGCCATATCCACGCCCGTTCCTCAAAAGCTGTCATCCGGCCCAGCCGTGCAAGGCCCTGCTGGACCAGTGCGCTCGACAGGGTCTCAGCGGAGCTGAGCGGGTTGATGCCAGACCCCCCAGAACTGGCGGTCCAGGACCCAAGCGTCTATCGCAGCGTTCTGCGGGTTTGAGACCATCAGATCTGCGTGCCTTAACCAGGCAAAGCGGTCAGTCGAACGGAGCGGCCGGAAGGTACGTCATCACCCGAATGATCAATTCCATCCAGCGCGTCCGGTCGAGGGAGTAGCGCACTCGTTGCGCCTCGCGCTGCCCCACGGCCATTGAGGCAGAGACCACTCCCACCTTCTCGAGGGCGGACAAATTGGACCGAACGGTTCCTCGTTCGCTACCCACCGCCGCGATGATGTCGCCCATATGGGCCTCCGGGTGATCGGCGAGGTAGTGGGCGATCTGGATACGAAGGCGCGTGCTCACCACCTCGTACGCCTCGTCTACCCGCGCCGGCAGTGCGGCTACTTGGTGCACGTTCCATGGCATTGACTCATCCTGCCTCATCAACGGTTTATGAGACGAGGAGGCCCAGCCGCTCATGCCGACCGACGCATGACCGGCCGTCGATGTCACCCTCCGCGCTGTGGCGCATCGATGGCCGCCGTTTGTCGGCAGCTCCATCGTTATCCGAGTAACTGGATCCAGGTGTCTGGCCATGACGTACCGAGCAAACGCCTGCTCGACGGTCAGGGGCGATCTTGGCATCGACGATTGCGACATGAGTCCTCCTGGGACGTGTGGGGGCCGCTACAGAAGGGACAGGTGCTTTTTTGAGGGTCGAACGGACACCTTCAGAGAACTTCTTTCTAGTTCACCCTTTCGGGTGCAGTTGTGCGCGTTGGTGGGGTAGTCTGAGCCTGTCAATAATGAGGATTGTCGGCGGGCACCGCAATGTGTTCACGGTCGCCCACGGCCCTAGAGCACCTGAAGGGAGGGGCCTCCACGTGCCACAAAATATGAGGGGCATCAGACGTGCAACCGGGTCGCTGCTGATCGCAGCCAGCCTCGTCCTGACCGGGGGCTGCAGCTCAGGGAGCTCGGGAGTGCACCTACAGACACCGGGTCCACCCTCCAGCACTCCTTTGCTTCCCACGTCGTCCGCGACAGTCGGCTCAATACCCGCTTCGTCTCAACCCACTGTGAGTTCCACACCATCCCTTGCCAGCAGTAGCAAGACCCCACCAATCACCACCCCGCCGACCACCCCAGCGAAGGCAACTACGGCCGCTAATCCTTGGCCGGCCAACTTCACCGGCCCTCAGCAGGCGTATGCCAAGGGCGCACTTGCCGCATTTGCCGGATTTGCCCGGGTGACCAGTGCGGCTCAGAAGCAACCAGGCAAGGACTGGACGAAGGCGGTCCGGGAGTACACCGCTGATCCGACTGCCGGGAAGACGCTGGATGAGATCGCCTCGTTGGTGACCGCGAAGGTGCATGCGACGACGACTGCAACATACGAGGCTCCGCGCGTCGTGTCCGCAACCGCAGATGAGGTAGTCATCCAATCCTGTGTGGACGGTTCTAAAACTGCCATCGCCGACGCGTCAGGCAAGAAGATCGCATTGCAGCCATCGGCGCATCCTCGATCACAATTAACGTTCAACGTTTATCAGTACGGGCCTAAAGCCGGTGGGTGGCTGGTCCGTGAAACTGTCGCATCGAATCCGGTCAAGTCATGCTGATTCGCCGGCTAGCTTGCGCCGCGACCTTGGTTGCTCTTATCTCTACCGGGCTGGTCGTAATGAGCATCCCCGCGTTTGCGGACGGTAATTGCTACCTGGACCCAACGACTGGCATAGTCCATTGTTCAGTCAGTCAGTCTGGTGGTGGAAGCACACCTACAGTTGCGCCACCGACTGGCAATGATGGTTCTGGCTCGGCGCCTTCCGGCGGGGCCAGCGGGGTGGCGTCGACCACCGGCGGCGCCAGCGATAACCCTGGACAGGTCAACGGTGAATGCGCGTGGCGGGTATTGAACCCGCAGCCAAGGGCTGGCGACAAGCTCTGGGAGGGACACGCTCCCACGACAGGAGTGGTTCTTTACAACCTCTGTAACGGGCCGATCGCCTACGCCTATGCCGCCAGCTTGACTGCTGCGCCACCGGCGCCATTGCCCCCGCCGGACCCCGCGATGTTGGCTCAGCAGGCGTATGCGGAGTTGATTGCCAGCCTCACGAAGCCCACGGTCGGACGATCCCCCGACCCGAACCATGGGGACCCAGCGAAGGGCGGGCAGCCGTACACCGTGGTGAAGCTGTGGACCAGATATTTCACCGATCCCGCAACGTTCACCACGATGTCGAAAACTAAGGGTTTAAGAGGTGTCTCGGTGACGGTGACGGCGACGCCGGTCGCATTGAACTTCGACCCCGGCGATGGTAATCCTCCGGTGTCATGTCCCGGACCGGGCCGTGCCTGGCAATCGTCAGACGGTTTCGCCCCGCCAACTGCGGGTGAGTGCGGCTACCAATACAAGGCCGTGCAGGCAACCCCGATCACCGCCACCGAATCCATCACTTGGAAGATCAGCTGGATCGATCCGGCCGGCCAGACGCACGCATTACCCACCTATGCGACGAAGAACGCATCCCAATTGATCGTCGAGCAGATCCAGATTGTGGTGAAGAACTGATGAAGTTTTCAGGGGGAACATCCACGAAGGAACGTCCGGCGGCGCCGGGTGTGAACGGCAGCTCGGTGGTGATTGCGGCGGCGCGGGTGCCGTTGCGGACGCGGCAGCGCCGGCCGGCGCAGGTGGCGTTGGGTGTGGTGTTGATCGTCGGTTTGGGTGTTCTGGGCGGGGTGGCGTACGAGTCGGCCGGTTCCAAACAGCCGGTAGTCACTGTGGTCCGAGCGATCCCGAAGGGTCATGTGGTGACGGCGGCAGATCTGTCGACCGTCGATGTGGCCGGCGGGGTGGTCGCGGTGTCAGGGGATCATCTGGCGTCGGTGCTGGGGGAGACGGCGACGGTCGATCTGTTGCCGGGCACGTTGTTGCAGCGCTCGATGGTCTCTGCCGGGCCGAGTCTGGCCGCCGGGATGGCGCAGGTCGGTGTGGCGGTGACCGGGGGTCAGATCCCCGCGGATGGGCTGGCCCCGGGCGACACGGTGGAGGTGCTCGCGTTGCCGGCGAAGGGCGCCGCCACCGCGGCGGGAGCAGCGCCGACGACTGCGACGGTGCTGGCGGCGAAGGCGACCGTGTTCTCTTCTCGTCCTGATCCTTCGTCGGCGTCGGGGACGTTGGTGACGTTGACCGTGCCGGCCAGTGCGGCGGCCGGGATCGCCACCGCGTCCGGGGACAGTCTGGTCGCGTTGGTGCAGGTGTCGCCATGATCATCGGGGTGTGCTCGGACAAGGGATCGCCGGGTGTGACCACGTTGGCGGTGGCGTTGGGGTTGGTGTGGCCGGGCCAGCCGTGCCTGGTGATGGAGTGCGATCCCTCCGGCGGGGTGCTGTCGTTCCGGATGCAACATGCCGAGCTGGGCGGGTTGCTGCAGCCCGAACCGACGGTGGCCTCGTTGGCGGCGATGGTGCGGCTCGGTTTGCCGGAGGATGGTTTGCTTCGGTTCTGCCAGCCGACGTCGTTGGGCGTTGCGGTGGTCCCGGGGCCGTTGACGGCGCAGCGTTGGGTGCCGGTGCGGGGGTTGTGGCCGCAAATCGCGCAGGAGTTGGCCGCCTGGCCGGGCACGGTGATCGCCGATCTGGGCCGGATGCAGCCGGGTAATGCGGCACTCCCGGTAGCCCAGGCAGCAACGGCGGTGCTGCTGGTCGGCCATGCCAACGCGGAGGGCTTGTTCGGGTTGCGGGACCGGGCGGCGACGTTGGCGCATGTGCTGGGCGATCCGGGCCGGGAACGGCCGTCGGTGGCGGTGGTTGTCACCGATTCCCCCGCCCAGCGGAGCACGGCGGTCAAGGCGGCCGGCCACATGCTGGCGGCCGCCGGGTCGCCAGTGCCGGTGGCCGGGTTTTTTGCCCGCGACCCGGCCGGGGCGCAACGTCTGTGGGCCGGTGAGGTCAACCGGAAGCTGGCCAAAAGTGAGCTGATCTCCTCGGCCCGGTCGCTGGCCGAGACGGTGATCGGGTGGTGGCCGCAGTTGGCCGACCGCGACGACGCCAGCGCTCCACCGCCGGCTCCGGCTCCGGCTCCGGCTCCGGCTCCGGCCGAGTCTGGTGTCGACCGGCTCGAAGCCGCGAAGGTGTCACCCGCAGCCACCGGGCTGGGGCCGTTCGGAGGCGGGAGCCGCGATGGCGCGAAAGGGGCGGGCAGATGAGTGAAGAGCTGTTGGATGCGGTGCTGATCAGTTCACTGCAGGTCCAGGTCGCCGATGAGATGACCGCGATGCGGCAGCGGCGGGACGCGTTGGGGGAGCGGGAGCTGTCCAAGGCCGACGAGCGGCAGCTGGCCCGCAGTTTGATGCAGGCAACGGTGTCGCGTCACATGGAACTGCGGATGGCCAACGGGCTGGAGTTGCCTGAATCCTCCTACGACGAACGCCTGGTGCAGGCCCTTGACCAGGCCATATTCGAGGCGGGTGCCCTCTCAGGATTACTCGCGGACAACTCAATCGAAAACATCAACATCAACGGCTGCGACGAGGTGTGGATCACCTACGCCGACGAGCGGGGCAAGGTCCGGGGCAACCCGGTGGCCGCCAGCGACGAGGACCTGATCGCGTTGGTCCAGACGTTGGGTTCCTACGGGGGGCTCAATGCCCGGCCGTTCACCCGCGCCCACCCGGAGCTTGACGTGCGGCTGCCCGACGGTTCCCGGTTGTCGGCGGTGATGAGCGCCACCGAGCGGCCCAGTGTGTCGATCCGGCGGAACCGATTCCCGCAGATGAGCATGGCGCAGCTGGTCCGCCTGGGTACCGTGGACGAACAGTTGGCGGCTTTTCTGCAGGGCGCCGTCAAGGCCAGAGCCAATATCATGATCGCCGGGGCGACCGACGCCGGAAAAACGAGTTTTCTCCGCGCATTGGTCAATTGTGTTGCCCGCGAAGAGCGGCTCATTATCTTGGAACGGGCCCTGGAATTGGGGATCAAACGTCACCCTGAATTGCATTCGGATGTCGTGGAGTTGGAGGAGGTTCTTCCCGATTCCGATGGCAACGGTGGGTTGTCGTTGCAACGGTTGGTCCTGCGCACGAAGCGGATGGACCCTGGTCGCGTCATTCTCGGCGAGGTGCTGGGGCCTGAAGCAGTGGAAACTCTCAATGCCATGAGCCAGGGTAACAATGGTAGTTTATCGACGATTCATGCCCGGTCTGCGGAGGATACTTTTTCCCGGCTTGCGACCTACGCGGCACAGTATCAAGGATTACCGTTCGAGGTGACCCACTCGCTGATCGCCGGGACCATCGACTTCGTGGTGTTCATTCAGAAGAACCGCAAGTTCGGCGGGAAACGGTGTGTGACCAGGGTCCGGGAGGTCTCGGGGTTCTCCGCCGGCCGGGTCGACGGGGCGGACATCTTCGTCCCGTCGATGGTGGACGGCCGGGCGATGCGCTCCGAGGCGGCGATCCGGCGCAGCGAGGAACTGGAAGGCGCCGGTTACAACGACCAGGCCGCGGCGTGGTCACCGACCGAGGACGACGGTTGGCAGCTCTGAACCGCCGCACCGCCCGGCTCGGTCGGGCCGGTCGGTCGGTTGGTCGGATGGATTCAAATCTGAGGCGTGAGGATGGGGGAGGGATCGGCGATGGTGTTACCTGATCTGCGTTTCCTGCTGGCGGTGTTGTGGGCCGGGGCGTTGGGCGGCGCGGTGGTGCTGCTGATCGCCGGTCTCCGCGGGTCCAGGGTGGATCCGTCGCGGCCGCCGTCGCGGTGGGCAGTGTGGATGCGCAGGTTGCGGGCGCCTGCGGTGGGTTTGCGGGTGGCCGGCGGGATCGGGGTGTTCGCTGCGACGTTGCTGTTGACGCATTGGCCGGTGGCGGCAGCGGCGTTGGGTGCGATGGTGATGTTCTGGCCGGCGCTGTTCGGTGGGCAGCAGCAGGAGCAGCAGCAGACCGCCCGGTTGGAGGCGCTGGTGGCCTGGACGGAGGCGATGCGCGACACGATGGCCGGCAACGCCAGCCTGGAGGCGGCGATCCCGGCGACGGTGCACAATTCGTCGCCGTTGATCCGGCCTGCGTTGCTGCAGCTGCAGGGTCAGCTGGCCGCCCGGGTACCGATGGACACCGCGTTGGCGCGGCTGGCCGCGACCTTGGCGGACAGTTCCGCTGACCTGGTGATTGGCGCCCTGATCCTGAACGTCAAGCGCCGCGGTGACCGGCTCGGGGAGGTATTGACCAGCTTGGCGGTCACCGCTCGGGAGGAACTGGATATGCGCCGCAAGGTCACCGCGGGGCGGGCGGAGATCCGTCGGGGGTTCCGGATCATCATCGTGATCACGCTGGGGTTCGGCGGCTATTTCGCCCTGTTCGGCGGTGACTACATGAAGCCCTACAGCACCTTCGGTGGTCAGATTGCGCTGCTGATCGTGTGCGGCCTGTTCGTGGCCGGTTTCGCGTGGATGCGCAAACTGGCCGGGTCGAGCCCGGCGGAGCCGTTGCTGACCCGGCCGGGGAGCAGGGTGAGCGAGCAGGAGCTGGCGTTGGTCGCCTCACTGACCGACACCGCCGCGACAAGGCCGGTCGCCGGCCCGCGGCCGATCCTGATCCCCACCCCGCCGGCCCCCGGGGCGGGGCAGTCCCGATGATCACGATGGCGGCGTTGGGTGCCGCGATCGGCGGGGTGCTGTTTTGGCTGTGGCTGGTCCTGGTGCCGCGCAGGGACTCTGCGCTGGTGCAGTTGGCGAAGATGGACGCGATGTTCGCCGGAGCCGGCCGGTCCGAGCCGATCGCCACGGCGGGGCCGATGCGGGGCAGGGCCGGGGTCGAGGCCAAGTTGGGTGGCCACGTCGCGGCGGTGCTGCGACGCCGCGGCTACGCCTACACCAGCCTGCGGCAGGACCTGGCCCTGACGGGGAAGAGCTTCGAGTCGGTGATGGGCCGCAAGGTCGTCGGGTTCGCTGTCGGGTTCCTGTTGGCCCTGATCGGGGTGGTCGCGGTGACGGTGGTCGGCGGGGTGAGTCTGCCCGTCGGCAGCCCGGTGATCCTGGGTTTCGCGGTCGGGTTCGGATTGTTCCTGCTGCCCGATCTGGACGCCCGGGCGCTGGCGGCCAAGCGGCGCCGTGATTTTCAGTACGCGTTCGGCGCCTACCAGTCGTGGGTGGCGCTGGAGATGGCCGGCTCCGCGGCCCCGGAGGAGGCGCTGCCCACCGCGGCCCGGATCGGCGCCGGGTGGCCGTTGGCGTTGATCCGCGACACCCTCTACCGGGCGCGGCTGGCCAAGAAGAGTGAATGGGATGCCCTGGCCGAGTTGGGGATCCGGATCGGGGTAGATGATCTGCGGGATCTGGGTCAGTTGATCAAACTGGTCGCCAAGGACGGCGCGAAAGTCCGGGAAACCCTCTCTGCCCGTTCCACTGCGATGCGCCGCCGGCAGTTGGCCGTGGAACAGGGCGTCGCGGGTGAACGTGACCAGTCGATGCGGCTCGCGCAGATCGTCCTGGGTCTGGGGTTCATCGTGTTCCTCGGTTATCCCGCCGTCGCGGCCATCGCAAGCCTGTGAAAGGAGGCAGCCACCCACCGACTCACCGTCAGGCACACGTGCTCACCGCCCCACTACATCCCGTCGAAATTGTCCTTACATCGTTCACCTGAAAGGAAAGTTGCCATGAGTGCAGTACCAGTAGAGGTGCAGATGCTCTGGGCCTGGTTCACCGTCCGGGCCCGCGCGGTACGCGAGGAGCACCCCGACCGCGGGGAGATGATCAACACCGCGATCGTCGTCGGCGTGCTGGCGGTCATCGCGATCGCCGTCGGCCTGATCCTGATGACCAAGGCCAAGAGCGCCGCCAACAACATTAAGACCCAGTAGTCGACGGCCGGATCCAAAGGTTTCCTGCGTGAACACACAGCATCGGTGGCGGGCTGCCGTGGGGCGTCGATGGCGCGCCGCGGTGGCCGAACCCGACGCCGGCTACAACCCGCTGGAGGCGGCCATCATCACCCCGATCATCATCGTGTTCACGATGCTGATCGTGCAGTTCGCGTTGCTCTGGCACGGCCGGCACGTCGCCGAGGCCGCCGCCCAGGCCGCCGCCCGGTCGGCCGCGGCCTACACCTCGACCGCGGCGGTCGGACAGGCCAACGGCGCCAGCTACCTGGCCCAGGTCGCGCCGCACCTACTCACCGGCGCCGCCGTGAGGGTCGACCGTGGCCCGCAGTCGGTCACCGCAGCAGTGACAGCGACGGTGCCATCGGTGATTCCGTTCGGCACGTTTACGGTCACCGAGACTGCCGTCGCCCCCTTGGAGGTGTTCGTCAATGCCACCGGATAGTCCAGAGCCCAGGTTTTCGGACCAGTCAGGAAAGGTCAGCGTAATCGTGGCCGAGCACCAAGCCGACGCTTGCCACCGCCGGCCGGGCCGGATCCGCCGGTTCCTGACCACCGGGCGCCCGGTGGGGGATCGGGGCTCTTCGATCATCGAGTTGGTGATCGTGACACCGATCGTGATCGTGTTGCTGTTCACGATGGTGGCGTTGGGCCGGTACAGCCAGAACAACATTTTGGTGGAGCAGGCGTCCGCGGCCGCGGCGCGGGCCGCGTCGTTGACCTCCAGCCCCGGCCAAGGGCAGCGGGCCGCACAAGGCGCCGCGGACGCCGCGCTGTCCGGGGCGGGGCTGGCCTGCGCGGCGATGACCGTCTCGGTCGACACGTCGGTGTTTCGGCCCGGCGGGCAGGTGTCGGTGACGGTGACGTGCACCTCGGACCTGTCGAGCCTGGCCTTAACGGGCGTACCCGGTTCGGCGACCTTGCATTCCACCTCGGCGGCGCCACTTGAGGCATTCCGGGCATTCGGGGCCGGCTCATGACCGACCCCGCAACAGTCCCGACCGATCGCCGCCGGTGGCAACGGCTGCGCACCGATCCGGACCGGGACGCCGGGTCAGCCGCGTTGTGGCTGGCCGTGGTGATGGTCGCGCTGCTCGCATTCGCCGGGCTCGTACTGGACGGCGGAACAGCGTTGGCCGCCCGCGGGCAGGCCGCCGACGTCGCGCAGCAGGCCGCCCGGGCCGGGGCGGACGCGTTGAGCCCCAATGCGGTGTTCGGCGGCGGCGGCGCCCCCAGTCTCGGAGCCCAGGAAGCGGCAGCGAACACCGCCGCCCGCAACGTCCTGGCTGCGGCCGGCGTCACCGGGACGGTGCAGGTCTCGGCGGCGTCGGTGACCGTCACCGCCACCGCCACCAAACAAACCGCCATCTTGTCCGCGGTCGGTATCAACCAGGTGTCGGGCACCGCATCGGCGACCGCCGTTCCGCTGCTGGGCACCACCACGGCTGGAGGATGACGATGCGCTGGTTACGAGCCCTGTGGGCGTTGGTGGTTTCGGCGGCGCTGATGGCCGGCATACCGCTGCTGCTGCTGAGACTGATCGGTAACCCGCTGGCTGGGGCCAAGGAAATCTTCACCACCGCCACGATCACCGACGCCGGCGTCCTGGACGTCCTGGCCGTCATCGTCTGTGGCGCTGCGGCGGTGGCCTGGTTGCAGTTCACCGCGGCGTTCTGGCTGGAGTTCTCCGCGGTCCGTGCAGCCGCCCGTCGCGGGTATCGCACCCCCGGGCCGCGGCGGACACCGCTGGTGTTCGGCGGCCAGCAGCGGCTGGCCCACACCCTGGTGTGCGCGTTGCTGCTTTTGGGTCCGACGTTGCTGTCCACCGTCGGCCCAGTCGTGACCGCCGCCACCGCCGCCACCCCGGTCGCCGCAGTGAGCACCCACGCCTGGTCAGCACCCGGTGCGCCCAGCCTGGCGGCGGCGCAGTCCTGGTCGGGCTCCGCCGCCGGTGTTGGCGCCGCAACAACTGCGGTGAGGTCGCAATCGGTGGATACCGCCACGGTGCGGATCGCCCAGAACGGGCCGCGGAACTGGTGGGATCTGGCCCAGCAGCATCTGGGCGCCGGTGACCGCTGGCCGCAACTGTGGGCGCTCAACCACGGCGCCGCCCAGACCGACGGCGCCGTCTTGTCCAGTCCCAACACCTTGTTGCGGGTCGGTTGGCAGATCACCGTTCCCGCGGCGCAGAGCAGCACCGCCACTCCGCGAGCCACCCCATCCACCCCGGTTGCGACGGCGGCCCCGGCTACGCGGATGTTGACGGTGGCGACGGGGGACAGCCTGTCGCAGATCGCCACCGACCACGGGGTGAGCTGGGCCAGTATGTGGCAGGTCAACCAGAACCGCCCCCAGGTCGGCGGTGGGTTTTTCAGCGACCCGGACTACCTGGAGCCGGGGTGGACGTTGATCCTGCCGCCCGCCGCGACGCCTCCGCCCGCCGGGGCGGTGACGGTGCTTCCCGGGGACAGCCTGTCGCAGATCGCCGTCGACCATGGCAGCACCACGGCGGCGTTGTGGCAGGCCAACCAGGACCGCCCCGAGCCTGGCGACTCCCATTTCACGGACCCGAACTATCTGGAACCCGGCTGGGTGATCCAGATACCCGCATCACCCACCACGGCCAGCCACCCGGCTGGGTCACGTCCCGTTGAGGAGCCCAGTGCCGCGGGCAAAGCTGGCGGGGCACACGCGGCCGCCCAGGACAAAGTGGCTGAACAGCACGCGGCCCAGCAGCACGCGGCCCAGCAGCACGCGGCCGCCGCCCAGGCCACCGCCGAACAGCACGCAGCCCAACAACGCGCGGTCGCCGCGCAGGCCACGGCCGAACAACACGCGGCGCAGCAGCACGCGGCCCAGCAGCACGCGGCCACCGCCCAGGCCACCGCCGAACAGCACGCAGCCCAACAACGCGCGGCCGCCGAACAACACGCGGCCCAGCAGCGCGCGGCGGCCGACCGTCCGTCCGGGCAGCCTGCATCCGATGGCCCTACCGGTGTCCAGGAGGCCAAGGCGGCGTCATCGTCGGTGACCGGGCCGGGGGAGCTTGTCAGCCCATCGGTTTCCTCGGAGGTCTCGATGTTGGCTGCCGGTGGCGGGGCGGTGTTGCTGACGGCGTTGGGTTTGGCGGCGTTGCTGCGAGCCCGGCGCCGGCAGTTCCGGATGCGGCGGCCGGGCCGGTCGATGGCCTCGACCCCGGCGGGGGTGGCCGGAATGGAACGCCTGTTGATGACCGCCGGGACCCGGGGGCTGGCCGATGTGACCTGGCTGGACCAGGCGTTGCGGAGCCTGGTGCAGGGCCTGTCGAAGATGCCCGATGCGCGCCTGCCCGATGTGGTCGCGGTCCGGCTCGGCTCGCAGGAGTTGGAGCTGGTGCTGGCTTCGCCGCTGGCGGCGGCACCGGCGCCGTGGTCGGCGGACCCGTCGGGGTTGCGGTGGTTGTTGGCCCGAGGCGACGAGCTGCCCTACGACGAGTCGGAGCGGGAGTTGCACATCCCGCCGTATCCGCTGCTGGTGTCGGTAGGTTACACCCCGGCCGGGGATCACTACCTGATCGATCTGGAACGTATCGGCTCGATGTCGCTGTCCGGGGACCGGGAGCGGTGCTTGAACCTGGCCCGGTTCATCGCGGCCGAAATCGCGCACAACCGGTGGTCGGAACTGTTGGAGGTCACCCTGGTCGGGTTCGGCCAGGAGATGGCGCAGATGAACCCGGAGCAGCTGAAGTACGCACCCGACCTGGGCCGGGTGCTGGAGGCGGTCAATGCTCGCCTGGCCGGCGTCGACGAGGTGATGGCGGCCACCGGCGTCGACGTGGCGACCGGTCGGTTGCGATGCGTGGCGGGGGACACCTGGGCACCGCATGTGTTACTGATCGCCCCGGACGCCGCGCAGGGGCAGGATCTGGCGGAGCTGCTCGCAGTGCTGAACGGTTCGAAAGACCGGTTGACGGTGGCGGTGGTGCTGGCCGCCGCTCCCCAGGTTCCGGAGGTGACTCGTTGGCATCTGCAGGTTGATGCCGCCGGTGTGTTGAGCGTGCCGGCTCTGGAACTGGAGTTGGTCGCCGAGCAGCTGCCCAGCTCCGAAGCCGCGCAGATGGCGCAGCTGCTGGCCGCCGCGGCGGTCGAGCAGGACCAGCCGACGCCGCCGGCCGAAGGCGACCAGGCGTGGCAGTCGTTCACCGACATCGCGGGGAACCTGCGGCCGGAGGTGAGCACCACCGGGAACGAGCCGGCGCTGCGGGTGGCCGGGACCTGTCCTGCCCGGCCGAACTCGATCCTGCCGCTCCCGGCTGGGCAGTACGCGGCGAAGGCGGCGACCACCGAGCAGGACGTGACGATGCTGGCCCCGGGGGTCAGCCAGCAGGTGCAGGCGCAGCTGGCCGGCGCCGATCCCACACTGGATGCCGACCTGGCCGCCTGGTGGGACCCCGGCAGTACCCAGGTCAAGTTGCGTCTGCTCGGCCCGCTGCAGGTGTGGGCGTCCGGGCTCGACCCGGCGCCGCCGGGTCTGCCGCAGAAGGTGGAGGCGATCGCCTATCTGGCCACCCGCAACGCTGGGGCATCCGCAGCGCAGTGCCGGATGGATCTGTGGCCCGCCGATCAGAGTGACAAACCGACCTCCAAGGTCCGGAACCTGTTGCACGGCACCCGCGGCTGGTTGGGAGTCAATCCGCAGACCGGCCGGGAGTACGTCCCGGCGAACCCGGGTGAGGGCCGCGGCGGGCAGTACCTGGTCGAGGGGATCGTGATCGATGCGGAGCTGTTCCGGCGGTTGCGGTTGCGGGCCCTGGCCCGCAGCGCCGCCGGTTTGGATGATCTGCGGGCCGCGCTGGATCTGGTCACCGGTCAGCCGTTCGAACGGCGCCGGCCCGGAGGTTACGGCTGGGTCGCCAACACCGGCCTGGACTACACCTACACCGGGATGATCGCCGACGTGGCGCACCTATTGGCCACCCACCACCTGGCCGCCGACGAGCCGGAGCCTGCGGCCGCCGCCGCCCAGGTGGCGTTGATGGCCGGATCGGCCGCCGATGAGGTGCTGTTGGATCTGGTCGCCGCGTGCCACGCCCGAGGCGATGAGGACGGCGGCGACGGGTACGTCAGCAAGATCATGCGGAACCACGCTGCCGACACCGAGGAAGACATCCCCACCCGCACCTACGAGATCCTGCTGCGCCACCACTGGCTGCCCAAACCTCGCAGCGCATGACCGGTCCGCAGTTGATGATCGGGGCCGGGGCCGGCCCGGTCGGGGCCGCCGTGTTGGCCGCCGGCCTGGTGCTGGTGCTGGCGGTCAGTCCGCTGCTGGCCGGCTGGTCGGTGGCGTTGGCCGGGCAGGTCCGGGCCGGCTGGTGGCGGCCACGACAGGTCGGGTGGCGACGCTGGGCGATCGTGGCGGTCACCGCGGTCCTGCTGACCGGGGCGGGCGCGGCCGGTCGGCCGTGGCCTGCATGGTGGCTGTTCGCCGCCGGCGGCGCGGTGCTGTTGGTGGTCGACGCGCAGCAACATCTACTCCCGGCGCGGCTGGTGTATCCGCTGGGCGCCGTGGTGGCGGCGGCGTTGATCGTGGCGGCGATCGTCGGCGGGGAATGGGGCCGGCTCGGCCGGGCGGTGTTGGCCGCCGTGGTGGTGTCCGTCTTCTGGCTGGCGGTGAAGTTCGCGGCGCCGACCGCGGTCGGACTGGGTGATGTGCGGCTGTTCGCGCTCACCGCCGGGCTGCTCGGCTGGCTGTCCTGGTGGGCGGTGCTCTACGGGGAGATGGCCGCATTCGTGTTGGCCGGAATCATGGCAGTAGCGACAGTGATCCTGGCGCCGCACCGCCCGATCCGGGGGAGGCAGCTCCCGCTCGGCCCCGCCATCATCGTCGGAGCCCTACTGGTGTCCTGGCTGTGATCAAGGATCACCGGAGAACCGTTTGACCTGGCCTTGTGACGCCCGTTCGGTCCCGGGTGTCGGGGCCGGGCCTGATGTGACGCAGGTCCGGTCTCAGCGTCACCGGGATCCCGACCGCCTGGGCTAATGCGGTCGTTGGCCCGATGCCGTCATATGTGGCCAGCCGCCCCGCGTACCGGCTGACCTGCAGTTGTGACGCCCGACGGGTGATTGTGACGCCCGCCGGGTGTGGATCGCCGCCGCAGCGGGGCACCCGATATGACGCCGCCGTGTACGCCCAACCCGCAAGTTCGGAAATGACGTCGTTTCCGATCGCGGGGGTGCTGAAGTGTTCACAAATTCTCAGGTGGCCGGCAGCTGGCCGGCGCTGGTGGACCGCCTGGAAAGGTGCGGTACCTGGGCCCGGTGGGCGCTGGTGGAGCCAGCACTGTTGATGGTCGGCGGGCCCAGTGGGTTGCCTGCGGCGCTGGCTCGGGGGGTTGACCGGGACTCCGCCGATGCGCTGCTGGGCGCCCTGATCCGGCTGGCGGCCGCCGACGGTGGCGACGAGCAGGACGCCGTACTGGTGGTGCTGCACGCCCTGGCCGACGGTGCGGCGGCTCTGGCCGGGCAGGTCGCGCATCGCACCGCGGACAGCTTGAGCGTGGTGGTGGGGGAGTTGACCTGCCAGATCCGCGAGTTCCCGTGGCGCCGCCGGACCCGGGCGTACGCGGCGAACCTTCTGGCCGACACCAAGCACCAGTTGTGGGTCGGGGAGCTGCGGCCGCTGGGTACCGGCCATCACCCGGAGCAGGCGCGGCCGGTGGATCCGCTGACGTGGCCGGACCTTCGGCTGGACCGGGCCGCTCCGGTCGACCCGGCGGGACAGAGCCAGGCTGAGCTGCTGGACCTGCTGGTGTGGGCGGCCGGTGCGGGGGTGGCACCCGTGGGTGATCTGGAGCTGCTGTGGGACCGGATCGCCGGGGCGGGGACCTGCGGTCAGGCGGAGTTGGCGGCCGACCTGGGTGTGGACGAGCGGACGTTGCGCCGCCGCCGCCGCCGCACGGTCCAGTCGCTGCGGGACAGCAGCTCGGACTATCTGGCCGCGGTGGCGTGAACACCTCATGGGCGTTGCGCCGTCTGGGTGAATCTGAGATTGCTGGGGCTGGGTGTCCGTTCGGGGCCAAAAAAAGCACCTGTCCCGTTCAACAGCCCCCTTGGTCCAGGAGTTCATCGATGAGTTTCTCAGCGCAGCATTCGCCGGAGTTCGTGCCTGTCCCGCGGCCGGTCCCGGTGATCGGTCCGTCGGTGGAGCAGATCGCCGATGCGTTCGATCTTTTGGCCCGGACGTATCGGTGGTTCCGCGACGAGCTGGAGGAGATCAGCACCTGCCAGACGCCGTTGAGTCAGGCCTGTGTGGATCGGTTGGTCGCGTTGGGTTCCCGGATGCAGCCGGCCGCGGCGGCCCGGACCCTGCTGGCCGGGGTGCCGCGGGATCAGATCCTGGCCGGGGTGGCGGTGTGGGTGAGTCGGCAGAGCTCGGGCGGTGCGGATTACACACCGGCGGCGTTGCGGGCGCGCCGGTTGTGGGCGGCCGGGGATGAGCAGTGATGCGGAACCTGGCCAAGATTGGGGTGCTGGGTCACCAGCTGGATGTGGCCGACGGCGGCGACGTGGATCCAGGCACCGGGCGGCTGTTGTCGATCGCTGAGATGCAGCAGGCGCTGCGGCTGGTCCGCACCGGGCAGCTCGAGCCCGACTCCACCGCACCGGCGAGGACGACGATGCCCCCGGCTCCGTCGCGGCGGCGGACTCGGGGTGTCGAACCGGCGGACACCGGCCAGGCCGTGGACGCCGGCGACGATGATCCGTACGGCTGGGATCCGGACGAGGGCAGCTCCGATGCCGGCCAGGACGCCCAGGACGACCTGGACGAGCAGAACGAGCAGAACGAGATGCTCGGGTCGGCCCGTCCGCGGCGGGGACGTCGCGTCCGCGACGAGGTACCCGCCGCACCCAAGGCGCGGCGCCGCGGCCGCGGCTCCCGGCGAGCAGCGCGCCCCGATGCTGGAGCTGCCGGGACGGCCACACCGCGGCCACGGTCGCGGTCGGCGGCGGTGCGGGTGACCCGCAAGATCCTGGGCCTGGACCGGGGCCCGGACCCCCTGGCGGGGCCGCCCGTCGCCGATCCGCAGGGCTTTGACGTGCCCGACACCGACGAGGTGGAGCCGGCGGCGCGGCGACGGACCTCGGCGGCCGACGATTTCCAGGTCGCGGCCGCGCCCCGCGGATTCGCGGCGGTGTTCTGGCGGTGGACGGCCCGGGTCCTGGTGGTGGTGCTGCTGGCCGCCGGGGTCAATCAGCTGTTCATCAAGCCGCTGCGCCACCCCACCGCCCCCACCGCCGCCGTGGCGGTGATCGACCCGGCGGTGGCCGGCCAGGTCGCCGCCCGTTACGCCGCCGACTACCTGTCCTACTCACCGGCCCGGGCCGGGGCGAACCTACCGGCATTGACCGCCGATTCGGCGTCCACCGCCAGCACCTCCACGCAGCTGTTCAACGGCGCCGGGTATGTGCGCACCGATCTGGTCCAGCCGGGCCAGATCCTCACCGTCGATGCCGCCCACGTGCTGGTGACCGAGACGGTGCGGATCCACCTGGCGATCCCACCGGTGGGTACCGCCGCACCACAGGTGGTGGCCAGCGCCCCGGCCGCGCTGCCGCCGGGCAGCGCCGGTGATCCGGGTCCGGTCCCGGCGGGCTGGACCGACCTGGGCGAGCGGTGGATCACCTTGACCGTCCCGGTCCAGGCCACCCCGACCGGTCTGCGGGTGTCCGCCTCGGGTGCGGTGTTCAGCGGCGAACCGCCGATGGTGATCGCCCCGATCGCCGGCGCGAACCCCGACAGCGCCACCACCGCGGCGACGCAGTCGGTGGCGGCAGCGTTCTTCACCGGTTACGGCGTCTCGGACGTGTCCTACCTGATTCCCACGGGAGCGCCGGTGACCGGACTTTCCGGCGCGGCCACGTTCGTTTCGCTGGCGGGCTGGACCGTGCAGACCGCCGCCGCCGGCGCCGGTTCCTCTTCCCCGGCCGCCCCGGCGGCCGGGATCGGCACGGCCTCGGTGACCTGGCAGCTGGCCGGCACCGGCATTCAAATCACCCAGCAGTACGCGGCGTCTTTGTCCTTGACGTCGGGCCGCTGGTACACCGCGGCCCTGGGTCCCGCCGCCACCTTCACCACCAACCAGTAGGAGCTGACCTGATGTCTTTTCACCTCGCCCACACCATGGCCGCCGCGGCGCCGCTGGCGGTACCCAGCCTGACCAGTTTTTCCTCGCTGATCTTCACCCTGCTGGGGTCGATCATCATGGTCGTCGTCGCGATCCGGATGTTCACCGCCTACACCAAGAAGAACTGGGGCGAGCTGATCACCGAACTGATCGCGGTGGTGTTCGTCGGCTGGTTCGTCTGGTTCCCCGACAGCGCGAAAGCGACGATCGTGGCCATCATCCACCAGATCTTCGGGTGACCTGGCGTGGCTGATCATTCCCGGTTCCCGCTGCCCACCGACACCGCCCACGTGCGGATCGAGTCCCGCCAGTACCGGATCTTCAAGTTCGATCTGGGGGAGGGTGTGGCCCGGTGGAAAGCCGGCGTCGCCGTTGTCCTGGTCGCCCCGTACTGGCTGCTGCTGCTGCTGCTGGGGGTGTCCCCGCTGGCCGGGCACGGCCGCGGCGGCCTGCTGTTCCTGTTCCCGGCGGCGCTGCTGGTCTGGGCGGCGCTGCGCCCAGATGCCGGGGGGCGGCCCCGGTATGCGCTGTGGCTGGACCGTATCCGGTTCCTCTACCGCCGGGGCATCCCGATGATCGCCAGCCCCATCGCCGACACCACCCCGGCCCGCCCGTTCATCGTCTCCGCGGAATGGGTGGTCATCAGCCACCGCACCGGCCGCAGCCGCCGCCGCCGCACCGCAAACCGCACCGAGAAGGACACCCGATGACACCGCTTCACCCTCTCTGCAATCCCACGCCGCTGCGGGTGGACATCGCCCATCCCCGCCCGGGCCGCTACCGGCTGCTCCGCGCGGGGGCCGCGCCGGGCGGCTGGATCGTCCTGGTGGACACCGCCGGCGCCCGCCAGCGGCAGATCGGTGGGTGGTAGCGGTGGCCGGGTTGTCCGGGATGATCTCCCGGTTCCGCCGCAGCGGGGAGCCGCTGCGGCCACCGACCGCGTTGGCCGACGGGATGTCCCACGGTCCGGACGGCACGTGGGCGTGGGTGGTGCTGCCGGCCCGATCCACCGACGAGCAGAACACCACCACCCTGGTCCGGATGACCGCCGATGCGACGTCGGACCTGCGGCGGCTGATCCCACCCGGCTTCGACTTCCACTTCAAGATCCAGTGGGGCCGCTGGTCCGGGCAGGACTACCTGGACACCGAGACCCGGCCCGGGATGTCGGCGGATGCGCTGCGCTACATCGAGCTGGGCGCCGACGCCATCGACAGCCTCGCGTTCCCGCGCCGGCTGGTGCTGCTGGGCGTCCGGATGGACGTCGCCGATCCCTCCACCACCGCGAAGCTGGCCTCCAGCGCCCGCAAAGGCTTGGGCACCGCGACGACCGCGCAGACCGCGGAGGTCGCTCTGGCCCAGGTGTACAAACGGATCCGCGGTTTCCAGGAACGGATGGCCGGGTCCAGTTTCCGCGCCGTCCCGGCCACCACGGCGCAGCTGGCCTGGTCGCTGCGGCACGATCTGCGGCGCACCGTCGACTGGGTCCCGGCGACCGCCACCGCCGGGGCCGGGCAGCTGGCCCGCCTCAAATCCACCCAGGTGGTCCCCGCCGCGCACCACGTGGAGATCACCACCGACGCCGGCACCCGGTACCTGCGGATGCTGATCCCCACCGAAACCGGTTTCCCCGCCTCGGACATGGAACTGCCCGGCTCGGAATGGCTCCGCGACCTGGACGTCGTCGGCTCCGACGAGGACGACCCCGCCGACCCGGCCACCCCGGTCGAGGTATCCATCCGGGGCCGCAACGTCCCGCAGCTCGAGGCCGCGAAAATCCTCCGGGAGGCCCTCGCGTTGACCAAGGAGCAGGAACGGGCCGCCGCCGAAGGCGTCGCCCAGGAGGTCCCCGACGCGGTCGCCGAATCCAAGGACGCGCTGCGGGCCCGGCTCCGGGAGGTGCAGACCGGCACCGTCGGCATGGTCCAGGACACCCCCTGCTGGATCGTCGAAGCCCCGGACCTGGACACCTTGGACCGGCGGGAGAAAGCGCTGGTCGACCACTACGGCGGGATGGGGGTGTCGGTGTGGGCACCGCCGAACATCCAGGACCTGCTGTGGAAGGAAACGGTACTGGGCGACAAACGGCGGGTCACCGAGTTCACCCAGTTCCGGCCGGTATCCACCCTGGTCGGCGGCTGGTTTCACGGCGGCTCCGAGGTCGGCACCCCCGGCGGGTCGTTCCTGGCCGCGAACATCGGGTCCACCCCGTCACCGTTCACCAACCGGCTGACCTCCGCGCAGCTGGAGGGCAAGAAGATCACCTCGGTGTTCCTCGGCGGATCCGGATCGGGCAAATCCACCGCCGTCATGCTGTCGGTGATCCCCGAGGTCGTCGTCGTCGGGGCGTGGGTGTGCTTCTTGGACATCAAAGGGGACTGCGGGGGCCTGGCGGATGTGTGTGAACTGTTCGGCGCGCCGGTCACCCGGATCTCCACCAAGGACCAGGCCGCCGGATCGTTGTGCCCGTTCCGGTACGTCAAGGACCCCGCCACCGCCGCGTCGATGGCCATCGACAACCTGGCGTTGCTGCTGCCGCCGATGCTCGCCGCCCAGGCCGAATCGCGGCTGCGGACCGCCGCGAACCAGATCGCCGCCGGCCGCCACCGCGACGCCATGTCCACCGCCACGATCATCGACCTGCTCGCCTCCTCCGCCGACCCGGTGACCGCCGAGATCGGTCACACCCTGGCCGATGCGGCCAAGGACCCCCTCGCGCGTCCGGTCGCCGGCTACCCGGAACTACCGGTGAGGGCCCTGCCGACCACACCCGGGCTGGTCCACGTCACCATGGCCGACCTGCGCTGGCCCGGGTCGGGCACCCCGCAGGCGGCGTGGAAGCCCGGGCACCGGTTCACCGTGATGCTGGTGCAGGCCCTGTTCAACTACATGGACTACATGGCCGCCATGGTCAAAGGCATCCCGAAAGTGTTGGCGCTCACCGAGCTGCACCGGATCACCAAGTACGACTTCGGGAAAGACCTGGTCGGCAACATCGCCAAGGTCGGACGTGCCCTGGACACCAACCTGCTGCTGGACACCCAGGGCTGCAGCGAACTGCTGGAAATCGACGGCCTGGCCGAACAGGTGTCGGCGGTGTAGTGCTTCGGCGTCGACTCCGACGACGAGGCCGACGCCCAGGCCCGATTCCTGGGTCTGGAACCGGAAGCGATGGGCAGAGGCCGCCAACAAGGCTGGGACAAGGGTGAATGTTTGGCCCGGGACCGGGACAAACGAATCGGGCCGCTGCGGTTCGACTACCTGGACCAAGGCATCCGGTCGCTGCTGTCCACCACCCCCGACCGCGACATTCCGCAGTCCACACCGGTCCCACCGCCGGCCGATGACCCGGACGCCGACCAGGCCGCCCTGGCCGAGCTGGCCGAGTTGACCGGGCAGCACCGATGAGCGGCGGGGCGCACCGCGGCCCTACCGGCTTGTTAGGCGGTGCGCGATTTCTGCTGGGGCGATTGGTGTGGCGGTGGTGGCGGGCGGTGTCGTGGACGCTGCGGTCCAAGTGGCGGATGCTCGTCGGCGCGTGGCTGATCGGGTTCTTCTGGATCGGGCAGGCCAGTGCCGCTTTGGCCGATGACGGCCTGATCAACGGCCCCGACCTGGGCTCCGCGGGCGGGCCGACGGTGTTCGAGCAGTTCGGCCCGGACCGGTTCTCCCTGTATCTGCAGCTGTCGGACTCCAACCACGGCGCCCCGTATGTGTCCGAGTCGATGTGGAACATCCTGCGGGCCATCGAATCTGCCCTGATGTATCTGGTCGGGGCGTTGGCCCGCGGTGCGATCACCTCGATGCAGTGGATGCTCAACCTGCACCTGTACACCGACAACTCCGCCCAGATCGACTCCACCGTGCGGGCTTTGGCCGCCCAGGTGTTCTGGCCGCTGTTCGGCGCGACGATGGCCATCGGCGCGCTGTCGGCGTACGGCCGGATGAAACGCGAGGGCGGCGGGTCGCTGTTTGGCGACGCCTCGTGGCTGGTCGCCGCTTCCATCTTCGCCGGGGCGTTCGCGTTGGCCCCGTCCTCGGTGATGGGCGATCTGGACAATGCCCGCACCGCGGTCGCCGACGCTGCGATGACCGGCTACGCCGCCAACGGCACCCAAGGCCCCTCGGCGGCGGGTTTTTCCACCCCGCAGTTGCCGACCAACCAGGCCGGCGCCACCCGGCAACTGGCCGATGCGATGTGGAACGTCTACGTCGTCACCCCTTGGTGCTACGTCAACTTCGACTCCACGACCATCTGCAAGGACGTCGGACACGACTACATCACCGGCGACGCCCGCTGGAGCGGCCTGACCGACTGGATGGACGGGAAGAACGGCGGCAACAGCAACGACAAGAACGGCGCCTACTGCCCGAAGGAGCTCAACGCGCACTGCGACTGGATCCGCGGGCAGTCCTTCGGCCGGCTCGGCGCGACCCTGTTCGTCGTCCTGGTCACCATCCCGCTGGTGGCGTTGCTGCTGGTGCTGGTGCTCTACGGGATCATGGCCATCGTCGGGTTCGTGCTGCTGATCCTGATCGGCGTGTTCTTCGTGCTGGGCTGGATGATCCCCGGGCGGATGCGGCAGATGGGTGTCCGCTGGTTCGAGGAGGTCCTGGGCGCCCTGCTCCACTCGATCATCATCACCGCCGTCCTTGGCGCGGTGATGGTGCTGGACTCGATCCTGAACTCCCAGATCCCCAGCTACGGGTTTTTCATGGTCGGGTTGCTGAATCTGGCCACCTTCATCGTCGGGTTCCGGATGCGGGGCCGGCTGGAGAACATCACCGGCCTGGGCGCCGGCGGCTCGGCGTCCCCGTTCTCCGGGTACATGGCGATGCGGGCTTTGGGCGGCATCGGCAAAGGCGCGGCCCGGCTGACCCGCGGCACCGTCGGCGCGGTCGCCGGGGCCACCCCGATCCTGGCCGGCGCGGCGATGGGTATGGGCCGGGCCGGCGGCCAGGCCGCCGCCGCCGGTGCCCGCGGCGCCAGCAGCGCCGCCCACAGCCTGCGGGGTTTACCGAACAACCTGCTGCGGATGCACCCGGCCGGCCCCCGCGGCGGGGTGGCCACCGCATACCGGCCGCCCGGCTCAGCGACCGCGTCCACCGGCCCCGGCCGCAAAGTCCTCAACCCATCCCCCCGCACCGGTACCACCGGCGGCGGCGGGGGCGAGCCGCTCGGACTGCCACCCGGACCGCAAACCGTCCGCAGCCGCACCCGGGCGTTGGAACCGGCCCGCACCGCGGTGCAGCCCGGCCCGGACGGGACCAGAACCTTCGTCGGGCCCGGGACACTCACAGCGCTGCGGGTGTTCACTCCCAGCACCATCGGTCCCCGGGCCGCCGCCAACGCCCGGATGCAGCAGAGCCACGGCACCTCCGGTCCCGGCCCGGCCCGGCCCACGACCGATCCGCAGGCCCAGCCGCCGCAGCCAACCGCCCGGCCCTACCGCCCCTCACCCCGCGCCGCTTCGCCCTCCCGATCCGCCGGAACTGTGACCCGGGCCGAGCTGGCGTCCCCGCCGGCGCGGCCCGCTGCCGCCGACCGGGCAGCGTTCACCCCGCCCCCGGCTGACCCGTACCGGCCGGTGCCGCGGCCGCCGCGGCAACTTCCGGCCGGTGAGCTGCCCCGCCCAGGGACGCCCAGGGCGAGCAACCGCGTACCCGGCGGTACCCCGCCGGTGCCGCCCACACCGCCCACGCCTGAACCGATCCGGCCGGCGCGGCCGCCGCGGCGGCCGGCCACCCCACCCGGTCGCGTCGACCCAGCAACCCAGGCGGCCCGCCCGCATCGCAGACCCACCCAGGACGGCAACCGATGACCGACCACCCCGCCCAGGACGACCCCTGGATGACCGACCTCCCGCCGCAGGAGTTCCACCTGCCCTACGCCCGGCCGGCAGGCCGCAACCCGGACACCCAGGACCAGTCCTGGGAGGACGAGCTGGAACCGGCCGAGGATGACGCCGCCGCCGCGGTGACCGGGATCCGGCCGCCGCCCAAGGGCCTGTCGCGCCGGGACCGCCACGAGTGGCGCACCTTGGAACTGGCCCGCCTGCAACGGGAAACCCACGCCGCACAGCAGCTTTCCCACCAGCAGCGGGCCGGGTGGAGCAAAGGGTTCATCCGCAACCCACCCCGCGGGTTGGGCCGCAAGGGCCGCCGCGCGTGGCTGGCCGCCGAACGCGACTCGACCCGCAGCTGGTGGGCGGCCCGCCGCGCCTCCGAGAAGGACATCGACGCCCGATCCATCGGGGTCCTGGTCGTGGTCCTGCTGATCGGTGCCGCTCTGATGTACGTGGCCCTGTTCGGCCGGCACACCGCCCCGCCCGCGGCCGGCCCCGCCGCCCCGACCCCCGCCGCCGCACCGGGCACCCCGACGACGTTGATGACCTCGCCGCCGGCTGCGGCACTCCCGGCAGCGACGATGCCGGCCACCGCCGCCTCGGATAGCAGCCGGGCGGCCCTAACCAGGGCCGGCGATCTTCCCGGCGCAGGCCGCTCCGGTGCGCAGAGTGGGCCGCAGCCCCTGGCCGGGCACTGGCAGCCCACCCCGGCCGGCGGTGTCACCCCAATCGGGGTGCCCGCGGCCACCCCGATCGACCCGGCCGCGGTGAAGCTCCTCCCGGCGGCCTCCGGACCGGCCACCCCGGCTCAGCTGGCCACCCCGGTCGGCGTCGTCACGGCGTGGTTGGCCCGGACCTGCCCCTCCCGCGCCGCCGATCCGTACGGGGCGGACGTGGCTGCCGGCCGTCCGGTGATGACCACCGCCGGCTGGGCCGCCGCCGCGCAGCAGCTGGCCGCGGACACCGCCGGACCGGGATTGTGGAAGGCCGCCGCCGCGGCCCGGCAGAGCCGGGCCTGCGGAGATTTCGACGTGCAGCTTTCCGCCGATGCACCCAGCAGCGGCGGTGTCGCGTTCGTGGAATACACCGCCCACCGGGTGGTCACCACCCCCGGCCAGCGGCCCCGGGTGGAGCAGCTGCTGGGCGCCCGGATGGTGATCCGCCAGGCGGGCGGTCGGTGGCTGGTCGACCGGCCGGTCATCGGCGGATAAGGGAAAGGTCAATTCTGGTGCCAAGTTTCCTCCGGGCCGCGGGGCGTCGCGGCGGGATGCCGTGGTGGCTGTTTGTGTCCCCGCCGCTGTTGCTGCTGGTGGTCCTGGCCGTGCTGGGCGGGGTGGCCCTGGTCGGGGTCATCGGCGGTCCGGCCGCTACTAATGCCGCCGCCGACCAGCAGAACGCGGCCAACGGCAGCTGCACCGTTGCCGCCCCACCCGGTGCACTGGCCGCCAGCACCTCGGCGGCGCCGGCGGCGACCGCCAGCGGCGGGGCGGATCCGGCGCACCTGGACGGGGTGGCCCTGTCGGCGACGCAGCTGCAGAACGCGCAGAGCATCGTCGGGGTCGGCAAGACCAGCGGCGCCACGGCGCAGGACATGGCGATCGCCTTGGCGGTCGGCTACGTCAACAGCACACTCGACGCCACCGCCACCGCGGCCGGTGGTGTCGGCGCCGGACTGTTCCTGCAAACCTCGCAGCTCTACTACGGGGTGAACCGCGCCGACCCGGCCGCCGCGTCCGCCGCGTTCTACAAGCGACTGCTGCTGCAGGAAAAGGCCAACGGCGCCCTGTCTTTCGACGAGGGGGTGCTGTACATGGCCGGCATCGCCACCGAAGCCTCCACCGCCGACTACACCCGGCAGAGCGGGTGGGCCACCGCCCTGGCCGACCTGCTGAACACCGGAACCCCCACCACCCCGACAGTAGGTTTTGACACCAACTGCATCGGCGCGGCCGGGGACAACACCGTCTTCGCGGCCGGGAACATCATCTCCGACGCCGTGTTCTACAACGTCCACGCGATGAGCGTGGAGCAGATCCGGGCGTTCATCGACATCCAGGACCAGCCCTGCGCCGCCGGTAACCCGTGGTGTCTGAAAAACCTGAAACTGGACACCCCGGCGCAACCGGCCGACCAGTACTGCGCCGCCTACCCCGGCGGCGCCGGCCAGGACGCCGCCACCGTGATCGCCGCGTTCTCCCTGTCCTGCGGGATCAACCCGCAGGTCATGCTGACCACCCTGCAGAAAGAATCGCAAGGGTTGAACCGGCCCGACCCGACCTCGGGTAGCTATGACGCGGCGTGGGGCTGGAACTGCCCGGACACCGGCGCCGGCGGGTCGGCGAACTGCGACCCGGGCGCCCGCAGCTTTTTCCTGCAGGGCTACAACATGGCCAAGCAGTGGTCCAAGTACCGGGCGCGGATCCCCACCGGCTACTACCCGTACCAGGTCGGCAAACCGGTCACCATCTTGTGGAACATCGCCGAGAGTGGTTGCGGCGGCGGCCCGGTCACCATCGCCAACGTCGCCACCGCCAGCCTGTACGTGTACACCCCGTATCAGCCCAACGCCGCCTCGATCGCCGGTTTCCCCGGCGCCGGCGATGCGTGCAGCTCCTACGGCAACCGCAACTTTTTCTTCATGTTCCGCAAATACTTCGGGTCCACCGGCGGCGGTACCTCCATCGCCAACCCCGCCGCCGCCGGCGGCGCCGTGGGCGGCCCGGTCATTGTCAACGGGGTCAACATCACCCTGCCGGCCAAGGCCGGGATCACCGCCACCATCACCGCTCCTACCGCCGCAGTGGCCAAGGCGCTCACCGCCGCTCTGGCCTGGCTGGGCGAGCCGTACTCCTGGGGCGGTGGTTCCCCGGCCGGCCCGACCCTGGGTATCTGCGGACCCGACGGGGCCCAGAACGACTGCAACATCACCGGTTTCGACTGCCCCGGTCTGATGATGTACATGTGGGCGCAGGTCGGGATCCCGGTCAGCCACTTCTCCCAGGACATCCTCGCGGCGGGGACGCAGATCCCGTGGAGCCAACGCGAACCCGGCGACATGATCGGCTACTCCGGCCACATCACCGTCTACATCGGCAATTTCGGCGGCACCGACTACATGCTCGAAGCCCCCGAATCCGGCGAGTTCGCGCGGGTCACCCCGGTCCGGGACAGCCCCGGCGAACCGCACTACGCCACCGTCTCCCGCGTCTGGACCGGCCACTGATGCCCGCCGACTCTGCCCGCCGCCGACTCACCCGAGAAGAAAGTGGGACGCCGTGTTGATCCAGGACATCACCGACCAGGGGATCACCCGACTGTGGACCCGCCGGGACCGACTACGGGTGGCGGTCAAACTTTTCCTGGGCCTGATCGCCGCCGTCATCTGCCTATACCTGGCGCAAGGCATCGCCGGGGTGTTCGGCGGCCACGGCTGGCACACCCCGACGATGACCACCCGGCCGGTGTTCACCGGCCACGGCGGCCTGCTGGGCGCCGCCACCGGCAAGGGCGCGTCCACCACCCGTGTGCAGTTCCCGCTGATGCTGCACCTGCCGGCGCCGCTGGGTCGGTCGGCGCTGATCGCCCTAGTGCTGTGGGCCCTGTGGTGGGTGGTGATGTTCCGGGTCCTGTGGCGGCCGCGGACCGCGCCGACCCGGCACAAAGGGCTGGCCACCACCGGGAACATCCGGGCGATGTTCGGGGTGAGAGCGCTTCGGCGGACCGGGGTGTTCACCTTGCCCGGCACCACCGCGGTGACCCGCTGGTTTTTGCCCAGCAGTTCCTTCGGCTACCGGATCGGGCAGCCCACCCAGCCCAAGACCCGTCGGCTGGGGCTGTGGGTGAACTTCGAGCAGCGGGTCCGGATCATCGCCGGCACCGGCTGGGGCAAATCGTGGCGGCTGCTCATTCCGATCATCCGGTCGCTGCCCGGCCCGGCCGTCATCGCATCCATCGAGGCGGAGATCTTCACCGCCACCGTTACTGCCCGCACCTGGCGGCGGCCGCCCCGACGTTTCTGGTGGCAGCGGATCTGGTTGCGGGCGGTGGAATACCCGGTCTCGGTGGTCGACATGTCCAGCCCGGAAGCCCGTTTCGCCTCCGGCTACCCGCAGGTCAGGTGGAACCCGATCGTCGGGTGCCAGAACTTCAAGATCGCCACCCGCCGCGCCAAGGCCCTCATCGCCGGCGGTGAGGGCGACGGACAGTCCGACTCCTCCACCGACGCATTCTTCCGCGATTCGGCCTCCCAGGTGCTGGCCGCGTGGCTGCACGCCGCCGCGTTCGACCCGAGCAAGACATCGACGACGTCGCTGAATGGCTCCGCGACACCGATGTGAACACTCCCACCGCGATCCTGACCCAGCACTCCACCCAGGCCGATCAGACCGCGGTGATGAACATGAACGTGCACCTGGACGCCGCCGGTGGCCGCACCACCTCCGGGGTCCGCCGCTACCTCAACTTCGCGGTGTCCTCGCTGGCCTCCGGGCAGGGTCGGGCCCTGTGCGGGTCCCGCCACGGCGACCAGTTCGACATGGGTGCGCTCATCCTGGCCGGCGGCACCCTGTATTTGCTGGCCGAGCAGGAAGAGATGGAACTGGCCCGGCCGCTGCTGTCGCTGTTCGCGCAGGAAATGTTCATGGCCGCCGAACGGACCGCCCAGACCCTGCCCCACCGCCGGCACCCGCAGACGTTCATGGGGGTGCTGGACGAGCTGAAGAACGGGGTCCGGGTCCCGATCCTGCCGCACGTCGCGTCCGCGCAACGCAAATACGGCATCAGCTACATCTACGCCACCCAGACCGCCGCCGACGAAGAGGAGCTCTACGGCAAACGCGGCGCAGCGATCATCCGCAAACAAGCCGGCATCTCCATCATCGGCGGCTACGACAGCGAAATCGCCCGGGAAACCTCCGACCGCGCCGGGAAGTCCTCCGTCGTCACCGCCGGCCGCGGCGGCAGCGGACACCGCACGGAACACCTACAACTCGAAGACACCCTGAGCATCTCCGACCAACAGGAACTCGGCGACGGGCACAGCGTCATCCTGGCCCGCGGGCTGCTGCCGTTCCTGGCCTACACCGACCGGGTCGACCACCACCGCAGCGCCCGCCGGCAGATCCGTGCCGAACGCCGTGACGTCGAGGCATTCGTCACCCACCACCGGGACCAGGACCTCGCCGACCACAATGCCCGCCGCGCCCCGAGCAGGGTCGCCAAGGCCGTCGCCGAGACCTGGTTCGACCTGGACCAACCCGGAACTTCCATCTCGCTCACCAAGTAGGAGAAACCCGTGACCGCCCCGATCACCCACCCAGCCGTGCTGGACGGCCGGCGCAAACAAGCCGCCGAGCAACTACGGATCCTGGCCGCCCGCACCGACCCGAAAGACCCCGGTACACCGCCGTGGGCCTGGGTGAACCTCACCGCCGACCAGGCCGAATGCCTGGATTCGGCTCTGGATGAGTTCGTGGACACCTACAACCGGATCCACGCCGGCACCGTCGAAGACGTCATCCCCGCCTGCTGGCGGCTGCACCCGCTGCTGGCTCAGGAGATGCCCGTTGCCTACTGGGCCTGGTGGGCCGCCCACGCCGACCCCAAAGCCACCGTCGTGACCGCCCTGGAGTACTACAGCCGGCACCTCCCCGGCTTCCAGACCAGACTCCGCGAACGGCTACTGGGCAAAGGGGCCGTGTCCTGCCGCAAAGGCAGCCACACCCGCCCCGCCGCCGATGTCGCCTACGCCGCATCCTTCGACCCCACCCTGCCCGCAGAAGCCACCGGTAAAGCCGAAACCACCCGGAAAGCGCTGCGCAACATCGACTTCGGCGTCCTGTGGGGCCGGTCCGGGCGCGGCGCCGCAGCAGGTCCGCGATGAGCCAGGCCAGGCCGGTCACCACAGTCGGGGTGTACCACCCGATCCAGGGAAGACACAGCGAAGGGCACCAACTGGTCGGCGAATTTGCCCTCGACCCAGACAGCGGCCACGCCGTGCTCTTCGTCCTGGACGAAACAGCCCGCACCCAACTGGAACGCTTTGCCAACGGGCTGGCCTCCACCCCGCTGCGGCGCACCGTGCTGCCCAGCGAGGGTGAACTGTTTCTCCGCACCCTGCAGGAAACGTTCCAGAACTCAACCTCTTGGCGGGTCGTCGACCAGAGCGTCGCGCTGTAGAACCTCATTTCGAACGGGGAATTGAGCTCCCAGCCCGGCGCAACGGGCATCAACCCTCACCTTGACACGCAGGGGACGGCCACGAGGGAACGGTTGGTAACGCTGCTCCCACCAGCCCCTGGCCGGGAGGAAGATCAACGCTCTCACCGTAGAGCCATCGCTCATCGGGCGATCGTGCTCTGCCCGTCGTCGTAGACGTACGTTTCGAAACGGGCGGGTACGTGAACTCGCTGCCATCCGAGTTCGGATGCTGAACCGGCTCCAAGGGCCTTCTTCGTGTACCGGGCGACTTCTCGGCTGTGACCGGCCATGTGGGCGACGGCCACCGCTTGCCCGCATGCTCTGGCGACGGCTGAGGCGGCCGAATCATCGATTTCGCGCGCGGCCGCGTGGCAGTCGAACGCGAGCTTGCGCATCATTCCGA
>JAABUK010002208.1_pt1 | contig 35454 bp, 42 predicted proteins | sample 5559141 | NCBI WGS metagenome assembly JAABUK01 (sample SAMN10711869, study PRJNA513367) | rock metagenome | isolation source: Antarctica rocks | place: Antarctica: Victoria Land, Pudding Butte nord | collected 2016-01-03
CTTCTTCCCCCCCTCAACCCCCCACCACGAAAACACCACCGCAGGCGAAATCCCCACCCCCCACACCCCACCCCCGCGCTCCCCCTCCCTCCACTCCCCTTCCAAATCCCGCCCCCGCTCCAAAACCCACCGCAAACAAAAAAGCATGAACGCACTCAAATCCCCCAAATCCACCACCGCCCTCAACCGCCACCGCTCAGCGAAAGACCTGCGGTCCCCCAAATCAACGGGAACGTTTGGCTTTGTGAATTTCACCGAGGCGGACAAGGGGAGGATTTTGACGGGGGTGGCGCCGAGTGGGAGTAGTAAGACGAAGGCGAGGAGGGAGCTGGAGGCTGCGAATCGGAAGCGGAGGTTGAGTCAGGCGGCGTTGAGGGCGATTGAGGAGGCGGGGGGGGATGTGGAGGTTTTGAAGAGTGTGGCCGAGTTTGAGTATTAGGTTGGGGCGATTTGTTTGGTTGGATTGATTAGTGCGGGCGGAGATGTATAATCCTTTATTGTTTTCGTTTGGCTGGGTGTCACTCGGCTGTGGCGCATGCGGCCCCAGCCTGACCTTTTGCATTTATGTCGTCTAAGACTGTATCTAATCATCAGCACTATGCAAAGCTCCTGTTCGAATCACTATCGCATCAAGAACCTGAGGCTAGAGGAGAGGAACGATAAGAATAATCTAAATCCTCTTTTCTCTCTTAAATATCTTCATCCTACATTCTGTGTATCTCCACTATCGGCCCCGAGTAGAACTTCCTCGCCCAAAAGACACAATACAAAATACTAAAGCACAGAACGAATCCCGTGACCAGTACGCTGTAATTCATCGTAGCCGCCGTCGTCGGCGTCGCCGCGGGCCAGAAACTGAAAAAGAGGAGCAGAAGCAGGTAGATAGATGCACGCAAAGACGTTGTTTATAAACCATCGATGTGCCAAGGGGGATCCTGGCAGTTGCGGATTTGAGGCTGAGAGCTGTTGTGGGTTGTTTTGTATGGTGCGGCGGTGGGGGAGGAGCGGGGCAGCGTGTGTGGTAGGAAGTGTATAGACGACCGATGAGGTGGACAACTACAAGCGGTTGTGGAGTGGGTGTTGATGAGGACGTGGAGGCAGGAATTGTTGGCTGGCGGGTGAATCAAGCGCGGGAGAAGGGGTTGGAGGTTTTTGTCGAGGGGACTGAGTTGGGGAGACCGCTGTATGAACGGTTTGGGTTGGCGGTTATGTATGTTGATCATCTTGATGCTTATGAGCGGGAGATGAGTGACGAGTGGAGGAAGCTGGAGCGGGAGATCCTGCCGATGCATTGGTATTTTATGTGGAAGCCTGCTGAAGGCGTTTATGAAAAGGGGAAGACGGTTGTACCGTGGCAGACGGAGATGAATCGCCGTTGAGGGGGTGCTGCTCAGGCTGTTGTTAAGTATCTCTTAGCCTGGACTCTACTGCAGCCAATATAGAGGGAGTTACCACACTTACTCGCTTCTGGGATTGTAGGAAATAGCTTTCAAAGTCTGTCTTTGCTTGCTCTGGGAGGTTAGAGTATAAATGCTGGTCGTTGTTACTGTACAGCATAAAGAGGAAATCGCAGGTCTTGGCTGATGGACATTGAAAATTGGCCAGGGTAAAGTGCGAGTCTTTTTGGCTGTACTGTAAAAGAATAGAAGAGCTATGGATTCGAGTCTTAGAAATGCAGTTCTACCTGCTGTACTGCTCTTCCCCCATTCGCACATCTCCGTGAAGGGGACAGATTCTGTATATGTGGGTATTTTCCTCGGTCTAGTGCCAGCCCTTCCATTTTTTGCCTTTTCAGCCAAGAAGAGCGGCAAAGGTCACTCGTTGCACGTCAGGTAGATGAAAATGCTGATTGGTATTGGAGGAAATGGGAAAGAACGATTTTGTCATGGTCGAAATCTGTTGAATTAGGATACCGTCAAAGACTTCTTGATAATGTAGAAGCACAATGAACATGATAGCATGAATTGGAAAAGGAGATTGGCGTCCATGCAGAAGTCCTACGATGTATCCATCATCTGTGACTAACAAAATAGCGGTTTCCTCGCATTGAAGAGCTGTCAACTTTGCGCAACTGCTGGACCTGCTGAGTTCACCGGTGCTACGTCTGCCACCTGGATCTGGGCATTGATGATGGAATCTGTATCCCATAGAAAGACGCCGATGGATTCTCTGTTGCCTATTCATCCATCAAGAACGCACCAATGTCAGAGACGCCTCGTCAATCAAGAGGTTTCCAAACAGGTGAATGAGAATACCTATACGTACCAGCAGTATCATAACCCGTCGGATTCACAAACCCCAAACCTCCCCCAGCCCCCCTTCCCTTCCCCAACACAACACTAATACAGATCCTCAAAACATCCTTCGCCGCATTCTGGATATCCATATAACTGCTCAGATCCGTACTCGGGAAACTCGTCCCAGGAACCGCACCACCGGGCAGATCCTTCAGCATCACGATCGCAAGCGTGCACGTTTTGTACTTGTATTTCTGCGGCGTCGGCTGGGAGAAACGCGACGGGTACGAGGGGGTGATGTTGGCGGCGTAAAATTCGAGGATCATGCCCGTGAAGTGGTCGACTTTGCGATTGTGGAATTTGTCAAGGGCGGTGTAGCAGTCGCCGCCGAGGAAGGAGGGGGTGGTCCAGTCGGGGCTGTTGATGCATTGGAGGTTGGAGGCTGTGAGCGATGTGTTTGTGATTGGCAGGGGGAGGGCGAGGGGGGTGGAGGTAGTTGGGGGGAGGAGGGCGAGGAGTGATGCCAGCAGGAAGATTGAGCCAGAGCTAGGGATCATCGTGAGAGTGCTGTGACTGAAAAGAGAGTAAGGTAGAGATCACCAGCGCGAGGTATCTCAACGTGGGCTCCACTCACATCGAAATTTTGTATTTTTCATGGCGAGCTGAAGTAAATATGGACTGAATCCTTGGAATATACCTCATTGAGAGCCGCCACGGTAAACCCGCCTCGGATGAATGCACAATCCAGTATGCGCAAATAAGGTACGCGCCGATGACGGGTCCTGGTCGCTAATCTGCAGATACGGGCGATGGGCGTGGAAATTGGAGGCCGTCAAACATAGATTGTAAGAGCCAAAGGGTGTAGCAATAGACGAGAGTAAGCACAAATAGAGTAAAAGCTTTGGAAGAGATGGGAATTGGAAGTGCTCATAGATAAGAGTAAGAAGTTATAAAACGGGGCTGTTTTCAGACTGAAGCGAGCGTAAACAGTGTAAGAAATGTGGATTAGCTCGAGTTATTTCCCCGAAGACTGTCCATGTCGTGACCTCGACAAGCCAACTATACCTGACAAGGGATGCTCCACTAAACATCGAAGTTTTGAACTTTGGGCATCCTGCCTAACCCACCTCCTCCAGTACCGCTCACGCTTTGCGACAATCCTTTCCCATCCACCTTTGCCATAGGCTCTTCGTGTATACCACCAGCGCTTCGATCAATGACGTGCTTCCTCAGCATGGACAAGATCTCACTATTCTGCCATCGCTTCGGTACAGGTCTGTAGGCTGGCTTGAACGTTCCAACCGTCTGAGCCCATTCGCCACTGCTAGGTGCAACAGCGCTGTCCATCGCTTTGCCTTGAGCGGCAGGTGTAGAGAGGTCAGGACCACTACCTTCAGCAGTCTCACGCGACGTCTGAGACGGTTCTTGAGTCGTCCAGTAATAGATATCCCAGTCGTTTTCGTCGAGCAAGAGATCGTATTGTGTCAGCTGTGCGGTGGTCATGTGGGGAAGGTTGATATCGGCGAAGGTGGAGAGGAGGAGATCACTTTCGAGGGTTCCCCTTTTCCGACTCTGATCTGGTCATGGACGTGAAACATCAGTAGATGAAGAATCGGTGGCTGCACAGTATAGAGAAACGGACATAACAACCTCGCCCGCATGGTGTTGCCGTCTTCTCCCGTTCGCCTGATCGGCTCTACTTTGAACTTGGCGCCTTCCATCTCGCCAACCTCGAGGTCTGCATTACTACCATTGTCGGGTCCACCTTTCTGTGTGCCCCCTGTCATCCGCTCTGTATTTTCTGGAACCGAGTCTTTGGGTACGAAATCTGGGTCAACGGAAGTGAGGAGCTCGGGTGGTGCTTTGTCGGCTCCAACGCTGGGCATTTCATTCGCAATGGTGGAGTTTGTGTTTGTCAAGTGTGGACCCTCAGGCTTTGACTTCTGTACTTCCCTCCATTTGTCGGCATTCTCGTTGGATCGCGGGTTGGGGAAAGTGCGGGGGATGGAGGTCGAGATGGGCCTTGAAGCGTTGACAAACGTGGGACGTATAGCACGTATGATCTGTCTTGAGAGAGGCATCGTAGGATCTCTGGCAAGAAAATTCACACTGGCAAGTAGAGTATACCTTGAAATCGAAGTGACATCAACGTTGTTGGGGGTAGGATATACTGTGTCCTGTCCATAGCAATGATAGTTATACTTCTTGATACCGTCATTGTAGTATAATATAAACAAATAAGCTGTTTAAAACCTAAATCCCTTCTTAGCTCAGCGTACGTTTTCTATGATCGAATATCAATTGGTTCCTACTAATATCCCTCAGTGGAAGAGCGTTCGGCTGTAATTGCCTGAAATCTCAGACTTCAATATTTACCGAAAGGTCTCTGGTTCGATCCCGGAAGAAGGGAGCTTCAACTTCGTTTTTTGCTTTTTTCGTATCGTATGTGCTTACGTCTTACTGGAAATGACCATACGATAGCTCTGACATGCAGTTCCTCGCGAGTAGACGATGATCGATCACAGAGCGTACATTCGCCTCAGGCAATGACTTTTTGGCCGATTGGCCCCAATTTGATCCCTCACAACATCAGAAAATGGGTCCTGGTGCTACATACACGTTATCCTACGTTGGTTGCAGTTAGACATTCCGATTGGCAAAAAGCCTGATCGAGAAGCCCGGGGGCACTTGTAGCGTCAGTGACTACCAGAAAGTGCTCGTCGTGCTTGCTAAAGTGTTAGACAAGATTGGGCTTGATCTGCACCCGCAAGGAAGGGGTGGAAGAAGGCTGCGTATGGCAGCTGACAGGATTTTGAAAGGGAGAGATTGATAATTTTGAGGGACCTGAGAGGAAAAATGATAGACTACATGTCTGCTATGAACGTGTTTATGGATATAGTTGCCCTGCTTTTCAGTATTCCATACTGTTAGAATAGGATCAGTCCCTTGTTGGTAGCATGTTTTGCTTTTATCTACATGATTGTTGATGCGTTTAGCTTTTGAGACGAAATTGAAAAAAAGACATGCTTCATAAAGACAGCTTGAAGGCCACCAGATCAGCTTATCCGTTAAAACATCAAAGTCAACACCCTAATGTTTCGTAACTCCATATTGACACTATGTGCTTTTATAGTTCCGTGGATATACCAGCTTCCTGCTGCGCGCTAGCTACCTCGTTCAGATGACGGTTGTCCGGTTCCCCATTCAGCTCCATCTCCTTCTTCGCAAACTCCTTTTTCTCTTCCATTGTCATGTTATCGAGAAGTGGTCTTTCTTGTTCGCCTTTCAGGTTGGCGTAGAAGTTGTTGATCACATCGTCTGTGTCCTCGATCGCGAGCTGGAGGAGCATGAAGGGTCAGCAGAATTCTTCTCACATCAACATTACCCACAAGCTAGCTTGGATGATAGAGCTGGCTGGGGGCATTGACTGCCTGGCTCCTGGAGACTGCTCGGGACTCGTAGCAGTATATGCTGGACTGATGAGGGTCTAGAATGTACTTGCCTTGCGAATATCTGCCAGTGCTTTGATTTTCATCGTACACTGCTTGATCTGAGCGTCAGTCATGCTCAAGCCGAGCTGGTCACACCGTGACTTGATCGCGTTCCATCCAGTCAATCGACTTGCGAAATGGACATAGCGTTGCATGCCGAAATCCGCCGGGTTGATGATTTCGTAGGTTGCCGGGTTAGCTAGGATAGCTTTGGCGTGGATGCCAGCTTTGTGCGTGAAGGCACAGAAGCCAGTGACAGGGTTGTTGAAGGGAATGTGGATCTCGACGGCTGAAGCAACAAGATCTTCCACAGACTTGAGTTTCGTGAGGTCGTCTATTGTTACGTGGTCAGCAACATGACTCCTTTGCAAGGCACCCAAGTTAGGACTGCAGCGCGTTACGAGTGCCTTATTCTCGCAAGTAGGAAGACAGAATGAAGCTTCGCGGAGCGCTACTAACACTTGTTCTTCACGTAGTCGCGGTCCATCGTAAGCATTCGAGCCTCACCTAAGTCAGCTTGCGCGCTTCTGACGGCCATAGAGATGTCTACTCACAACAAAGCCACCAAGTGACGGTATGCCATTCCGCTCCCCGATTCCGAGCACAGACTTTCTGGCGCATTAGCAGACTTCTTGCTGCAGTTCAGGAGCTGCGCCGTTTTTACCGTATCGATGTGTGTTGCGCCAGCCTCTAGAGCCATTAGAGCATTGGCAATGGCACATCCGGTGTCGTTGTGAAAGTGGCATTCAATGTCGCACTTTACCACACCTCGGAGCGTTCGTCTTCAGACTGCTTTAGATCCATCCTAGAAATGAAGGATGTGAAGCACTTACACAAGATCGTAGACTTCACGTGGAGTCGCAACACCCACAGTGTCCGCAACTCCGACCTGGCAAGGAAGTGAGCGAAACATCCACCACAGACGGCTTCAAGAGTTCGCACCCTCGTGACTCCCACTTTGTCGACTGCGGAGTAGATACTCAGTAAGTCCACGAGGTCGCTACGAAAGCTTTATCATGGCGATCTCATTAGCCCTTGCGTTCTGTGCGTTGGCAAGCTGGCTTTAAATACCTATCCTCCGTGCTGAAGCGTATCTCTTTTCCGGTGCTCTTGACATACCTAGCGATGGTAAGTCCTGCTGCCAAGGCGTCCAATGGATCAAACACACTCGATGACTTCAATCGCAGTGTCGATAATGTATTGTATACTCTTGCCGTGGGAATGTTCCATCAGATAAGATGATGTCCCGATCTAGGGATATGCGTCAACCAAGGCCTTCGGTTCAAAGTACGCGGTATCTACCTACGACAACATCGACGCCATCTACCCCAGTGGCAACAGCGAGGCGTGCATCCTCAAGATTGCACCGTACATGGGTGAGAATCTTGGCATTGAGTCCAAGCCTGGAGATCGTCTCACAGTCCTTGCGTGACTGCTCCGAGCTGGCTGGGCTAGTGAGCTCGATATATTCGACCCCAAACTCGTCGAGGGCACGGCTATGCTAGCGTTAGTCCCGCTGTTCCGAAAGCCTTTCGGCCGAAGCTGTAGAAGGAAGGGCATTGTACGCACGCGATCTTAATTTTGGTTTCGGTATCGAAGAATGCGTTTGCGCTGCCAAAGATTTGCGGTCAGCACCGCCTGATCAATGTGCGAGGATTTGCTCTTCTGTAGCTACACATCCAAGACCAACATTATATCTCAAAATCAGCCTTACAATTGCTCGCCCTCTCGGAGAGTCGACTCTATGACTGAGAAATTGGAGACATTGGACAAGTAGTCGCTGACGACGCGTATTGGCCTGGTCCCATGGGAGTGAACAGTATGTCCGTTTGTATTTGTAGTCGGCATGATTGTGCAATGGTTCAGTAGGGAGGGAGTCACAGCGTAGCTGTAGGGAAATTTTCGCCGTTATCGGACGCACAGCCATTGTGGGGGATTGTGGGGTGAATTTGTCATCTGAAGATCTCAAGCGGGCCGAGACTGACATGAGGCTGGACTTCGCCGTAGTTCTATCTAATCACTTGGCATACATCTGTGCCTCTAAGATTCACACCAGCTTTCCGTTCACGAAGACTTCGTGTGTACAAGAGCTATGCCGAAAGCTATCAAAGGTATTTCCCATCCTCTCCTTCCTGTACGCATGACAGCTGATCTGATCATGTGCTCAGGCGTCCTCATCGAGTGCGATCCCTCCATCAAAGCCATCATTCTCAAGATCGACAGCGACGCTCACGACTACATCGTCGAGGATCTGGATGATCAGACCCTGGTGATCAAGGAGAGCCAGCTGCAAAGACTAAAGGCACGGTTGGAAGAGGTAGCCATACCCCTTCTCTGAGCAGTGGTAAGGTTGCAGTGGTTAAGATAAGTGCTGATGGTGGACCGTAGGAGTTGGCGAGCACGCAGCAGATGCCGGATAGCGAATCCGACTGAGGACTCGGAGTGCTCATTCTTGGCGTTGGTCAGGAGTAGCTGAGACGTTTTAGCAAGATATTAGCAGGATGATTAAGAGCAGGTTCCCATCATGGTCGTGATGAGGTTGATGTCAGCATGCCATTGTATAACACCGATAGATACGATGCCAGCTATACAACTTCACTTGGCGTCTGCATCGCGTGGGATATGTGGAGCAGAGCATGCAAAGGCTACGGCAGGATGAACCCATGAATGAGTGCTGCTTGAAGAAAACAAAGGCTGATAAATATTATGTTGAGTCCTACTCTACGTATGTACTTTTGCGCCTCCTCCCCCGGAGACGGTTTCTCTAGCCCTCATGGATTGCTGCTGCCGCCTGTGTACGGCCAAAGCCCGATCATCTACTCGCCTGAAGGACCTTTGAGCGATGCTCGTCTTTCACCAAGAATCTTCCACGTAGGGCTCTAGCAGTATTGTTCGTCCTTAGAAGGATCGACCAAATTTCAACTTTTTGTACAATGGTTCTAAATACATCTTTAGACTGCTATGTCTCTGAGTGCACGTGATGTAGATCGACTCTGCTGTTAGCTTTGCCGGGCAAGAATGGCTTTGACGCAATCCCTAGCCATTACTTTTCGGTAATAAGCCACCAGATGCGGATATCTTTTCTCGTCTAGCTCTTCGGATGTGTCTACAAGGTGGTTGAGTACAGGCCAGAATGTACAATCAATGATCGTCCAAGAGTCACCAGCGATATACTCAGACGCCTCTGCATATGCCTCCCATCGCCGAAGGCCGGAATGAAACTCCTCATGAAGCTTATTGTTGGGCGTGACGGGCCTTTCCAGGCGAAATCGATTCGTAGGCGTGGATACACTCACACCCTGCTGTGAATCTCGCAACTCTCGCCAGAGGAACAGCAATTCGTTTGACTGCCCCATCTGAGTGAACATTCGGGCGCTCCCGCTCGGCCGTCCTGATTTTGTAGTCGGACTTCTGTCGGAGTCGGGAAATGGGTACGTTGTTTCGAGGTAGAACATAATACCTAGATCTCCTTCAGTCTTGGAAGCTTTCTCGTCAACGTCCTGGAATACTGGATTGTCGCTGTTGGAAAGACCGTGCATCCATGTATGAAACCTGGTCTTGAGTTCTTCGTGTTCAGGCTGTTGCGGTGCCTCATGTTCAGTTGCCGTGAATGAGATGGCCTTTTCACAAAGCGCAAGCTGGACGCGAATATTGGCAACACGATCATTGCATAGAGTGAGCTTCGCTTGTTCGTTAATCAGATTCACCACATCGAACCCTGGGCCGTACTCAGCATCCCAGTCAAATTTGTCGTTGTGGTTTTCTTTGCCAAATGCATTGATCATGGCCTCCATCTGGGCAATTTCTGTGGTCGAAATCTTGTTCGCTTCTGCTTTCGCTTTGGCTTTTGCGCCAGCACCCCAAATTCTGTCCCCGCTCTTGTTTATAAAGGTCCCGATCTGTCTGAAGGTGATTGAGATTCGCTCACCTCCAAAAGCTTTTTCCTCTTCGGCTTTCTCATGGCTAGGCCTTTTGTCCGCCCGGACACCATGCAACCATTCTCGATTTGTTTGAGGTCCCAACACGAAGACTGAGTTGTGAGGCATTCTGATCCGTTGCGATTGCCTAGAGTCCGAAATATCGGACCCTTGCGTATGCTTTGACCTCTTGGTCCGCAAGGTCATCACCCTCTCAGCCCCAATACTAACGTTGACAATGACCGAGCCACGGACAATATCCAGAGTCTTGTCAGAATGCTCAGAGATATTGTCAACCCCATCGCGGTACAATTGGATCAAAGCATGGTTGAACGACTGAGACAGTACAGACTCGATTTCCTTCCGGATCCTCTGAATCGTAGGTGTAAATGGTAACAGTGGTGGAGACTCGTCCGCAGGATGTCGATAGATAGGAATATCGCCGCTTGCTCCAACCTCGCCCTGCACCGCTACAAGCCGTGGGACTTGTCCGCTTCGGTGAAACATGGTCTGCCAGCCAACCTCTTCCCTGACTCGATTGAACGCCATGTTAACAAAGGGTGGGCCAAGGACATTGTGAATTATTTTTGAGTCACCAGAGCCAATAATGTCATTGGGCCCAAGACTTTGCGGTTTGGTTACATTTCGATGACTTTTATTCCTTGTGGCTGCGGGCCCTGAACTTCGGCTTTGGGCTGGCTCGTCTTGAGGCACATTCTTGTCGGTCCTGTGCCGGCGTCCAACTGCAGATGATGGCGTAACAGCAGGGACGAGGCCTATGTCGGATCCAGGAGTTGGCTCAGATCCCGTCACTGTGATCCCCGACGGCTCTGCTATCCTATCCTGCTGCATTCGGGGATTGGCAATTTTCGGGACTCTAGAGCTGTCCAATGACAATTGGTCCAGGGCTATGCCAGGAGTTTCCGTATCTGGTATTGGCCTACCACCGGCTTCCTCAACGATTTCCTCACCGTCAATGCCGTGCACACCCATGATGTCCGCCATTTGGCGCATCGCTTCTTCGTGCTTGTCTTCGTTTCGATACCCGAGACAGTCTTCAATAACAGTTACCTGTAATCCGTGCTGCACTGCATCTGCTGCTGTAGCGTATATGCTCACATTTGTCAAGCAGCCACACAAGTAGACTTCTGTGACAAGATTTTGTCTTAGAGCCATTAGAAGTGAAGTTTGGTCGAAAGCGGAGTAGTGGTGCTTGGTGACAATCAAATCTAATGATTCATCCACAGCATGGATCAACCCATCGCAAATCTCGGCGCCCTTGGTTCCGGCTATGTAGAATCTAGCCTGCTGACCCTTTCTTGGTTTGCTCAATTGGGTTTGGATGATTTTATCCTTGTCGTCGAAGGCCTGGGAATCTACAGACCGTTTCTCAGCCCTCGTCCCTGTAGAAGCGCGGGTCATAATATCTTTGGCTTTGCTTGATGGGTAATACGTCGGCTGGTCATTTTCTGGCCGAGGGTTAGGAGCTGTAGAATCGACTTTGGCTCTCCCTTCGGCTTCCTCACTTCTCATCTGCTGCTCCTTTTCCCGTTGCGCTTCTCGATTGCTCTCCGCCAATCTTTCGGCTTTCTCTTCGAGATTTGCTGCGTTAGGAGAGGGTGCAGGTACAACGACTGCCATATGTGTGTTTACCCACACGACATCTCCATGTTTGCGGAAGTACGGAATCATTTCCTTCAAGCGGGGAACAATGTCGTGATTCTTCGTTATGTAGAGATCGTCTTTGATATAGAAAGAATCGTTCTGCATATTGATGATGATCAAAGCTTTCCTGGTTTCGAACAGGGGAAGATTCATCCCAACCGACGCCTGGTCCAGCCCAGCGGACATGTTGTCCATCTTAAGATATACTGTTGTACTGCTATGAGGATCTCATGTCGAACCCGCAACGAACAGGCTGAGCCAGCAGACTCAAACACAGGGCCTTATCGAGACATGGATGGGAATTATTGATGCAAAGATCCTAATGGTACCTCCGTGACTAGCCGTAGCGTCTTCCCATTTGGCCTGGGTCAAGTCGCATGGTGAGTCCCGAGGCATGAGAAGAAAATAGACAAGAGAAATCCATGCAAGCGGAATTCGTGCCAAGTCGAAGGGATAAAGGCTTATATGAGAGGAGTGATAAACGATGGAGTAATCGCTTCTTGTTCGGCATTCCCGCATCCCGTCGGTGCTTTTGTGGGAAGTTTGTTCACTTGTTGGGTCGGGGTGGGGAGAGGAGAAGCAACAGGCAGCTCGCCACTCTCAGCCAATCCGGCTTGCTGGATGGTGCTGGACGGAGTATGACGGACCGTCTCTGTGGCGTGCTTCTTTCCTGCATGCACGTTTGTGAAAGGGCTGCCTTACACTTTGCTTTTAGATGGAAAGTAAGGCGGCAAGATGCATAAGCCCGCAGGAATTTTACATCATGTGCTTTTTCATTCAATCCACTTGTCTTCTCCCTTGACAAATCCTGGCGGCTAGAACTACTTCAGATATGATAGGATCAAGGAGGGAGGGAATTGACACCTCATCGCCTGCAAAAACACCTGTTGCTTGTTGCGCCACCAACAGCCCGGGTTCATCTACCTAGCTCCATCCAGTAGCTAGAGCTATCTTCTTCAACACAAGAACACCATGGCTTTTCTTCCAATCGGAAAGGACAATCTAGTGCACGAAAGCCTACGCGAGCCAACGATATGGCTTCCTCTCATTCTGACAGTTCATCACAGAGAAGCTACGTATGCATCATAGGTTTTGGCTGCAGGGCCACGCTGCCATGGACGGTCCTCGCCGCGACCCTGCCGTTATCACCCTGCATCTGCATGTCATCCCATGCATAGTCGCTCCAAAATACCTCACTTGTAGAAGCTGGTTATCTTCTGGCTTCCTTCGCTGGACTTCTCCGCGCTGCCTTTCAGCGTCCCATTACTGGTTGCGCTTTTGGATTTTCTACCCACCGTCTTCTGGGGAGACTTCGTGGGTGACTTGTGCGTGTATTCTCTCTTGACCGCCTTCGCTGCTGGTTCATCCTTAGCTTCCTCATGTTCCCGCTTGACGCCCTTCTTGTCTGCATGGTCCATAGGCACTGGCAGAGGAGCATTGTCCTCCGTACTGCTATATTCGACGGTAGCCCGGGATTCGTCCTCTTCCTTGATGACCCCCGATGATCCTTTCTCCTTCACCTCTGTCTCTTCTTTCTTGATCTCTCCCTTTTCCTCATCCCCCTTGGCCGACTCCTTGGCGGCGGAGAAGAAGTTCGCAATGTTGTTTGGATTGTCTGCGCTTGCCACAGGAACAATGAACGTAGGAGAATTGTTTCCGACCTTTCCAACTTCTTTGCTAACAGGATAACACTCCAGCTCCCCATCAAAGGGTTTCAGCAAAGACTGAAGCTCTTTTGACCACTCCGAGCGGCCTGGGTCGAGCCAAGTTCGAATCTGGTCCGACCCATTCTCTAGGATGACAGGCATTCGGTCGTGAAGGAAAGAAAGCTGCTTGTTGGAGTCCGTTGTAATGATTGTATAGGTGTAATGCTTCTCATCAGATCCCTCATACTGAACGCAATCCCAAAGACCAGCGAAGCACATGAGCTGCTCGTCCTTCCGCCTCGTGTAGTGTGGAATCTTCTCCTTGCCTCCATTCTTCTTCAGCCATTCGTAGAAGCCTTGGGCGATGACAATGCATCTCTTCTTGTGTTTCATGGTATTCCACATCCCGCCTTTGGCTGCCAATGAATCATCACGCGCATTAATTGTCTTCATTACCGTGCCATAGTCCGGGTTACGCTTCGTCCAGAATGGAACAAGGCCCCACTTCATTGATTGTAGCTTGTATCTTGTTCCCTTGGGGTCTTCGACGTCAGTGGACGCTGCCTCTTGATCGTTGGCTTTCTCGCCCACGTCCTGCGCATTATCATGTGGTCCACTGCCGGCACCATGGTCTGGAACGTTGGCCCTGTAGATTAGACCATGATTGCCTGGGGCGAAGTTGTAGGTTTGTCGGACATCGTCGTCGTCAGGCGCGTCTGCTACCGGCATATCATGCTCCTCGAGCTGACGGCGGGCGAATGTGGCACGCTAGCAGGGGAGTCAAATACGTCCAAATATTCAGGAAACAGTAGACACTCACGATGCCAAGGGCATAACGCCCGCACATCTTGCAGTCGACGCTCTAGGTTGTGAGAATGCGAAGTACTGAACAGAGTTCAATAAAAGAGAGTCCGACCCTCAAAATCGAAAGTGCGTCATTGATCCTCAAAAGTTTGACCGAGGTGGAACCAGCATTTTGTTTATATAGTTACTTCTACTATTTCCGCAAGATTAGCTGTATAGTCAAGTTCTGAAGGGAGCAATGTTTTCAAGAGCGTTTCCTCGCGCACTGCGGACGTGTACGCTCCGCTCAGCGACAAAAGGGCCCCACTCACAACTCTACCACCAGCTCTCATATCCCACTCGACCGTCAAGACAAGCCAAACCAAGCCAGCTCCTGAAGCGCCAATGGCCTCAATCACGTCGACACGCTTCCACGCGAGAAGCCGCAACCAAGCTCTTCACAGAATACCCATTCTCCGTCTCCCTAGCCACAGCCTTGTACAACTCCCCCCCCCCTTCTTCATACTCGTGTGCCTACTAATAGCCAGACCACAGCATACTCTTCGGCTTCGGCATGCTAATCTACATAAACTACATCTACCAAGTCTACATAATCGGCGACTTCGCCGCCTACCCCGAGCCCGTGGCAGCCAAGCTCCGCCGCGCCCTCTACTACACAAACATCGACCTGCAGCCCGAAAATGCTCTCAAATACTACCGACAGGCGCTCGTCCTGGCAGATGAGATCGGCATGGATCCGTTCAGCGATGAGATCATAGGCGTGAAGATCCAATTGGCGGCAATGTTTGAGAAAATACGCAGCTACCAGAGAGCGATTGATGTGCTGGAGATTGTGCGGAGGGATTGCTTGTTGTGGATGGAGAAGTTGGGCGGATTGGAGAGGAACGTGGGGAAGAAGACGAGGGTGCTGGGGAAGACGATTGGGATTAGTGTGAGGTTGGCTGAGTATTATGCGGCGGAGGAGATACAGGATGATGATGCGGCGGAGGAACGGTTGGTTTGGGCTGTGACTACGTTGTTGAAGGAGCAGAGGAGGAGAGAAGAGGAAGGTGTGAAGGAGGGCGAGGGCGAGTGGATGACCAATGAGGAGATTGGGGCTTCCCTTGAATGTAAGCTGTTCTCGCAGACCGCACGCTTTTCATTCAACTGACGAATTGATAGCACTGGGCAGCCTTTACGAGACTAAAAACCAACACTACCTCGCCGCTCCGCTCTTTCTTCAAGCCTTGGGTCTATGCCCTCCTCACAGCTGCCATTCTGTCGTTCTAATGAACAATCTCGCCGTCTCCCTCGCTCAGCAAAATCCCCCCGCAAGCTTCAACCCCAGCCAAGCTCCGACGTCAGCAGCCTCCCACCTCTCAGACGCCCGTCAGTGGGCGCTCAAATCACTTGCGCTCGCAGCTTCTATAAAGCCCCCTGAACGAAATGAAGAATGTGATGAGGGATGTGCGGTAGCTACAATCAATTTGGGCGATTTCGCGCTGATGGACGGTGACGTGCAGGAAGCGAGGAGAAGGTTCGAAGAGGGCAGGGGGCTCAGCAAGGGAATTGGTTTTCGGGCAGGAGTGACAAGGGCGGACGAGAGTCTGAAGAAATTAGAAAGCAACGCATGAAATTTCAATCACCACGGTGTACGAGCATAAAGCATAGGCGTCAGGAAGCGGAGCTGGACGTGCCCGCACCACTTTGATATTTTTCTCTGTGGAAAAACATGCATGCTGAGGAACTTGTATCTCAAGCAGGCCGAAGGTGCAAGCAATATCTTCACGATATGCTTGGTGTGACATTGGTCTTGATATCATACGATCATTTCCTCCGTTCCCGCATGTAATCATGACTGCATTTAGCCGTCTACTGCCTCGCCATCACTCCCCACGCTCGGATTTTGTTGTCGGTGTAACCAGCAAACAGAGTTTGTCCATCCGCGCTCCATGCCAAGCTCACACACTCTGGCTCCCGACTCTTCTTGCCAACCGCAAGTGATTCCGTGTAGTCGGGCTTCAGCTCATCAACCTTGCTCTTTTTCTCCAAGTCGAAAATGATGATTGAGGAAGAGGTGGCGGCGCAGAGCCAGTACCGATTAGGGGAGAAGACCAAGGCGTGAATCTCATCGCCAGCTGTGAGAGAGTACAGGTGCTTGGATTCGTTTAGATCCCAGAGCATCGTTGTTCCGTCTTTGCCTCCGGAAGCGCAAAGGGAGCCGTCAGGGGAAATGGTGACCGTGTTGATATAACCGGTGTGTCCAATGTGATCGGTTTGAATGCGGCACGAGGCGAGCTCCCAGACCTGAATACAAGCATATATTAGCGATGTGTTCTCGAAAACGAAAATGCCTACGTAGCTGAAATCTTGTTGGTAGTTGTCATCAGTGCATATGGTGAATGTTTGTCTCATGGCCCGAAGACTCTGAAGTAGCAAATACTTGTAGATTGCAAAGCATCATCTGACAATAACCTTCTTTCCTCCCCAATTTGACGTACCTTGACGAGCTTATCCCATCCAGCACTAACAATCACCGGATTTTGTGGGTTAGGGCTGAACCGTACGCAGGACACCCAGTCGGTGTGGACCTTCTCTTGTATGGTGAACTTGCAGTCTCCCAACGTGTTCCACAGCTTGATTGTTTTGTCGCGGGATCCTGAGACGATTTGACGATTGTCGGCTGAGAAGGAGACGGAGAGGACGTCGTTGGTGTGGCCTACAAAGCGACGGGTTGTTGCCCCTGTTGCAAGTTCCCAAAGACGGAGTGTTTTATCCCAGGATGCTGAGAGGGCGTATGCACCGTCTGATGAGATGACCTGTATCTCACATCAGCGTTCTCCTCCATTCAATGCGTCGGGAATGAGACTGACGCAGTCCGAGACGATGTGGGAGTGGCCGTGTAAACTTCGCTTTGGGTAGCCGTAGGTTCCTTCATCGCGGGTGAGGTTCCAGATGATTAGGGTCTTGTCACGGCTACCGGAGAGGAGCATGTTGGGATTTTCCAAGCTCGTTGCCAATGAGGTGACCCATCCGCTGTGACCCTCAAGCACACCTATGAGTCTCTGTTAGTGTCTGACACGACTTGGGCGCTCTTCAGCTTTGCGTACCGCGCATCACCAACTGCTCCGCCATATTGGGTGGAAGGGCTTGATGACGAGGGTTAGGGAATCGTGCCGCTTAGACTTGAGGGTGCTATATGATCGGATTGAGGTTCGGATGTAGTAAGAGAATCAACGGGAAAGAGGACAGTTGAGGATCAGTGTCAATTAAAGACGTTGTGGAGTTGCTGCTGGTGAAGCTGTCACTCGAAGTTCCGCCCGAGAATTTTGTGGGCCGAGGTTTAAGCGAGAGCTTTCACCACCAGGATGCTTCATTTATTGCTTTGTATTTCATCATACGAGACTTAGGTGCTACAGGGTTTGCTATATGGCATGCTCGTTGAGGTGCCATATCACCTAGATAAAAGACTCTAGCGTGACGGAAGCACGCTTCACAGGTGTAATGAAGCTTCTAAGGTTCGTCGCAAGACCACAACAATCGTAGTGTAGGAGCTTCTATGTGGTTGTATATGGATCAGCTGCAAGTGTGTGGCTAGAGGCAAGAGCAAGTGAAGTAGGCTTTGAGCGGTTTTGGGATTGACAATTGGTGCCAGGGGTCGTAGTGCTGGAATCTAAGCTGTTCGAGGTGAACGAGGCCCGCAGAGTGGTCCATGACCCAACCGATAGGGCTTGCTCTCATGGTGTATCAAACATCCATCAAGCATGAGGCTGTCTGCCCCTGCAAGTCCTTGTCCATAGATCCAAACTCAAATCCTCGACTCCAGTTCATGCTGTTCGCCCAGCCTAAACGATTGGTTCCATCTCCGATAATCCATTGCCACCTCTTAGACAGTGGTATGATTGTCCTCCCTCTCTCGTTCCAGCTTCGCGTAGAATAGATCACGTCTCCGCGTTGCCGGCACATGGTAGCCTACAAAGCTGCGTGAGCGGTCTGTGCCATCCCGGTACATCCACCGTTCTCATCTCCATTGATTGATACATACCATACCAGTAGAAGTACCCGAAAGTAGTTCCTAGACCTGAGACAGTGTGTGTCAGTGCGCTGCAGATGCTGTCCACGGGGCGTGTGTAGTGCTGGGTTGTGCTGGGTTGCGAGAGCAGAAACATCGAGTGTTTGGGTTGGGAGCGGGCTTACCGAAAGCAACGCTGAGATCGAGGACAAGGCTTCTTCGGAGCATCTGTATCATGGGGTCAGCTTCTGCAACTGTAGCTTTGCGTCTGTGCCGAGGTGTAGTCTTTGACACAACAGCCTAACAGATGGAGGAGGAAGACCTACACCCTGAATCGGCTTGATAGGCATCTTGGGATCTTTGTTTGAGTCTAGAGGACCGCGTGGGTTGGCGAGGCTCTCCACAAGATCGTTGTCCAGATGGAGAAACGGAGGTTGTTGGAGCGGGCTATGGAGATGCGAACAATGGCTTGGCGGGTTAGCTTTGATCACATGACAGAACCCCGCCAAGGATCCTGCCCTACTGTTGTATTGATGGTCGTCAGAGACACCATTTACGACGCTCGATACGATGGAAATTGTTTGGATTCCAAGCGAATGGACGCAAAATTGTAGTGGTGCACGTCCGCCTAAAACTATCTAAAGAACATGCCGATAGTGTTGACAACATGGCTTCCACATATGAACAAGATGACCCTCAGAGCGGATCATCGCACTTAAAGAACTCGATCAGATGGATGAAGACCAGCTGGACCAGAATGTGGTCAAGTTGGAATCTAGACAAAGCTACCATGCTGCAGATGCTGAAAGGCGGCTTACCCCCTGTTATAGTGATTAGCATGTAAGACACCGGTTCCGAGCGTTTCCATTCCCTGACTGATGTGTCCAGGTATTAAGCCACTTCTGTTGCCGATATCGAGTTCACTGTGGGATATCTAGCAGCCATATTGACCATTGGCGCTCAATGTCTCCTGCCACGTGCCAAATTCATGAAGATCGTGTTTTCAGCGCACTTTCAACATGTGTTGGCGCGGCTCTGAGTTGTCTAGTTGTGTTCTGTTCTGTGCGTGCGAGACAGCATATTACTCCGGCCCACGCAAGTCAGTCTGTGAGGGAGGGATATAACAGCAGCGCTTCTGCTGTATCTGCGATATGGCTGTTCTTCAGTATATGGCAAGTCCCTTCATGAGTCGCTGCTCTGGACTATCTTTATCGAAGCTGATTGTGCATTAAGCTTGCTAATGCACTTCGAGCACTTCGACCAATGGAGCTACAAGACCCTATGGTTGCATTGGCTATCTTTTCGGTGGTAACGATGACACATACACCCTATTTCATCACTATGTCTGAAGGCCTGGGCTTCGTACGAAGACTACTTGAGACGTTTCTTATTGGACTTGCAGTCGCTGCCGGTGTTTCATTATTCGTCCTTCCAACGACAAGTAGAAAGAATGTGTTCAAAGCGCTGGATAGTCATGTTGGGGCGCTTGATAGATTCTTCGCCGCCGAAATTGCATTTGTACGAGAAGAGAAGACCCAGAAGGTCGTAGAAGTCGGTGCAAACCTTGACCAGAGTATCGACCCGCTGCCACCCCAGAATGACTCCAACAAAGCAGTGATTGCATCAACCTTGGCTAGCTTACATAACCTACAGTCAAAGTTGAATGGAGGTGGCGACATCATTGGTTAGCTCGAGGTTGAATTATCTCGTTGAGAATGTAAAGGATTTGGTGGGGGAGATCAATTTTGATTCATACATCGAGGATGAGGGGACGAAGAGGGAGAAAATTTTATGAAATTGTCAACAACTATTCGGAATCTGCGAGAGTAATGGCAACCAAGCTGTTAAAAATGAACAATTGCCACAGTCTCGGCATCTCTACAACATTATAGTCGCGTAGTCCGTCTGACGTCACTTCAATATACACTATGACAACAGAAGTCAGGAAAGTCTCCGGTGGAATACGAAAAGGACTGCGACTTTATAGACATGGGCAATAAGCAAAGGTCGGTGTACTGAATGCGCTTGACTTGCTCTACACCTGATGAGTCTCATCAAACAAAGCTTGTACAGTCGTTCCTCTTCTAGGCTCTACGGGACAGCAGAAGCATCTCGGGGTGAAGATGATGTCAGGAGATGTTATAAAAGTGCCCAATGAGTGCGGTAAATAGCCCAGATCAGCCCCTCTCAACATAATGGGAACTTCTAGTTCATTGGCGACCGCATTGTCTCGGAAGAAATTAACAGAGGTCGGTGCGTGCGCCATATGTATATCTACTATCTGCTACCCTCACGAAGCCAAGACTGCCGTTTTATAGCCTGGAGATTGCCAACCCCAGCGGCTTTGGCTATCCCTTTCAGAGTAACCTTGGACAGTTTCCTTTGGAATGCCAGCCGTCGGAGGAAGATCAGTGGAGGTGCGAAAGAGTAAGACTGTGGCCAAAGACGTGGCGGAGGTCCAGCATTCGTTCATCCTGTCTCGCGAGAGTATACAGATAAGAGAATATGGAAAGGAATAGAGCGCATTGTTTCATCTGAGCCATAAAGATGTGATGCTGGGGTAGCGGGGGTCCTGTCACGCTACCCGTCGTGAGGCTGCTGGAACAGAATTGTTATTCTTCTCAGGTGGAAAAGATTCGAGTGCTTATAGGGACGCCCGGAAGGATGTTTATTGCCAATGAGCGCAATATTAAGGCGGCGCTCACTTGAGGCCCTATGGGGATTGGGGTATATCATTGTCGCCTTGGCGCGCGCTAGCAAGGGTTTTGGGAAGATCTTGAGATCTTGTCAATACCTTAGAGTATTCAGACCGTGTCCACCTATTATTCTGATGCTTTCACAAGCAACATTGTGGAAGCCATCATAGTTCGCTGCAGTACCCTTCTTCCAAATGTCTTCGCCCCCCAACTCTCAATCCCCCATCTCCAATCTCTCCCCTTCCCCATCTTCGCCCGATGAGATCGACTCGCTCCCTGATTCAGCTCCCAGCGATGACATAGACGACGACGAAGAGGATGGAGAAGAGTCAGATGCGGAGAAAGAGTGGAAGGAGAGCCTGCAGCAATTGGAACTCATATTGACAATGGTGCTGGTGCCGTACGCGGGGAAGTACTTTGGTAGGAGATGTGCTTATTGGGGTGAGTTATCTACCTAGGTTGTGGAAGCACGCAGAATGCGAGAAGTGGGAGATTTCTTGATTTGGTCGCTAACAATTAGACAGGTTGGGCCAAGTTTATGGAGTGGAAATATCCGGTTGAGGTCGTCTTTACAAGCAAAAAGACATTCAATGCAGCGGGTGCTGTCGAAGCTGCTGCGTCGTTGTAACCATACCTTCGAGCCAACGAAAGACTTGTCAATCCCATGAGGGCGTCGTCCCATGTCAGACGAAAATGGCTGGTCACTCAAGCGGTTGGACATACAAATTGGCATACACACTTTCAGAGCTCAAGACTCGAAGTACGAACAAGCCGTCAATACTACAAACCAAAAAACATTGTGGTCTAATCACCGGAGGGTATATCGCTCTCTATCCTCGAGTCTCCCGCTGGCGGTCATGGCAACAAAAAGGCTGCCGGCTGCCGGCCGCCAACTCAATTGCTACCCGTGGCTATGGCACCCAAACCGGATTCTGGCTGTCATATCAATCATGCTGCCATCTGGGATACAAAGAACCTCATCCGTCCATACAAGCCGCGCTGGATGCTATGACACCCTGAAAACAACCAGCCGCCATCTTATTACCTCCCGCCGGTGCTGGCTGCCGTCAAGAACGATAAAGAGTCGGTCTCGGTGGAAGCAGCCACCAAGGTGATGCACCTGGTTTACGAGCTACAAGTGGCATTCCAGAGCTACCACATCTTCTCCAAGTACGACAATTACACTGCTCTACGACCCATGCGTATCAACACCCTGGCAATCGAATATGGTCACGGTCCAAATAGGAGTGCAAGCCACGCAATTCCGGACACAGCCCAAGGCAGAGATCTGCATTCTCGATAATGTTGCGTTCGGGGGTATTGCATGGAATAAACCCAGTATAGGCAAGAGGTTATCCGATATGATTGGTATCGAGCACGCTTGATCCCTCACAGTGGAGGACAGGGTCCGGAAGAGTCATACTTTTGGCATGAACTGGTACTGTAATTAGTACCATCAGCTGGAAAGCATGCTTCCGGCTTTACGAAATCCACGAAGAGCCACAATTGAGTACACACAAAATACATTGAATGACACTCATAATTCCTGCTCCGTGAAGAATTCCATACAAGTCGAGTACTTGTACACTACATCTAATCTACACAAATACATGACTCATGTAATAGTACATCAATACGCGTTTTGAATGGCGATATTATCGCTCCATTTATACACATTGTTCCCAATATCCCACGAAATCTGAACCCCGTTTCCAAACTCCGCTCGTATTAGGAGTTCCTTCCTGTATGGAGCCAAGCTCAGACCTGCCCAAGTATTTGATTTGTCTACCGGAAGGTGGGTTCCATAGACTGGTCTTGTCCGGAAGGTGGCCATGTGGGTGGGATGATCTTCTAGATGCATGGATTGCATTTGACTGAGTCCCGAGTATTGCCTCTCAGATAAGTCCCAGTGTGGCATGCACCTAGGTCACCGGGGGAGGAGTTCATGAAGTGGAAGCGTGGATGGTGGAATGACCGTGAGAATGTGCAATGTTTGGGAGCTCCAGGTATAGAATCAGATTGTGATCTCCAGTGGGCAAGATACCTCAGAACGAGCGTAGGAAAGTGATCCTAGAGAGCCAAATGGAGCGGCCATGCCATGGCTCGATGAAGAACTGGCTTACATCTTCCATGGTCCACTGGAGGGAAGGTGACGCGGTATGAACGGCATGGATCCTCGGAATATCTGAGATCAGGGTCCATGGAGATTGGAATTATGGTGGTTTGTATAGAGTCCAGACCCCTTGGGATAACGATTGGACAACGCGATGCAAGGTCAGACGAGCGCGTCGAGAAGCAGAATGAAGCATTCATAGTAATTATAGAAGGGTATCGTGCAAAGAGGCTGGGTATCAAACGTGCGGCTCCTGCTGGTGAGTTTCATCTGGAGTTCCATTCGAAGAGCCAGTTCAGCATGCCTTAGTCCTCGGAGGATAGTAGAATAGCGGCTATCAGCTATAGAACATTCAGCTCATCTCCCCTCGACTTGGGCAGAGTGTCGCTAACTTCTCCGGAGTAGGAAGGCTCTAAGCTTCACGGTCAAAATCAAAATCCGCGCTAGGTGTATAAAACAGGGGATCATTTCCGGGTTCATAGTCCGGCGTTTCGATGTCCGTGAAGGGAGTACTTGGCGGCTTCAACTTCGCCATATCCTCGGGTAGCTTGTGAAGGCACTGCTGAGCGTCAGGAATGCTTGTCATACAGCATCATCGGAGCCACGTGCCTTGGTTTTCTTCCTTTTGCAATCTGCACAAGCTCCTCCTGGGAGTTGCCTGATCGCCTTTGCATGGTCCCTTCCTGCTGGTGTCAAAATTCTTTGTTTACCAGGCTTCCTGGGCTTGGGGGTCCGGTCTCCCTCTTGGACTTGATCTTCTTTTGAAGAGTGCGGAGATCTGCAGGCCTTGCTCATGGGACGAGAAGGAGTAGACCTTGACTTTTCCAATACGGGGACCGTGGGAACGCCTGGAGTGTTATATCTATGGCTTTCATCGAAGGGTCTGCGCAAGACTGCAGTGTGATTCTCGGGTATAAGTCTTGATTGGTCCATGCCCCTTTGCGGTCTCTCATTCCAAATGTGCGAATGCCCTTTTGGTGGCGCAGCGGTACCTTGGCCAATCGGTAGACTGTATGATCCTAATGTCCTTGGGGTCTCATGTATCCTCTTGGAAAACGGCACACAATGAGATGGACGATCGTACTGTGGATTCTGAACTTCTGAGCAATTGGTTTGGCTCCAGGACTGACCCGAACCATAGGAATTGGGATTACCAGGCAGCAGGGATGGGGCCTGAGACCAGTGTTGGGGAGTTTGAGGAGGTCCATGCACAGTCTGCTTGAAGCAGGTCGATCCACTCATCGCAGGGCCGGTATGTGCGCCAAGGTTGGAGGATTGATGATTGTAGTAAGAATACCTATCTACAGCATTTGGAGTTGACCATGATCCATGGTTGCTAGGACTACACGAGCCTTGTTCTGGATATAGTGCAGACGGTGACCGCTGGTAAGCACTTCCACTGGACCACAGCTGCCTCAACCCTTGCTCTGCTCTGGGATTATATGGCCGAGCCGGACTGGGATAAGGCGCCACTCTTGAAGGATCCGGATACCGCGGATTGGGTCCGTCCCTTGTCTGATAGCAGAACTCGTTGACAGGGATACCGTATAAATTTCCTTCTCCAAAGTCAGTCTGATGATAACCTTGGCGATTGTCAACACGATCATTTTGCGGCCGCCATTGGTCCATTGGCTCACCAAAGGGGCCAGAGAGGTCCCAAAGAAGTTGGCAATGCAACCAATTCAATTATGAAGGATCGCCGCAAGACGAACTGATATCACTTCTGGCAAAATATCGGGTCCTTGTCAGGACCCCGACCAATTTTAGATATGAGAACGGAGCTCCGGCCTTCTTGTATCATCAATGGCAGTCCGTGATACCAATGCAATGGCTTTGAATCAATCGTCTTAGGTCACGTTTCTGCTTGTGCTTGCCGGCTTTCAATCAATCCTCTTAGGTCACGCTTCTCCTTGTGGTTGCTGCCCTTGCACGGTATGCTGTGAATGAGCTGGGGAGGGACATGAATGGCTTCAAGCTATGTAAGCGGAGCATCAATGGATCCGTTTGGTTTGGTCTCATGAACACTTGGCAGTAAAGGGCCTTGAACGGCAAAGTCAATTGGCCTGAAGGCTGAGATCTATCTTTGTTTTTGTCTGAGTTCCTTGATGATTTGCTCCTTACAGAATTGTATCCTTTCCATTGGCTGAGAGTGAGCGTCTTTTGAACGGGGGAACCCTTACAGCGGTCCTAGTGATGTTGGCTGGGTCCGATCAATGGGAAATTCCAGCGGATCTTCGTGGGGTTCGGGGAATGTTTGCGCTGGGCAGCGGAAGAGAGGGAAGGAAGTCCGCGGGCACAGTAAGGCAGACATGAATATATAGCCTCGCGGAGATTGAAGCGAACCGGTGAACAAGAGGACATGGGACAAGCAAAATGGGTCGATTGAGGTGGAAGACGTTTCCTCCGCCAAATTCCACATTTGGACGAGGCAACGAGGCAAAGAGGCAAAAATGAGTTGGCACAATCGTAATTTGAACGAACGAGCCGCAGTATTAGGATACTGAAGTGTTGCGTGTCTCGTGGAACATGTAATTGGAGGCGTTCGTTGTCCTTGGCTCGTAGGTCGCTGCAGAGGTACCCAATCTTACAGACCGAGTCTCACCGGACGGTGAAGGATAAAGCCATTGTTGGATTCCAAAGCACCACCCCGTATGTTGCTGCAATGAATTGCTACTGGGACAGAGCATGCTGGACGCGCTTGATGCCAGTGGAAGGGTCGATGGTTGTCGCAGAAACATTACCAGCCCGTGTGGACAAGCACAATGAGGACGAGCCTACTGATGACAGGTACAAAGATGGCAGGCCCAAGTGCAAGCACTTCAACCGAATCTTGAAGCTGCAGCAGTGTAGACGGCGAGTGTTAGAGTTAGCATTTAGTGAGGGTGTCGAGAATGCGATGGATGTCAAAGCCTCGGGTGTCATCGGGCTTGGCAACGGTGACCTATGTAAGTACAACATCGTTGGTCAACGCGCAAGAAGCGGTGAGGATCTTTAGCAATGCATTACAGTGACCAGCTGGTGCGGCATGGCTTTGCCAGCAGTGAGACCTGAGCAGATGACTGACTTTTCCAGAGGCAAGCGCCATGGGGGCTCATTGATTATCCTCGAGAGTTGCATGCTCAAACAGCGTCTCATACAGCGAAAGGCGAGGAAATCGAATCGTTCCAACACTCCTCCCATTATTTCTTCTTATGACCCGTTTGTAGTGTATGTACATAAATTTAGTGCGGCGAAAATGAGACCTGCACAAGGAGCCGACTATATTCCAGAAGTGATCATATCAAAGTCGTAATAACGGCGTACCCGAGGGAAGCCATTTCAGCTGTTTTTTGATCCCTCGATATCCCTGTCTTTCAGACGATGCCAGGTCCTACATCTCGTACGTCAGCCATGTGTTCAGTACTGCGGTGGCAGCAATGATTCGGCGCATAGCTGCTCACCAGTCTAGACTTGGGACATGGATGGTCCCCCACCTCGTCGGATTCCCCCTCTTATCGATGTGGTTCCACCGCGGGCTGACAACGCCGAGAATACCAGCGATGCAGCGAAAGCCGCGAAGCCGAACCAGAGGAACGCTGTCACTGCTTGCGCCTCGTGGCACCTCTTTCCCGGGTTATCCGACCCATTGGTGATGCCATTGGAGGTAATGTAGTCCTGCGATTGCATCAGTCCGCTGCAGAAAGAGTGCAGCTTGAGGCCTGGCTGACCTGGTTACCACAGCTGTGCACTTTGAGATATGCTGCCAGCGCAATTCCACCAATGAGGAAGAATAAGGTGTTCAGGCCATCAGCGATGACCATGAAGATACCCGAGATCGCGAATGCTTCGTTGATTGTACCCGCTATGAGGTAGAACAACGACAGCATTCCGAAGACGGCAACGAACATGACGTAATTGATGATGGAGGGATTTCCCGACACGGCGTCGGCAATGATGTTGCCATCGAGTGCCATTATGAGGAGGGTCCAGAGGAACTATAGCAGAGGTCAGCGAAAACCTTCGCGGGACTTGGGGCTTGAGCTGCGAACCTGGAGCCCGCGGAGGGCGAGATTGATGACATTCATGGCGTAAGAGGGCTTTGCTTCTCTTAAGATTTTCGGGGGATCTGAAGGTAAATGTCCTATATGCTTACGCTGAAGGAAGCTGAGTCGAAGGAGAGAGCGCTTGATGGATTATAAAGAACGGCGCATCGATGGTTCCGAGAGCGTTCCGGAGAGACCTTCCTACGTCAGCGGCGATCCCTCGTGACATAATCGACGCTAAAGTAATTTCCTGCTTGACATGTGCACCGAGACGACATCATGAGCGGCTACAATGATGCGGTCGCTAGGAAAGATTGCAAAGCATGGACTCAAGTAATGGGAGGAACTCGGGTGATTTGTACTACGGTCGCAGTTATTTGCAGGTCAAGAGCAGGACGCGCCATGTAAGGAAAGAAGCATCACTATCACCCCAAGCATGCCAACCTCAAGTAGATACATGTTGGGGGTACATACTGCCCAGTTGATCGAATTGTAGGATTAGCCATTGGAAGGATACTGCTTCCGTGCATGACTGTAGCGTTAGAGACCAAGCGAAGATATCCCTCATCATCGTCGACTTCTCCACCATAGACGCCCAAGCCCTCTTTCTCGAAGCTCTCGCCTTGCCGCTCCGTCAACAATAACTCCCTCTCCTTCGCTCGTCGAGCTGCCGCTACTAACTTGCTTTGCACCTGGTCCATTGCCGAATAGTCGGAGGAGCAGCGTCATCCCGAATGCGCTTAGGATGGATAGGCACAGAATGCCAACCATGACTAGGGTACTCTTTCTGTATTGCTTCCTGCCGTGTTTACTATCCGCTGGCCATCCTGTGAATAGGGCGTAAGTTGTCAAGATGGATCCCAGATTGCCAAGCCCGGAGACGAGAGCAGAAGCAGCAGCGACTCCGACTTCACCATGGCGTGGCTGAAATATTTCGTTCGTCCAGGTCATCGTGATAGGGACGGTGGGACCAAGCCCGAATCCAACCATCAAGAGGCCACCATAACGAGGCCAAGGGTTTGCTGCACTACCGCCGTAGGTTGTCAGGAGAAGACCAGCAATCTGGATACATACCGGAACGCTGAAGAATAGCGCCCGATGATGATGAAAACGGTCTGAGAATGGAGTAACCAAAAGAATCGCGAAAAGATCCATCTAGCTCTCATCAGTATTTTAGTATCTCATAACGGCATCACACATGGAGACTTACGATCCAAATGGGTGCGGTGAGTAAGCTGAGGTCGATACTTGTCAGATTTTTGTTCGTGGCCTGGATGATGACAGAAGCGTAGTTCTGCACGCCTATGCCAACGCCAACGACCCCAAAGTACATGAGTAGGAGTGGCCATAGCCGCCAGTCCATGAATACATGCAGGAGGTCTTTGAGGTTCCAACGGTGGCGGTGGTACACTCGCGTCAAGTCCTGGTAATGTATCAGGGCATCTTCTCCGGTCAGTGCAGGCTCGCTTTGAGGGATCCATTGTTGCCAACCAGTCTGAGTTCGTACTTCTCCAGGCGGCAAGGGTCGATCTGGGAGCCACCACAGTAGGCTGATGCCGACTAGAATACCCACGAGACCGTAGAGCAAGAACATCCATTGGAAGCCGACCAGACCTCCCAGGCCGTCCATCTTCTGAAATCCTGCAGAGACCAAGCCAACGGCAGCAGCCGAGACTTGGGCAGCCGTGAAATACCAGCCTATACGTGTGCCGGTGCGGGAAGGCGGGTAAAACAATGTTAGATAATAGGCCATGCCAGGCCACATGCCAGCAATGACTATGCCCAACAAGAGCCGGAGCAAGCTACACTTTTGATTAGCAGGTCCGGACAAACTTGACCGAGAAGGCTTACTATAAACTCCATGCAGCTTTCATTGCGGCCATGCAGCTTCCAATGATGCCAACACCGATCACAATTCGACTCATCCATACTCGGGGACTAAGTCTTGTCATGATGAGATTGGATGGAAGATCAAAGATCACATAGCAGACATAGAATAACGCCAAACCAGTCGAGACTTGCTTGGGCGTCAGATGCAGCACCTCTTTGAGAGAATGATGTTGAGCTTCGTTCATCGTCTGCGATAGACCGACATTGGAGCGGATTGCGGAGCAGAGGAAGTACAGAGTCCAGAAAGCTGATACAAACCATCAGTCTTCGGAGTGGAAGGACGAGTTGCAGAGCATGTACCCGGTATAATGCGGAGATCAAGTTTCCTGTTCAAGCATACGGGTTTCAGCTTCCACAAGGACTACGCCCATCTGGCTTGGTCTCACCTATACACCCGCTCAATCTTTTCAATGTCTGTCACGTCTGCTCTCTCGACCGCAAGGTCTCGTCCAGCATGGTCGTCCTCTGTCAACCTCGGGGCATGCTGACCCAATGTGTGCTCTTTTTCCTCCATCGTGCTGGGAGCAGAAGAGTCGGCCAAAAGGAGGATACAGCTCTGACTAGAAGTTGGGAAGGACGGAGAAATTCTTTAGGAATGAAAATTATAGGTACGGCTATCGGGATATCCCTTCTCCTAGCAGCAAATATCTCTGCTAGCTTGCTGCAGCCATGTGCAAGAGCTAATTGGTTGTGGAGTTGACTACAATGCTAAGGCTTGCAGGTGTAAAAAAGTGAAAACCGTTGGATTGGCGGGAAACTATGTTGTACTGTGCTAGAAGTGCCCAAAGCCCCCCACCCACCGATATCGGTCTCCACTAAGCTTGCCAGATGCTTCTATCTGTGCGGTACAGCGTTGCATGTTGATGTTGACGATACTTGTCATGGGCAAGGACTCGCCCAGCGATGGTCGTGGGTATATGTTATGTAGAGAGGTTGCATTCGACAGTTTCTGCTCTGGCGGGCAACGCGGGGAGGCGGGGTCAAGCTTCTGAGGTGAGGCAAGATTTGCCGGGCCTTGGCGGAGCTCGGAGAATCGAGCGTTACTACGGCGTAAGGATGTGACCTTTGTCGAGAACAATGCCTGTCTGGCCCATCCAAAGCCTTCATGTTTGCAAGAACACTGCAGCGATCATTGATACGGCCAGCGAGGCCTACCACTTGGAGAACTATAGCAACTTTGCAAGGGAATACAAACATAGTACGTCCGAAGACTCTCTATGAACTTGAATCGGCTGACGGGCGTTCAGTATGTCTTTCCTGATGTTAAATCACTCAGTAACCATATACTCTCGCTCCTCTCATATTCTCCACCTAAGCCCGAAATCGCTGTTGGCACCACCTCCAAGCTTCCTCCTACGCCAGACTCCTTTACCGAAAACCATAAGTTCCTCGACATACTTCAATCGGTGATAGCAGAAAATGCAAATCAAGATCCATATGTCATCTCACAAGCCCAAGCCATGGCCTCAACCTCCGGTTCCAGTCTAGGCTCTGGCGGAGCTTTCTTCCCAAACCAGCGGCAGAAGAGACGGGGCACACCATACGGCGGTGGCGGTGGGACTGGCGGGGATGGAGCAGGGGGGGCCAGTAGCCAGGGAGGTGCGGGTAGCGGAGGAAGAGGCGGCTACATCCATGTTTATGACGAGAGACACCCACCGGACTATGGCCGCATCCCAGATCCGGAGGATATATTTGGAAGTCTTGAAGTGGATGGAGCTGGGAATTTCGTCGATGGACATGGCAGATATCAGAGGTCAGGAAGCTATAGAGTGGTCACAAGGGATGGCTTGTAAGTTGATATACCCTGGCTCTCGAGAGAATTGACTCATGGAGGTTTAGCTTGGGATTGAGTCCATTCCTGAGGCAGAAGCTGGTAGATCGACTGAAGCAGGAAGACGCGAACTTGAGGCAATGATATGGAGATATGTCAAAAGCACAAAGAGACCAAGGCGATTTGGAGCGATGAGAATGGTGGCGGTCCAAACACGTTGTATGGTCGGTAGATGGAAACCTGGTATTGGGACTCTGACAAGGTAGAAAAGCAAGCTTCAGAGCCTCCGCCTTGACGACGCTTCCTTCCACCAGCCAGTCGTTTGCCAAGCGTGGTTGTGGGCTAGGAAACGACAGGAGAATATAGCCGCTGACAACATTGAGATGTGGAATCGAGGAAAGCCGGCAATCACCGAGGATTGGGACTGAAGAATGCTTGCCTCCGTAAGTCTTCTCCTCGCTCAAAAATTCGAACCTTGGTTGAGAATCAAGCTGTTGAATGGGCCAGCCAGTGACTTGCGTTGTTAACGTAGCACAAAACAGTACAATCATCACTCGTGAAGTGACTTCTAACACCCTTGAATGCCTTACTCAGGCGCAAATGATTGCCTTTCCATTCTCGTGTACCGTCAACATCAATCAGTCTTTGCGAATGGACTAATAGCAGCGACATTGTCAGATACCCGTTGAAGACTCGCCTGCGCTCTTTTGTAGAGCTCTTCAGACGAAAGCTTTCGACCTATTGTCCAGTAGAGCGAAAAGCCAGGTCCAACGTAACAGCGTGCCTTTTGCGGGTCTGGTTATTGGTACAGGTCAGTAGGAATAGAACAAGTCACCGCTCCTCTTTAGGTGTATCTTCTTCAGCCATCTCTGGAGTAGCTGAATCAGGTTGTGTACAGAAGCGGATTGGACATGGGTGGGCTGAGCGAAAAGGTCGGTGCTATCACCTCAGTGTGCTCACCTTGACGCTAGCGCCGCCAAGACCGCTGTCATTTCTAGTTTAGCCGTGACTTTTGATCTCAAGACTCCGCTCTCCCACACACACTCACCACACCACTCCTGAAGCCAAGGCCTGCAAATCCCTGAGGACAGTCTATCGGCTGATCCCTAATCCCTCAGCGATTATCACAAAAGTATCCATCTATTTGCTGTCGAGAGCCAACCTTCGAAACCGCAACTCGAGATTTCCAACCTTTCCGCGAACACTGACCTACTTTACACCAGTTGCCCCACAAGTAGCTCAAGACGGCCCTGTCCCCATCAGGAACAGAGATTAATCGCTGAGAGGCTCTCTGACGCCCACTCTTCCGTGTGCGGGTCGAAACAATCCTCAGAGCCGGTAGAACGAAGAGGTCGAGGCTTCGAGTCCCCGAACCTCCACACATCGCAAATGCGAGTGTAAAGCTACATATACCTGAAAATGGCGTCTACATTTGATGATGAGGAACTCTCCATGTCGCTCTCGGGCTCTGCGGCTGAGCGACGTGGCCAGCGACCAGCTCCCCCCAGACCGAGCAACGCCGCATCTCAACATGCAGCTAGCCCAGCTGCCAAGTTACCCAGCGATCGGCGGACTCAGCAGCGTATAGGGTTGTATGATGTCAAGAAGACCTTGGGAGAAGGCTCTTTCGGAAAAGTGAAGCTTGCAACTCACCGAGTTAGCGGACAGGAGGTGGCTCTTAAGATCATATCGCGGAAGAAACTCATATCCAAAGACATGGCCGGAAGAGTTGAGAGAGAAATCCAGTATCTCCAGCTGCTGCGGCATCCACATATCATCAAGCTGTAAGGACAATCATGCCTTGTAATAGAAACATCAATGCTGACAACCGTAGGTACACCGTTATAACAACGCCCACGGACATCATAATGGTACTTGAATACGCGGGAGGGGAACTTTTCGACTATCTGGTCAAGCATGGAAAGATGTCGGAAGTAAAGGCTCGCCGTTTTTTCCAGCAAATCGTGTGTGCCGTGGAGTACTGCCATCGCCACAAGATCGTACATAGAGACCTCAAGCCTGAGAACTTATTACTAGACACTGAGCTCAACGTCAAGATTGCCGACTTCGGTCTAAGCAACATCATGACCGACGGCAACTTTCTGAAGACCAGCTGTGGCAGCCCCAATTATGCCGCTCCCGAAGTCATCTCTGGGAAATTGTATGCTGGACCTGAGGTAGACGTATGGAGCTGTGGTGTGATCCTCTACGTCTTGTTGGTTGGGCGGCTCCCTTTCGATGATGAATACATACCGGCTTTGTTTAAGAAGATTGCTTCTGGATCTTACTCCACCCCGCCTTTTGTTTCGTCTGGAGCTAGGCACATTATCCACAAAATGTTAAAAGTCAGTCCGATCCAGCGTATCACTATTCAGGAAATCCGGCAAGATGCATGGTTCAATGAGGATCTCGCAGAGTATCTGAAGCAGCCTATTGAGGATTCCTTCGATACTGGCGTTGACCCGAACAAGGCCATAGATCCTCGAAAGTTGGCGCCAGGAAAGCCTCCTGAAGAACAGGAGCAGATACACGAATCTGTTGTTGGAAAGTTAGGGAAAACCATGGGCTACGCCAAGGACGATGTGCAGGACGCTCTAGGCAAGGATGAACCAAACGCAATCAAAGATGCATACTTGATTGTGAGAGAAAACCAGATTATGCAAACCAACCGTGCGTTCTCCCCTCCCTTTACTATTCTGCTGGTAAATTGTCATTGCCAAGTGCTGGTGCAACTGTTTTCGCTTGGCAGTGGCATGATTATGCTTGATATTGCAATTTGGGTCGTTGGGCTGACATCAAACCTCATCAGCAACGCTTGCCCCAACTCAGAACCTAGGCTATCTTGCAACATCACCACCAGCATGGAACTCAAGCATGCCACCAACACCACAGATGATCACCTCGCCACTGGCAGCGGCAGCTCATGCTCACGTCGACAGTCTTGTGGCCTCCAATCAGGCTCAGCAGCTGCGCGAAGCTCCCAAGCATCAGAGCAGAATAGCCGACGCAACTGGGCCTGCCTCATCGCCTAGACAGGGACGGCAATCCATCCCCAACCGCGAGGACCAAACCCAGCAAGATACCTACGTCAGCAAGATTGGTATCCTTACGACGAGTCTACCGATGTACCACAATCAAATCATGAAGATGAAGAAGGATGACATGGAACGTCGGCGTGCGGAGAGGCGTGCAGCCGAAGATGGAGAGCCCCCTGCGCTACGTGAGGTCGAGATGCTGTCTGACCTGTCACTCGAGGTTGGAAACGGGCACCAGACAAGCGAACAACAAGCTGAGACCATTCGTCGGCTTAAGCCACATTCTCGATCTACGCTTCAGATACACACCATTCTCAACACTGAAGCGCAGAATCCAGAAGACACCGTGACTCAGGTTACCAAGAAGAGCAGAACCACCAAATGGCAGTTCGGCATCCGAAGCAAGAATGAGCCAGTGGATGCCGTCAAATGTCTGTACAAAGCTTTGGCGACAATGGGAGACTGTCAATGGCATGTGACTCCGCCTAAAGAGAAGTCGGACACGGCGAATCGCCGGAATGGAGGGCCTTTCCCTGTCAATATTGATGGAGCTACTCATCTCACTTCTGGAGACTCCAATCTGTCCGAAAGTCCCGAGAAGGAAAGGCACCATGCTCTTGATGCCCACCGAAACCATGGAACCAATGCCCAGGATTTCGGTGTGGACGGAGTTGCAAGCCCTGGTCACACTCCCAGTGATGCAGCTACGCTCGAGGATGACTCCGATAGCGAGAATGACAGTGATGTTGACGTTGAGAATCCGCCACCCGGCTACTTCCCCAAAGATCCATGGTGCATCCACGTACGGTGGGAGAAGAGAGGCATGGTTCCACCCAGCATGACCAACTCCAATTCCGCCCGAAACAGCGGCGTCGATCTGACCAGCAATGACGGCTTCACCCGCCGTGGCAGCATCGCACCTGGCAGCCTGAGCTCAGCAGGTGGATCAGCGACGAGCGTTGTAGCAGGTATGGAGCCTCTCACCACCAACTTGAATGACACTGCTTGCTTCGTCTATCTGGACCTCCAGATCTACTCTTTGGAAATGGAGACATATCTGGTGGACTTCAAGTGTGCTGGATATGAATCCATTGTGGGCAGCAAGGAAGTCGTCAACAACAAGGGTGAGAATATCACTGAGTACATTGGCTCTGGGATGCGAGTGGTTGAGAAAGACGTCACAAGTCCTCAGCCATTTTTGGATCTTGCCAACAAGTTGGTCATCCACCTCGCCAATAGGAACGGCTAGTAAGGGTATTCGAAGCAGGAAGCGACGGATGAGGCACGCTTGTGTGACGACGGCGGACGAGGCTCATCAAAATCTTGATGTATTTACGCATGGGTTGGTTCATGATTAAGCGTAGGCGCTGGAGGTTTTTTGGATCGTGGATCAATATGATTGTACGATCGATCGAGATACCACACTCGCAATTTTCAGCGTATTTCATCTCCTTCGGACGGGAGTTCTCTTAGCATATGACTTCGATCTACTGATTGGACATATTTCGGCGATAGAGCCAACTTCACTTGGGTAGCACTTCACATTACAAGATATAGCTATAGTGCTTGAAATATTTACGAGATTGAAAAGGTCGAACATTGTGGGTATCTAATCTATCGTCCGTGGTTCCATGTATGTGTGCCGTCTTTGCAGTACCGTCACCTCTGCATGAGCTGCCATCCGTGCTGCCCACAGCTTCCAATCGTAATTCCATGGCCAAAACCCCCTCGATCCTTTGATTTACAACGTCAACCTCCCCTCCCCTTCCTCTTCCTCCTCTCCACTCTCACCCTCTCCTCAACCCTCCCACTCAAACCATCCACCTCCACCACCTCTTCTTCCGGCTTATCAGCAATCCTCCTCCTCTTCTTTATATCCCCACCCACTACCTCTTCAATCCGCACAAATTCACTCTGCCCCACATCTTCAATCCTCATCAACCCATTCTGCCTCTCTGTACCCTGCCTCTCTATATCCCTCCCACCAACCCCCTCCTCATTCCGCCACCGCCGTGCCACCTCCTCATCCTCTTTGCTCTCCATACGGTGAAAACTGGCGTGGTGTCCGCAGCCGTCGCAGGAGAAGCTTGAGGCTAATTTGAGCGGGTGGATCATGAAGCGGTGACAGGCGCAGGTGGTTACTAGGGATGTTTTTTGGGAGCAGGGGCCTCGGGGG
>JAABUK010002210.1_pt1 | contig 35430 bp, 40 predicted proteins | sample 5559141 | NCBI WGS metagenome assembly JAABUK01 (sample SAMN10711869, study PRJNA513367) | rock metagenome | isolation source: Antarctica rocks | place: Antarctica: Victoria Land, Pudding Butte nord | collected 2016-01-03
CACACCACAGCTTAACAAAGCAGCAGCGTCTTGGGCAATTGTGCAGCAAAAGCACGCACAGTTGCAATGTAGTGACACTGTTTGTTTGAAGTTTCGTTTGTTTCAATCCATTCTCACCCCTGCTTTTCACTATGGTTGCCCTGTTTGGGGTATGCATAGTCCCACAGATTCCGCTGCCAACAACATTCGCAAACAGTTAGAACAAAAATATATGCTGTATCTTAAGCGTTTATGTGGAGTATCTTCCACCACTTCCCATGCTGTCATTCTGGCAGAGTTGAACATTCATAGTTTGAAGCATTTTTGGTGGCAACAAACCATTGCAATTTGGAATGCCTTAGCTTCAGCCCCAGCTTCTTGTCTACATAGACTTGTTCTCATTGATAATCTACAGGATGCGTCTCTTCATAGTGTTCACAACTTTTCTTGGTCAGTCTCTCATTGCCTTTGCAGCGTTGGCTACCATTTACCTACCCAAGTCCAAAGTATTCCTGTCATAGATCTAGATACCAACACAGTCATAGCTGGACTCGAACACCAAGCCTCTCTTTCATGGAACAACTTGTCATCCAACCCACGCACAGCGCCCACCAAGAATGCCAAACTGTGTACATGGCATAATTGGTTTCGCCCTTTCAACACCTCCAACCCATATTTTCTTTTACCTGTTTCTGGCAAGCGCATGAAGCGTTTTCTACGTTTCAGACTCAGCTGTCATTGACTACCAATCGAGATAGGCAGACATCATAGACCACCTATTCCTAGATCATCTAGACTTTGCCCACATTGTCCCCTAGCTAGTGTCGGGGACGAATATCATCTTGTCTTTGAGTGTCAAATTTTCCAGCCATTCGAATTCAGAGACAAGTGTCACACTCTTTTCAGTTCCCGAACCTTTTCAATGCAATCCTTCTTTGCCCAGAAGGAGCGCATGTTGGTTTACAAATTCATTTCAGACTGTTTAGACATGATAAACACTTAGTACTGATGATCTGACCAGGTTACTGACAATTCTGGCACATCTGTACATCTTAGTTGGTTGGCTGAAGATGTAAAATCCTCTCTCTCTCTCTCTCTTGGGCCTGCCCTTTCATCAGTCTGGTCACATTGCTCACTTCATCACACCACAGCTTATAAGTTCCGTGTTGAGAAGAGGGGCATGTGACCAGACAGTTGTTGCTTGCCAAAGCAGCGTCTTGGGCAATTGATGCAGCATGCACAGTTGCAATGTAGCGACACTGTATGTTATGAAGTTTGGTTCGTTTGAAATCCATTCAATCGTCTGCCTTTCACTCCAATTGCCCTGTTTGGGGCGCAGACTAGTTGGGACGCAGACTCAGCTGCCAACATTATTTTTTAACAAATGTCCCAACAGGATTCTGACAGACCATCTGAGCAAAGTTGGTTCCAAGGAAACTGTAAGGGTGTCCGGGTGGATCCATACAATTGTTGCAACATGTCCATTTTCACATGTACAAATCAGGCTTAAGCTTTGGAGCAGGATGAAAGCTTCAACTACTTGGGCCTGCCCTTTCATCAGTCTGGCCAGTCATAAAGCGCTTTATGACTAGTCAGCATGCAGTATGGCAACAGTAGATAGTCAACTGGTGAACTCTCTCTGATGCCTTTCCAGGCATCAGTGAGATTATATACTTGGCTGGCTGTTAGTTGAGTACAGTATGGCAGGGAAGTCATGACAGGGCAGCACCCTGATCAATTGCACTGAAAGAATGCTGCAGCTGCAGGCTCAAGAGCTGCAAAATTTACACCTTGACAGCAAAACCTGTCTCACTTGCCTTCTGAGAGCCATCACTGCCAACAGACTGGGTAGGTTCTCTTCTCCTCGTGTTGTTGCCTGCTAGCACTGGTGGTCGGCCTTTGGTATCTTTCTGGCAGCTTTGATGGTTCCTTTCTGCCTGCTATTTGAGAGAGCCTGGTTGAGACAATACAAAACATTGCTTGTTTTTACACCCAGAGCAGCACAGTGAATGGTAGTGAGTTGTGGTACTTCAGACACCTACCCTGCTTGGCATTGCCAAGGCTGCAATACTGTTCTACTGTCTTACTGTACCAAGAGGGCCATGCCTCATGCCTCATGCCTGAGCCCTCCGAGCAAAATTGCAATACGTAGACTGACAATATACTTTTTCGGCAGTACCAGAAGGCTTCGCCCTCTTGGCAACACATCATACTGCGCATATGTATGTACGTACATGTGATCATGGTGTGATATGTTGCCAAAAGGGCAAGGCCTTCTGGTAGTGCTGAAAAAGTATACTGTCAGTCTACGTATTGCAATTTTGTGTGACACATACTGTGACATGGGAATGTTGCGCTAGCCATTTTGGTATGCCTGATTGGTGCCCCACCAGGGCAAGGCACATGCTTGGTGAGGGTGTGAACAAGACTTGGGGACCATCAAGTTCTGATCACAGCAGCTGTGGCATCAGCAGAGCTGCTATGATCATTATTTACTGATGCCCAACATCTCAGTCATTCACTCAGTAAGAGCGTGTCTTCCCCTAGGGTTGGGTGTGCGACCCCGTGAAAGATGAATTGTCAACGACTGTGGTCAAAGCATATGAATCAATGGTCGAATCATATGCATACAAGGAGTAAGTCTTTGCATTCCTATACACGCTAGTTTTCATGGGCATGCTTACTCCGGGCTCACGTGTGCCCTCAGTAAGCATGTCGTTGAAATCTAGCGTGTACATGAATGTAATTCTTTCTGTTGCTGACTACAACACAACACCAGCTGCATGGTTCCGTCCAGTGCAAGCAGCCAGCATTGAGGGCATCTTGATGCAGCTGCTCCAATCATAATGATTGCTTCTTCTTCCTCTTCGTCTTTCCTGTTTCTTCTTCTTCTTCTTCTCCTTCTTTCCTGCTTTTTGTTCTTCTGAAGGCATCTTGAGCTCCTTCAATTGCACACAGACTGCATGACACCAGCTTGGCAGCATCGCAGCTGCAGCAGAAGCATGCAGCTCATCAACCATGCATCAACATGCAGCACATGCAGCTCATTGACATGGAGTATGCTGAGGACGTCTTCCTACTGGCACATTGCCCCTCCAACACAAAAAAACCAAGAAAAGCTTCAGCATTTCATTCAGTTTCCAGCGGTCATAGCGGAAGCCTCCCAAGGCGGCAGCCCCGAGCTATGCACATTGCCCCTCACATCTTTGAGCACTCATCCAGTGACTCATCACAGCACTGGCAGACTATTGTCAGCAAGTCAGCAACTTCATATGGTGATGACACACAAATCATGTTCACAAGTACAAAGCAGGCTTTGGAGCAAGGTGAAAGCTTCAAGTATGCGACTTGGGCCTGCCCTTTCATCAGTCTGGTCACAGCGCTGACCTCATGACACCACAGCCTATAAGCTCTGGTGTGATGGCTGGGACACTGTGGCCAGACAGCTGTTCATTGACTTCAGTCTTCATGCGTGATCAGCTCAAGCAGACTCAGCTCAGCAAGCCTCTTTACTGTTGTCCTTTCTTGCCATCAGATTGCACAGCAGGTGAACAAAGTGATGACAAGGAAGTACCATAGTCAACCAAAATCAATGAGGCTTGCAGCGCAGAGCCTGCATGTAAGCTAGCAGGCATGAAGTGATTACCCATGAAGGCCTGACAGGGAGCACATCCTGGCTGATGGTCTTGGACACAATCACAAATCGTCCTTCTATGTCAAGTTAGAATGTGAACCCATGCATGCACAGCCCTACGTACCCCCCTGCATGATTAATGATCACGCATCAGTAGCGCTATAGGTCCGGCTGTGGCGAGCAGCCAGTATTGAGGATGTACTGATACAGCATCCTTCCACTAGCTGAGTCTAAGTTGCACAGCTTCTGTGCATGACAACTGACCGCGCATGGTCACTTGTCGTGCACAGAAGGCGTGCAACCTCGACTCGAGTTGGACTATGCAGCGGGCATGACCAGCATTGATTTTTGCGCATGTTTCACATGCGCAGGCCCAATCCCCCAGGTTGAGAAGGGCTCATACCTTCTGCCCCTCACCAGTGCTACTGGTGCTGGCAGCAGCAAAGCAGCTTCCAGGCTGGGCTGCATGACTCAGCTGGTGATTAACGCTGCGAGAGCTGATGACACGCCAGCTAAAGCTCACAGAGCACCTGGTGGCAAGCTAGTTGGAAGCTTGGAGCAAAAGGTTAGAATGCAGACAGTCCTTTGCAATGCAGTCTAGACCTTCAGTAAGGCAGCCTACAAAACTGTATGCTATACAGTGATGATCAGGGCAGCCAAAGGTACACAATGTCATCCAAGTTTGACAGACTGTGTGTAACTACAACAAGAACAAAAGCAGGTTGTGCAGGCTCTGCCACGGCAGCATGCTTCTGCCACTGCACTGTGCTGCCTGATTGAGCTGCTTGCATTGCTGACATGCACGCTGGCATTGGAGGGACACAGCTGAAAGCTGCTGGAACAGCACCACTGCTGCCCAGTTGTCTTCTGCTGCCTCCTGAAAAGCTAGCATGTATGTCAGAAATGCAGGTAGCTTGATCAGACAACACAATGCACAACTGCAGAAGCACCGAGGCCAGCAGTAGCGACTCACTTCTCACCCCAGATCCACTGGGCAGCATCGCCGGTCTTCCAGTAGCACTCAGCTGATACTGCTGTGTTGTGTGCCTGCCACCTAAGCTTCAGCAGTCATGTCTTATGCTGCAATGTGTCCAGTCAGGCAGTTTGACACGTTGCTCTTCAAAGCAACATGATGTTACTTGATGACCAAAGCAAGTATAGCCATGTTGCCTTGGAAGAGCACCGTATTGTTCTGCATAACTGAAGGACATTTTTGGTAGTTTGATCAAGAACTTCAGACGCAATCAGACGTGTGGGCAACCGAGTTATTGCTGCAATCAGAACATGTTACATATGTATACGTATACTGCTGTCATGACAGTGACTGGTAATGCAGTACTGTGACACTTAAGTAGAAGCTTCAGACACCCATACTGCTTGGCACTGCCAGACTGCAACATTGTCCCATTGTCTTACTGTACCAAGAGGGCCATGCCTCATGATCATGCCTCCAGCTCGTGCCTCAGGCCTCACTGCCTCATGCCTCACAGCTTCATGCCTCAGGCCTTGTACCTCATGCCTCATGCCTCATGTCTCACAGCCGCATGCCTCATGCCTCACAGCCTCATCACAGCAGTTGAGAGTCAAGCAATACACTCAGGAGTGTCAGTCTGATCATGATCTGTGTCTACATCAATGCTGCGCTTGTGCCTTGACTGAAATCAGAAGCATAAGACCTATACTGACATTCACAATCCACAAGCTGAGCTGTCTCCGGAGGATCCTGTCAGAAGACGTATACCTTGTTGACAATGTTGTTCAGCGTGTTGCCTGCAATACAGACATGATGCATTTGATGTATTGAACATCTTGTGTGCGATGTCTGTATACATGTATGTATACATACATGTATACTAACACTGTACACAAACTCCACACCCTTAGTACCGGTGTGTTGCCCTGTTACACATTTGACTGCTGCTCTGCCAGGGGAAGGTACATGTTTTATGAGTGCATGCATGAATGGAACTTGTCCACTTCTAGGCAGTCCATGTACCAGCACTTGAGATGGTAGAGCTGCTACAGGGGCTGTTTGCAGATGGCTTGTTTCCATTAGTCATCCACAAGTTGCTCTGTGTCTCCTTGAGGGTCAGATACTCGCAGCCCTGAAAATCCCCCCCCCCCTGCGCCGTGAAAGGCCTGTTTTGTCAATCAGTGTACAAGCAAGACAGCACAGCGACAATTGTAAACAGTCTCATACATGACTGGATTCAGACAGTAAACAAGGGTCTTGCCCTAGGACTGGGTATGCACAACCCTGAGTAGCGGCCTGGGTGGACAAAGGCTGCCTTTCCATGACTGAAAGCTGCCTTTTGATGACGCAAGGCAGCTTTCTGATGACCAACAGGATGCCTCTTGATCACCATAGGCTGCATGCAAAATTTGCCCTGAGCAGGCTTGCCTGTGACGGCAAATGCAGACTCACGTCCATGGACGTGCTTGGCCCGGCCACAGGTGCAATTTGTTTTTTGTCATCACATTCTGCTACGTCTTAAATGAATGCACAGATATTGCATAGCAAACCTGTTGAACGCAGAAGTGTTGCAAATGTCTCAACTGCAAGGCCTAGAACAGCATAATGGCAGATCTGGCCAGCTGGGCAGGTTTGATTGCAGAATCTGCATTTTGTCGGGTGAGCTTTTTGGCTCTAGTTGTATCTGTTTCCAATTCGGATCAATAGTCCTCATGTAGGGACAGGGTTTGTCATTGTCACTCATGTCTTTTGCAGCTGCCAATGAACTGTCTTGGTGCATTCAATTGCGAGTTGCAATTGTCTGTGGCAAGATGTCCGTTGGCAGCTGCAGCGTGACTTCAACCTCCTGACCTTCTTTAAGCAATCATGAAATGGCATATCAGCAAAATAAAATTGTCTATGCCACAACTCACAACCTCAGCAGAATCAAGCCCCAACAACATGCTCAGCGACACACTCTTCTTCAAGAGCACCTGGATTGAGCTCAGCAAGCTGAACATAGCAGCCTGCTGATTGTCCTCCAGTTGCTCTTGCAGTTGCTGCTGATATGCTGAAAACCTGACTCTGCCATCCTGACACCAGTTGTCTCCTGACATTTCAGGATCTAACCTGCAGGGACAGGACTGGGACTGGGACAAGGAATTGGGACTGGAATTGAACCTGACATCTGTCAGAGATCTGGCAGGGATCCCTGAGTCTGAGTGTGAGTCTGATTCTGAGTCTCAGTGTGAATTCAGACTCTGACTCCGACTCTGACTCTGAGTCTGGGTTGTCAAGCGCACACTGCCAGCCTTTTACCCAGTGTGCAGTTGCAGCCTTCAATGATGCTGAGCTTACACATCAGCTGCTGAGACATGGCAAACTGCTCTTCTTGAGTCAAGCAAGGTTCCTGATTCAGGGCTCCCTAGAGTATCGTTCAGAGAAGCCCTTGCCCTGCAAGTTGGGGAAGACCTTGACATGTGATTTGGCAGAGCAGTTGCTGCGGAACAGTGCTGGGCAAGGCTGATTGGAAGCGCTCAAGTGCACAGGCAGGATTTAGGGTTTACAAACAGCATCAACTTCTCACACTCTACAGCTAGGTGTGCAACAGTTGCAGCCTTGCTGGATGGATGGACAGCCTGATGCCATAAGCTGGCATCACAAAAGGTTTGCAGTTCTTGGGAACAAATAGCAGAGGTATAGCTCAAAGAGTACACCACAATGGAGTGGCTGGCTAATTAGCGCCCTGCCGTTTGTATGCTGAACACCAAATGTTTTGTTACAGAATGGATTTCACAAGGCTAACATGCAACGAATGTTTGCTGCAGGTACAGGGCATGCCCATCGAACAGCCTTACAAGCAGACAGGCCCACAGGCAGACAGACGCACATGCAGACAAATGCACAGGCAGAGAGGCGCACGGGCAGACAGACGCGCTAGCAGACAGCAAGAAGAAGATCATTGTCAGTCAAATGGTGGACAGCACGCAGGCAGCTGCAGAAGGAGAAATGGAACAAGAAGCATGACCATGCATGGTACATAGGCAAGGACAGCACGCTGAAGATGAACAAGAACATGGCAGATGAAGCAGCAGCAGTTCACATGCAGAAACAATGTGTCTGACAGAACAGGCAAAGCCATGGGTGATAGCGTGAGCAGATGTTGGTCTGACTATTTCTGACAGATCTGTCTAGACAAGGCAGAAAGCCGGCACAGCACAGCACAGCACAGCACAGCACAGCACAGCACAGCACAGCACAGCACAGCACAGCACAGCACAGCACAGCACAGCACAGCACAGCACAGCACAGCACAGCACAGCACACTGCATGCAATGTGCTGCGCAGCACACTGCACAAAGGAGCTGCAAGCTTAAGCCAAATAGCTTGTTGAAAAACAACAAGACCATTGCATGTGCACAAAGACAGCACATGCTTGTCAGTGCAGCAAAGCACATCTAGCCTGAGTCATGATCATTGCATCAGTGTGGGTGCACATATGCATATCCAGCTTGAAAACGTGTTGCCAGTGACAAATTGAATTTGATAACAATATCTTGTCATGCAGCTATTGTGTCACTGAGCCTATGTAGGCACCTTCACTGTCTCAAATCGCAGCTGTAACAGAAATACAGCATGTTTGAGCACGTTGCAAAATGTCTTGCTGATGGAAGGAGAGACGTTGCGCTTCTTTGGCCAGCCAACAACTTGAAGTCTGACTGCATATCAGAGAAGTCACTGGTCAACTCTGGAGGAAACCGAGACAATTCAATTGTCACAATTGAGAAGTAATAAAACCTGCATGTGATCATGTTGCCCGAAAGTGCACGTCATCGTGGAAAGTAAAAGAGCTTGAGGGAGAGCATGCTGTGCGCAATCATGTGCAACGCGTTTGAATCTAAAATTGTAAGGCCCGGGAATTTCTTGGCTGGATTCGGAGCCAAGGTGCAGTTGCTGCAAGTAGACTGAAACTGGCTGTAGTCATGTAGAGCCCAAAGCAGATGCAGAGCCTGGAGCAGGGCCAGATATCGCCAACGGAGTCCAAGCTTCGAAGACGCGGCCGCAGATACTTTTCAACCTCCCGTGCGTACTTGTCGCTGTACCGAAGACGCTTTGCAGCGTACAACTTTGGAGCTTTGAAGGCTAGGCTCACAACTCTTGCTCTAATCGCGCTGAAGGTCACTGCCGGCTTTCTGGTGGCTTTCGCTGTCTGGATCGGAGCCGTGGTGCTGTACGAGATCTGGCTTGGCCTGATAGCTGAACACTAACTCCCTCCACAACTACAGCAGATCATCAAGTAGCCTCAGCACCGCCTGTGTCAGCCGCAACCTCACTGGCACGACTCTTAGATGACGCTGCATCTGGGGAGATGAGGGAGTGTTGCATCTGAGATTTCATGCAGCTCAGCCAGGCTCTGCATGCTTACTTCCTGATGGTTGCTGCCCTGGAGAACAAATTTGTTCTCAGCATTGACAGCGTATGGCAGCCAGCATCTTGGCAAAGGTTGCTCTATCTTTGCACAGCCACAGCACATCAGCATGCCTTTGCGTTGTCCATACGGCAGCAGCCTTGACTTTTGATTAAGAACGTTCAGCTTTGAGCCAGACATCTGTCAGACATGCTTTACAATGCTCTTATAAGCACAGTACAGTTAAAGTGTAGGCTTGTTGCATCAAAAGCACTTTGCAAGAAGTAAATGACGTCCCCAGCTTACTCTGCTGTACGCCTTTTCTGCTGCCCCTGGGTTCCAAGGTAGTCAAGGTTGCGTGTCCTACAGATATCTCAAGTGTGGTGAAGCGCACATTTACCCTTGTTGTAGCTTCTTGATTCAGTATGGCAGCACTGCAGCTGCGTGATATGCTTGTTGCTACGCAAGCCAGATGTACGTTGCATGTGCTACTTTTGTGTATATGTCAGCAAAAATAACATGATGCAGACTGCTGAGTGCGAACGGTGTAAATAAGTTCAGGCCACAAACAACATTGCTAGTCACACATGTTAACAGTTTCACACTGGCAGCCACTTCATGAATCACGCAGTATCATGTCAGGGCCACATCAGTGCCTGTTAAAAGACCAGGCATGCAGTGTTCACATCAGTGATAACAAAGAGTAGACTTTTTAAACCAGCCTGCTGTTGCGCATGGGGCCCATCAGTGGGCGTATTGAAGCTGTAGTACCCAGCAGGTCAAATGAGTCAGAAATACTTGGTTGCACACAGCACTCGGATAATTGAACATGCTCTCAGCGCACAAACTAGTCTGCTGGCACTCATCATGTGAACCAACCTCTGGGCCTACACAGCCTTTGCTTCCTTCGTGTAACACTCACAAACAAGCGATTAGACAGGTCTGCACAGCAATAAATTCACACTGACAAGAATATACACCAGACTCTGCAAATGTATGCAGGAACGTCCATTGGGTACAAACCACTCGCGCGAGCTTGCACACCGCTTGTCTTAGCTACTTTCATGCTGTTTGTGTTTGCATATTAAAAAAGTCTCTGGCGCAACCGAGAGGCCACCCCATGCTGAAAGTAGGTGTCATAGGACTTGAACACCAATGCACCCAAGACTATACACCCTGCCAGGCTGCCTTGGGGCCATACGGTCTGAAGCAACAGGTAATACGCAATGACAACTCCAGCAGCTAAGCAAACAGCCGCTGCTTCCACAATCCAGGCAGCATATGCCAGGAAGACGGTCAAGGGGACAAGAATGAACACGTGTCGCAGCAGCTCGATGAGGTCAAGAGCAGATCCGTTGTCGCCACGATGAAAAGGAGCCTCAAAGTGTTTCTGCAGGACGAGCTTGACACCGCACGATATCTCCAAGATCACTACCGCTAGGCCCCACAGAAGGCCACCTGTTGCTACAGTTGTGACAAGCGCCAGGAGAGGCCCAAGCACAGTCATGCACGCTGGTCAACGATGTGAGGCATGCATTTGTTCGTGTACTCCTGAACTAGTGACCGATCCAACATCAGGTCAGATCCATATTCTGACAAGTCGCTCCGAAGCCACAGCAGTGTGCATAGAGGGGCTGCACATTCAGCTGCGCGTATTTACTCACAACGTTTTACGAAAGAGCAAGATAGTGTTCTGACATCAGTGTCAGGTTTGAGTTTGGAGGTTTCATTCAATATATGAGCAACAACAAATCGACATCATGTCCACGGAACAAGATCAGTCTGCGCTGAGGCACACAGAAACCTCTTGGTCTTGCCTCACGCTCTTTGCATTACACTCAGGCAGTCACTATATCTGCAAAATTGGCTGAACAGCTCTGTTCACAAAGTTGGCTCCACAGCCCTATGGACTGAAGCTCACGTGCAGCTAGCGCTCTTGCTCAGAGCTGTATGCTTTGCTGCCTAGCCAACCGCTTTCATCAAATGTTTTGTATGTACAATTGTGCTGTCTGACAGTATTCAAGGCTTGTGCAAAACTGCCTGTCAGCACAGAGGAGGAGAGCAATGGAAGCAACCCATTGCAGATCATACCAATATGCTTGTGTACGTGTGTACATCATCATGCAGCATGGTCTCAAGCTTTCATCAAATGCTTCTTGATCAACAGTGCAAACAGCATGGCAACACAGGGTGTGTGCGTCACCTGCAGACAACAGCAGCACAATAAGCAAGCAGGACTAGTGTGCTGCACTACAGAACAGCCACAAGCACAAAGCCAGGACAGCCATCAACTGCCACGCAAATGCACTGAACGTCCTGGCACACATGGACTGGTTGCTGTGAAGTCTCTTCCTCATTCCACACACATGTGAATCACAAGCAGAATCCTGAAGCAGTCAGTCTTCGATCTGTTCTGTCACTGCAAACGTAGAATTCTGAAGGTGTCAGTCAATCTGTTACGTCACTGCATATAGCTCACCTGACCAATTGCTAGACAAACTGCCTCAGCATACTCAAGTCAGTGTCTGCAGCTCAGAACCAGCTCCTGAGGCATTCACATGGACATCCTGCACACCAAGCAGCATGTCAATGTTACTACATTTTGCAGTCTGAAGGGAGGTAATGACGCTGCAAGGCAAGTAATGACGCTGCAAGGCAGGTAGTGACACTGCAAGGCAAGTAATGACGCTGCATGAAGACCGCATGCCACAGAAGAGTGCAAGTCTGAAGCATGTGCTTCATTCAAACCGTTTGACACGATTGTTGCTGTGGGCGGAGATACATACTGTACAGGGTCATTACTGCAGAGTACCAAGTATGCACATCTGGGTGGCTGCTGTAGGGCAAGAACATGCAGTCTGAGCTGTAGCAACACCTTTGATGTATTATATCTCAGATACATATCAAATGTGCACATGCGCGATTGTGCCAATCAGGGGACATGTAGGGAATGCCGGCTTCATACACGAGCTGATAGGCTAGCTGCCAACACAAGACTTCACACATGGAGCTACTCAGGACTGTACAAACCTGACCCGAGGGGAAGACATTTGTTGAATGCATGAATGAATGAACACCTGAATGAATGCATGTGAACTAACCTCATAGATAGTGCTGCATTCCTCAGCAGTGTCGTGGCGGTGAGCTGCACTGTGCTTCTTCTTCTTTGCCATACCCTGACAGCAGACAGGCACACCTGATCTCACTCTGATGGGCATAAAGGGAACTCTTTCTATGGTTCAGGAGGGCTGGTGAGGTTTGCAGGGTGCAGCGAAACACGCTGTCAGGGTGTAGATAGTGTGTAGTGGAGCCATGCTGATTGCGGTGCTTAGCACTCAGTACTCAGCAGGAACGAATGACACAAACACACCAAAACAGCGTCAAGATGAATTTTCCCTCAACTGCAAGCTAATCTGAGCGAGGGCTGTTGTGGAATAATCTGCAGATCCAGCTTAGCTATTCAAGCTCAAGACATGTGACTTAATGAAAGCAAGGCTTTGTCATGGTGACCTGTGTGTGTGTTTTGTGGTGATGAGCAAACAGCCAATTGGCGCTTAGCATCATGCTCAGCCCATGGTCAATGGTTTGCGATGCTGACGAGGCAGCAACTAACAGCAGTGCAATATACAGCCAGAACATTGTAACAGCCATCAGGATCCTACAGAGATGCTTGCTGGTGAGTCTTCGTAACTAATACATGTTGTTACGCATGCATACCGCTTCCAGGTCCGCTGCCTCTCTCTTCTCATCTTCTACATCTTGCTCTGAATCCAGACCTGACACTCCTGAGTACCCAGGCAGCCTAGTGGATTGCACAGTCTTGCCATCCTCATATCTGTAATCCACCGATCTGATCTGCAGCATTGTCATGGCAAGATCACACATTGATAGGACAAATGACTGATAAAGAAGAGCACCTGCTTGTCAAACGATTGACCAGCCTTGCTTGGGTGAAAACAGACATAGACCAAGAAAGCAGCTATAGCTCTTATGAAGGGTTAAGCCTGAAAGGTGAATATCAAAAGGCAAACGGGCCCACATGCAAAGGGCAGGAGGGCATGCAAAATGCAAGCCTGAAAGGCAAACATCGCAGGGGAAACAGACATGCATACAAAGGGCAAACGGGCAGGCAGGGCGCAAGTTGCAAGGCAAACGTTCACGGGCAAACAGCAAACAGACATGCATGCAAAGAGCAGGAGGGCAGGCAGGAGGCAAGCCTGAAAGGCAAATGTTCACAGGCAAATAGACATGTAAGTGAAGGGCAGAAGCGTCAAGATTCACGCCTGAAAGGCAAACGCAATAGCCAAGCAGACATGCTTTCAAAGGGCAGGCAAGATGCAAGCTTACTGGCTCCTGAGAAGGCCTGAAGGTGAACTCATACACCAGGAAGGCAAATAAGGCGCCTGTGAAGGGTCCCACCCAGAAGATCCAGTGGTGGGTCCAATCCCCATACACCACTGCTGGCCCAAACGATCTGGCAGCTGCAGCAACACACAGACAGATATCAGCTAACAAACAGACAGATGTCAGCTAGCTGGGAAGCGCCCTGCCCCGAAGGCCCTCTCAGACACCACTGCTGGCCCATACAGACAGACATCAGCTCAATAAACCCTGAACCCTAAGCCTGGGACTCACAGCAGCTCAAAGCATACATAAGCGTGAGCAGAAGCACAAGCTACCAGGTGTGAACAAGCGAGTGAGTAAGTGCATGAGCATTTGAAAAAGGTCACAAGTAAGTGAGTACTTAAGTGAGTAAGTCCAGGTAAGTGAAGCTTACGGTTGATACTGCAGCCATCCAAAGCAACAGCCGCCAGGTGGCAGACAAAGACAGCAAAGCCAATGCCAGCAGGAGCCAGAATAGGCAAGTGGGCTGTGCTTTGAGCCCTGGCCTGGTCTGTGGCAGTGAAGACGACGAAGACCAGGAGGAAGGTCAGCAGGGACTCCAGCAGCCAGCCTGCGCCCAATGGGAGGCCTGCTAGCAGCCTGTTGCAGCCGCCCTTGGCTGCCGAGAACCCTGCCTTGTCAGTCTGCAGCAAAGGGCAAAGCTGAAAGGCAGTATTGAATGTCTGCCAGCAGCCTGTTGCAGCCGCCCTTGGCTGCCGAGAATCCTGCCTTGTCAGTCTGCAGCAAAGGGCAAAGCTGAAAGGCAGTATGGAATGTCTGCCAGCAGCCTGTTGCAGCCACCTTTGGCTGCCTGGAACTCTGCCTTATCAGTCTGCAGCAAAGGGCAAAGCTGAAAGGCAGTATTGAATGTCTGCCAGCAGCCTGTTGCAGCCGCCCTTGGCTGCCGAGAATCCTGCCTTGTCAGTCTGCAGCAAGGGGCAAGCTGAAAGGCAATGTTGGATGTCAGTCTGCGGCAAAGGGCAAACTCAACGGCTGCCTTGAACGCTGCCTTGTCAGTCTGCAGCAAAGGGCAAACTGAAAGGCAGAATTGAATGTCAGTCTGCGACAAAGGGCAAACTCAACGGCTGCCTTGAACCCTGCCTTATCAGTCTGCAGCAAAGGGCAAACTCCGAGGGTGCCTTGAACCCTGCCCTGTCAGTCTGTGCCAAAGGGCAGACTCAAAGGCAGTATAAGCTGAGTAACAGCAAGGTTAGACCAGTGCTTTCAAGCAGCAAACATGGAAATTTATGGCAGAGGGTTCAATCACAAAACAAACACACAATACTGGCCCTGACTTGGCATTGCACACAGAGGTAGTTGCTCATATAGCAAACCAGTACTCAGCACAGTGTGTTGCAGCGCAGTTGTAGCTGTACTTGGTCATACTGCACTTGAGGTTACACACACCACAGCAGTCATAGACCCAAATGCAGCAGTTGTGTGCAGCCTTATGGAGCAATTGCCAGCTGGCAGGGCTATACAAAACAGGGCAGACATGGTCACACACAGACTTCAGATGTACGTAAAATCTCCCCAATGGTGTAGCTGCCCAGCAACAAAACAGAGTGTGGAGCAGCATAGCATCAGGCAACTGTAACAGAGCAACATAGCAGCAGGCATTTGTAACAGAGCAGCCTAGCAGCAAGCATCTTTAACAGAGCAGCACATCAGCAATCAGTGCAACTGCGACAGAGCAGCATAGCAGCTGGTACCTGTAACAGAGCAGCATAGCAACACTCAGTGCAGAGTTTGTTGTCAAAGTCTCACCGCATAAACCAAGGCTGATCCTGTCATGGCGCCTGCCAGCTGTGAAATGACATAGCACACGAACCTCTGCAGGCTGATTTTCTTGGCAAGTAGGAAAGCCAGTGATATGGCAGGGTTGAGGTGACCACCTGCAAAGAGATTTCAGGATGAATTGAAGCTCAGAAACATAGGACTTTGACTGGAAACGCCCATTTTGCTGTGAAATTTGAATGTAAACAATGCCTGGGAACAGTGCTTATGCGCTTGTACACTGACAAGGTGTCTTAGCAGGTTTGCACGTGTGCATATCTAACATGTTGAGATGGCTGACACCTGCAGTGACGCATCTCTGGTGTGCATGCTGACATGACTCTGCATGGTGATATGGGACCGAGTGCCACAGGTAGTCAAGCAGTCAACCAGTGTACATTTTCTGTCTCTGGGACTCATCAAGGGAGGCGACAGTCTGTCCCCTGACTGGCAAATCAAGATGCACTAAGCGTCATAGATTCATCACCGGCAGTGGTAGAGTGTATAGCTTTTATCAGGCTGTTGCCTCATATATGACTTGAGATATGCATTGAGGCACATAGCATCACTGATACACATTTCTTCATGTTGCATGCAGCATAATCAACTATGAGTATTGATACTCCTTCACAATGCACGCAAGCATGACATGGAGCACACTGATATTGATTGAATTGAGCCAGATTTTGTTTTTTTTATGTTATGTATTTTAAAGTTTTTGGATCTCTTTTTTGTGTAGTACATCGTGACCTTAAGCAAGACAAAACTTTTACAAATAGTGTCCAGGTCTACTTTTTCTGTTGTTGATGAACTTCTGTAAGCTCTGCTGATCCCAGGAGAACAGCAGGATGCAGCACATCAAAGGAAAACAGCACATGCTGCACATGAGCGCAAGACATAGTAAGAGCAAGAAGCAGAAGCTTACCACTGAATGCTGCTGCCACATACACCAGCACAAAGACAGTGAATCCAAAGGACATGGCAATGGAAACCACCCTGGAGTTGTCCAGCAGACAATCTGTTGGTGTAGCTGCAGAAAGAAAGAATGTTGTTCAACTATACATCTGCAAGCAAGCACAATAGAGAGCATGTGCATTTGTACCAACAGCAGAATTAGAGCAGACGCATTTGAGCATGTGAGTCCTTGCACACACATTCCACCACATGAGCTTGTCTGTTCTCTTGTGTGCAGGACCCTCATTTGGCACGCAAATGCTGTGTCTTAGGGGGGGGAAGGGGGGGATTGGCCCATGGCAGCTTGTGATGCGCAACAGAGCACTCCTGCACCTGTGACACAAGGGCAGGGACACTGACCTGTGGTGCCGCCTGATTCACCTGTGGATCCTGTTGTTCCACCTGAAACATCTGTGGATGAGCAGCCGAAGACAATGGAACCAACAGCAAGGTAGAGGAAGAACAGTGTGCACAGATACTCCGTCCAAAGAGCCTGCACAGTCAGACAAAAGGTCAAACAATACATGACACATTTCACTGCGGAGAACAGAAGGCGTACAGGGCTCCATCGGCCTGTCTGTGATCACCTTGAGAAAGGAACCAGACATGGGCTCAACAAGCTTCAAAGAGCCTCTGAAAAACGGAACTCTGGCCTTCATTCGCAAGACTCTCCCTCTGCTATCGGAATTTTGGTTGACGTATCCGTTGGGCTGTGTTGCCATGGTGTCGTGATGTCAACCTGGTGCAGTTTGTTTTGTAAGCCTACCTGCGCAGATGATGTATACTCTGTGTTACGTGCTTTCGCAACGGCTGGACAGTGTAGCCGCAGCATGTACATGCAATCAGTCTCAAGAACACCTCGGCGACGTATAACATGTTGCTGCACAGCACCGACAATCGCGGTGCAAATCCGCACAGTGATAGCTCAAGGTCAATAGGCACACGATCATCAGGTGGAAGTAGCGTACCGTGAACAGTCGACGCTTTCAGCAGGTCTGGCAGAAGGGGCTTGTCGTGCTTGCTTGGCCCTTGAAGCAGTGCGAAGACTTGTCATCACACTTGGCTTTGCATTGGCTTTCAGCAGCTGAAATTCAGCTCATCAATTTGCCAGGTGGGCGCCCGCAGCTGCCGCGCAAGCATGATGTGCTGTGATCAATGTGAGTGGAGTGAGGACTGGCCCCGTCATGACCTCGCCATATCTCTGGCGGAGCCCAAAATTGCCTGCGCGATGAGCTGTTCACGTCTGCACCTAGCGAGGCAGAGGAACGCGGGTCGCAATACGGTACGACTGTTGTTTCTCTGCAAGCACTGTACCAGGCATGTTCAAAACTCAATTATTCACCAAGCACATCTTTAAGAACTCGAGCACCTCACATGCCTTGCGGTATGTAGCGGTAGCAGTTTGCGGTACAAAAGAAACAACAGTAACAATGCATGCTCTGTGACGCATCAAGCGGCGACTGCACGGTAGCTGCTGCAAGGGAGCAAACTGGAGCAAAGATTCCTACACAAATGACTTGATGCCAAACATGCAGCTGCAACTACATGCACAGTGAAACAACCATCATCAGGCAAATCACTGAAACAAAATTACATTGCAGCAAAAGGCTACTTTAAACATACTATATAAGCTTTACAGCAAGATAGCAAGCTCGACACAATGAAACTTGCCATGAATGTGACAGGGTACAATCAGCCAAGGGGTAACACATGCCCAATGTGGGCGGTTACCCTAAAACAATGCATGCAAACTGCGCCAGGGTTGGGCCAGGTCGAATGCACTCAAATCAGCTTGGGTGGAGGCATCTGAATCCACATTCCAGCGGAAACTGTTTGTTGATCTCAAAACCTGCAAGCAGTATGCATGGTTTTCACATGGACTGTCCATGAGGACACAACTTTTCACAACCCTAAAACACAACCCTAAAACACAACCCTAAAACATGCTCAGATGCCCAGGATATCCACACCTGATGCAATACTAAGCCTGATAAGTAAAGCTGGTTGGGCACCTGTTGTCACCATATGCATACTGCAGTACAGCTGTGCAATGTAACACGTCCTGACTCCATATTGTACAATGTAACACATCCTGACTCCATACTGTACAATGTAACACATCCTGACTCTATACTGTACAATGTAACACATTCTGACTCTCAGAGGCGCTTGCCCATGACACAAGTCACATCACTGATGACACCAGTCACACCAAATGGATGTACAGAGAGTAGCATTGTGGCAGACAGCTAAATGCACTCACGCCACCAGAGTTTCGACATTCCAGCAAAGGGTCTGCTGTATCACAGTTGGCACGAAGAGCAGTCTGACACGCAATCACAATACATGCATGCAACAAAGCTTGCAGTTGAAATTGCCTCACTTGTTACCAAAACAATGTCCAGCATCTCGATTGTAGTCATCTTCTGCTTTCATACTGCTGGCCCCACCCAGCAGGGTCCTGCACACATGGACAGACAGACCCTGAGTTCAGGGTTTGGCGAGCATATACAATCTTGCTCACGGGCCGCGAGAAGTTCTACAGTAGAAGGTGCACCAGCATTGTCCCACCCTTTGAGCTTGCAAGCTACATGTCTGCAGTCGTAGAGACAGATGCTTTGATATACTGCTTTTTGCAAGAGACGCTACACTGCGTCACGTTGTGCACAAGCCAGCTGCATCCAAAAGAGTGCAAAAGACAGCACATGACAGAGTAAACTATAGAGCATCAAGGCAACTGTTACACAATTCATCACCCTGCGGGAAGAAGGAGCCTTGCATTGGTATACCACATATTCAATCTTACTTCAAGTGTATATCCTTAAAAAATCATTCTACTACAGTTATGCAGTTCTACTTCAAGTGTATATTCTTAAAACATTGTACTGCACTTTTGCATCAAAGATCAAGATTGAGTGCTGATCGCTCACCTCATATGATCGTGGACCTCCTGTGAATCGTGTTCCAGAATCCAGGACTTCAGCATGATAGCTAGGGTTTAGCTCATACCCTCCACTGCTGGTGTCATTGACCAAATTACCAGTGCTACTCTGATACTGATGGAAGTCTGTAGCTGTGTCTGTGCGTAATGGCGGCGGGAAGCTTCTGGGAGATTGCTGTGATGGTGCTGAATCCCCCTGCAGGTCATCAAATGCAAGTCATGACTCATTTTTTGGGAATCTGGCAATTACTCATGTGGCCAAAAATGTGGCGAATCACCAATGTGGCCAATATCTGTCGCAGTGCAGCCAAATTTGAAGATGTCAGTCTTTCATGACAGCTGTAGACACCATCTTATGTGCAGGATGGCAGCAATGCTGCTATAATGCGATATCTACCGGAGTCTGACTCAGCTTCTCTCAACTTTGGATTTATATTCCGAGACCCCAAATATGGCAGGTGGGATCTGTTGACCGGAAACTAAACATCTGTAAACTAAGCAAGCAAGTCTTGCAGTCAGATCTGAGGGTTGGGAATTACGTGGGGGTCTTACTGAAGGCTTTTAAACAGGGGCAGAGGGGCAGAGGGCAGAGGGGCAGAGGGGCAGAGGGCAGAGGGCATCATACTCTGTATAGTGTGTTGTGACTAATAGTTGAGGGCCATGCGCCATATTGCATATGTGTATACAGGCTGTGTCTTGCATGCTAAAAGAAGTATTTGACGCTCTGTGTCACACAGTGTTGATGATGGTATGGGTTATGCGGGGTTTTCTTTATGATGCAGCCATACTGCACTGTCATGACGCAACCTGCTGTCAATGCATGACGCTTTGGGGCACACCCTACCCCTGCATTGTAAATTTCATACACCACAGGCAATGTGTAAGATGTTGCTGTCCAATTGCTCGCCTTTGAGCTAGTGAGACCAGTGTATTTTACGGCTATCCAAAGCATGATGATCATGCATCAAAACGCATCTGTGTGTGCATGATTGAGGGTGCACATGACTGTGTCTGCATATAATTGTGTGCTGCTGGTCAGCAGTATCATCACATGTCATGTACAGCAATGTCTTTTTGGCATCTGTCTATTGTTGCGTACTAGCATGCGTGTGCAAAGCAAGCTTGAACTCAGCTGTGCACGGGATATGTCCATGCCATGTTTTGCACGCAGGCTTGCAAGCGAATTGCACAGACTGACTGGCCTTACCGACTCGATGTCTTGTCCTGTCTCTTCAGCTTTTTGCTGCCTCAGCGCTGCAGGGTCCACGTCGAGGCCAGAAACCCCAGCATAACCAGGCAGCCTGCTAGATTCATACTCTTTGCCATTCTGGTCGACGTAGTCAACAGATTTGATCTGCAACATACCATGTGTCAGTGCAGATATCGCACTGCAGTGTTGCCAGGCAGTTTCTTTGGCTACTCACTGCCCAGTAAATCTTGTTGCTGTCTTCAACGCAGCTTGACAAATGATGAGCATTTGCAGAAAGAAGCCAAGTGCTGCTGCAAAGCTCAAACTACAAGTCCATGACATGATCAGAGGCGCCATAGAAAGCAAATATGAAGGAAAAGGCATGGAGGCAGAAGCGTGTCGGCTCTAGAGGCGTGCCGATGTTCTGTCATGAATATGCCGACAACATGTCCGCATAACTGCGTTCTGATCGCAACTGACCCCGAGGTTCCTCTAACGAGGTAGTGGGGCCCCCAGACCAACACAAGGCAAGTGGCAGGAAAGGCAGAAGCTTACCGGCTCTGCAGACGGTCTGAAGGCAAGCTCATACAACAAGGTAGCCACTATAGCTCCACTGAAGGGTCCCACCCAGAAGATCCAGTGGTGAGTCCACGTGCCTGATACTACTGCTGGCCCAAACGACCTGGCAGCTGCACCACATAGGGACAGACATTAGCAATGTTGTGAGTGTTGCATGACAGCTTAGTCCTAAGAGGTCTGATGCAGCATGCTTAAGCTGGGGTGGAGTGACCATGCCATGGCATGCATCATATGAATGCTGGTGCCTGAACAGTAGGGATTTGATCACTGCTGGTGTACCGACCATCTGTCGGGATGTTTGCGAGGTGGCATGCAAAGACAGGCTAGATTAGCAGACAGAAGGCACTCTGAAAGAGTGACTTCAAAACAGGGTTGATCACGCAGCAGTGCTAAGGTAATGGAGCTTACGGTTGATGCTGGTGCCGTCGATGGGGACAGCAGCAAGATGGCAGACAAAGACTGCAAAGCCGATGCCAGCAGGGGCAAGAATTGGTAGATGGGCTGTGCTTTGCGCCCTAGCATGGTCTGTGGCAGCAAACACCACAAAGACGAGGAGAAAAGTGAGAATGGACTCCATCAACCACCCTGCGCTTTGGGGGAGCCCTGTGAGAAGCACATTTGACCCCCCCTTGGCCGCATGGAATCCAGAATGGTCAGTCTGCACCAAGCAGGTAGTCAGTGATCACTTGGGAAAGTGGTCTTGTGAAATACACGGATGCACAACGCATATTTGATTTTGTAGGTGTGTTTGTGTGATACGTGCGCATGCATGTGCATCACAGGGTACCACAGTTTAAAAAGCGTGACACATTGTAAGACAGAGCACCGCAAGACAGTGCATCGCAAAGCACAACAGTGAGCAAAGCACTGCACAATCAGTGCAAGCTTGCTTTCAAGTTCTCCGCTGAACACGTAGCACAAGCACCACATCATGACATGCACTGGTGCAACCCTTACCGCGTACACGAAGGCAGATCCCAAAATTGCGCCCACCAGCTGTGCCACAACATAACACAGGAACCTTTGGGCGCTGATCTTTTTAGCCAGTAAAAATGCCAATGAAATTGCAGGGTTGATATGGCCACCTGTGGGCAGATAACACAGATCATGACCTGATCAGCTGTTGGGCATCCTTTACAATGGCTCTAATGATCCTGCTCATCACAACACAATTAACAAACCGCATGCATTTGAATTGAGCTCAACGTGATAAGCTGGACTAAAGCTTTGGTTAAGGCAGTTTCGCTTCCTGGTCGCATGACCTAGCTAGCCGTGAGTGGCACATCAGTTTTGTATGGTTGCCATAATAGCGGGGACATACTCATAGCGCAACACATACGTCTTGCGTTGAACAGCTGATGCAGTCTGCTGTTCCAGAACTATGTTGCACAGTATTCTCCAGAGCATGCTCATTGCCAACACCGCCAGATACAGTGGGCAGACAGTACATGATGTGTATGAGCAGTTCAGCTAAAGCTATAGTAAATGGCGCCATACTATTCAGATGGGCGCATTCTGACACGTTAGCTTAAGCCATGTTCATTGCAGCAGTGAAAGCACTCAGCAAGCCCGTTCCAGACAGGGCTCTCACCATCATGCACATACATGTTGTACAAACACTTGTCACAGTATAGTACGTACTGTGCTACTTGCAACAAAAAAGACCTTGACAAAAGTGCAATTTGCAGATTTGAGCTCACCGCTGAAGGCTGCCGCAATGTACACCAGAACAAAGATGGTAAAGCCAAATGAAGTGGCGATGGTCAGCACCCTGGCAGCATCAAGATTGTTTGCCGCAGGATTTGCTGCAACACAAAGAAGTTGTTGGAATGTGTCAGCACAAGGGCTTGACAAGCCAGTTTTGCCATATGACTGTCAGAGTGACAAACAGCTGAAGCTGTTTCGGATGATGCAGTCAGAACTGTTTTGATCATGAAACAGTTGCTTGCCTGTTTCCCCCCCTGTGCCAGTGCTGTCGGAGACGTCTGTCAAGTGAGTGCCGAAACAGATGGCACCGGTGCAGAGGTACAGGAAGAGAGCGGTGGTAACGAACTCCGTCAGCACAGCCTGTATCACGATGTACGAGTGAGCGATGCGTGAACGATAGTTTTCCTCCGTATATGCACCGACATATGGCGAAGGACATCCTATGGCGAAAGACATGCAGCTGACCCAGTTGGCTCTGCAAATCTCAAGAGCTGTACCTTCACAAATGACCCCGTAACGGGTTCTGTCAGTTCATATTTTGCCTTTAACATTGGAACTTTTGATGCGATGTACGCTACTCCCGTTGCTTTGTCTCGGGCACCACCTTGCTTCGCTTGATTGGACATGGCGTCGTGGGTAGCGTTTGAATATTACGACGTGAGAAGGAGCTACGCACTGAGACGACGGGAGAAGCTGGGACTGGTGATTCAGTTGCAAGTTTCTTGCGCGATGAGCTGGCCGTGACTGTATAACACCAAGAGGCTTGCGACCAGACGAGCGTGAGATTGCACAGAAGTCTCGTCGACGAGTCGAGTGATCGAAGTCAAGCGGAAGTTTGTGGGAAGTCAGTGTACGACCTGGATGCACACAGGATGCATAGGCGCGTCTACGGCATTGCCACAGCCCTCAGCGCGGTGATCGGTGTCGCCATCAGTCACTCATTTGCAGCTGTCGATACAAAGGAAGTCAACTCATGTTTGGGGTTTCACAACCGCCGTTGCCACCTCCAACAAAGCGATACGGCCGCCATCCTTCCGCCTTTTGACAGCACGGCGATGCAAACAATTAAATGCATATTACGCCAGAATCAGCAGCTTTACAGCTTCCGAGGTCAAGGTACGGCGACTATGTGAACATTATACCACCAAACAGACTAACCTGGCCATGCGTCATTGGCATGAACCAAATGTGACATCATATGTCTGCATTTGGCCCTAACTCCCATGGCCCAAGGGGAACCCCCTGTTACCAGGCCGGGGTGAGCTTGCTTGACTAGCACAAAACGAACTGAAATGCTGCTGGCTGCACGCTAATATTACAGTTGATATGACCCACGTCTCATACGCCTGTCACATGACAAACACGTCAGGTCCTGGTACATTCAAGCAATGCTTGTCATCAATTACCCAATAACGTCACCGATTGGCAGGTAACAAAGTGAACTACCATGAAATCCAAATGCCAACAACCACACACAGGCGAATGTCTCTTAGGTTGCCTTATAAGGACATGTTGCTCTTGAGCAAAGCAGCTCTGCTGACTTGTGCTATGCTAATGCATACACAGGTCTATGCATTGGCCATTTCATTCTGCATTTCATTACACAAAAAAGCCATGCATGTGACTCTAATTTACAGAATGAACTCCCTCCTTGTACACATCCTCCTTGCCCTCCTGTGTTGCATCATGCGTTTTGCTTTCACTCTTCTTCCTTGCTCCCTTCTCTAGATTCTCGGCAATCTCGTCAATCCTCTGGAACTGCCACGGCCACTTGTAGTTATACAGGAACTGGCGGTGGTCAAAGCGGTGATCGTCAGTTGAGTAGTTCTCAGCGTGGTATGCTGGTGTAAGGGTTGTGGCCTTGTGGCGGTTCATAGAGTAGTACCTGCAAAGCCAGACATGCTTTGTTTTTGTTTTTTTCCCTGTTGCCAAATGTTTAACATTGACAAAACCCCCTGCTGCAATGCTGTAGGGGCATTATATTCCTGTTCCACAAACAGATCTTCCCTGCAAATGCCTCTGCTGCAATGCAAGATGATGATTAAAGTGTCTACATGCATGCTAGCGTCATCACATGTTTCCAGTATGCACTATGATCCTTGCGTAAAGCTGACAGTTGGACAGCAAACACACAACATTCACAGAGTACACGTACAGCAGATGTACATATACAAAGTTTGACCTGAGACCATGGCGTGAGCACGGAGACATACGGTCTACCTCTGTCTTGTGATATCACAGCATGCTCATCATGCACAGAGCACAGACAAGCCAAGACTGCGGTGAAAGACACATCGACACAGCAGCACTAGCAGCAGAGACTGGCAGTGCTGCTGTGTCAGTATGGCTGGCACCTTACAAAAAATTGCCTATAATAACTATTAAAATCCGTTAGGAAGATAATAAGTATATACAAAACTGCCTAAGTGTATTGTATACCTCAGCAACATCTGTGACTCATCTGTGACTCACCTGAAGAAGTCTTTGACCCTCTTGGCAATCACATGGGGCTCATACTTGCCCTTCCAGGTCACCAGAAGGCTTCGGAACATGCTGACTGGGCCACAATTACTCACCTTCCTCAGCTTTCCGTAGATGCTGAGCTCCTGCATTACGTAATCACCCATCAGTCAACACTGCTTGCTCGGCTTAGTCAGAAGAAACATCTGTCTGACACTGTTTCAGCATCAGCAGGTCATTGCAAAGGTCTGGTATGCTGAGCATTACGCTGTCGCCCAGTAAGGGACTCAGGTAACTCCAGGTATGTACTGAGAAACAAGTGTGTCATTGAGCCCTAAAAGCATCCAGGATTTGACAAATTGACAGGGGGATGAGCTAATCAAGATCCTGAGATCAAGTCATGATTTTCAAGATCAATTCAGATCACGTCATCAGTTGGCATGTAGTAAAGGCATGTCTTGGGCGTTACAGAGCCCACTACTCAATTCCAGCTATTGTACTGGGACCCCTGGTGTGACTTGACAAGAAATCTCAAGTGAAGGGTGTTACACTGCATACCCTAGTCTGAGTCAGCAAGAAGCCCTAAAAGATCAGGCAAGGTGACTCACATCATAGGTCATTCCCATATCCTGCTCATCCGTCTGAGCCTCCTCACCCTCCCTGATTGGCTCAAGCTCAGCGCTTGGAGGAGCTGCCACAACACCTCTGAGCTCTGAGTAGCCGAGGTGGTCTGCTGCCCAGTACAGAAATTTTCTGATGTCAGTCTTACTAATTCCACCTGTAATGAACAGGTAACGGTGACCGTACCAAAACTGTACGGGCCGTATGTACTAGAAGGTACAGGTGTAGCGATGGTGAGTATTGAGTGGCTGGCATTTTCCACCATCATTGCCTTACGCCTCATTTACTGATGCAAAGTTAATCGACACTCAAGACTGTGAGGTTATGTTGACACAGGCTATAAGTACTGTCTCAACACATGCAGCAGCCTGCTGTGCTATCCAGCAGTGATCCTCAAGCTCAGCCTCTACAGCCAGCTCAAGCCTCAGCTCAAGCCTGAGCTTGAGCTGGTTATACAGGACGAACTTGAGCATCTCTGCTGGGTAGTACAGAGGCAGCTGTATGTGATCTTGGGAATGCTAGTGAAACTACGCAGTAAGCCCAGCAGAGCAGCCACACCCACATGCCCTTGTCGGTGCAATGCTGATGAGTCATCAGTGATGACAACAGCGTGATCTGGAGGCTGCTCAGCATGAAAACACCAAACACGGTGCCCCAGTCAGATTGCATGTACGGAGATAGCATGGAGGGGGGGGAGTGGGGGGGTGGGGGGGGGCAGAGCAATAATTGCACTGCAACAGTGATGATGCAGAAATGCTTTCTGACTGGATTCACATCTGCAGGCTGAAGATGAAGAGCACTTACCAATGGGGTTGACATCTGCGCTGCTGCAATCATACTTTGTGAGGTACCCTCTCAAACCCTCATCAACATTGGCACTCCCCAAAACCAGCAGGAAGCCGCTCCTGAAGCAAACTCCAATTTTCTATTGTTACTTTTTTTTCTATTTAAAAAAATGGGTTTTTCTGTAACCATCGAAAAGAATCACCCACAAAGCATAATATGAGTCAGTGATTGCAGGAATGGCATGCCTCATCACATCTCATATGCTTGTTCAAAATGGCAGATGCACCTTTCAGCTGCCGGCATCTGTGTTCTGGTGCTGTCTAGATAATTTTGTGTTGCTGCTGCTGCTGCTGCTGCTGCTGCTGCTGCTGCTGCTGCCGCTGCTGCCGCTGCTGCTGCTGCCGCTGCTGCTGCTGCCGCCGCCGCGGCCGCCGCCGCCGCTGCTGCTGCTGCTGCTGCTGCTGCTGAAGATGCACTGCATTGACTTTCATTGTGGGCAACAGAAGCAACTCAGGCAAGACATGTACACAGTGAACAAACAAATGAATGAGAGCACAAGGGCAGATAGACAATTGGACAACCAAAGAAATGAATGCACAAACAAACAGACTGACCTGTCCCTGACCCAGGGCATGAGCTGGGCCAAGAAGAAGATGCACGCACGCACGTGCGCACACACAAACGAACAAATGAATGGATGAATGAACATCTGACCTGTCTCGCACCCAAGGCATGAGCTGAGCCAAGAAGAAGGCTAGAACCATACGCAGCCGGGCCTGAATGTTCTGCAGTGCTAGGTTCTCTGCATTGCTGCCTCCATCAGCCTGCACACACACACAGACCTGGTGAGCAGTTAAGACAAACCAAACACTCAGTGCTGGGTTGGTTCCTATTTTGGCCTGCACACACGCACAGACCTGGTGAGCAGATAAGACAAAATGAACACTCAGTGCTGGGCTGGTCCCTGTTCTGGCATGCACACACGCACAGACCTGGAGAGGAGCCATCACACCACAGCATGCCAGCAGAGGGACGAAGCAGAAGAAGGCAGAAGAGATACAGCAGGGCCGCACACATGCACAGACAGGCGTGTTACTTCCTGGTCAGCTGTGACAATTGTTGTGACCAATTGGATAATGCACGTACCTAGCTCATCATGAGTTGGAAAGCGTTGTTGTTATTATTATTATTTGGATAATGTGCAGTCCCTCAATCCTGAAAGCTGACACGTGTCTGCTTGATAGGGCTTGAGAGACTGTAAGGGAACAAAAGAGGATTTCATGAATTCTGTATGTTGTAGCAAAGAATAAAGTACAAAAAAATGTTGCCCTGGTTGTGGGCAATCTCACATTGAGACTCTGTATGTGACACAACCACAGTGCATGAAGCAGCACTGAAAGTATGGGCATTTGGTCATTCGCAAGTGTTCCGACCGAGATCAGCTGACAGTTGACTCAGATCAGTTGCAAGTCTGATCTAATGCTGATCTGAGTCAAGTGGCAGCTGATCTCCGAAACCACAGCAGTGCCAGAGCAACACGCATGCCCCTGCAGTTAAGACAGCAGGCAAGTCCATTCTCTGCAAAGCGTCACTGTCCAAAGCTGCTTGTCTGTCTGCGACACTTTGCAGAAAACGCGCTTGCCTGTTGTCTGAACTGCAGGGGCAGCTATGCACCTCAGCGTCACCCTTTCTAAGGGCACGATCTGATTTCAAAGTTGCCAATACATTGCAGACTACACAGACTGTCTGCACATGCTGTCTGCACGTTGTCTACGCTCTGTGTACAAGAGTTGATCAAAACTGCCAAGCACCGAAGTCAGGCGACCGTGACTGTTTTGCATGCAGAATTTGAGTTTGTACCAAAGCCTGCCCAGAAGTCACAGAGCCAAAGATCACCTCGTGATAACATCATTGACAAATTGCTGTTAGTTCTGCGACCATCTGCCAAAGAAGCTGTCCCAGCAGCTGATGCGAGTGATGACACAAAAAGCAGCGAGGGCAGGCAGACCACGATGACTCAGACATTGCACCAACTGTACCTGAAATCTAAATCACCGTGCTGTGGCTGTCCTTCCTGTGACCTTCTGGGCCGTTACTTGATGCATGATATATATGCATCATATGATAAAAAAAAGAAACAGCTTGTATACCTTCACAAAGAAAGAATACCTTGGAAAAAAGGGGGGGAAAGGTTCTTGATTATGGGAAGAAAAAAAACAACAACAAAAAAGCAACAAAACTACTCCAAATAAGAGGTACTATCCCTTGATGCGGCTGAGCTGCATGATTTTGATTCCCACACATCTTGCCAGTCAACATCACCAAGCGGCCTTATGGGTTCAGGCCCAGGATATGCCTTTGCCTTGGTTGCTAGTTGGGTACTCATTTTGGCCTCTTATCTTTGCCTCTGGGTTTGTCTTGAGCTTTGGCTGTGCTTATGATTTCATAGATACATGCCACGGTGAAGCCCTTGTCTTTGCCTTCACCTAAAGCTTTCCCTTGTGCTTTTGCTTTTATACATAAAGCAGAATGGCATGGAACCTTCACCTGTGGCTTTGTGTTTGCAAAACATGTGCCTAAGTCACTGTGAGTATGCGTTTGATTCTTAAACAAGCTGCGACAACTTGCGGTGCATACAGAAGCTCAAGCACAGAGACCAAGCTCCTTGCCAACTGGCAGGTAATCACAGCAAGTTGGCATGCAAGCTTTTACCCTGAGCTTCTGCTTCTGTTTGCACAGCAAGTTATTGCAGCTGATGCAATAGCCGAACCTGAGTTCTGAGTGCCTCACACATCTGTTTTGTCTCATCTTTTTGTCCAGTTGTAAACCTTTCACCTCAAGCTTGACACCTCACAAAACCAGATACACATCAGCAACAGCTTGCCATAAACCTGGGACTGCAGTTCTGAAGCCATAAACCCCAACTGCAAGTCTTGACAGCAAGTTTGGAGGATGTCTGAGCAGGGGCCAAAACCCCGATAGCCTTTCCCTGAACATTCAACCTCCTCCAAATTTAGGGTTAGGGTGTCTGATTAGGAATTTGGAATTGGGGTTTAAGTCCCTAATCAGGCAACCAAACCCCAGATTTGGAGGATGTTTAAGCAGTAGGCAAAGCCTGAACCTGACAACAGCTGATGTAAGAAATTAGCTTTCATCTCCAAATTAGAACCCCTAACCCTAAATTTGGATCAAGTTTAGGCGGTGGGACCAATTCCCAACCTGACAGCAGCTAATTTAAAGACCAATTTGTAGTGCCATAACCCCAAATGTTGACTGAAATTGTGATTTGAAGGAAGCCCTAGCCGTGACAAACCGATGTGCTACAGAGTGGTTGACTCATCCTGCACGTGCCTAGCTCACCACGAGCTGGAAAGTGATAACAGTATTATTAGTGATTTTAGTATTATTAGTGATTTTAGTATTATTAGTGTTACTATAAAGTGGGGCTTTAGAAGCCTTACCCTGAATCTGGGAGTCTTGCCAATGATCATCTCAAACATCTTGGCCATGGCGTCAATCACAATGTCCACCTTCACATGCAAGTGGTTGTTTTTTTCCTTTTTTCAATTTCCTGAAAGGGGGGGAAGGGGGGGGGGGGGTTGAAGAGCCTTACCCTGAATCTGGGAGTCTTGCCAGTGATCATCTCAAACAGCTTGGCCATGGCATCAATCACGATGTCCACTTTCACATCCAGGTGGTCAGCTCCAATCTGCTTGGCTAGGTTCCTGGCTCTGTCTTTGGTTGCAGACCCACTGTTGACGGTGCCCATATACACTGTGGTGAAGATTCGGTTGGCGAGCTCCTGAGGCGTACCGATTTTCTCGCCCTCTTTGTACTGTCCAACCCTGCGTTGCAATGATGCAGCATATTGAGTAATCAGTCAAGAAGCAACTCGTTCCAGTGGCATTTGTGGTGCTGTGACATTGTTCAGAGTGTTATGTGGTGAAAATTCGGTTGGCGAGCTCCTGAGGCGTGCCAATCTTCTCACCCTCCTTGTATTGCCCAACCCTGCATTGCAATGATGCAATGATGCCAGTAGATTTAGGAATCAGTCAAGAAGCAACTCATTCCAGTGGCATTTCTGTTGCTATGACATTGTTCAGAGTGTGTAGTGATGAAAAATCGGTTTGCGAGCTCCTGAGGCGTGCCAATCATCTCGCCCTCCTTGTATTGCCTAACCCTGCATTGCAGCGAGTTCAGTAATCAGTTGAGAAGCAACCAAGTCTGGTGCCACTCCTGATGCTGTGACAGGTTTTAGAGCGTTCGGTGGTAAAAAGGAAAGGTTTTAGACTGTTTGTTGGTTAAAAGAAAGGGTTTTAGAGTGTTTGGTGGTAGCAAGAGAGGGTTTTAGAGTGTTGGGTGATAGAAGGAAAGGTTTTAGAGTGTTTGGTGGTAAAAGGAAAGGTGTCAACATGGAGTCACGTACAGGCCTAAGTAGGTCCACGTATAAGATCCTGCTTTTGCAGCATCCACATAACATACAGTACATACGCAGTGCCATGTTTGGCTCCCACATGCACTTAGGTTTAGGTTTACATTTACAACCCTAACGTTTCTACTGTGACCCATACCCTTGCCCCCTGGGCCGCAATGACTGCAATATAGGGTATCAAGTCTGACCTTCTGGCATCAGCTTCAACAAGCTTGTCACCAGCGTCCACAGCCTTAGTCACCAACTGAGTCATGCATCCCACAATGGCAGCTGTCGCGCTGCTGTCTGCGCCGCCACTCAGAGGCAACATGTAGCCTGACGCTCCAGATCTTCTCAGATAGTCCCACAGCCAACACGCAGGCCCTGCACAAATCATACATGGCAGCTTTGCAAGATGATGACAAGCGCCTGATTACAGTGAATATACAGTGACAGTGACATTGCTGACAAGTAGAGTGCAGCTTGATGCTCCAGATCTTCTCAGATAGTCCCACAACCAACACGCAGGCCCTGCACACACGCACAGATCAGGAATGTGCGACAGCTTTGCAAAATGGCAAAAAATTAGTCACCACCGAAAGGTGGCTTGATGCTCCTTCTCACATCGTCCAAATCAACATGCAAGCATGGCACAAATCCAACTATGACAGCTTTGCAAGATGATGACAGGGGCTTGACCACAAGCAAAGCAGCAACTTGGACATTGCTGACAAGTAGAATGTAGTGTTATGCTCCAGACCTCCTCAGATAATTCCACAATCAACATGCTGGCTCTGCACGCACATACGGGTCAGACTCTGACAGCTGTGCAAGATAGCAGAAGGGGTGTATGACATTGACTGGTAGCCTGATGCTCCAGACCTTCTCAGATAGTCCCACCACCAACAAGCAGGTCCTGCATGGCCGCATGGACAGACCATGGAAGACAGCTCTGCAAAATGCAGCCAGCTTTGCAAGACGCTTATGACTTAAATTTAGGGGCTATGGTCTAGGGTTGGCAGCTCGCTATATGTACATAGGGAGGTTCACGCTGCAGGAGCTAATTTGCCTAGGGTCTGAGGCCCTTACCTAGAGCAATTTCCTCCTCAGGGTCATGGTACCTAACTTCAATTGGCTGGCTGGGCAATCTCTCTGTGTCTTTGGGCAGGCAAGCAGCCCAGTCCACATACACTGTGGGTACATGCTCTGCCTTGCTTGCTTGCTCCTGCAGGCTGCTGATCACTCCTGAACAACAGAAGCAGGTTATGTCCACCAGGCATGTCCACTAACCCTGTCCACCAAGTGTGTCCATCATTTGCACTTGCTCCTGCAGACTGCTGATCACTCCTGAACAACAGATGCAGGTTATGCCCACCACACATGTCCACTAACTCTGTCCACCAAATATGTCCATCATAGACTGTGGGTACATGCTCTGCCTTGCTTGCCTGCTGATCACTCCTGTGAACAACAGACGCAGGTTATGCCCACCACACATGTCCACTAACCCTGTCCACCAAATATGTCCATCATAGACTGTGAGTACATGCTCTGCCTTGCTTGCCTGCTGATCACTCCTGTGAACAACAGACGCAGTTTATACCCATCACACATGTCCACTAACCCTGTCCACCAAATATGTCCATCATACACTGTGGGTACATGCTCTGCCTTGCTTGCCTGCTGATCACTCCTGTGAACAACAGACGCAGGTTATGACCACCGGACATGTCTACTAACCCTGTCCACCAAATGTGCCTGCTCTTGCAGGCTGCTAATTACTCCTGAACACCAGATGCAGGTTATGTCCACCACACATGTCCACTAATCCTGTCCACCAAATGTGTCCATCATACACGGTGGGTACATGCTCTGCCTTGCTTGCCTGCTCTTGGAGACTGCTGATCACTCCTGAACAACAGATGCAGTTTATGTCCACCAGACATGTCCACTAATTTTTGTCCACTAAATGAGTCCAAAATCAATGTCCACCACAAACATCTGCCAAACTTATTTGCTATTTGCGTCCACAGTTCCTGTCCACCACTCCTATCCACCATTTATGTCCACCATTTCTGTTCAACATTTCTGTCCACAACTCCTGTCTACCAGTCTGGATCTGAGATATGTGCATTCGTGACCGCAGAGTATGTCCACTGTTTACGTCCGACAAACATGTCCACTAAACATGCACCTCATGTTTGCTACATAAGTGCAACTGTCTCTGCCATCATCAGCCAGTGCCAGGACAAGAGAGTCTACCTCTGTCCTTGTTAACCAAGCATGTCCACTACACAAGCAGTTCATGTTTGCTATACCAGTGCAACTGTCACTGCCATCATCAGCCATCACTTGATAGAATGCCAAAACAAGAAAACTCTAGCTCTGTCCTTGTTAACCAAACGTGTCCACTCAACAAGCAGTTCATGTTTGCCACACGAGTGCAACTGTCACTGCCATCAACAACATTCACTGGATAGACTGCCAAGACAAGAAAGTCTACCTCTGTAGCGGACAACTTCATCCAAGTCCACTGTTGCAGTAACCACCTCCACTTCATTCACACTGAACTGAGACCCCTACAAGTGGACACAACTGTCAGACTTGAAATGGACTGCTGATCATGATGCTACACGCTGTGCCTCGTTCTTTCCCTTTTGCTTTTGCTTCCTTTTGACTTGATTTCTTCAAATGTATTGTGAACACTCTTTCTTTGGAGCTTTAGCCATAGGATATGTTCATGAACATGCACGATGCAACAGTGAAGAAGCAGACTCTCAGTCCACAAGTTTTGCTGTTCACCGATCTGTCATCACAAGAGCAATGCTGTCTGCCAATTGCCAAATGCAGAAGCAGCTTATGCTATGCAATGGCATGTAGCATAAGCCCAACAGTGTATGTTTGTATGCCTGGTGAATGTGTATTCGGCATGGTTACAAGCAGTCACCGTGAACATTGCCAAAGGGTCCCATCATGCAGGCACGCCTGGCACAACTTGGTTATGGTGTAACATCTAGTCAGAGGTCACTAACAATGGCTTAGCATTCCTTGGGAGACTTGTTGACTCATAACAACTTAATCGGCTAGTACATTAGCTCACATGTATCAAAGTGCCAGCAGCAGGGAAAAGTTGCATAACGACTTGACCAGCTAGAACATCAGCCTATCCATGTCACAATCTCAACAGCAGGAAGAAGATGAGCGCACCTGAGCAATGAAGTCCCCATTTGACGCAATACATGCGCAGCCGTCGTAATACAGCCTGTTACCGTCACAGCCCTGCTGGTTGGCGTACATATACACGCCGCCGCACTTGCGTGTGGCTCCTCGCATCAGGTCTAGCCTTTGGTCCAGCTTACGCAGCTGCAGCACAAACATATCATTTTGGTATGCCTTATATGTTTCTTGGTAAAAATGCAGCACAACAGCTCATTTTGGCGTGCCTTACACGTTCCTTGGTGAAGTGCAGCACAAACAGCTCATTTTGGGTTTCTTTTCTTGGTAAAATGCAGCACAAACAGCTCATTTTGGCACGCTCTATACTTTCCTTGCTGCAATGCAGCACGAACAGCTCATTTGGTATGCCTTATGTTTTTGTTGATACATTGCAACAAAAACAGCTCATTTTGCTAACCTTTACACTTTTTGTGGTAAAATGCAGCACAAACAGCTCATTTTGGTATGCCTTGTATTTTTCTTGGTTACATGCAGCACAAACAGCTCATTTGGTATGCCTTATGCAATTCTTGGTAAGATGTAGGTCAAATTGCATAAAAGGGATGACCAGAGGAAGCAACAGGCAAAGACAAAGAACACGCCACACAAGAAGAGAAAGAAGAGGAAGACAAAGAGTAATAAAAACGAGGAGAAGAAGAAGAGGAACTGGAAAAAGAAAAAGAGGAAGGGTGGCACCTGGTGGTGGCTGCCGCTGGAAAAGACCTCAACGCCGCTGAGAGCCAAGAAGAGGATGACAACAGAAGAAGAACATGCAGCACAAGGGGCAGAAGAAGAAGAGGAGGAAGAATGGTTGGGAGAAGAAGAAGAGGTGCGAGGAGCAGAAGAAGAGGAAGGGCCGCACCTGGTGGTGGCTGCCGCTGCCATTGGAGAAGACTTCAATGCCGCTGAGAGCCAAGAAGATGTGCGGAGCAGCCGGCGTGAACAGCTCCTCGCATGTTTCTGGTGCCAAAGCCAAATCCCTACATGAAGAAGAAGAGAAAATGCCTTTTAGCGATCATGACAGGAGCAGCCGGCGTAAACAGCTCCTCACATGTCTCTGGTGCCAAAGCCAAATCCCTATATGATGGGCAACAGCTGAAGGATATTCAGGGAGAAGACAAGAGAACTTTACGCTTCTCAGCGATCATAACGGGAGCCTCCTAAGGCGGCAGCCCAGAGCTTGACAATCAGCAACTACAAAACAGGAAGAGTCGGAGACATAGTCTGAGCTGATCTGTGAATATCAAAACTGTAGGACAAACTGCCTAAACGGGGCACTGCAATTATGAAGGGCAGCTAACCCCTACATTGCAGCCGGCACTTGAAAGGCAACCTACCCCCTACAAAAGGCAGTTGTTGTAGGGAAGAAGAAGACTGAAGCTGTGATGGAATTGCAAACCAGCAATCAATGACAGGTGGCTACTCTGGAAAGCG
>JAABUK010002211.1_pt1 | contig 35430 bp, 39 predicted proteins | sample 5559141 | NCBI WGS metagenome assembly JAABUK01 (sample SAMN10711869, study PRJNA513367) | rock metagenome | isolation source: Antarctica rocks | place: Antarctica: Victoria Land, Pudding Butte nord | collected 2016-01-03
TGTTGGCTTAGGGGCCTCAGGAGCTGGGGCCCATGTTGGCTTTGGGGTGTCAGCCTTGATGGGAGCCTGGGCTGTTGGCTTGGGGGTCTCAGCCTCGGTGGGAGCTGGGGCTGTTGGCTTAGGGCCCTGAGGAGCTGGTGCCCATGTTGGCTTTGGGGTCTCAGCCTTGGTGGGAGCTGGGGCTGTTGGCTTAGGGCCCATAGGAGCTGGGGACCATGTTGGCCTTGGGGTCTCAGCCTTGGTGGGAGCTGGGGCTGTTGGCTTAGGGCCCTCAGGAGCTGGGGACCATGTTGGCTTGGGGGTCTCAGCCTTGATGGCAGGTGCGGTCTGAGCCTGAGCAGGGGGTGAGGTCCATGTGGGCTGAGCAGCATAGGTGGGTGGTGGGGTTGCGGTTGATGATGGCATCTGGTGAGGCTTGGAGGGGTGGCTGACTGGGGTGCTTGTGGATGCAGGACCCCATGTGGCAGCTGGTGTGGGAGCTGGAGACCATGTGGCTGCAGGGCTCCATGTGGCTGATGGCGAAGAGGTAGGCTTGGGGTGGTGAGGGGGGTGAGGGTGCTCATGTTGGTGCATCATTGGGGGCATGGCAAGCCCGGGTGCTGGGTGCTCATGGTGGTGGTGGTGGTGCATCATTGGGGGCATGGCAGGCCCGGGTGCTGGAGCAGGTCCATATGAGAAGGATGTGGGGCATGAGCAGATGCACTGCAGCCAAACAGGGACAAGGTCAGGTGCAGACTTTGACAACGGCTACAAATGGGCAAGCTGCCAGTAAATGAGATATGCAGCATCAAGCAATCGAGTGACCAATGCCGTGAAATTGTTCTGACTGTTGAACAGATGCACAGCAAGGGGATCAAACAGTGAATCACTCACACAACATCAGCTTGTGTGTTAAAAAGCAGTTCAGCACACTGTGTAAGACAAAGCAAACCACCGTGCAATAGTGTCACAGACAACATCTGTAACAGCATGATGTACAGGAAGCATGTGTGTCTGCAAAAAGGTTTGCAAAGATTGAGAAGGGACTCACGTTCTCAAAGGCCTCATACTGGCTTGGTACTGGCTCTGGTGCACAGCCAGAGCCAAAGGAAGGGTCAGATGAGTCAGCATTGGCATCAGAGTCCATGGCATCAGCCATGTCTTCAGGCATGGCCATGGGGTCCATCATGGGAGCCATGGTGGGGGCAGATGAGGGGCCATTGGCATATGCCACAGGGCAGGAGCAGATGCACTGCAGCAGAACAGACTCACGGTCAATGTCTTGCAGCAAGAATGAGGGAAATATGCACAGCAGCAAAAGCAAAGCAGGCAGCAGCGCTTACTTGCAGTGAACAAAGTCAGATGTATGCATGGGCAGCATGTGTAAGGCATGCAAAACCCATCCAGATGACAAGCAAAATTCCCTAAGTGACTGACGCACAATGTGTACTTGCACTCCATGGCATGACCATGCTTTGCTGCATGCAATGCGATCTGAGATGCGTCAGCAAGATCCTTTTCAAGCAAAAGAGCTCTCACCTGAACAAAAGCCTCATACTGGCTGGGGATTGGGTCAGATGAGCAGGGGGTGCTATAATAGTCATCACCACCGTCAGCAGTTGCATTTGCTGTGGCAGTTGCTGAAGAGTCTGACACAGAGGGAGCAGGGGTGCTAGCCTTGACTGGCTTGAACTTGCTCTTGTAGGCTGATACCACATCAGACAGGATGGCGTGAGGCTTGGTGTCATTGTTGCTAGATGGTGAATCTGATCCTGCGACTGAAGATGAAACGTTGGCAGCCACGAGGGGCGCAGCGTCAACAGTGGTAGCTGAGCTGTTGATCTGGAGAAGCTTGCGGTCCTGCGCAACGCAAACGAACAGTCAGCGTTGGAAAACTGCCACTGCTGTAACGTGCGCAGGTCAGGTCATTGTTGCAGCCTCAGCGACACAAGTACGGGTACCGAGGCAGGAAAGACAGCCACGTCATGCCCGAGGCATGCTCACCTGGAAGGCCGAGGCGGACACAGCCAGCAAAGCTACGACGACCACGGTCAACGCGAATGACCTCTGCAGGACAGCTGAGACGTTCAGAGGAAAAAGCAACGGGTACAATATGCAGCCTACACGAGCAGCAAAAGGTGGTAATAGCGAAGGATGCACGCACCATATTGCAGTTTGGGCCGAGAAACAGTGTTGTGAGACGTCAGCCGCTGTCAGCTTAAGCTTCGTTGAACGATCTGAAACTGCAGCAGTCAACAAAGCAAGTAAGTACCCTCGAATGACGTTTTGTGCCTTCAAACTACATCCGATGGTAGGTCAGACATGACAAGCGCGCATATGCATGTGCAGGCGCCGAGTTGTGCATCACTAGTGTGATCTACGAGTTGGCTTTACCTGAACGATACACACACCTTGTCTGTATATGACGCAGCGTCTGTAAAATACACAGCACGAGTGCAGCAGAAGCCTAGCAGTTCAAGAGCGCACGCTTGCTGAAGTGTTGCGAAGGAGCTGTTTTGAGCTAGCTTGGATCGGTCCTCGACATCTCGAACGCAGTTCGCATGGCGATGAATTTCGTGTTAAAATGCATTGCAAAGTACTGAAATCTTCGAAAATGCCCTCGAAAATGCGGAACATTTGTGAATTTCTGGGCTGATCATCTGCCTCGTTTTGACCTTGACCAAACTTCCTTGCGTGATCGAACTGCTGTGCTGCAGACAAGTGGCAGCGACAGCTGTCAGAGGCTGCCGGTGGTGAATAGTGCAACACGAAAGTCATCAAAGTATTTGATGTCAACTGCGTTGTTCACGAAAGGTTCTCTCGTGAGCTGTTTCCTCCTCGAAGTTGGTCAAGCTGGGATACGACTGGCACGGTATCTTGCGACTCCTGAATGGTAGCGCTTACCAAAGCATGCCTGCTGGCGGTCACCGATCCCTATAGCTTCACTGACTCGCTCAGATGTTCCTGCTCAGTTTTATGCAGATGGAAAGCTGAACTCGCTTATGTACAGTGGTTTCTCAGTATGTGTGCGACATCTATTTGTCACGTTTGTCTGTCTGTGCACTTGCAGCTTTTCAAGTACTGCAAAAGCGTACAAATCAGGCTGTATACAGAGAAGGACAGCAAAGCAGTGACGAAGTCCTTCAGGTGCTATATCACATTTCTGTTTGTTGATGCATGTTTGATGACAAGCAAACTCAGAGTCATGATGAGACAAAATTGATCTTGGTGCGCCTGCTGGAATGCATTGACATCCAATCATGCCCTTGTTTGAGGCAGATTTTAAATCCTCATCCTGACAAACGATCGTCAGCTGCACATGCTGTGCAATGCGCCTTTCTCAGCCCTGCAGCAGAGCAGCAGCTGGCTCTCTCATCTCCACATCACCCCCTGACCTACAAATCTCCAGGCTGCTTCAACGGCCACTAACATAGCCACCTGTGGCAAGCATGCATCAGATGAGACTGTTGACCAAATCAGTACACTTGACAGCAGTCCTTAAGGCCAGGCTGCTGCTCATGCACGGCTCAGCTGGTTAATGTGCCGGGTTTGCCCAGCCTGCTATGGCAACATAACAAAAGCCCTGTCACATTTTCTCTGATTGTACCCATCATCCAGATGGCATAACCAGTCATGCTACCTAAAGTGTGCGGCTCACCTCCTAGCAGCCGAAGCTCTGCCAAAGCGCTCAATGCATGTGCTGTAGCCAGCTTGTGCCATCCCCAAGTTGAGTTTTGTTTTTTACAATCTTGCCTGATTGTCAGCACTAGCTGAAATGGGTCTCATGCTCTGAGCCTTAGGTTCTGATCCTGCAACAGGATGCATGGTTGGCACCCCCCTGGGACTGAACCTGTCAAGCCATTCACATGCCCACACTCTCTTGTGTCTGTGCTTTCCATGGCCAGGTGTGGTCTACTGCCTTCTGTAATGCTGCTATTGAGCACAAGTGTTTATGGTTTGGTTTTGAACCCAGAGTCCTCTGGCATTGGTATGGTTTTATTGTCTGCAAGCCGCCTGAAGCACCTGGACATATTGACATCTACACTCTACAGAGCTCTGTGGACAGAAGGTTGGGCGTATTGTGTGCGCAATTTCTCAAGGTTCTGCAGATGGCCAGAATAATTGTGTCGGTAGCCTTTTGCCAGCTTGTACAAGGAACTGCACACAATTGTTCAGGGCCAGCATCCTCTCAATGAACTGTAATCTGTGCAGGCTGCAGAGTGATATACCTTGTCGTTTTGCCTGTGCTGTTACAGTCTGTGCATGTGTGAGTGTATCTGACTTGCCTGTCCACTGTTGACTTGCCTGTTCGATAGCAGCAAAGATGGTCTTTGCATGTGCGTGTGTGTGTCTGCATGCATATGCCTGTTTTTTGCTGTCTGCATAATTGTTTATAGGGTTGTGTGGAGCTGAAGCTTGTGCAGGACGGTTTCTGGCTGATCACTTGGAGCAAGGCAGTGTGCATATGCAGGTGCTGTATGAAGGTGAGACCAGCAGGTTGGACCTGGGTCTGGTGCATTCTGGGGGTTTTGCACTGGCTCCTGATCCCTGCTTGGTTGACACCAGCTATACCGCTGTGCCTGATGGAGGCATATCAGCCAGCCCGGTTTTGGTAACAATCCAGCCCTTTGTGAGCGCATGCTACACAGGAAGTGTCAGCAAATGTGTGTGAGTATCTGTGTTCAAGGCTGCGTATGAGTTTTGTCTATGTAGCTGCATGGCTCTTCTGTTGCTGGTGGTCACATGTCTTCACAGGGCTGTGATCATGCATTTGTTGACTAAACACATTCAGAGATGTTGATGTAAATTCTCCTGGTTTGTTGCATAAGTGCACCATGCGTGCACAGGCATGAAACAACACCTCATGCATCACAGAGCGAATTTGTTTTCATGTCTGCATGTAATTTGTTTGCAATGTATGTTGGCTGCATATCTGTATGATGACATGTAACTATGTACATAGATCATCAATTGGACTTCTGTGGCCTGACCCCCAGATGCGCCCACAGGCAGCCCTGGCCCACCCCTTCCTGTCGGTCGATGTCAGAGCCTAGTGTGCTTGCCCTACCACTGCCAGCAAAGGATCCTCCTCCCTGTTGTTGCTAAATGATGCTGCTTCCCCTTTAGGCCAGCACACTGGGACTTCAGGAGCCATCAATGCAGTCTATGGCCCAGCTACTATGCAGCCTCGCTCAGCCACGCCAGCCCAACTCAACTGGCCATGGCTGCATTCCCAGGTGGTCTGGGTGACAGAACGGACGTTGCTCAGTCTGTGTCACACAAGGATGGAGTACTCAACATCAAGGTTGTGAGCCCTGATTGGGCAACAATTTGGCCCCTGCTGTGCAACCTGTGAGCAGCACATGTTATGCAGCCAGCGTAGCTGCGACAGGTTGCTAGATCCAAGCAGTAGGCAAGCTGTTGTAAATATACATACACCAGCTGAAAGCAAAGTAAACCACATGTGACACACACCACATATCGATCAATCACTCAATTTACGTTTCCTGTTCTGTACATCATTACACATTACAGGTTTTACATCATATGCTAACATTACAATCACTCCTGCGGTAAAGAGCGCCGCGTTTCCTGTTTCAGACATCATTACACATTACAGGGTTTACATCATGTGATGACATCACAATCACTCCTGCGGTAAAGAGCGCCGTATACGCCATTAAACATTAATGGTGCTTGGTGCTTGTCTGTGCCATCACGTTTTGCCCGGGATTGTTCAAATCCCAGCGTTTCCAAAATTCGCAAATTCAATTCGCAAAGGCGTAACGCCTTCCATTGACGGATCCCTTGATGCACCTGCAGCAGGTGACGCTTTGCAAATGATCATTGGCCTTTTGCAGTGATGCACTTCCCAAGGAGTCTTTGCGCCGAAACATCGCTCGGACACTGGTTGTCAGCATGCTTGGGAAAATGTGCAACTTGCTCCCCAGCTTGGAGCATCACAACGTGCAGGCGAACGATTTCGCCGACTAGCATGTCAGCAATTGACTGTCGCTGATGCATCACATGGAAGACAAAGTGTCATGAACCGAGGTCGCGAAGCTGGAAAACGCGATATCGTGAGACCCCTGACAACTAGTCTGGTCTTGCTATTCACGCTGCATCTGTGTACTTTGTACCGCAGTATTGTAAACGCTGATCAGCCCGAATTCATGGTCCCTGTGTCAGGATCTGCGAGAATGTCTTGGCCTTCAAGTCTGGTCTGGAGGCATCTTCTGCCACCGCCCGCTTGCTGTTGTTGCTGGATGGCTGGTTTGGTTCTTGGCAGAGTCTGCCCCTCGCACAGCTGCACGGCTTCTTCATGCCTGTGCCTTGCAACACGCAGACTTTGTGCTTGTGAAGGTGTGTTTGCCTGTTGCATAGCAGCAACTCAGCTTGCAAGCCATTTTGATGCTATCACTCCCTGCACTGATTGCTGTGTGCCTGCGTGGCCAAAGCCGCGCAACAGCTTGTACCTGTGGACCTTGGCTCAATCACTGTTGTGCTGCAGCTCTTGGATGGAAGACAGTACCTGCTTGATGTGCGCCAACTGTCTGTGGACTGCAAGTCAGTGGTGCAGACCAACATGGTAAGCTGCTGTTACAACATCTCCAGAAATTTGTACCAAAGACATCACAAGCAGTCTCACGGATGTCGCGATGTTGATCAGGATTATGGCAAGCCTTCTGGCGATGCTGCAAGGCAGCTCAAAGGTTTCCAATTGTTTCTGAGGACATTTGCATACAACACGGAAAAGGACATTTTTGAGCTGGTGCCTCAGATGCCTCATCATCTCCCTCAGCAGATTTGCCAGGCCCTGCACGCCTTGCAGCAGATAGACACAGCTGGTAAGGAAGCATCATAGCAACCATCTCAGTTCTTGCATACTTCTCACAGTAGGGCAGCTTTTGTATGCCAAGCATCCCTGTCTTTCTCGTTCCCAACAAACAGCTACAGTATACTGCAAAGCAAGCAAGTCATGCCATTTCGCCACATGTCCAGTGCTATTCGGTTTGTGTGCGAGGACCATATGTGGACTGCAACAAGGATGCAGCTGTCTGTAGTCAGAGGCATGTGCTGCTGTACTCAGCCCAACCTGCTGTACCCAGCAAAGCCTCAGTGGACCACCTGTATGAACTGTCAAGAGTGTATGCCCGGACTTGCAGGTGCAGATTGGCAGATGTTCAATGCATCACAGAGGCAGATGCGCAGGGCAATGCTATCTTTGTACGGCAGCAAGAAACGCCTGGTGCCCCCCAGAGCACCCTTGGACCTCACAGGACCCATGGGCCGTTCAATTCATCTTATCTTCCTGGTCCAGGTGTGCATGGTGCCTTGGCCACTATAGGGCATCTTGATTCATTTTGGGCAGGTCTGCATGTTGCCTTGGCCACTACAAAGCGTCTTGCTTCAATTTAGGCAGTATTGCAGGTGTTGCCATGCTACTAGCCTGGCCATCTTGATTCAATACCCGTACATTCTCAGCTGTGCAATACACTGCACAATTACATCTTGCTATTCTAAGTATGACCATATTATGCGTGATGTGCAAGGAGGCTGGCTTTTATGTCACACTCATATGATGCAATATTGAGCACAGTACACAGTCAGTAGAGTAAGCCTGAGTCTATACCTACATGTCTGACCTAGACATCTTCTACATTCAGGAATGAACAATAGACAGCAACATTTTGGTTGTTGCCGCAGTACTGCACCTGATCTTGTCTGGTAACATGGAATCTGAACAGAGATGTGAAGACAAGACCTGCAAGCCTTGTGGTGTGCAGACTTTGGAGCAGATCTATCTTGTTTACCGGGGCCGATACTTCTATCCCATTGTGATCCAGCTCTTCACTTGGCCAGCTCTGCTGGGCATGGCAGCCATGCTGGACCAGCAGCGTAAGAAGGCCATGGCTCTCATGAATGAGTGCCGTCTGACCCCACTGGTGCAACACCGATGGGTTAGGGCGGCCTCCTCGCACCGCCTGGTGCCTGGGGATGTGGTGGTGCTGCAGAGCGGCAGGGCTTCATGCGATATGGTCCTTCTGCGAGGGGCGTGCCTGGTCACAGAGGCAGTGCTGTCTGGAGAGGTGTGACTGACCCTGTGCAAACACAACACCAGATGTTGGCAGTCATGAAGGAAATGCCCCTGAGACCTCACGTGTCATTCAGATGCGACCATAGCAGAAGTAGTGGCATATCAGCATTGTGCATTGCATCACTAGAGTCTAGCTCAGCTACAAGCGCTGAAAACATAAAAGGCAGCTTCATCAGCTGAAGTTTCACATGTGACTTGTGTGATGTGTTTGTGGTCAGTGACTGGCAACCTCTGAGCAGGCTGGGTCATGGGATGTAAGGCAATGAACGCTAATCTACTTCTGTGCTCACATTGCTTCCTCGAAGCTTTGTGATGAACACACTGGCAATGCTCTTTGCTCTGCATGCAAGCCTTGCATGAACGCATAGCACTAGTATGACACTGCAGGATGCCGTGACAATTGCTGCCAATTGTGAGAAGAGTGTCAGATTTACATCACATGGCAGCAGCTTGCAACTCTTAACAAGCGTGAGGCTATGATGTTGCAGGCTGAACAGCTGCGCAAGTGTGCGTATGTGTCAGCGCCGGACCAGAATTATGATCCAGAGAAGGACCGCACTTGCACCATCTACGCTGGCACTATGGTGCAGCAGGTGAGTACCACGTGTGTCCTTTTGCTCTGTACAGCAAAAATGGCCAGTCTGGTGCCGAGCTGCATTTGTTTCTGTCTAGGTCTAGGAAACATGTCTTGCACACTGATTGCATGCTAGGTATGCTGACATGCACTGGTGTGACCTCTGCATAGGCTCATACGGCAGCTGCGGCCACATCTCTGAGTCATTGCATTGTGCTTGATAGCCCCTGGGAGGTCCTGCATGCTGAACACTCAGGTGCTGGTGCAGTCAAATGCCTTGCTGAGCACGTCTACATAATTTGCACATCAACAAGCACACTTGGTCATGTACAAATGAGAATTTCATAGAGTGAGGATGTCACAAGTGCAATGCTGCAGGTGTGGGCCTGGGCAGCCCGGGATAATATTTGGCTTCTCAACTTGAGGCCGAGAGGTGTAGTCTTTTTCTTTTCTTTTTTCTGCAGGTATGGAATCCGGAGAACAGTGCAGAAGAGGTGTTGGTGATGGTGTGCCGGACTGGGCTGAACACTGCCATGGGAAGCACAATCAGGGAGCTGCTGGTACCTGCAAAGGTCACAAAGAGAGACCCTGTTGTCACGGTATGTTCTGCAGACATGTTAGTTTGCTTGCCTGCATACTCTTTGCTCTTGACTCACGCACTCAGCACATGCTCTGGTTGACTCATTCACCCAGTCGCTCACAAACAACACACAGTCCACATATCTGTTCATGAACTTGTGTACTCATGCCCTGCATATCCTTTGCTCATGCAGGTCTCCACTGCACCCCTTGATTGGATTTGTTCAAGTAGTGCATTGAGTTCAACTTCTCTCTGGTTGCTTGCTCCCTCACTGCCCCACTCACACCCCTCCTCACTCATGTCCTTGCTCACCCTGATTGATTTGCTCTCATATTTGCTCACTGTCCTCACTGGTCAACCTGATCAGAAATGGACCCATTTTTGCAATCATCTACACTTTCAAGTACCTTCACATCTTGTCCAGCTGTGTCTGACATTCAATTGATGTCTGGCTTGCAGGACATAGCCTGCCTGTACCTGTTCGCTCTGGCGTTGCAGTGCTTCATCTTCATCCCGTACATCATCCAGGCGCCGCAGCATATGCAAGACGCAAAACAGGTTGTCTGGCACCTACTGGACCTGGTCATATACGCTGCACCTCCTGGCTTACCACTTCTGCTGATGCTGGTTGGAGCTGTGGCGCGTAACATCCTGATGAAGGATGGTTTGATGCTGCTGTTCCCTGAAATCATCAAACGCGGCGCAGCTGTTGATGTGGTGTGCTTTGACAAGACTGGAACCCTGACTGACAGCCTGGTAAGCGCTTTGTGACAGCAGCAAACGCATGGCAGATCATGCTTTGCTGCTTGCAGGCCCCGCTGGGTTGTATGCACTGTGTCTTGCTGCAGATCTACAGTCCAACACATTACTGCAGAAGCTGTTCTTCCATATGGTCATTCCTTAGTCCACAGCGAGTTACGTAGTCATCCTGTTGTGTGGCTGGGCGCCGCTCTGCATCACAGTGTTCATGCTGTGGCGACTTCAGAGCACACTGATTCAAGTGTAGTGGCTCTGCATCACAGGTCCTGTTGTCGCAACTTAAGAGCACACTGAATGAGCAGAGCGGTGCCTCTGCATTGCTGTCCACGGCGCAGCAATTTCATTCTGAGTTTGAGTGTGGTGGCTCTGCATCAGTGTTCACGTTGTGACGGCTTCAGAGCACACTGAGTTTTGAGTGTGGTGGCTCTGCATCACAGTTCCTGTTGTGCGACTTCAGAGCGCACCGAGTTTGAGTGCAGTGGCTCTGCACAGCTGTTTACATTGTAGCAACTTCACTCTGAGTCTCAACGTGGTGGCTCTGCATTGCTGTTTGTCTTGTTGCGACTTCAGAGCAGACTGAGTTTGAGGCTCTGTCAGCTCTGCACTGCTGTTTGCATCATGACAACTTCATATGAGTTTACCATGGTGGCTCTGCACTGTTGTTCATGTTCTGGCAACTTCAGAGCAGACTGAGTCTGAGTGAGGCTGCTCTGCAGGCAAACTTGCATGGTGTGCTGCCTGTGCACAAGGGCACCTTTGGGTCCCTGCAGCAGGGCGGCCTGCAGTGGGGCAACAGACTGAAGCAGATGTTTGCGTCGTGCCACAGCCTGAACATGGTCACCAGGTCTGCTGTGGCAGGGGCTGACATGGAGCGCAGCCTCTTCAGAGCAGTGGAAGCCAGCTTCTTGGTGGGCATCTGCCTCTGCATTGTGGTTTTACCTCACCTTGTGGTTTTACCTCACCTGTTTGCAAACAAGGTCAAAAGAGAGAAGATCTCCGACATCAGTATACAAAGGAGCTGAGGAAAATATCGGGACATGTGATGTTGCATTGCAGAAGATAAGAATGCTTGGACCGCTGAAACTGCCCGCATGCATATGCCACTGGAGTACTGCTTGTTCCTGCAATCAGCAAGCAAAGACAAGCTGCATGAAGCCTGCCTGCCTGCCTGAGATTGTCCTTCTTGTGAGCAGCCCTGTTTGTAAATTCCTCCATCCCCGTTTGCCCAGATATCACAACCATATGCATTGCTTTGACTGCCCTGAGCGTGCAAATCATGATGGGGAATTCTTTGTCAATTTTTGGTTGTCTTTGGTGCCTGCCTGTTTGCCTGTCTCCTGGTTTCAGAGACTATCAGTCAATCAACATGACTTTGCTTTCATCCAGTGCAATTGCATGATCACGGCATCTCTCATGCACTAGCATGTAGTGTTTAGCAATGTTGTTTCACACAATATTACCATGTCTTGTGCTCAGGCATAAAACCAAGCACTTGCATTGTGCTTACAGTGTCACCATCCCATCCAGTGTGCGTAGATGATGCAAAGCACTGAAGGCGCCATGCCAATTGTACGCAGCTGGCTCTCACTAGAACTCTGCAATACCCATGGTAACATTGCCCACTGCCACCCACCCCAGTCCTCCCCATTGCGGCCCCAAAACTTGCCTTTCTACTTCCTGTCCCCCAAAACATCTCATGTTTCTGCACTGTCAGCAGTGGATTTACCATGCAATGAAGCAAGCAAGCATACAACCTGGTTGGCGGTCACACACATATGCAGGACAGACAGACAGTGGTTCTGCCCCGCCGGCCTAATGCAAGGTCAGCCTCAAGCACAGCGAAGCTGTCCATCTTGAAGGTGCTGGAGTTCAGCTCTCAGACCTTGAGGTCTGGTGCAGTGGTCCTGTCTGAAGATGCACCCCATGGATCAGCCCTGCTGTTTTTGAGGGGTGCCCCTGCTGTCATCAAAAGCCTTGTTGACCCTGCTACCGTACCTGCTGACTTTGATCAGGTGATTGTTTCCCGTTAGACCTGAGTTGGCAAATTCAATTCACATGAGCCCTTGCAAGACTGCACACTGCATGAAGCACCTTCATGCACTTGCTGACTCAGCTTTGGCCTGCAGTAGAGCAAATTATCTCACCAAAAGGGGGCCGGGGGGGGGGGGGGAATTTAAAAAAATGTTGCTGAAACATATGAAACTTGTGGACTTGATCAAGTTGTTTGGAAAGCTAGGTCCTGCCTGCTGGGGGCTGGCTCTTAGCTACGGCCTTGCCCTTGTGATTGCTCTATTTGTGATTGCGGCCAATTATTTGTGACTGTGGCCACTTGTTTGTGGTGGCAAGTGTCTGTATGCAGACCTGGCATAGGCTGGTGTTCACAAGTTGCGTTCCACAAAGTCAGACAGGCATGTATGCCTCCTGCTTCAGAAGCAGTGGTGAATGATCGATTTCCTGTCCTTTGGGCTATAGCTTAGGGTTGTAGCTCCAGGCTACCACCTTAGGAGGCTCCCATCACGATCGCTGAAAAGCGTAGACTTTTCTTTCTCTTCGAGGAATGATTGCGCGATTCAACTCTGGTGCAGCGCAAATGATACAGCTGCTCTGCTCAGCAATCCAGATCCTCAAAACCCCTCCAATTAGCCTCTTGACAAAACAGGTTGATGTACAGGTGGTGGATGACTACAGCAGCAGGAGCTGTCGGTTGCTGGCAGGGGCAGTGGGGGTCATCCGGGGGGTCCACAAGCTGGACATAGCGTGCATGACTCAGCAGCAAGTGGAGTCGTGTGCAACACAGATGCAGCTGCTCAGTCTGGTGGTGCTGACCAACAGTCTACGCACAGACTCAAGACAGACAATCAGCCAAATTCAGGAGGGGTGAGATGCGTCTGTCTCACAAACGAGATGTTGCAGCTGTGTTCTGGTTGCTGCAGCAGCGTTGTTGGCTGCTGTGCATGCGCATGTTGTGACAAGCTTCCCAGACATGTGATGTGCAAAGCTGGATTCGTCAGCAGATGCTGAAAAATGCTGGCCTGGCTTACAGACCCCACCTGTAACCCCACCTGGGTGGGGTCTGCGCACTACTGAAGAGTAAGTGCTCACTTGAATGCACAGGATGTTCAATGACTTCTACACAGTGTTCACACATGCCATTTTGCTTGCGGGGCCAGGTGTACAATGTGCAATGGCCGCAGCCTTTGTTGCCGGCAATGCAGTGAGTTCACATCACACTCACCATTACTGTTACTATTACTGCGCAGTGGTGGAGTAAGGACCATGATGATCACAAGCGACTACCACCACACTCACTGTTACTGTAACTGCAGTGGTGGAGTAAGGACCATGATGATCACAGGCGACTACCACCACACAGCAGTAGCTGTGGCAAGAGACGTAGGCATGGTCAAGCCTCAAGGCTTGGTCGTCATCATTGATACTGCCACATCATCTCAGCCCACCCTGGACCCTCCACTGCTGACCCCACATGACTCCCTGCAGCCCCCTCTTCAGATCCCACATACCCTCAGCGGAACGTTGCCTTCAGCTGATTGGCACCGTTTTTCTTCCACCCAGCAGCTTCCCAATGCAGTTCAGGCTGATGATTGTCATCCTTATCAGAGCCAGGATCAACAGCATGTGGCCCTGACTGCTGATCCGGTGAGCAAGACCAGGCATGTGAGCTGGGATCATGTGCTTGAAGATAACACAGGGATGAGTCAGGGCAAACCAGCAGTCCTGCCACAGTCATCTGCTGCAGTGAAGACCAGTCACATCTCCAAGCTGCTTCAGTTTTCTGCTTTGGCAAAAGCCAATCCAGGTTTGACCCTCTCAGAGACCCCTCAGCCAGGCCCCGGGCTGACCACCCCTGAGAGCCGCAGACTTCCCTTGGAGGGGTTGACATTCGTGGTGGCAGGGTTGGGGAATCTGAACGCGTCACAAGCCCTAGCTGCCCTGGCAGCAGGGCAGATGCAGTGCGCTGTGACCGGGGACGCCCTTGAGAGTCTTCTGCAGCAGCGTGACCTGTCTTCTTTGGAGACGGTGATGAGCAATGCTGTTGTCTTCTCGCGCATGCAGCCCCACCAGAAGGGGCACGTCATGGATCTGCTCAGCACACGTGGCATGCATCAGCTGTTTGATGGTCAGCCACGCTTCATACAGGTATCTCATGCGATGATACCTTACTGCTGTTGCAGAGTGTCGTAATAGATCTATCCAATCCATCTCCTGTGCAGTCCAGTATAATACTTGGCTTCTCATTAAATTGATGCCAAAAGGTGTAGTCTTTTCCTTTTCTCTTTCCAACCCATCTGCATGTGCTCAGCAACATCAACTCAGGATCAGGTTTGTTCTATCTCCTCCAATGTGAGCAAGGCTTGAGCTGTAGACAGCACTAGATCCACAAGGAAGGGGGGTTAGCAGATGGCTGCTGCCACTCAATGCAGATAGCGTCATTTCATGCACGCCCTAGTGGCCATCACATCGTGTGTCCTCTGCTGTGGCGTGCAGATTCATGCTTGATTTGTGTCTGGTTGCTTGCAAATAGCAGTCTGGTCTTTGGTTGCCCAATGCCCATCATCACAAAGCCGCTTGTGCATCAGATGACCTTCAACTTAGTCACAGGTCTGCTTCTGAGCTTTCTTGTGAGATCTGCTAATTGCACAGATTGGCCTGGACCTGTCACTTGACATCTGCTGAATCTGTTGCTCCAAAATTTGGCCGAAGTCTTGCATTGCTCATTTACTACCGTAATCTCGTTGTGTTAAGGTGACAATCTGGCAAGTTCTGCAGCCTGCATAATTTTCACTGGATTATGTACCTGCAAATACTCTAAAAGCAAGCAAGTTTGGTGTCCGCAGCTGTTGCGCATATAATCTGGCTCTGCAGCGGCCACCAACAACTGCGCAGGGTGACAGCAAGCACAGCTAGCATCTTGCTGTTGCTTCAGCATAGTTGCTGGTGCTCTGATAGTATTGAGTTCTGCAGGGTCTGGGGATGACAACCATGTTTTGTGGGGATGGCATCAACGACCTGGCAGCTCTGTCAGCAGCTGACATTGGCATGGCAATTGGTGCAGATGCTGTCATTGCTGCTGAGCTGTCCACCAGCAACGCCTCTGTTGCAGGTCAGCCTTCTTCTGCATTCCCTTCACACCACACCACATACGTCTACTGCAACACCCTGCATCATTGCTTGCTCTGTCCAAACAGGGACTGATACAGCTTGAGTGTCACGTATCTTAAGGTAGACGGCAGCACAGTGTGTATGTTCAAGGCTTGTTGTTGCATGCAGGTGTGGCCAACTTTATAAGGGTCTCCAAAGGTGCTTGGACCATGCTCATTGCCCTATTTAAGGTATGCATGCTGCTTATTACCTTCATCATCACTGTATCCATGTATTTCATGCATACTTTACATGTGTGCACTACATGTATACACTACATGTACTCTCTGGCGTGCTGGCTTTCTTCAGCAGCTGCTGATATCCTGCTTGGTAAACTGGGGACTGCCTTCAGCAATAGCTCAAGCTCAACTGGCTCCAACTAGCTGACTGTTTCAGCCACATCACTAAGTGACATATTGATAGATCTCTAGAGCGTTTGCAGCACAACAGCAAAGAGGTGATCAATGGGTTTTACAGCCTGCACAGCTCGACAATTTGCTTTGTCTATGCAGTTCATGGTGGTTTACCAGTGCAATGTAGCCCAGGCCAACATGACAGCCTTCTTTGTGGATGGCTCAACATTGTCAAACCTACAGGTGAGACACAGTGTTTGTTACGCAATGTGGGGTGTGAGGTTTTCTTGCAGGCAATGTGACGGCATGCTTGTCAACTGCATGATGCATACCGTCAGCTGTGAAGATGGCACCAATGAGTTACCTTATCTGTTTGATAGACCACTTGCATCCATGCATCCTACTTTCCTGCCAGAGCTGCTACAATGGTCTCCCAAATTTACTTGCATGCCAACAGGATCGTGTCATTACCACACTATGTGCACGATGTCAGTGTTTATATTTATTCATTTATTTATGCCAGTATTTACATCATGAACCAGAATTTTGCCAGGGCAGCTCATTCATCCTTACTTTCTTTTTGGTTTTGGCTGCGGTTAGGCCCCAACGCCTCCCCCAGGTGTCCAAGGCTGCATGCCCTGTCTGATCTCTGTGCTCAAATTGAGTGTGTTACATGCTCTGCAACATGCTTATGGCGAGGCGCCCACTGGTGGACACAGAGCTTGCTGACTTGGACAGTTGTGTACAGATGGGCGCCATTGATCTGCAAGCAATGGCTATGGCCTTGGGCTGCTGCTGGGTACCCCCCAAAAAGAAGATGAACAGACACAAGCCGACCCCTCATACTTGCACATTAAAGGGCTTGCTGCTCATGATCAGTGCGGCCATTGGGCTGCAACTGACCCACATTGGCCTCATGCTGTTTATGTCCACCAGGCCTGGGTTCTTGGCTGGAACCGGTACTGCACATCTGGTGAGCTGCTCAGTTTACATCAAGCACAGGCATGTTTCTGTGTCCGGCATCCAGCTTTGGCAGTAATCTATGGTTTCTGCTGTATGTTTCTGCAGAGTGTGCATTTTGATGTGTCAGTGGGACTTGCAAGGCTTGTCCCTGCATTATACATTCTCCTGATGAGGCTACTGTTTGCATTGGACGCATCACTGGGTACATGTGTGCTGAAATGGCAAGCACCCAAGCATGATGAGATATCAGCTGACACCAGTACCTGCACACATCCTAAGACAATGCACTGCGCAAGTTAGCATTAGCAGCTATCATAGCAGCTGCTGTCAACACAGCAGCTTTAAAAGATAGTTGTGTTTTGTGCTGTGCAGAACCCAGTGACATCAACCGCATGGCTGGCGGCCAATGCGCAGCTCCTATGTCCGTTAGTCAGTATGACAGTAGACACAAGTCAGTTCTGTGAGCCTTTGCACCACACTAGGCCTGTCTTCATCATTGTTGCCACCCACATACTTCTGTCTTTTGTTGCCATCCTGGTCAGACCAGATCAACATGTCAACTTGCTCAACTTGTACAACTTTGCGCAATCCTTCAGGTTTGAGTTTTTGGGTGTTGTGTTTGCTGGGCTTTTTGTCTATGCAGTGTTGGTTGGTGCCACCCGTCGGTTGCTGAGGCAGCATCAGCAGGGCAGGGTACAGCCACTGTCAGAGTCAGTTCAGCTTTGATGTAGCATCAGGTTTCTGGTAGTGTCATACATACATGTACATACACCCCTCTCTCATTTTACATAGCTGCCGTTGCTGGACGCGCTGTTGTTAGAATCTTTGTGGCAAACCTGAGCAGTAAACAGTGGCAATTTGCATTCAAAGAGTTCTCTAGTAGTAGTAAGAGTATTTGCATTCGTCAGAAGGGCTCTGATGTTGCAACCCACAGGCCATTTTGACTGTACATATGCCTGCATGAAATGCAGAGAAGCTTTTTGTTCTTCTCTGGCAATATATTATACAAGCAAGTGACTCATCAGTGATGCAGTGTTTGCTGATCATCCCCAGTACCAAATTCAGTGTCACAGCTTGAAAAAGCAATCCAGCTTAGAGTTGACGCAGTTTCGCAAAGTGTGCCCAAGCTTTTGGCATTAGTATGTTGGCTACCAATTTTGCTGTTGTGATCACGAAACATTCTTTGGTGTGTGACACCTTTAGCTGCTAAAATTTAGCAAGGCTATTATTATGCAGGTAATTATATTGATTTCCATTCTTTGTATCTTGAAGTATAATGGTTGTTACTAGGTTACCAGGTCCTGTAATAATGGTTGAAACGCTTTCCAGCTCATGGTGAGCTAGGTACGTGCAGAACAAGTCTTATGTCTCCAGAGCAGCCTGTCTTGTGCATCCTTGTAAGCCCAAGGACTTCTGGGACGACAGTGTTGACATTGATCATATGATCATGCATGTTGTCATGCAATATCATTGAAACTACACCTTGGGCGACCAGGTGGACAATGCCCCTTCACTTCACCAAGTAAAAACCTCCTAGGCAATTGCAATCTGTCATTAGGCACCCTGAAAGTATGACTCAGTCACTCGAGTCTTTTGCTTTGGGAGCACACACGAAAGGTGTTGCACGTACTTATTTTGATAAAATTTCACACAATGTGTCACGGTCGACGTCGTGCAAGGACATGCTGCAGATGCGTTGCAAGCAGTTCATCTGAAAAATAACCAGAGGGGTCACGTGTTGTTTCACAACAGCCCATTGCAGCGAAACTGACATACATAACAACCTAAACCTAAACAACCCCCACCCCCACCCACCCAAACAGCAGTGCGTAACGCCTGACCATCAATGCGTGGCCTGCATGATTCGTCAATGTGCCCAATGTGTTGCGCAATTGTCGGGACAATTCGAGGCACTAGCAAATTCTTTTGCGTCATCTGTGGTCTGTGTGTACACTGAAGTTTGAACTGAGCAAAACCTTCTAGAGAGTTGATGCTGTCCGCTCGAGCTCCTTGCTCACAAGTTTGCCTTGGCCTACGTCAAGCATCTCACCAATTCAGCAACGCTAGATATAGGCATCAGTGTGCTGCTCTACCCAAAGGAGGACCTATTCGCGCCCCACCTGCGAGGCATGTGGTTGGGCAACATAACCGAAGAGTGACTCTGACAACCTTGCTAGGAAGCACTGTTCTGGCCATGGGTTTCGGCACCAGCGCAATGGCAGCCTCTGCCACGTCGCCAACAGTAGAAACGGTACACAGGACTTGAAACGCAACATCCGACACCTGGTCTGCATGCATATGCGTCCGACCTTGCTATGCCGAAGTTTGCGCTGAGTCTGCCGTCCCCTGTTGCCGTGCAGATTTTGCAGAACCCAAACTTCCCCGAGACCTTTCCTTTTGGGCCTGAAGAGTTCTCGCGCTATGATGAAACCCCTGACACTTCTTTCTACTCACAGCCACGCTTTGTGACGCATATTGACGATGGTGCCATTGCTGCTCTGACCAAGTAAGTACGCATCTGCATTGCTACAATCACAGCTGCTCGTGTCAGCATCGTACTTTTGCATCGCTTGCAGCATGTTGCTGCGCAAGCACTCTTGAAGAGGGTGCAATTAGGCATGCAAATGAGAATACTGTGCATTACAGGTATTACAGTCAGGTGCTGCCACCTTCAGGCTCTGAAGATTCTGCAATTCTTGATATGTGCAGCAGCTGGGTCAGCCACTACCCCAAAGGCTATAAACTACCACGCATTGCAGGTACCTATTCTACCTCCAACTCATCCCACACATGGCATGCAGTGACAGCCAGGCTCATCTGCTTTGGAAGTACTGGCATGCGTTTCACTTTGGCATTTTGCCATGATTGCTGTTGCCATTCGCAGCCTGCTCCGAGAACCCTCACACCATTTCTGCACCAGTGTGTATCTACTGATCAGCAAATGCATATATGGTTCAGGGTGACTTACCTCTTGTGAAAGTGCAGTCAAACCTGTTCTGACGATGTCTCAGGTACCGGCATGAGTCAAGCAGAGCTAGAGCGCAATCCAGTGCTGACTGACTTCTCAGTCAGAGACCTGAACAAGGAGCCAAAGCTGCCCTATGAAGACAACACTTTTGATGTCATCACAAATGTGGTGTCGGTAGACTATCTCAACAGACCACTGGTAAGTTCAGTAATTTTTTAATGTCTGTTCTGTTGCTTTTCTCTTAAATGTCAGACGGCAAGTCACAGTGTGCTGCTGAGCATGTCAGCAATTGTAGCTCGCTGCACATTGTGCAATGTACAACTGTTTGATGGTTGGCACAGGAGATCTTCCAAGAAATGCACAGAGTCTTGAAGCCTGGGGGTTTAGCTTTGATGAGCTTCTCCAATAGATGCTTCCCTACAAAAGGTACCCGCTTGTTGCCAATCCATGCTTGCCTCTGAATTTCCTCCAGTCTTGCAGCAACTGTACAACCCAGCCCATGCCAGTCCTTGTAAGCTACTCAGCTATTGTTGTGTATGTCACCATTTTCAGTGGGGTTGTTTGTGAACCCTTACTGTGGCTAGGTCATGTTTTCAGGATGCCTAATGATAGATTGCCTAAGAAGCTATTGTTTGGTCAAGTTAAGGGGATCCGCCCACCTGGTCGCCCTAGGTCTAGTTTCAATGATGTTGCTTTGCATGATTGTCAAACCTGTCGGATTGGTACACCGTATAGAGATGCGCAAGACAGACTGCTTTGGAAAGACAAGACTTGTCCCGCACGTACCTAGCTCATCATGAGCTGGAAAGCGTCGTTATTATTATTATTATTTATTACTGTGTCAGTGTCACACCGAGCATGGATCATGCTGCATGTCACACTCTCAAGGTTTTCCTGTTGCTCTGCAGCTATTGCTGTCTGGACGCAAACTGGTGATGTGGATCATGCTTGGATCATCGGCTCATACTTCCATTACTCAGTACTTGGAGGCTGGACAGCACCACAAGCAAAGGATATCTCCCCAGCACGGGGCATCTTCTCTCCTGGGGACCCGATGTATGTTGCATACGCTCACAAGAAGGCCTAGTCACAGCTCTTGCATAGCAAACTTTGGAGCGTGAGACTGCACGGGGTGATGACCTTTGACTCTTTGTCAAAGACCAGTATATGAGGATCTAGCAGAGATGCACGTCAATTTTTCGACAGCTTGCACAATCAAACAGCTTCAGACCGTCATCACATGCTGGCAGTGCCTACTGGACAGAGACTGTGCTGTTTTCCCACATCAATGACCGAGAACATGTCCCAGAGGACGCAGTAGTTCGTAGATTCTGGTGAAATGCATTCATCATGGAAAGTCAGAGTCAGTGTATACTCAAGCAATACATGGATTCATTCACTAGTCGTAGTGTCCAGGCAACAGCACACTGCGCTTCATGCATGTGATGCTGTCGAGCTGCCCCTCTGCTTGAAGCAGAGCATGAGACTGATTTGAGAGCTGCAGCTTGTATGCGCTGTCTTAAGCTTCACATTGCTGCTCTGTAAAACGAAACTGCCAGCTTCAGTGTTGTCTGGTTCTCACCATCACTGCAAGTTGCTGAGCTGCATCAGAGTGTGCTGGAAGTCTGAAGGCAGCTCTGATGTGAACTGCAGCCTGTCACCTGAGATTGGGTGTGTGAAGCCGAGCGTCTGAGCATGCAACGCTGGCCTGTTGAGATCTTTCAGTGCCTTCCAGACTACAGCTTGCCTGCAGACACACATATCACTGTTGGCTTTGCTTCAGCATGGCTGCACATGACTTGCCTTGCAATCTAGCTGTACATGGACCTTACGCATCAGCCAGAACAAAAGCAGATTCACAACACAGCATACTTTAGGTGTGCAAATTCAACTTTGTTGAGGATACAAGAGTGTTCAAATGTGGGCATGGAGGTAATCTCACGACACAAGGCCTTAATAGTCTACCTAGGAAAAGGCATGGACAAAATGGATCCAGGAAACACAGTCCCAGATGACAAAAAGGTCCTAGAAACAGCTCCAGCTTCTTTCAGGAGCCCTCACAGCAACACTGAGACTGCTGCAGGCACAGAGCATGTAGTGCGCCAAATACACACTCTGTATCATTTTGCTCGTCTGTTTCAATCTATCGCCAAACAAGTGCAGCTTGTGTGTTGCTGCTGAGTGCTGTTAAATCACACCCAAAGACAGAGTACCTGAAATTTTTATGCACGCATCAAGTCCAGTTGCACTGACTCATTCAGGTATCAGGCAAGACGTGCTGATGGCTTTGCTGCGTCGATGCTTGGTGTGGCATGCATACCGTAAGCTTTTGCCTCTGCCGACAGCACTGACAGCACTTCCTCCGGCACCGCCGTATGCCTCATCTCCAAACAAGGAGTGCCCTATTTTCTTTGCATGCACCCTGCACACCAACCATCTTTCTCTCGTTTTTTCTTTGTCCCTTTTTTTCAGTTTCTTGTTGTGGTTTCTCCTCTCTTCATTTCTACCCCGCACACCAAGTACATTGCCTGCAGTGCTTGACATGTAGGTCTAGCTTGCTAAATGGCGTTCAGCTCGCCTCTGTAGGTTGATACTGTGCTGTTATTTGGGGCATAGTACAGCAGACGGTAACTTGGCAATGGATGATGCATAGGGCTGGCTGACCTGATTTGGTGGGTTCTGCCACTCTGGAGTTGCCATTCTACCAATGCAGATGAGCCATCGCCCAAGGCTTGGACCACTCTGTACCCACTCAATGCACTCCTGCCCCTATAGCACATAAGATGGTTCTCAACGGACACAGAAGGACCGTCTGCAAGGCACCTGAATTCTGCTATAGTGTAGGTGTACACCACACTGTGGAATGACTACACTTACATGCAAAGCACCTGTAGCAGCTGATACAGGCAGTGTACAGACACCATACTGATGCAGACTGCATGCACAGCAGTCTTCTCAAGAGCCGATGCCCCGTCATGGGGTAGGGCCTTAGCCTCAGCAGGACTTGCTGGCAACCATCAGGGTAGCCTCGTACAATAGGCCTATCATGACTAAACAAAAACAAACCTGCATGCACAGCATGGGCTAGAAACAGACAGGCATGGTGGAAGTGCATACCCCTGGGCAGCCCAGTATAATACTTGGCTTCTTAATAAACGTAGTCTTTTTGTTTCTTTTCTTTTCTTTTCTAAAAGTGCATACCGGCTGGAGCCAAGAGGGAAGGCAGCCATCTTCTTGCGGTCTGTAGAGTCACGGCCTATGTTGGTGGAAACCTGGCCAGCAGCTGGTGAGGGGCAACCCAGTGTGATGGACTGGTAAGTGCGCTGTACGCTGCGTGCCCTGAACTGGTCACTCAGATGCACCAGGCTATACTCATCCTTAGCTATCACCAGCAATCCTGTAGCAGCAGTGGTAAGAGCTCTGGATCAGCCCGGTATAATACTTGGCTTTTCATTAAATTGATGTTGAAAGGTGTAGTCTTTTCTAATACTTTTCTATGAGCTCTGGAGCAGAGATCTTGGGGTTCATCGCATGAGGTGCATGCTGTGAGCTTGCCTTTGTGCCTCCCCTGTTGTGTGGGATCAGTGCTCATCTTCTGTAGGAACCAACAGGTGCATGGCATGCAGTTCATTTGTTGATCAGTGGATGCGCACAAGGCGGACATGCAAAGAGGTATGGGACAGACTGATGATCGGTGTTTGACTGGCGCTCGGCAATGGGCTGTTGCCAAGCTGCAGTCAAAAGTATGTCCTGTATTAGATCAAGGTCTCTGCTGCTAGGTTTCAAGTCAGAAAACAGGCTGTGCTTACAGACTGTAGAAACTGCTGTCTGATTGTGATTGTGAACACACAGCAGAAACCGTCCGCTGACTTTCTTTGTCTATGTCAGGATGATGCTGGTTTCAGGCTAGCTTTAGCATATTGTTTCGCTACGACAACAAGGGCACAACAGGTGACCAGGTGACCAATAGTCACCTGTAGTGCCCTTGTTATTGTTACACTATCATAATAGTCACCTGTGGTGCCCTTATTACTGTTGTGTCACTATATGAGTTACCTGTGGTGCCCTTGTCCAGCCTGTGAACAATGCCCGGCCTCAAGCTGGCACTGGCAGCCACAGGTAGCAAGGAAGCCTCATCATCACTCTCACTCGCCTGCTGCTCTGCAACATCACCTCACTCTGTCAGACAGAGCTTCAGAAAGTCTTGCACAATAAAGAGTCTCTAAAGCCTCTGTCTGTAAATACAAAAGGACATACAATCCAGGAAAGAAAAGACTACACCTTTCTGCGTCAATTTGATGAGAAGCCAAGAAGTATACTGGGCTGCCGACGGACATACAATCAACAAAGAATGTGCATCTTTGTTACAAAACTTTCAGCAGAGTCACAGCCTGTTCATGGAGAAAGACACTGACAAATGTGCAGCTGGGGCAAAACTAGCTTGCGACTGCGGTCAGCAGAGCAAGAGTAGCCATAGAATTGCAAGGTTTTCTGGCCAGTCACATATCTGGAACATTGCAACTGCATGCTGGCTGTTATGGCTAGTTGTTGGAGGCAGCTTTGACATCTGAGTGCAATGTGTGATGAACACAGGCCAGAATGATGCATGGCAGACGCTGCAGCAAACTCAGCCCAGCAAGCCCAGCATCATCAGCAACATGTGTGCACAAGACATGTTGTACCTGATGACTCATCAGGTGCTGTGTCAGCTTCCACAGGCACCGGAGGGAGACCGCAGTGATGCAAGAAAGCATTGACAAGAGTGCCTGTTGCATGTCCTGGTGCAGGGTGGACCACCATACCAGCTTCCTGTCACATGACAAGGCAGCAAGACCTCAGTGCAAAAGATACCAGCATATGTCCATTTGGCAAAGCACCACTCTGTAGACTCTTTTGCTTGCAAAATTAGCTAATGCTGCTGGTGCATGCAGCTGCCTGTGCATGCCAATGACAAAGAATGATGCATGGGCAGATCAGCCGAGCAAAGCACACCAGCACAGACACAGTCCTTCTCTATGCATGAAGAGGATGGTGGAACAACATGCTGTTATTGATACACTAAGTGCCAAAATAGACCTTGTACAGAGAACTACTCAGGAATGCGTGTACCCAAACATACAAGAAGACAATTGTTTGATGATTGCATGAGTGAGCACATATTGGGCTGTAGCGAGTTCTGTGTATGAAGAGGAAGTATGTTAACAGTGTGCAGGATTCTACAGGAAGACCAGGATCACCTTGTTGACAACCATGACGTGAGCATCTTCATACACTATGTTAAGAGGAATGTCCTGCGCAATAGTGTGTTGATGTCACTAGATAAGCTGCAGCGTGACACCAGTTTGTGCTGACTGTTGCAATGGTGTGTCAAAGACGTGCAGTAAGCAAACTCATAGGTATGGTATACTGAGCCAGCAAGTCTTGATGGTACCCCACAGAGTCACGCAAGGTGTTGAAGTGTTGCATGGAAGCAACTGATTGGAGTGATGCTGCTGTTGTTGTTTACAATTCAATCGCATTGTGCTCGCCCATGCATAGGCTGTGTCGTTTATGTCCTGCAAAGTGGCAGGCAGCAGCGTATGCTGTTGATTGCATATCATGCTACATCTACAATAGTCAGGCGTGCACTTGACTATGGTAGAGATACCACCGATGTGCTGTCAGGCATGTGCTTGACAGTACATTGCTGGTCAATGGTTGCGGCAGATCCAAGGTATGTGGTCTGTACACAGACTTGTCGCAGCACCGTTGCAGGGAGCTAACCTCTGGTATAGCTTGCATGACAGGTGCATCCAGCAAGACACACTGAACATTATCGCCTGGCCGGACAGTGGATGATGTCTTGAGCTCTTGCTTGCCGTTCACGACGACATTGCCTGCTTTGATGCAGGCTTGCAGTTTGCCTCGGCTGGCTTTTGGCACTTGCGCTGTCAGAAATGCATCCAATCTGAGCTTGCCCTGATACGATGTATGACAAGAGTGAGCATGCTGAGACCATGAACTGCGTATGCCTCTTTGTGACTGGTAGCTAATGTAAAACGCTTCTCTCTCTCTCTAGCAGCATGCAAAACAAAGTGCCATCCATGCGCACATGACGCTGGACTTGACTGCAAGCTGCATGCGGCAACTCGTGACAGGCGCGACAGCAGCGACACTTCAGGACTCTTTGCATGAACTAGTAAGAGACAGTGAGGGTGTAAGAAATCATTAAAGGGCCCCTTTGGCATAGCTTTCCTGAAGCTTACTTTGCCAATATCTTGTGAAGTCACTCTGAGTACCATTGCTGCATCCTCTCCATCAGCCTATGTCACATGTGTACGAAGTTGCAAACACAACGGAGTTGAGCCAAACCAACAAAGACAATAGAAAACACACACCATTTGACTGTTCTTTGCAGATTGGGTGACCGCGTAACCACAGACGGCGAGATTTCTGTGTTTAGACGCTGCATGTGGTCGTTGCTGAGCAGCCAGCTGCCAGAAGCACCGCAAGGATCCGCTCATGCAAGACGTAGGTCGCCTGTGGCTCAACTAATTGCCGCACCCAAACAGAGCCATCTGCACAGGAGACAAGCCAATAGAAGATAAGAAGTTGGCGGCCCGCAAGCGCTCACTTCTTGTTGATCCCGCGGTTCGCAGAGTGATCGAAGCGAAGGTGATCGAAGCGAAATCCCATGAAGCTCCGGAACCAAGCAGGGAAGCAACCGCTACCACTTTCGTGATCAGCTTCGCCCATCCTCATCGCCCAATCTAGGCCACTACTATCGCCGCAGTATAGCTCTTGGTCGCTGCATCATCAGTAGCGTGCCATTTGTCGAGCGTCCGACTGGAGGCACCGCACGTAGATGAAAACCTCCGACTGGACCATCGAAGTTGAGCCTGCTAGGGCAGCACGAGAAGGCGTACCCGCCGCTGGTCCAGTATATAAATGTGCGAAAGCAAAGGACGGGTTTCCGCATCTTACTAATGTCTCCACTTGCTACGAGCTCTTTCAGCGCTCTGTCAAGCTGTACCCAGAACGCCCATGCCTTGGATACCGCAACACGGTCGACGGACAGGTACAGCCATTCAGTTACATCACATATACAGAAGCCGGCCTCAAAGTTGCGCAAATTGGTTCCGCGTTGAGGGCCGTCGGCCTCACGGAGCACGGTCGTGTTGGCGTGTTTGGAGCAAACAGCCCGGAGTGGATGATCGCTCTTCAGGTGAAATCGCATTCTTACCCACAACGTGCTTTGTTTTGTCCGCTTTGACAGCACTGGCCCTGGCTGCAATCAGATTTACGCAGCTCTGGTCACACCATGTTCTAACAACTGCTACAACCAGGCAGTGGGTTTGTTAGACCGTTTTGAGCCCAAGAGGCTTCAGTTTGTTCCCTTTGCAGCACCTGCCCATTTATCACCTTGGATGTATGCAGGCATGTAATCGCCAGTCAGCCTACTGTGTGCCCTTGTACGACTCTCTCGGGGAAGATGCCATCGAGTACATTATAGCCCATGCATCCTGCTCTGTTGTCTTTGTGGCCAGCCTGAAATTCCCAGGGTTGGTGGAACCCCTGCCTAGACTGAAGCATCTTCTCAAGACGGTTGTGTATTGGGGTGTCCCTGACCAAATCTCAACACAGGTCTGTCTCAGCATGTCCTGCATCTATCTTACCCTCGATGCTTCACATACATGCTGAACATCTGCATGTGACATGGTGATGCATCACACCTGCTTTGCGCTCTTGATTACTCATTGCATGCTATGGCCAACACCATGTCCAGTTGTTGTGCATTGCCTTGAGCTGTACTGCAGGCAATTGCCCTTCGCTTATGCCACAATTGTCTTGCATGCCGGCCTCACAAGCCTAATGCAGTGATATGCCTCTAGGCTGTTACTGACTAGAGGATTCACATACATGCTGCCTGCTGCACTGCTGATCCCATGGGGACACCACCCAGAACAATCACAAGAGCACTCATCAGCAGAACACTTAAGATGAAAGCATGCTGTACAGGAAGCAGAAGCTTTGGGCATGAAGGTTTTCAGCTTTGATGCCTTTGCAAAGCTAGGGCAGGAGAATCCTTCTGATCCCATACCTCCTAAGCCGGAGGACCTATGCACCATCATGTACACTAGCGGCACCACAGACAAACCTAAGGTCAGAATCACACAATCCCCAGTTCTGCATGCTGCTGAGACGCTCAATATGCTAAACAGCTGTATCACATAGCTCAGCATGACCATGTGTGCAGTATGTTACACATGTCCTTCGAAAAGCCCAGCACAACAGGATTTGCCTGTCTCGTTTTATGGTGCCTCAAGAAATTGCACAAGTGCACAAGTGCACAGCAGGTGTTTGAAAGACATACATTGTGCATAGCTACCATTTTGTTATACATGCACCAATGTCAAACAAAGGGATTTTCATCTCTACCAGGATGACGCCATGATAGGCAGTATTAATGTGCAAATGCATGTGCCAATCCTTGAAACGACCATGACTGTCATGCTGCATGTGTTGTCATCATCAATTATGTTGTGCAGGGGGTTGAGATTTCCCACAGAGCTGAAGTTGCAACAGTGGCCGGTGTGCAGACCTTCCTTGAAAATAGTGGCTATGAGCTGAACTACAACGACAGCGAGATTTCTTATCTTCCCTTGGCGCATATATTTGACAGGTAACGACACAACACCAATGATTGTAAGTGATACACGCGCCTTTCAGCAAGTGCTAGGTGTGGGTGACACAAGTATTCTGCCGGACTGGCTAGTTGTGGGCGTCACAGTAGGGACGTGTGATGTTCAGACATCCAAAACACAACAAGCAAATTACAATGTGTTCCATGATCATGCTGCTGGCTTGTCTGAGACTTTGTTTACACGCAGCATGCGAACACACAGAACAGCTAATAGCTCAGTGGAGAGGCATTGCGACTCTGTGCAATTAGGCAAATCAAGCAAACATGATTCCGAACATAGTCAGTGAGCATTATGGTGGTGAGTTTGAATGTCTGTCTGTGACGGCTGTGCAGAACCTCAGAAGAGTTGATGCTGTACTTGGGCTGCAAGATTGGCTACTGGCGAGGAGACATCAAAGGATTGGTAGACGATATTGGTGAGGCTTGCAGACTAATACATTACCCTGCCACCTGACTTTTGTGTGTTCTGGGACACGGGATACACTTCAGGTGGCTCTGCATGTGTATGTCCTGGGCCCAATGTCCCGCCCAGCCCTGAATGTTGTCTCTTTTGGGACATGGGACACAGTTCAAACGGCTCTTGATGTGTGTCTCCTTGGCCCCAATGCCCTGCCCAGCCCCTGGCCTGCCTTACCCCGCCCTGCTCTCCCTCTTGTTGCTTCTTCTCCGTTATCTCTCCTAAAGTTGACCGCTGTTTCAATTGGGTTTCTGTTTCTATGTCTAGTCAGCATGCTGACCGGCTTGTACAAGTGCAAAAATCATGGACACACTTGCAAAGAGTGCCTTGGAACAAAATCTCAGCATTGATCACTTTACTCATGCCAATGCTAGACACGCTCCAAGATAGAGTTTGTTGGGCTCTCCTGCTTAAGGACTGACTCTGAGATGCCTGTCTGTCTTTTGCAGCTCAGATGAAACCCACCCTGCTGATTGGGGTACCCCGGGTCTTTGACCGCATCTATGCTGGGGTATATTCCAAGGTGAATGCAGGCAGCCCAATCAAGAAGTTCCTGTTCAACTTTGGCTACCGCTGGAAGCTGTACTACATGAATCAAGGCTATGCTTACAACAAGGTGATTTGCAGCATCTCCACATTGTGTGCCTGCCCGAACATGCCATCGTTGGGAGCTGTCATGTAGCTCATAACATGTAGTGTGAAGGCTCTTGCACTCATCTCTAGTCATCTGTAGTTATCTTCCTTAGCTCAATTGGGTCTAACAGCATCAGCCTTGGCTGGTTTGTGTTCAGCAGGTTGGTCAGCATTGTGCTTGTGGAAAGGGCATGACACTCGTGGGCTGACCATAGCAAAAACTGCAGCCATGCAGATCAAACACACACACACTGGTTCCAGCTTGAGCAGACTATACGATGCAACTTAACATCTGCCCGTCAGTTAGTCATGTCTTTCAATACAACAAACAACAGGATGGGTATGAAATCCAGCCACAGGATTGCAGTGCAGGACTGCATGCAATGGACATCAATGGGAGTCTTACCCAGTCATGGGACTCACTCGTACCCATCATGTCAACACAACAACATACTCATCATGTCATATGCTGCTGGATGCCATATCTTTGGCCTGCACCATTCTTGAACCATCACTGTCAATTGATCATCAGTCTCAGGTGCATGAGCACTTGATACATGTTTCTTCACAAATTCATAGTACCATGGTCATCCTGATTACATTTGCTGCTCAGCTTGTAGGCTTCTGCTGCTGATTGCAGGCGTCTCCGTTCTTTGACAAGCTGGTGTTCAGCAAGATCAAGGCCCGGCTGGGGGGCCATGTGCGCTTCATCGTGACAGGTGGCGCACCCCTGGCCAACCATGTGGAGGAGTTCCTCAAAGTCTGCTTCTGCTGTCCAGTGGTGCAGGGCTATGGCCTCACTGAGACCTGTGCCGCCTCCTGCATCGCTGTCCCTGACAAAACAGTAAGCCCTTCCTGCTGCACAATTCCATCAAGTTGTTCGGCTTGTGTCTAGTAAGGACACCAATGTTTGAGAGATTCGAGCCGATTAGTCGCTGCTTCTAGGGTGTTTATAGTGAGTCCTTCCTGCTGCATGGTTCCATCAAGTTGCTTGATTTGTGTCTAGTAAGAAAATACCAATGTCTGAGAGATCTTCACAGGCTTCTGTGTGCTGTTGAGGCCGATCGGCCGCTACTTCCAGGATGTTGCAGTGAGTTAGAAACAGTCTGCAAAAAATATGTTCCTCTTTGCCCAATGATGCAAGTTCATATGCCAGTCACAGTGATGAAACAGCGCGGTCTGCTTGAACATCAGATGCACTGACTGCTGTCTTGCTGCATATGCATCAGGCACTGCATGACGCAATGGCATGATGTGGCATTGCCATCTTTGCACTGCTTCACCAGAGAAGGAACCAAGACTGCGTACAGCTGACCTTCTGCTGTTCCTCTGAACTACAGCGTCACGTCTTTTGAGCTTACTCTGATGTTCACCCCAAAACTCAGGACTGGCATGAGATTCTGGATCCATCATTCATTGATCCCATTTGTGACTGGATTTGACGCATGCTTGTGGGCCATGTGTGTCTTGGTCAATCAATCAATCAATCAATTTACATTTCTTGTCTTTACGACTCATCACGGGAGTCAACAGACAATACATGGGAAAACATCATACGCTAAGCACTTTGCTGCTTATTGTATGTTGTGCCAAGTATTGTCTGTTGACTCCCCTGATGAGTCCTACAGACAAGAAATGTAACCTGATCGATTGCTTGATTGGTCAAGACACACAGCTGTGACCAAGCTGTGACTAAGCTGTGACTCATGTGCATGTGATTGCATGGCTGGGACTGTGGGTCCACCCCTGTAGACACAAAATGTAAATTGATTGATTGATTGATCAAGACACACAGCTGTGACTCAGCTGTGACTCATGCCCATGTGATTGCAGTGCATGGCTGGGACTGTGGGTCCGCCCCTGCCCAGCACTGACATGAGACTGGAGGCAGTCCCAGAGATGAAGTATGACCCCACTGGCACCCCCCCTCGCGGGGAGATCCTGTTCAGGGGCCCCTCTGTGTTCTCGGGCTACTACAGAGACGAAGAGAAGACTGTTGAGGTGAGGCTATTTTCTAAGAAAACTTTCTAAGAAAAGTTTCTTATAAACTTTCTAAGAACTTTCTAAGAAAAGTTTTCTTTGTCGTGGAATTGTTGCATTCTTTGGCTACTCCCCATGTTGTCTCTGATGGGATCCCAGGGTGCTTGCAAAAATTACTCTGCCTGGCATGCGCTGTGCTTAACAGCACACAGCACTGTTGGGAGAAGGAACAAGTACGATGAACAGCATGTGAGACACAGTTTCCAATCCCACACACTCAAGTGGGAGAACTCACATGGTGCCTGTGGTTGAGGTGCTCTAACAAACTCTTTGGAACATCACCCAGTATGATTAAACACTATATAGAACAGCCCACACATCAAAGCAAAAGATTGCAAATTTTGCGAGTTGTCTTGCGCCCGTGGTGCAGGCGCTGTTTAAAACTCTCTGGATCAGGAAGAGTTACGATGAAGCTTGTGAAACACAGAACAAGCTCACACATCAAAGCGAAAGCTTCCGACTCAGATCGTGCCTGTGGTGCAGGTACTCTTTGGAACACTTTGAAACAAAAGAAAATGTTTTGACAAGCACGTAGTACATGTGACAAGCCCCCACATCAAGGTGAAAGTTGCCAGCTCAAGTCACGCCTGTTGTGTGCAGGTACTGGAGAAGGATGGTTGGTACCATACAGGGGACATAGGAGAGATGACAGAGGAGGGTTGCCTGCGCATCATCGACAGAAAGAAGAACATCTTCAAGCTGGCACAAGGTGACGCATCACGTCTTATACACATGGTCAGGTCTTAAAAATTACGGTGCGAGTCAATTTGACACAGCACAAGCCAATCATGGGATCTTACATGCATCAGGATGTTGACTGTGATTGCACTGAGAAGTGAAGCTCTTGGCAACCCAGGCCAAGAAGTCATTGATTTGGACACCTGGCAAGAGCATTGCCGCACAGACAGCCATTTGTGTGCATCCTGGTGAACATTTGATGGGCTCTTCTTGCTGCACAGCCAGCAAAGACTCGCTCATGCATACCTGACACTTAAGTAAATGCTCAGAATTTCTTGCACACGTTATCTGTTGATGGCGTGGGCAGCAGGAACAGCGCAAAATGGAGGCATTGGAGCTGACCTCTGCAAAACGTCGCTGACTTGGGTACACCGGCATCAACTCATGCTGCATTGTGAAACGTCAAAGCTCCAAAGTGGTGACTGACAACAGCTGCATAGGAGTCTCAAAGTTGGTGCTTTTACAGGGGAGTACATTGCTGCTGAGAAGATTGAGGCAGCATACAAGAAGAACGAAATGGTGGAGCAGATCTGGGTGTATGGCAACAGCTTTGAGAGCACATTGGTTGCCATAGTCGTACCAACAGGTAAAAGTCGTTCCTTGATAGTCTACATGGTAATGTCACTTTGTATGCTATAGCAACTGTCTGCACAACTGTGGACAGTCGCAATGGCATGCTTCTGCGCTGCACAGCACAGCACAGCACAGCACAGCACAGCACAGCACAGCACAGCACAGCACAGCACAGCACAGCACAGCACAGCACAGCACAGCACAGCACAGCACAGCACAGCGCAATGCAGCGCAGCATGTGTGGCATGGGAATATTACAACTCATCTGGCAAATTTCAACTCACTGATTCCCTGTTATACAGCCACAAAAGAAGGGTCAGTGACCCTACACTGCTTTGACAGCTGTACTGTCCTGTAGCTGTGCTCTTCATCACAGCAAATTGTGACATGTCGTCATATCTTCCAACAACAGTCTCCTCATGTACTGAAACAGTCTCCTCATGCAGTGGAATTGTCTCCTCATGCAGTGAAATTGTCTCCTCATCCTTCTGCTGACAATGGAAGGCACCCCTCTGCTGACAATGGATGGTGCTTCTCTTCTGACAATAAACAATCCTGGTCTGCTGACAAGTGCTGGCTGGGAGTGCAGGTGAGGGGGGCCCCCTGCAAGAGTGGGCTAGCCAGAAGGGTGTGGCCTCAGACCTGCCCAGCATCTGCAGGAATGATGAGGCACGCAAGTGGGTGCTCGATCAGCTCAATGCCACTGCTAAGGAAAGCAAACTCAAGGTAATTTCATCCTCCAATTGAGTCTATTCCGGGCAATTGTGCAGCAACACGTGATGCATGCAGACATGACACACATGTTAGCACCTGTGAGCACGAGCATCAAGTCTGACAACAAGGCCAACGCTATCCCATGCTGTCTAGGTGCTGCCCTCAGTGCTATATAGGCTGCAGGCAGAAACCCCAAAGCTGGCACACTGCATTCACACATGTTATACATAGTGGTTTGACATTGGTGACAAGCGCTGTGGTGATGCAATGCCCATGCTATGCAGGGCTTTGAAATGATCAAGTCACTCTACTTGGACCCTGAACAGTTCAGCATAGAGAATGGACTCATGACTCCCACCTTCAAGCTGAAAAGACCACCTCTGCAGTCCAAGTATCAGCCCCAGATTGATGCCATGTACAAAAAGATCAACAGCGGCAAATGATGGGCTGGACTGAAGTTTCAGGTTGGGTTCTCTAGACCTGTTTTCAGGCTGAGTATCAGGCGAAGCACCAGCATTTCACTGCACAACATAACCAAAAGTCCCTTTACCAGCTAGTTTGACCAATTGCAATAGCCAGATAGCTGTTATGCTGGTGTTGTCTTTCTTCATCACTGCATAACTTGTGTCTGACGGCAGGCGCCACATTGTCTCATTTGTGCAAGTTGTCATGCAATATGTGGGTATGTGAGTAGGCTGTACATTATATTCATAGTAGCTGCAGCAGATGCAGCAATTACTGTTTTTGCAACAGCAAGTGGGGCAGGATGATGCGGGAGTGTCTTTTGTCTTGTGTTTCCTGTTCTGATTGTGAGCAGCACTGAGAGATTTTGAGAAGTTTGCATGGTTGCACGTGGCACCTCTTCTGGGTCATAGTTGGATTGATTGAGTGATGTGTGATGGACGTCATCTACCTGCATGAATCTGACTATGATAATGCGTCTGTCAACTGCAGCACACGCTTTGTTCAGGACCACACTGTGTCATGCACCGATTGATGCGTCACATGTTGTTCGTGTTAAGCTTTATTGTGATGGAGAGTCTCATTTTAAAGCTGTGACATAAGGCTGTACAACACGCTTGCATGAGGTGCAACGCACTGTGGCCATGACGAGCAGTGAGCTGTCCACATTCCACTGCACATTGTCTGCATGTTACACTGTCATATAACAGCCTACGGTAAGCATGCCCGCAAATCTGCTTTTTCAATGCTGGGCTGCTCATGTCTGTCTTGGTCTGTCACAAACAGTTGCTGGTCACTACAAATAGGGGATATATGCCCTTCTGTTGGCCGGATAGTCTGCAAAGCGCTCTTTATACCACTTGTGATGATGCTGTGCTCTTGGAGCTAAATTAGCAAAAGTGTAGAAAGCAAAAGCAAACCCCGCTAGGGAATTAGTGGTGATGGCGTATCCTGTCCACTCTATTGTTTCACCCAGGTAATTTGGGCAGCTCACAAGCTTGTATAGTCCCCCATTTGGGATTTGGTAACCTGTATACACACATGACTTATCTGCAGCTGGTGCACCAACTTGCCAAACATGCAGGAGGGTACTGCAAGATGCCTGTTCATGAGAGCATGGGGAGGTGAATGCTTTGGAAAGGGCATTAGGGGCAAGTCAGGGCATGCAGACTTGACAGGCTTGTGGAAATGCTCACACCTTGATGAGGGTTGCGCCTCCTTAGATCTTGGAGTATCAGATCAGACTGAACATCAAGAGCAAAGCCAATGCCCCACATGATAGCTCCCAACACAGTCTGTGCAGGTTTCACTTGCACATGCCTGCAGTACACCAGCTGTGTTCCCTGCACAACAGTAGGCACGCTGATAAGTTGACAGATCCAATGCAACCAAGAGCAGGCACTTGCTTCCTGCCTAAGGGACTTGATGCAGAGAAAGATTGTGCTTCAGATGTGCACACAGCTCATGTGAAGTCCTGCCAGGATGCTCACCACACTGCTGCTGTACAGAAGGACCAACCTGAAGTATGCCATTGTATACCACAAACACACATGCCGCAACCCAGACATGTAAGGGCGTTGGCTTTGGCTGTTGAAGCCAAAAGGGGAAGACAAAGCTTCTGTAAGCATAGTGCCCAACAAGGAACAGCAGCGGCAACTTGTGACCCATGCCGCTATTGCAGAAGAATAGAGTCAGG
>JAABUK010002212.1_pt1 | contig 35429 bp, 23 predicted proteins | sample 5559141 | NCBI WGS metagenome assembly JAABUK01 (sample SAMN10711869, study PRJNA513367) | rock metagenome | isolation source: Antarctica rocks | place: Antarctica: Victoria Land, Pudding Butte nord | collected 2016-01-03
TATCGTCCAATAGACTGCAACCACAACGGTGACAGTGAGACGGCCAAATCAGGCTGAAAGTGGAGGCGGGAGGACAGGTTGGAATGTCGTGGCTGCCACCATTGACGTCGGGAGTCTGAATGGGGACGGCGCTACAGCACCCGCTGTTTTGGAGGAAGTGAGCACAAGAAGGTGTGCTCCAAAGGCTGTTCGGCCTTAAACTCAGGTTCTGATCATTGTTCCTAGGAACTGGTCCAGTTCTTAGGAACGCACATAGTAGTTCCTAGGATCAATGCTGTGCAGCCCTCGGATTCACCACTTCGCTGGGGCTGCTATCTCACTGCCCTCTTACGCCTGCGGAAATACTGCTATTGAGACTGTCCTACTGTCTGGCTTAGATTTGAGAGAAGATGTTTTCATTTCAGAACGTTGCCTCTTATTCTTATTCAGATACCGCCGACCCCAGCTCTACCGAGCCTCATCCAGTTGGAGAATTCACCTGGCGATCCCACCGGCGGCGAGTGAGACAAACTAGGAGAACAACGAGTTTACCCCTTTCAAAGTATAACCAGTAGTCCATACATCGTACCGCCGCCAATCACCCACTGTGGCTAAAGAGCAAGGTGCGCCGTACGGGAACAGTTTGTTCCCTCGCAGGAGACTTTCATGCATGTCGCCTGACCTCGAACATCGCCGTGGTCTCTTGATTAGCGGGGCCGCACTTTCAGCTGCACGGTGTCTCACTTTATGTCGGACCCGACTCATCGGTATATACTGCATGGTCAGGCGGCGCGTGGCAGTTCTATCGTTGGCCTCGTCGTACACTCGTCACATCCCTCCCAGTGAGAGGCCAGCCGCCAGGCACAACAGCTACTGCCTGGCAAGATTACTTCACACACAACACCGATCCTACCTTTTCACCACAATCACCCGCGACGATACGCCGACTGCGGGCCGTTATTCAATCCATGAATTCTCAATTTTCCATTATCTTGCGCACGCGTGGCCATAAATACCACATTAATCGGTCAGAAAGATCAGATTTAAGAACGAAGAGATCAGTGAAACAGACGTGTCTCCCACCATCGCAGACCCAGAGCTAGGGGCACCGACTAAATTATCTAAACCTAGAGCGCTGGAATGGGTCGGACAAGCTCTCATGCGGACCCGTGGTAGGGAACTCCCAGGAAATTTCAACCCGCTCTTGGTTGGTGAGCTCTTCTGGGAGCAATCTAGTAAGTGGCAAAAGTTGGCTGAGGATCACGTTGAGAGTGTCGCGCAAGTCTGTAGCCGATTCCTTAACGCTTTACGCCGAGAAAAATGCCCCAAGGATGTTTATACACGCCTATGGTCGTCCAAGATCGAAGACGCTCTTAAGGTCAGGTCCGAGAACTCGGCCAAAGAGATAGGAAGGATAATGGAAGACATAAGAAGTTATCCGATAACGTACAATCACTACTACACTGACACAATCAGCAAGAGACGCCGCGAAAGGGGACAAAGGTCTCTGTCCGACTGTATTGAGAATGCCACTCGACATGTGAGACTTGTAGGATGCCATTCGGATCATACAAGCGCAGAGGTCGACGCTAGACAAGCAATGCAGGAGTATTCCGACAAGATAGACCCGGAAATGGAGAATCACAGCTGTGAAGAGGCTCTTGACAGCCTGTATTCGATCTACAAGGTTAGTACCCCGTCTGCGCTCCCCATAGATCCTCCCTGACACGATCATGCTTAGCTCTCGCAAAAAACATTCATCGACAACATTACCACGCAAGTTGTTGAGCGACACGTTGTGCGTGGTCTTGAGAAGATCTTTTCCCCCATCGTGGTAAATAGCTTGTCAGACACCGAGACGGAGGCAATCGCCTCGGAGCCTCTGTCGTCGAAGAGACAGAGGGATCTTCTTGAGAATAGAATCAAAAAGCTTGAAGGGGGCCATAGCATTCTCCAAGGTGTTATGAGAAGCGCCGGACCATAAAGCGGATACGTTGCTGTCAGGGATCATGTTTTTTTTGGAGAGAATAGCGTCCGCGATCAAAGGAGATTGCCAGGAAGCCCGTCTAGAATAGTACACATAAAAGATAGAGAATCATCGACCCCTGCATCTTCTCATGTCTTCTCGTATTCTCTGAATAATTGGTAATTGTACTAGGTAGAAAAACAATGGAGGACTAAAGCACGTGGGGAGCCATACAGGTGAGCGCTGTCGGCGATACTGACAGGCTCTAGATACATATCCACATCAGATCAAGATTGCCCATTACAGATCAATGAAACTCCTGTGAAGATACACGGACCTCTTTCATACGTCATTGAGTAAGGTGATAAACAGCAAAAATAAACACACTCAGCCAGTGATAAGATAGTAATGAAGTCGAGCTTACCAGATAACTATATAGGGAACGAAATACAGGATATAGCACAAGAGGAAATAGAGAAAGCAGATAAGGAGATAGAAGCGGCGGCAGAAGAGAAAGCAGAAGAAGAAGCAGCAGAATCAGAGTATATGGAAATACAAAGAGCAAAACGGAAATCAGATGTTATCATCCAGGAGAATCCAGCCCCCGCCACAAAAAGACAACAATATCATACGGCAATAAAAAAGACTTCTTCAGCCATCTATCAAATTTCTAACATCAATTTTCCAATAGCTTAAGACGTCTTGAGGTCAAGCCAACTTCTAAGTGTAAGTCCACCTGTGACTAGAATCATGGTCTCAATAGCATTAAAGAATGAGTCTTTGGGCTCTTCTCTATCAAGATATGATACAGTTGGCTGTTGATGTAGTGTGGGAGTTCGCTCAAGATCATGAAGCGTAGTTTAACGTTACAAACACATACGGATCATATAGTGTAACAATTCTGCGCTACTACCGCGGAGGACAAGATTTAAGATTCTTAAATTATGTGGAGCCTCTATATTACTAGTATAAGTTAGAGTAGATTAAAGCATCATATCATCATAATTCAAACTAATGGAACTAGATTCGCCTCGCAGTGTGCCCTATTATAGTTGATCGTGCATCTTACAGAGAGTTTAATAATTGACGAACGTCAACGTCTTTGGTGGCCTAGATCCCCTGCACCCATGAATCAGATCAGAACATTTTGGAAATAGCTCACCTCTCCCCGAGAACTTGAGCGCAACAGGCTTCACCTCTCGTCCACCGCGTCTCGAGGCCCAATGACCATCATCGCTACCGCCGATCAACATGGAGGCGATCGCACAACCCACAAACAAGACAAGCAACGGGCACGCGAACTCTACAAGTACTTTCAACCGAACGACCCGGCCCTCTTGTCCGGCGGGTGGCAGCAGACGGACATTACCCGCGCTTCACCGGAGAAGCTCTCGAGTCCCAACATTACCTTAACCGCCTATGCCCAGTACATAGCAATACGACTCAATGCACAGCGCGCTCTGATCAGGTACGTACCCAATTGACGGCCTCTGCTAGGCGCACGCTCACAGTGACTCCAAGCTTGGTCGATGCGGATCAGCTCTACGACGTCGCGGAGGCTACGAAGACGCTCAACATTAGCAACACCAAACTGCACCAGGAAGAGGGCGATGGTCTGTGGGTTGGTTGTCAGAATACCCCCAAAAGAGATCGATTATGCTCGGTAAGTTGCGCCTCTAGGCAATTACTGCACGACACTTCTGATCGGCCTTAGTACACCGTTGCGTTGGAGCAGCCTTTGACAGGCTATGCCTTCTTCATCGTCAATGACTTGAGCAAGGATGAGCGATTCAAAGATCTTCCGTTTGTCGCTAAGAAACCCCATTTTCGATTCTACGCCGGTACTCCGATCACTATCAAGAACAAGGTGAACATTGGCAATGTTTTCGTCCTTGATGACAAGCCAAGAGATGGGCTCGACCGTCTGCCTGACGCACCTCCAAACCAATCGTGAGGCTTTGTTAGGTCGGAAAGTCGCTCGACTATCCCAAGGCTCAAACATCTTCAGCGAGGGTAGAGCGAGCTTCGTACTGGGAGGACTCCACCACTCAACGCCATTCAAGTACGATAGCACCGATCCAGACTACCTCGAAGTCAAGGCTTCAAACGAAGACACCGACAGTAGCAGTGAAGCCAGGAGTCACTCTGCTGATCTTCCCAAGAGCCGAGAATCTCATACCAGTGTCTCGATCTCCACAGTCAAAAGCCAGAGCCGATATCCTCAAACAATGTCAGAGCGTGAGACGTTGGCAGCGTTTGTCGGTGAAAATGGCCAGCAGCTCAGAAACAGGCTTGTTAACATCTCCAAGTCCGACGTGGAGGCAAGAGCCTGGACAATGACGAGGGCTGCCAACATCATCAGAGAGTGTCTGGATCTTGATAGCGAGGGAGGTGCAGTCTTCTTTGACGCCAACCATGATTTCATTTGCTATTCAGAGGCCGACGATGACGCAGGGTTCACTTCCTCGGATGATCAAGAAGCCGCCAGTGTCGCACTTTCAAACATCGCCCAGCTGGGGCCCTCCGTCTTCCACAAGCATGATGAGGGTAGCTATGGATGAGCAGCAAGTCCCACACCGTGCGAGACCACGGAAACTTGCCTCTGTACTGGCTTCTTCAACTTCAGAAGCCCCGCTCGCTATTGGAGGTGATCCCGAGCATAAGAGAAGGAGCTATGAATTTCCTGCTTGGTTGTTACTAAGATTGCTCCAAAAGTATTCGGGAGGCAAAATTTGGACATTTGACGATGATGAGGATGCCGCTGTTGATTTGGACAAAGACGATATCATCCAATGAGCCCCCCTTCCTCGCCAGAGAAGTGAACGATATACTCGTCAACATGAGACAATGCTTCGCTTCTTTCCAGACGCTCGCCATCTCATTTTAGCCCCCTTGTGGGATGCCAGTAAAGCTCAATGATCCGCAGCTTGCTTTGTATGGAACACATCACCGACCAAGCTGCTTGACGCGGATACAGACCTAGCCTTCGTGTCAACACTCGGCAAGTCCGTTATGACCGAAGTGAGCCGTCTGGAGACAATACAAGCAGATCAACAGAAGAGCGATTTCATTGGCAGCATATCTCATGAACTTCAAAGCCCGCTGCACGGTATACTCGCCAGTCTTGAGTTTCTGAACGACACTCATGTCGACAGCTTCCAGAAATCATTGACGTCCACAATCAAAACCTGTGGACGTACATTGCTTGACACGAGTAAGTATTGAAAGCTCTAAGCAAGATTGCGTGAGTACTAAGTAACGCCTACAGTTAATCATGTTCTGGATTACTCGAAGATCAATTCTTTCGGCCATGATGCGCGCCGACTAAATAGAACACGGAGCCAAGTCACCTCGAGTCTGAAAAGGACAACCTCGCAACCCGCAAACGCACCCCCCATGCTGAGTCTACATGCTACGACCGATGTAGCGACTATACTAGAAGAAGTTGTTGAAGGGGTGAAAGCTGGGCATTCATACAGTCAATCAAGTGATCCAGAAAGCGAGGGTTTCCGCGACTCATCCCGAAGGCCATCAGTAAAATCAGGCACGAGCCACAATCGAGATGGCACATTAGATGCAGAGAGCAAGCACGTTGAGATCGATCTTGACATTGAGCTAGGTGATTGGACATTCGCAACCCAACCTGGCGCCCTAAGACGATGTTTCATGAATATTTTTGGGAATTCCCTAAAGTATACTGCGAAAGGCTCTATTACTGTATCTCTTCGCCTAAAAGACCTTCCGGCACGATCGCAAAGTAAGAATCATGATGGCAAGCTTGTGATATTCCAGATTGCAGACACCGGGAGAGACATCTCTGCGAATTTTCTGAAGTCGAAAATCTACAGATCTTTTGCGCAAGAAGACAGCCTAGCTCCAGGCACTGATCTTGGTCTATCTCTGGTGAGAAGCATAGTCGCTATGCTTGATGGTCGCATTGATATCGAGAGTCGAGTCGGACGAGGAACAGTCGTCACCCTTTTACTGCCTCTGATGAGGCCAAATGAAAATGAAGGCCAATCATTGCAGTCTGCGCCCATGTTCTCTGACGCGGAACAGGCTGATACAAAATCGCTTGAAGTAAGCAAAATAACAGTGGCAGTGTGCGGTATCAACGAGGGTTGGCGGGACTCGTCACTAGGATCAAGAAAGGCGCTTTACAGGGTGGCTAAGTATATAGAAGACTGGTTTGGCATGGCCCTCATACCTTGGAATAACGACCCTATGCGAGCTTTGGTCTTGATAGCAGAGGAGAGCGACGTGTTGTCAGTCCTCGAGATGTTTGCAGGCCAGCACCAAGCGCCAGCTGATCTCAATATGCCCTGGACTATCGGACCAGTTACAAGATCTGAAGCTCGCCAAGAACGCGGGAGTTCATATCCAGACGATTTCAAAACCCTGCGGACCCAACAAGCTAGCAAGAATGCTGCTTACATGCGCAGAAGAGATCAGTACTCCCGAAACCGTGCTTGATGAGACTCCTGTGCATACTGGTGGCGTTGTGGGGTCTTCGAATCCCGACCCCGAAGGCGATCTCTTGGCTGACAAGCTGAGGGCCTTGCTCTTGAGTGACCCCAGCTGGGCAAGCAAATCCTCTGCTTTGGCTGGTCTCACTGCAGCACTGCAAGGTCAAGGCAGCGGACTTGCCTCTTCGGAGCCTGAGGATACCGCGCCTATACCACATTCGCTAAATTTAGATCAAGTCGACGTATCGCTTCAGGCTGCGCAACCGCTCGAGGAAACTTCGCCTAACCCACAACCCATCTCTGCCCCGGCTTCGGCGCCGCACGATGCAAAGCCTGCGCTCCCGACAATTTCAAGCATAGTCCGCGAGCCACGAGTTCTTCTCGTGGAAGATAACAAGATAAATCTCCGGCTTCTTCAAACCTTCGGAATCAGAAGGATAATATTCCTTCCATCGGCAGTCGCTGCCTCGAAACAGCCTTGTGGAGTCAATATATTTAGTTCAGTATCAAACAGTCTTATCCTTTTTCTCATGTACTTCACCGCCACCCGCTCGACCTCCGACGGGTCGGAGGGATCCACATTGAGACTATGAGAGGTCCTCCAACCACTTCGTTCCCAAACCTTGTACGTGATGCGAATGGCATGTGGTGTCATGCCTATTGGGAGTAAGGAAAACACAGGCATGGATGATGTCTTACCCGTATGACATCGTCGTCGAGAGGTTATATCGACACGATTTGATGGAGTTCTGTTGAGTTGAAATTGATTGTCCGTTTGAACAAATGCGATCATTGTTGGCTGTGGTGTGTCAACCAAGACGCTAAGCTCCTTTAGGAAGGAACGCACTGGTTGGACCCCGCAGCCTGGAAAGACCTGGTTACAGATGAAGAGTTATAAATTTAAACAACCTCCTTTTCTCACTGATCCAAACATTGGACTAACAATGCATTAGCCTTTTGGGCGGACGCCCCACAGGGAAGGCGCAGACACCATTCGCTAAGGATGCTGACGCGGCCTCTCTTGCACACCATTCCAAAGTCCAACCCCCTAACCAACCGCATACCTCACGGCAGCAAGTTCATAGTCACGTTGCTGCACACTTTCTGCATGCTTACTTCACCTCCTCTTTCTGATGAAACCTTTCGCAGACTGTACGAACATCCAAACCCAGGAGCCGGAAGCAACCATGGCTCTCTCCAAACTGAACCTGGGACTCATTCTCTCTTACATCTTCGATTGGGTTGTGGTTATGTGAGACAACCCCCCTGGGCCAGTTCTCAATGGTGTTCTAACTTCAGCTGCAGTCTCGTTGCCGCAGGCGGTGGCGTCCTCAACTACATCTCTGGCTACCACAGGCCATTTTCCCTAACCGACATCGCCATCTCCTACCCGGACAAACCCAACATTGTCTCCCTCCCCGTCCTCGTCCTCGTCGCCCTTGTTGCTCCAGCCGGCATTATCTTTCTCCTGTGCCTTGTCTCGCGGTTCCTCGGAGTTACCTACAATCCACACCGCAGAAAATGGCTGCAAACGTTGTGGGAAATTCACGCCGGGCTCATAGGACTCTGTGCTTCTCTTGCTGGCACGCTCTTCATCACATCCGGTCTTAAAGATATGGTTGGCAAGCCACGACCTAATCTGCTTGCACGGTGTGACGCAGACCTGTCGCGCATATCAGGCTTCGTGATCGGGGGCTTCGAAACGTCTGCTCTTGTTACCTCGGGTATCTGCCAACAGACTGATAAGCGACTATTGGACGACAGCTTTGCCGCTTTTCCATCAGGCCACTCTTCATTTTCCTGCGCCGGGCTGGTCTATCTGACTTTGTGGCTGTGTGCCCGATTCTCACTCAGCATACCGTATCTCGATCACAATGTACGCGATCCTGATTGTACCCGTGTGAGTAAGCCATCGACCACGAGAGGACAATCAGCCCCGCCCCTATGGCAGCTTGCCGCAGCCCTATTCCCTACCGTTGTTACTATTTTCATCTGCTCGTCCCGCTATGCCGATTTCCATCACGCCGGCTTCGACATCATCTGTGGTGCTATACTGGGCACTGCTTTCGCATTTTCGAGCTTCAGACTCTATCATCTCCCTATCCGACGGTCTCGAGGGGTGTTGGCGTGGGGCGAGAGATCACGAAGTCAAGCATTCTTTTCATCTTCGGTACAACATAAACAGGGGGTTGGAGTCGGAGAAGGGTTCTCTCATGGTGCGTACTCATCTCGAGATACTGGCGACAATTATGAATTGCGAGACACTGAAGAAGGAGAGAATCCCGTAAGGGTCGACACGCCTAATTCAACCAGTCCGATATTTTATCAGCCGCACGCTGGACACCAAGATGGACTACGCGTTGGCCGTCACCATGGTGCTGTACAAGGTGCATCACGTTAAGCGATTGGATGATAACACGGTATTGGTCACCAAAATGAGGTTCCTTGCAGCTGCAAGTTCTCTCTATAATGTGGTACTTTCTGCTGACTGTTATGTAGCCTCAAGTAGCATCTGGGGAACTTGTCTTGCCGTTGCCAATCCATTTTGAAGAGCCAGTCAGGACTGCATGGACAAGAACTTCCAGGACACTTAATCCCTCGATTGTCGGTTTTTTCGTGGAATGAGTCACTGTGGGCGACTGCGACGTACCGTCTTGAACAGCACCATGATACATTCCGCCCCGGCCTACGAAGCCTATGTTTCTAAGAGTAGCCAATATCTCACCACATCTGAAGGTCTTATTCCAATTTCTACCAGCGTGTGGCGAGCTTTGTTGGATCTGAGATACAGCGATCGACGCAGAATACTGTGGATTGATGCTGTGAGTATCCATGCGAAGTCGAGTAAGATTTTGGGCGCGATAGTCATTACGTAGTGGTCGTCATAGAGCCGAGACGTTGGGCGAATGGTTTCCCGAGTCCTCCTAGATCCGCTTGTGGACACTTGTCCTGATTCGAGAGCAAGATTCGCGACCATCTATTCAACTCGACCGACTCTGCACAGTCCCATTCTTCGCGTTCGACGGTCTCTTTCAATGTATATATTCCAAAATCATAGCAGGCTTTTTCAAAAATGCCCTGCACTTTCACAAGCAGCTGATGTTGTGTCTGGTCTTCCAGGGGCTAACACCCGGAAGTCCCCTACTAACGAAAAATAGGCCTGACACGACAGTATTCAGGAAGTGTACAGGTATACATCATAGGTGGATACTGTTGGGCGCCATTGTCGCTATTAGACTTCGAGGAGAACTCAAAAAGATTCTGCGGTCGAGTTAATGAGTGATATAGACTGGGGGGTGAAATATTAGCGGTGACGCTTTACTGAGGAGAAACGGGAGTTACAAACACATACGGATCATATAGTGTAACAATTCTGCGCTACTATCGCGGAGGACAAGATTTGAGATTCTTGAATTGTGTGTAGCCTCCATATTGCTGGCATGGGTCAGGATAGATGAAAGCATCACATCATCATAATTCAAACTAATGGAACTAGATTCGCCTCGTAGTGTGCCCTATTGTAGTTGATCGTGCACCTTACAGAGAGTTCAATAATTAACGAACGTCAATGTCTTTGGTGGCCTAGATCCCCTGCATCATCACGATATAATTGAAAGCCAACCGTGCCGATCGCTACTTGGTATTAAATTGAAGGTGGCCGGTAAAATTTCTGCCTGGCCAATTTTGCCGCCCACCTTCCCTGGCTGATTTGTTAAGCTTGTGCTTGGTTGGCAATCCGTTTCCCCAACTTCCTCAACAGTAACAAGTTCCTGCATCAAACCAATTAGCATCATCACACCGGGCTCTGATAGCTCTTGGTCTATTTGACGGCAAGAAACCAATCAGAGTACTTTTAAGTGTCAGTAATGCGAGACGACAGGGCCAGAGACTGGTCCCAATGCATCTCCAGGACTTGCTCATTCTCGACTCTGCGAACACTCGACCTGTTGGACAGTGGCTACCTGACGGCAGCTACGACGCGCGAGCAGCCGTTATGTGGCGACAAAAAGGGGTGGGAACCGTTGAGTCCGTATCGATATGATTTTACGCCATGCTTTGTAGACGTATGGGTGTCGTCGGTGGCGTTGTTTGGGATTGTATTTGGAGCTGGAGCGCTGTGGTGGTTGATTAAGAAGAAGCAGACGGCAGAAGTACCCAAGAATTGGCACTTCTGGACTAAACAGGTATGTATTTATATTCGTAGGAGACAGGCTGCTTGCCTCGGAATCCCATGTATAGATAGAGATTTGCTTACAAGTCTGACAGGTCTTGATTATTATAATTGCGGCGGTGGTAGTCTTCCAGCTGACCCTCCAAATCGTCAACTTCCCCAGCGTATGGGCAGGAGACTTCAAATTCTGGACGACGGTGCTTACGATCATCTCGCTGGGCGTTGTTTATTGGATACAGTGGCTCGAACACAGCAGACTTCGAAATCCCAACGGCATCGTTCTCCTCTACTGGCTCTTCCTGCTGATAGCATACACGGTCAAATTGCGATCTCTCATCTCACAACAAACATACGATACCCACCTCTCATACTTCGTTAGTTTCTGCATAGGCTTTGGATTATCGGCGTTGGAATTTTTGCTGGAATGGCTGGTTCCAAAGAAGAAGAATACGTACGATGCTCTAGGAGAGGAGAATGAGTGCCCTGTCGAATACGCTACGATTTTCTCGATCCTTACATTTAGCTGGATGACGCCTATGATGAGATATGGATACAAGGAATATCTGACGGAAGATGACCTTTGGAACCTGAGCAAAAGAGATACGACACGATCTACTGGCGCTACCTTCGATGATGCATGGAACCATGGTTTGGAGCATAGAAAACATCCATCGCTGTGGTTGGCAATCTTTCGTGGCTTCAGCGGTCCCTACTCTCGAGGAGCATTATTCAAGGCCGTCAGTGATACACTGGCTTTCGTTCAACCTCAACTCCTACGATTACTGATCTCTTTTGTTGATTCCTACAAGGCGGAGAGCCCTCAACCTGTCGTCGGAGGCGCCGCTATTGCTTTGGCTATGTTTGCGGTATCGATTTCCCAAATCTTGGCACAACACCAATATCTTCAACGCGTATTCGAGACTGGTATGCGAATCAGGACAGCGCTCATTGCGGCAATATACCAAAAATCCTTGAAGCTGTCGAATGAGGGACGTGCAAGCAAATCCACCGGCGAGATAGTCAATTATATGGCTGTAGACGTCCAACGTCTCCAGGATCTCACACAATACGGCCAACAATTATGGTCAGCTCCATACCAGATAGTTCTCTGTATGGTCTCTCTACATCAACTCGTCGGTTTACCGATGCTTGCTGGCGTTGGTGTTATGATAGTCATGACTCCTGTCAACGGCCTCATCGCCCGTTTGATGAAGACTTTACAAAAGGAACAGATGACGAATAAAGACTCGAGGATGAGACTCGTCGCCGAAATCGTCAACAACATGAAAGGTATCAAGTTGTATGCCTGGGGCTCAGCGTTCATGAACAAGCTCAATCGTGTACGCAACGATCAAGAGTTGTACACCCTTCGAAAAATCGGACTAGCACAGTCATTCGCCAATTTTACATGGTCGACGACGCCATTCTTGGTCTCATGTTCTACATTTGCGGTGTTCGTTCTGACGCAAAGTCGACCGTTGACTGTTGGAATCGCCTTCCCGGCGCTCACGCTGTTCAATCTGCTAACTTACCCATTAACAATTTTGCCGACGGTCATTACCTCAGTTACTGAGGCCAGTGTCGCTGTTGGGCGTCTGACAATTTTCTTCATGGCAGAGGAATTGCAGCCAGATGCAGTAATTTTGAAGGCCGCCGTGAATGAGCTGGGTGAGGAATCCTTACGCGTTTACGAGGGGACATTTACCTGGGATAGACACGACAGCAGAAATACTCTGGAAGCCATCAATTTCTCTGCTTCGAAGGGCGAACTGAGTTGCATCATTGGCAGGGTCGGTGCCGGCAAGTCATCTTTCCTCCAGTCGATTCTTGGAGAACTCTGGAAAGTTAAGGGAGAAGTAGTCGTGCACGGCTCGATTGCTTACGTTGCACAACAAGCCTGGGTGATCAATGCCAGTGTCAAGGAGAATATTGTCTTTGGCCATAGATGGGATCCAGTTTTCTACGAGAAGACTGTGGAAGCCTGTGCGTTGTCTGAGGACTTCGCTCAACTGCCAGACAGTGACGACACTTTGGTCGGTGAGCGTGGCATCTCTCTCAGTGGAGGGCAGAAGGCTCGTTTAACGTTGGCGAGAGCTGTTTATGCTAGGGCTGAGATATACCTCCTGGATGACTGTCTTTCAGCTGTTGACCAACACGTCGGACGGCATCTGATAGATAATGTCTTCAGTTCTAAAGGTTTGCTGAAGAGTAAAACGAGAGTCTTGGCCACCAATAGTATTCAAGTCTTGGCAGAGGCGGACTTCATCACCTTGGTGCGAGATGGCAAGATCATTGAGAGTGGAACGTATGGGCAGCTCATGGCCGTGGACGGAGAGGTAGCAAACCTTATCAAGACTAGCAGCAACCATGATCAATCGGCAGAAAGCGAAAGCCAAAGTAGCTTGACAAGTGGCAGCTCTTCCATAGCCCTTGCGACAGAGCTAACGGAGTCTGAGCAGGAGATGGAAGGGACCGAAAAGGCACAGCAAGCTGCGATTCTGCCGCGGTCAATCGGAGCAAAGCGGCAAGATAGTATGGCTACGCTGAGACGTGCGAGTTCTGCAGGTTTCAAGGGACCGAGGGCCAAGCTTCGAGATGAGGAAGAGCCTAGGACGAAGACCAAGCGATCCAGGGAGTTCTCGGAGCAAGGAAAGGTGAAGTGGAGCGGTAAGAGGTCCTATCGTCCATCAGAAGTGTCGTCACTAAGTATCACAGTCTATGCCGAGTATGCTAAAACCAGCAATCTGATCGCTGTTGCAATATATAGTTTGACATTGATCGGTGGACAAGTCGCACAGGTCGGTAAGTCACAGAATCTCCCTATTCATATCTTCGACTTCATTCATTCGATTGCATCCTGCTGATTGGCTGCAGGGGGGAGCGTCTGGCTCAAAAGGTGGGCCGAGATCAACGGCGACGAAGGAAAGAATTCCGAGGTTGGCAAATACATTGGAATTTACGTTGCCTTTGGCATAGGGTCTACTGCACTCGTCGTCGTGCAGACCTTGATATTGTGGATCTTTTGTTCGATTGAAGTAAGTCCACTAGTATTGCCGTCACAGGAATATCCTCCAAGCCCTATAAATAGGAGCGAATGCTGACACAATCTTCCGACGCAGGCATCGAGAAAGCTGCACCAGAGAATGGCTTTTGCCATTTTCAGATCACCAATGAGTTTCTTCGAGACGACGCCAGCAGGCCGCATTCTCAACCGCTTCTCAAGGTTTGTCTTACCCGAGCGTGCGTGTCTCCCATGTTTGCGATCCGGGTTGTATGAAGTCGGTCTGCCAATCCATTACATCCTGAAGTGGCTAGAGATGCATGTAATGCTCCAAAGTCGGACTCCTCGCGTCATTGTTGGAATTCTCGTCTACTACTATAGATTAGGTCAGCTGCTAATGTCAGCCGCTGGAACAGTGACATTTACCGAGTAGACGAATTCCTTGCGCGGGCTTTCAATGCGCTCTTCGTGAACAGCGCGCGAGCAATACTCACCTTAATGGTAATCTCCGTCTCGACTCCCTCATTCATCGCCTTGATCATCCCGCTGGCCTTGGTCTACCTTTACTTCCAGCGATACTATCTCCGAACATCGCGGGAGCTCAAACGCCTGGAGAGTGTCAGCAGAAGTCCAATCTATGCGCACTTCCAGGAATCACTAGGAGGCATTACCACCATCCGTGGATACCGACAGCAAAAGCGGTTCACACTCGAGAATGAGCGGCGGGTTGACGCCAATTTGCGCGCATATTTCCCATCCAAAATTGCAATGCGATGGCTAGGCGTGCGACTCGAATTCATCGGTTCACTAATCATCCTTGCTGCCGCGGGCTTCTCCATAATCTCAGTCTCGACGGGCACCGGGTTATCCGCAGGTCTCGTCGGATTGGCCATGTCATATGCGCTCCAGATCACTCAGTCGCTCAATTGGATTGTACGACAGACGGTAGACGTCGAGACAAATATCGTGTGTGTCGAACGAATTCTGGAGTACGTGCGACTGCCAAGCGAGGCGCCCGAAACCAATCATGGTCACCGACCGGGAATCAGCTGGCCTGCACAGGGCGTGGTGCGATTCAACAATTATAGCACGCGGTATCGAGAGGGCTTGGATCTTGTACTAAAGAATGTGAATCTCCACATCAAGGCGCACGAGAAGATCGGAGTTGTTGGCCGGACGGGGGCAGGGAAGTCGAGTCTTACACTTGCCTTGTTCCGGATCATTGAGTCCAGCAACGGGAATATTAGTATTGATGAGCTGAACACGGCGACGATAGGGCTGCTCGATCTGAGACGACGACTGGCGATCATTCCACAGGACGCGGCTCTGTTTGAAGGCACAATCCGAGAGAATTTGGATCCGGGCTTGGTCCATGATGACACGGAGTTGTGGAGCGTGCTTGGTAAGATTTATTCCGATTTATTACCTTGTCGAAGTTGGAGGCTGACTGACGTTGGGCAGAACATGCAAGGCTGAAAGATCACGTGGCTAATCTGAATGGTGGGTTGGCAGCACACGTAAATGAAGGAGGTGAGTGGCTATCCTCGGCTGAGGGGTTCGGCGCGATATGATACCTTGAAGCTACTAATAATGACGTTTGTATCAGGGTCAAACCTCAGCCAAGGCCAACGACAACTCTTGTCCCTAGCGCGAGCCCTGCTAGCGCCATCAAGTATCCTGGTTCTGGACGAGGCAACCGCTGCAGTGGACATGGAGACCGACGGTCTATTGCAGACTACGCTGCGCTCACCGGCTTTTCGTAACAGAACAATCATCACTATCGCCCATAGAATAAATACAATCCTCGACAGCGACCGAGTTGTCGTGTTGGAAGCTGGTGAGGTAAAAGAATTCGACTCACCGCAGGGACTGATCAAGAAGAGGGGACTGTTTTACCAGCTTGTCAGAGAGGCTGGACTATTGGAACGACGGGATGATCAATGTATTCGACAAGGCGATCAGCCATTTAGGAAAAGAGTAGTAGGTAAAGCATAGGCGAAGCAAGGGACTGGGCATCAGCATTGAGAGGCGTATTTGCTGAAAAGACGGCTAAATTTTGCAACAGAGACAATGTTCGGTGAGAATGGTCTTTGCAGCTTAGACCACAAACCGATACATTAAGTGACACTGAAGCTTTCTGAGATTTTTACAATCGTCGTCCTGTCTCAGACGGCCTTTGTCTGAAGGTCGGATTTTGGAATCAACGCTTCTACTATTTTAAAATCAGTGAATAAAGACTCAACCCTCATTCGGCCACATCTAGCGCCACCTTCAAGTGTCGTCAATAACCCAATTTCTTCGAGTCCGCTCAGACTATATCAACCACCGCATCTCTGCTTGCATCCTGCAAATTATGCAGAGCAGGATTATTCTTGCTTGCGATAGGTGGATGCATGTTGGCGGGATCAAGATGTCATTCTCTGTACACCTCGGCGATTTGCTAATCTGTCTCTTCAGTCATCGCCAATTACGTGCTGCCTTTAAATGATTTTGGAGCCTCTTTTTGCATTCTGTGTAATTCATTTCTGTTGGCTGTGGTTGGCGGCCTTTCATCAGTTGCTGGAGGTGAGGGTAGCATTCCGCCATCAGCTGCGCGACAGCGTTGCTGTCTGGCTTCTCTAATTATTGAGAGGGAGTATTCATGTTCATAGAGTTTGAGCTTAATTGCAGTTGTCTCAGGTCATACTTAACAGTCCTCATGCGGCGTGATGATTTCTGAATCTCATTTTCTGCCCGGTATTATTCTTCTAGCTCCATCCGCTAATCTAAGAGCTGAACCAGATAATATCGCCGGATAATAAGATCAGCTAATTTAATTTGGTCAAGTTTCTTAATTATTTATAACATCTCACCATCTGCGTTAATAGAAGCGATGCCCTCTTAATTTACCGCTCAGCATACAAATGTCAACTAATTAATAATAATAGGATTCCCGGTGGCGTAAAAGATTCGCATCATCAACTCTAAGTTATTATGATATCTTTTCTCAGCCTTATGCTTAAATATAATATATAATTTCTCTGATATAGTCATGTCTATTAGAAGAAAAACAAACATAGATATAGTTAGTATCTTACCCATATAACATCATCATCTTTTTCTGGTGGAGGCTGAGTTCTCCTAAATAGTAATATTAGATATTTATTTTACTCCTTGTGTTTCTGTATACTCTGATTCTGTTGAAGCCGCCGGTGCTGCTGGTGCTGCGTCTTTCTCTTCTGGTGCTGGTGCTGGTGCTGGTGCTGGTTCATATTCTTCTAGCGGTGCTTCTTCTGGCGGTGCTTCTTCTGGCGATACTTCTTCTGCTGATGCTTCTTCTTCTACTAGTCTTTTATCTTCTTCCGCACTATCTTCTGCCGGTGCTTCATCCCCTACTATTATCTCTGCCTTCTTGTCTACTTCCTCTTCTACTCCCTCTTATGCTCTCTCTTCTAATAAGCATAACTTTATTACTATCTCATTACTGACTGAGTTTATTTACTGTCGCTATTCATCGCCTTACTTATATAAAAGAGCTCCATACATATTCACAGAACTTTTATTAATCAGTGATGGGCAATCTTGACCTGATGTGGGTATGTACCTAGAGCCTGTTAGTATAGTGTTGACAAAGGATAGAAAGTATTTAGTGATAGCAGTGTATATTCCTACTCATTCTCTCATCAGTTGTACGCAACTATTTCGGTTGAGAGATTGCGGTTGCATCATCCCGTCTGAGTGATAACTTCTCCATCTGAAATTGACCATCCTTAACCAGGAACTGAGACTTTATTCACTCTGTTCGTTCCATTCACTCTATTTAAGACGGCGAATGAATCATGTTCATTGCAGTCAGTTGATATGGAATTGGCGCACCGGACCACATCGCGAGAGTCAATCGTGTCAAAGAGTCTATTAAGTTAAAAGTGGATAATGTTTATCCTTTTAGCTATTAGAGTGTTCTTAGATAGAATCGAAATAGATATTATTCACAATCTGCTTATCTGAAAAAGGTCAAGCCATTGCAGAATTTAACTTGAAAGTATAGTATCTATCATTTTAGTAGATAACTAAGTAAACATCTACCTTATAAAGATTACTAAAATTGCACACTTTTTAGAAAAGAGTTCTTCATCATCTAAATAACTGCTAAGTAATTAATTTACGCGTTTAAGTAGAGCATTTCTAAGATATGCTAGATGTTTAATAAGTTATACTATTCTAGATATAAATCTATCGCAAGTTTAAATAGAATGTAATAGATAAGTTATGCAGAGTCTTATAAATCAGAGAGCATTTACTAGTAATAATATAATAAGATACGCCAGCTCATGTCATTAATATCTAGAAGATATTTTAGAGAAACGTGTCTATTAATTTAACTTTTACAGAAAAATCATTAATAGTAGCTGAGTTTACATATTCTAATAAATGCGTCAGTCTCTTCATTTTTCAGACTTATACTCATTCTAATAAAGTTCTTAGCTTGATCATTTATAAATAAGAAGGTAAAAAAGAAAAAGAAAAAGATTACTGCAGCTGAAGAGATAGACAGCTTAAGATGGCAAGATCTATCATATCAGATTATTCAGAGTGTGTTTAGAGAGTGATTTACAGGAGCCATTTTTACACAGAGTGTAATTTAGCTGCTATTATCCTTCAGAATAATATCAGTACACCCGGAATAAGAACTCGGGATCTGAAAAGCTACTAGTTATTTAGCTAGAGGGAGCCCACAGTTTCTGAGATAAAAGGGGCTCTAGAAGCGCCTGGCCGCCTTATTATTACTTCTCATGTGATCAAGGGACGTAACTATTATTGATAGCAAGCCATCATTCAAATTTACTATCATCACACGAAACTCTTTATTAAGATTATTACATCTTAAAAGATCATCTAAATCAGCTCTGATACATTTTCAGGCATTCTTATAAGTCATCATGCTTACACAATCAGCAGAATCTGATGCTCCATCCTCTTTCTTTTTAATGCCCTCTTTTTCTGATGTCCCCTTTTTCTGATGCCCTCTTTTTCTGTTGCCCCCATTTTCTGATACTCTCTTTCTGTTGTAGATCCTTCTTGGCGGCTTACTCAACACAGGCCTATTTCCTTCTTCCTTGCTAGTCTGCGTAGATAGCTTCTTCTTCATACACTTATTCATCAGATTATGAGCTCTCAACACTTGAAATAGCGCAAAATAGAGCTGTATTATTATAGCGTAACTGCTATATCTTCTTTTATCAATATCTGTGAATTCTAGAGCCTCTTCTCGCTCGAAAATAAAGAATTCTGGGAATAAACAAGTTAATACGCCCCAAATCTCTATAAGATCTGCAGTAGATTCTACAGACGATCTTCACATTTCATCTCAAATTACTTAATTAGGCGAATTAAAGATAATTAGATGAAATTATAGTTAATTGAATAATATTGAGCGAATTTCTATGAATATGATCGCAAATAATTAGTCAGCATTCTTATTATCACTCACAAGGCTCCAGTATATAATATTGATTTTAGTAAAGAAGTTTTGAGAGAATCTAGTCTTTTATAAGATTAAAATAATCACAATTCTAATGAGATCTGAGACATATTCTCAATAAGAGAGTCAACTTAGGCAAAAAACATGTGAATTGCGTATTTTAGATGTTCTAGAAAGCTGCTTAGAAAATATTAAATCTGATCTGTTTAAGAGTGTGAATATAGCTCTTTAAGAGCTAATTCTGATGTTATTATTAGTAATAATAAGATCTGAATTTGAAAATAAATTTGCAAATAAGATGTACTTAATTCTATTAGTCAGATACTTAAATTCAAATATAGCAGTCTACATTATTTTGTTAATGAAGCTAAGTTTATTGAGGCAAGCTTCTAAACAGATTATTCAAGATTATATTTCTAAATTTAATAGTCTGAGAGCTCAATTTAAGTCTTCTGAAGCTCAAACTAGTCTAGATATGCTTATTAAAAACTTTATAACAGACTTACAACTCTAATTAAGTTGAGAAGTCTTTTTAAAACTGATTAGATAGAGCAGTGTCTCTGATTTTGAGAGTCTTAAATAGATTCTAATTCGCGTATTTATTTTTGAGAAGAATTAATATGAATTTCATTATTTAAATGCGCCGAAATCTATTATCAGATTAAATAAGTAAAATGAGCGAAATTTTGACTCTGAAAAAGACAAGAAATTATCATGCGCTTATTGTGAGCATAGTAGACATTCAATCAATAATTGCTAACTTAAATACTTAGAAAAATAATCTTCTCAAAACTCTTTAGATCAGAATAGAGAAAGATATAAAGGATTCACAGAAAAAAAAGTGATTGCGAGCTAATTAACAGCTAGATCTGCTATAGACATCTGTGTTCTACAAGAGAATAGCTGATTGCTTAATTCTGCGGCCTTATTCTATATAATCAAGTTTAGAAAATCTCTGATGAATATAATATCTATTAAGTCTCAAAAGATCAGAGTGGGCAATGATAATAAGCTGAATATTAAAGAAAAAGAGTTTATTTGCCTGAAGAATGAGATTAAGCTGCTTGACATCTATTTCATTTATAATCTGAATATGAATTTACTGTTAATAAATACTCTGCTAATGAATAATTGAATAATTAGCTTCAAATCAGAGTTATAGAGAAGAGCAATTCTGACGAAAAATAGACTTTTAATCTTCATTCTTTTGAAAAATGAAGTATTTCAAGTGAAATAGATTGAATTAGCAAAATCCTCGAAAAATAAGAGTTAAAAAGAAATTCCAAAACTGTCAGAATAGCTAATTTATCAAAGAATGAATTATTTAAATTCGGAATTTATACGCCTGTTATCAGAGATCTCAGAGCGTTAATTTGAGCTTAAATGTGAAAAGAGAGAATTCTGCAAATTCTGTATACTTAAAAAATAGCGCAGAAGATCAAATTAAGAGTCTGTAATATCTTCAAGAGCTCTGCATTCTGATCAGCAAATTTATATTGATTTATGTGAAGAAGAATACACTTTTATCTTCAAAGAAGCTTAAATAGCTGAGAATTTCGATAAATTATCTATTAGTGAGAATGAAGCTAAATTCTTCATAGTTATAATTAATAAATTCAGCTGATTTCGAAGAACTGTTTCTCTCAAACGTAAAAATAAGACTGAAAAAGCTATTCAAGAATAAATTCTTGAGCTTGACGCAAAAGATTATAAAATAGAGATTATTTGCAAGGATGAAGAATCTAAATTTGGAAGTCGAAAATTCACGAAATGGCTTAAATTAAGAGAAATTCGTGAGAAGAATTCAGCTTCTTATACTTCCGAACAGAATAGTCTCTCAGAAAGATTAGTTAGTCTGATTTGTTTAAAAGCGAGATTCATGCTAATAGCAATAGATCTTCCTACCTCTCTATAGATAGAAGCTGTAGATACAGCTACTTAGCTTATAAATTGCAGCTTAATAAGATTCTTGAGCTGTGAAATAATATCTTTTAAGATGTTTTATAATTATAAGCTGTTTATTCTTTATTTTCGCGTTTTTGATTATGTAATTTACGCAAGAATTTCTCATGCAAATAGTTATAGTAAGCTCTTCTTAAAAGAATAGAAAATGAGACTTGTTGATTATAATTCTACAAAGATTTATTATCTATAAGACTTAAAAAGCAGAAAATTAACACTTATTTGAGATGTTGAATTTAATAAGTAGAATTTGAGATCAGGCGAAATAGCTGAGTCTAATTCTTCACACAATTCTACAGCTAATCAAGATATTTCAGAGTAAATTCAGCCTCAAATTTCGATCTATAAGTCTTCTTCTTTCTTTGAAATAGTTAAAATTGAAGAGAAGGAATATCATATTAAATAAGAAGAGATAGAGCTGTTAGAAATGACTTAAAATGCTCTAAATTTGCTTGAATCTAACTAAATATCTGATAATATAAATACGCTCTTTATAGTGATCTCTGTGCGCGTTTTGAAGAGACTGTTAAACTGTTGTTCAAAATTCTTTAATAAAGCTCAAAGTAGTCTCAAATTAAGAATATGGCGTGAGATCATAAATATTCAAATCAAGACTCTTAAAGAGAATGAGATCTAATCAGTTATTAACACCAATTCTGTGCTCAAGAACAGTAATATACTGTTAGACAGATGAATATTTATAGAAAAAGAGCAGGAAATCAGGCTCAAAATATAAAAGACTTGATGAGTGATTCGCGGATTTGAGCAGAAAGATGAGAATATTAATTTCAACAAATTAACAGTCTCAATTATCAAAGCTTAAATAACGCGAATTCTCTTTGTTCTAATTGCAGAAAATAGCTGAAATATTTAATAGATGAACACTGTCGTCGTCTTCTTAAATAGAAAGATTAAGAATAATGTTTTTATCAAATTGTCTATTAAATATAGATAAAAGAGCAAGATTTGCAAACTAAAAAAGACTTTATATGATTTTCGAACATCTCTAGCTATTTAACATAAGATTTAGATTGTCTTTCTATAAGATCTAAACTATTTACAGGCTTCATACAACTCAGCTCTCTATTCTTGATACTTATTAAATAATGTTATCTTTATCTTCTCTTATATCAATAATTATATTATTATAGATAGTGATAATCAAGATATTCGCGGGCTTAAAGAGATTATGTTAAGTTGATTTAAAATGAAGAATATTAGTGTCTATAAGATTTATTTAGACATGAAAATCGCACGCGAAAAATAGATTATTTGTTTAATGCAAGCAAAATTTACAACTTATTTTCTGTAAAATACAGAATTATAGAATATCAAGTCTAAGTCTATTCTTATGAAGATAGATCTGAAGATTGAGCTTATAAATATTCTTATTTAGATGAAGGATTTTAGAAGACTTGTAAACAAAATACAGTAACTAGTTATTATTTCGCGCTCTAATATAGCTTATATCATAAGTTATCTTGCAAGTATGATAATAAAACTCTTAGAAATAACTTAGATTGCTCTTAAACATGTTTTATACTATTTAAGAGATACTGTTAATAAAGACTTGATATATTAAGATAGTAGTTTTCTGCAAGACTATTTAAATGCGAATTAAGCAGAAGAGAGCTCTGCGAAATTAATAATAGATGTTATTTTCATGCTAAATAATGATTCTATTCATTGATTTACAAAGAGACAATTAATGATTGCTCTATCTACTTATGAGACAGAGTATATAGCTGTATTAACAGCTACTTAAGATGTTACATGAATAGGCTCTCATGTACGAGAAATTTAGAATATAGAGTCAAGTTCTGTTTCAATTTAAGTTGATAATTAAGAGACTATAGTGTTGGCCAAGAAAACAGGATGGAATAGGCGGACAAGATATATTAATGTTTGATATCAATTTGTTCAGAAGATCATTGAAGATGAAACTATTTTAATGGAATACGTGCTTACAGACAGCCAATTAGCGGATGGATTGATAAAGACACTGAAATTGGACAAGTATGACCTATAGAGAGCTCTAATTGACTCATTTCGAGAAGACAAAGGCGCGAATATAAACAGTGAGAAAGGGGATTGAGTGGGCAGAGTGAGCAGAGGCCTCAACACCATGGTTTTCTATATCATTGCCTATTTGAGGCGACAGCAGGCTTCGTCTCCGCCGCTGCACTCGTGAGGGTGTGTTGTAGGTCCTCCTTGGCGGCTTACTCAGCACAGGCCTATTTCCTTCTTCCTTGCTAGTCTGCGTAGATAGCTTCTTCTTCATACACTCATTCATCACTTTCTCGCGGCTAGCTCAAGTCAGCGGCTCTTGCCAAGTATCCTTTATCTTATAACCAAGGCGAAACTTGGATGGCGTTAAAGAACTACGAAGGAAATTGTCCTAGAGTCCGGGGCCCAGCCATCATGACGCCCTTCCAATAGGCCGATGCCACCCATCTCCTCAGCTTCCATTTCCTTATAATAGTCGGGGGAAATCAATCGGAGCTGATTAGCCGTCAACAACCCTTCATATCTGCGGATGTTACGTACCAGGTTGCGAACCTACTGGAGCCAACTGTGATCCAAGATAGATCTTTTTTGCGCTGTTACCAGTGGTGGATTTGATCGGCATGATGATATTGCTCAAGCGAGGATGACATTTTGCTACCGCTTCAAATGTGATAGAGTTCACAGCTTCTGACCCATGCATTTACCCCGTATTCCCCACCGTGCTGTGATAAAGTCGATTTGTAGAGGCTCCAAAGTCGTCTGAGGGCAGTAAGTAATAGGGAATCACCATGTCGGTGTTTAGAATAGTCTACTGTTTTTCTGACACCTCCCTTCTCTGGTATCATCAACTGTCCGACTGTTCTGACCCAGGCGAAGCGGGTGGAGATCTTTACAGCAACAACTGCGCCAGTCGAATTCTTAGAATTTACTGAACTATTACTAAGGTTACGGGCACCTAGGTATGTAGCGGTGCAAGTAGTGTTCATCAGCTTAGATATTAGCACTTCCGCAAGATAAGATCCTTTGGTCCCATCCTTCTAAGCTTCCGTCATCGGTTTTACATAGGCGGTTAAGTCAAAACCTTTGGCTTCAGGATCAGAGCCAAATGCTCAGTCTGTAGAGATCCCTATATTGGAGCCCCCAAAGGCCAGAATTGAGCACGCGCTTTAGTAAGGGCAACACCGGTTGCAACCCTGGTGCGCCTGCCGGAGTAGTGATCGTGATCCATTCGTCGACGTGTCTCATCCTGAGAGTCGGAGTTGGCGCAGCAGCACGATCTTGCCATTGGCCACACCTTCTGGCGGCCTACTGAGCTATTTCACACCAACCGGGGTCTCTTCAGCTCCCAGCTTTTTCAGAAAGAACGCCAGTACTTTCTGCAGAACCATGATGCTTCAAGAAGTAGAGCGGTCGCCATTTTTGAACGGCGAGATCAAATCTTTGTGCAGGAGGAAAGATCCAAGCAGAATCGTAACCAGAGGCGTGATGCTAGCGGTCGTGAATAGCTACACCGTCCTTTCCGTCTTTCACAGCCAAGCCGAAGTCACATACCATTTTTTTCACACCCGGTACCTGGATGCCTGTACTGACTACTATAATAGCGTCAAGCTTGCGGAGATCTGACATGATGGCGGCTCCGATGGCCTATTCTTCAGGATGTGATTCATTATATAACACAATTCGCGGTCTCAATACACTAACACCATAACTCCGCATTTCGGGATCAATACGCGCAGAGTCCCGCTTTTGACAGTCTTCACACAAAGAGGGTTTTCCTTTAAACAGGTCGCGATTGATCCGACATATCTGACAAGTCATCTTGTCAAGTTCCCCTTGTAGCTGGATCGTCCTTGACCAGGGACGGTGCTCGCATTAGTCGCACTCGTGACTCACCGGCGCAAGCTGAGCGCGCCTCACTCTCCCTTAGTCAGCAGAAATCACGAAAGCCGGCGCCGAAAAAGATCCTGCCTAGCACTCAGCGTAAGTAGCCCTCTTGGTCAACTGGAGTTTCAAATTCGTCTTCAATATTCAATTGCTGTAGTAGTTGTTGTCTCTTCTTTCTGTGGTTGTGTTCGAAATTTTTCTGTACTGTCCAGTCGCTGTCAGCTGGACGCTTGGCACGAAAAAGAAATCTCATCCATTTATACTTTGTCAAAGGAGCCACGACGTGTCCCTTAATTAGACAAGCTTGCGGCGGATTTTCTCGCTCTTCAAGGATCCCGTAAATATCATTGATGTTGCGAGGCTCAAGTTCATCAGGTATGAGCTCATACACGTTGTACTCCAGTATCAGAATGAGAATGTTGACGCTCTCTAGATAAGGACCAATCTCCTGCCTCAAATCACAATCCGGCGGATTCATCAGGATACTGGCGGAAAAGTTCTGCAAACACGGAAGGCTCATTCCTCGTTGAAGACCCAGAGTGCACCACTGGACCTCAAGGGTCTCTAACATGGGAAAACTCACTTCGCTGAGGGCTTCCTCACATACCAGTCACCATAGGACAAGTCGCCGGATGTTTTGGAAGGGCTGAATCAGCATCCGCAGGCCTGTTCTCCCATTATCGCCCTCAAAGGCAATGTCATGTGCAGGACCCTTTATAATGAGCGTATGCACTGAGGTAGTACAACCAATAATGAGGGGGTTGATGGAGCCACCGTTGCGGTCACGATCATCACGGCCACTGCTCATTGTCATCTTATGTAGTTTTGGCAGCGATAATAACACGTGAGACGTTAAGTGCTGGTAAAGAGGAGGAGTGGATTTTTACTGACGGGGACCTTCACTGATGACTCAGTATTTAGATCTTGCTGGTTTGCTCACGTGTTTCGTAGAAGCCTCTAGAAGCTAGCCGTGGCCAATGTTCGCCCGATCTGCTAAAGACACGTCTTCTCTTAGCCCTATATAAGGCGATTTTATGCACAAATCAGCATTATTATATATTAAGTTTAAGCATAAGACCAAGAAAAAGTATCATAATGACTTAAAGATAATAGTGCGAATATTTTACGCTATGAAATATCCTACCATTATTAATCAGTTAACGCCTATTTACTAAGCGGTAAATTAAGAGGGTGTCACTTCTACTAACATAGATAATAAGATATTATAAATAATTAAGAAGCTTAATTAAATTAAATTGGCGGATTTTAATATTTAGTGATATTATCTGGTTCAGCTCTTAAATTAGTGTATTAAGTTAGAAGAAGAATGTAGAATAAAAAGTAAGATTTAGAAATTATCAGCGGCGTGAGAATGATTAAATATAATCTAAGATAACTGTAACTAAGCTTAATAAGTCTAAATATTAATACTTCTTCTCAATAATTAGAGATATTAGATAGTAATGCTGTTGCGCAGCTAATAGTGTAATGTTACACTCACAAATAATAACTGATGAAAGATTAATCTTAATTAATAGACACTGATTACATAAAATATAAAAAGAGGCTTTAAAATCAACTGAAGATAACATATAATTAGTAATTATTAAAGAAGGCCTTTAGCTTTGATATATTACTCTTGATTCTATGTGATATTTAGATAAATAGATAAGACTGTCGGAAATTTTCTTATATTTTCTAGTCACACTCAATCAATATTAAGATAGATTTCTCTGTAAGATTAGTCAGGTATTATCTTAATAATTTAATAAGATAATATATCAGGGGCGCTTCTAATTAAAAACTTCTTAGAAAATAATAACTTCTTAAGCTATCTCTAAGACAAAGCTTAATTTATTAGAATTAATAGAGTTATGCTTATGTAAGTAATCTGTAAAGAAGAAACACAATCACTCTACTTAGAATTGACGAGGATGTATAAATATAAGTGTAGTAATTAGATACTTAGTATTCTTCTAATAATATGAATAAGATTAACTTCTTTGAATTTAAGTGACTCTAAGATGTTAGATAGAATCTTTAGAACTAGTTGATAGATAGATTAATAAAATGATCGATGACTTCTTGTTATGAAGCACTAATTGATCTCACCTTTGAATAAGCTCATGAACATTCTTGGGCTAGGCATATTTGCAAGATGATTCGTTTGTCATTAACAGCAGCGGCACTAATTCCAGTCTATGGAGTGGCCTTTGGCGCACAATCCTGTCAAGATCAATAGTGACCTAAATGCCGTCCCAAAGTTCTTCTTGATGATGCCAACATAGTTCTCCCAATCGTCCGTTTCGACATCAATATCATAGTCGTACTTGCCCCAGATGATTTCGCAGTAGACTTGAATGCGTTGGTCTTGGGCGGAGGACATAATCAATAAATATATGGAGTTGCTTATAGATTGTCGACCGGAACGGATTTAGCTAAGAGGGCATGTTCGGACGTCAAACTATTGTAGATTCTTCTTGACGGCTTACTCAGCACAGGCCTATTTCCTTCTTTCTTGCTAGTTTGCGTAAATAGCTTCTTCTCTTTATACACTCATTCATCAGATTATAAGCTCTTAACACTTTAAATAACGCAAAACAGAGCTGTATCAATATAGCATAATTGTTATATTCTCTTTAATTAATGCCTGCAGATACTAGAGTCTCTTCTCGCTCGAAATCACAAAGTTCTGAGAGTGAGCGATTAAAAACGCCCGCAATCTCTATAAGATCTGCAGTAGATTCTGCAGAAGATCTTCATATCTCTTCTCAAACAACTTAATTAGACAAATTAATAATAATTAGATGAAATTATAATTAATTAAATAATATTAAGTGAATTTCAATGTAGAATATAATCATAAATAATCAGTCAGCATTTTCATCATCACTTATAAGATCTTAATACGCAATATTAGTCTCAGAGATATTAGAAACTGTCAAGTCTAACTATAACAAGATTCAGATATTAGAGAGTTGTGAATAAGAATTACTATTCTCATATAGAAGAGTCAAAGGCAGAGTAATTAATAACATGAGTTGACTATAAAAGAAGAGACTATAAATCTAAAAGATAAACATTTGTTTATATAATTATTAGTTGTGATTTGTATTCTATGCTTCTAAATACTTCTTTTAAGCATTCTCGAGCACTTATTTCTAAGTGCTTCTATTAAATATTCTTAAACACTTTTCTTAATATCTAAATTATAATTGCTCTTATTAATTATAATTGTCAAAAACAGATCTATTATAATCTCATATAATATTGCGCGTAAATGAGATTCTGTTTCTTAGTCTACTATTATGTCTTAATAATTCGTGTCAAGTTTGCTGATTGCTATTTTCTTACTATAATATTATGTCTCTCTAAATTAGCTTAATCTCTCAAGCTACTTAAATCTTCTTCTGAGATTTCTAATTCTTTCACTTCTTTCTTTTTTTGTCATGTTCTTATATTATATCAGTAAATCTTTCTCTTATAAATGATATTAAATTTAGATAAAGAAGATAATACTGCTGAAAATATTGATTATAATTATATATTCCGTCTATACTATACAAAGTTGTCTATATATATTTTTCAAAAATATTTCAAAGTATTCAGAGTGTATTTATTATGATATTTATTGTGATAATAATTTCTTGAAGATCAACTTTTAGAGACTGTAATAAAAAGAATTGCGATTAAAGACTGCTTAAAAAACAACTCTTCTTCATCTTTAATAAGATGCTGTTAAGATAATAAGTCTTAACTCTTGTATAAAGTCTTTTTAAGTAATTTAGAGCAAGATAATTACTTAGAAGATTAAGTTTCTAAAAAAGCTTAATTAGAAAGAGAGATATTTGGGAGAGAGAGAGTTGTTAGTTAGTGCGAGATTGAATATTATTTTTAATGAGGCGCAGCTGACTACTCTCTTTAATTCTTTTCTCACTGAAAATTTCAATAATAATAATTTTTCAGAATCACAAGATTGAGATTTGTTTCTAATTTTCACGTGTTTTCTAATATATTATATTCTGATTATTTTATTAGATAGTAAGTTTTATTCTTAATCTCTTAATTATTAAGTACTTGTTTCATCTTATACTTCTAATTCTGTTTTTTCAGATAAATTAAAATTTATTTAGCATTTTTTGATGCAGATTCTAGAAGGGAAATGTTAAATATAGAGTGAATTCTTATAATATCTGAGAGTTTAAGTCTGTAAATTAACTTATCTAAGACTTTCTAAATTAAGTAAAGATTGAGTTTTATGTGATTCAATTTCACATTAAGTCTTTTGATTTTGATATTTTGGCGAAGTAAATATACTAAGTTCTTTTCTTTGAGATTTAATCTGTTAATTCTCTTAAAATTATAATAGATTTCAAATCTTTAACTGATAAACTTAAGATCTCTTGTTAATTCTTGATATAGACTAATTAATAATTATATACTAATAACTGATTTTTGTGCAAGTTATTTCACTTCTCTTGATTATCTATATAAAATAGATTTATATTTGTAATTCACATAAAATAATAATATTTTAATTACTGTCAGTGCATTATTATACGCGAACTGCGCCAATAATAGAAGTACTATTTAAGTGTTTTAATAATAGTTCACATAATATTGTAAATATTGTTTCAGTATTTGATTGATTCTTTTAGTTTGTTTATTTATCTGCGGGTGATAGATGATTAATAGCTTATACTTGATTTTAAGCTGATCTATTAATAATTTCCAAAATTTGAAAGTGAACAGTTTATCTTGATTAAAGAGAATCTTCGCTAATATGCTATAATTTGCAAATATTATTCGCAAAAATATATAGATTAGATTCTCCGTATTAGATGCTTTTAAATAATTGATGAAGTATGCGTACTTTATTAGTTTATTAGTAATAATCAAAATGCTATTATAACTGATATTTATTATTAAATCTTTAAATAAGAATAACTTGATAATGAAGTTTAATACTATAAATTTTCAAGCTTCTTCTAATATCTTTAATAACTGCATCTTCTTATATAATTTATATCAAGAGTGCTTTGTTTTTTAACAGATGTTATAGTTGGTAATTTACTGCTGAACTGCTTTGTTTATTTTAAAAAAATAGTAGGATCTGAAAATGCGTTTCAGAGTTTTTTCTATTTCTTGATATTTATAAGATGTTTTCTTATAATATTATCAGATAATCATTTCTTTTGCTTAATTTGTGATGTATATTAGTTCTTTATATAGAATCAGTTTGCTATCTTGTTTCTGAAAGACTGAATATTTTTCGAAATTTTTTTGAATTTCACGAGATAAATAATTATTTAAATATAATCTTATAATTCGATTTTTCTAATTCTAATTAAAGATCTGAAATATTGAAATAATCATAGCATGATTATATATTATGATCTTGTTCTCGTCTTTATATAGAATTGATTGTGAAGTAGATTTGATATCTTGAGTGTGATCTGCTCAGCAGCTCAAAGCATCGACTTTAATATTATTATTTTCTTTTTGATAAAATATCTTAAAGTTATATACTGATAATAACTCAGATTATTATATCTGACGTCTATTTAATATCTTAATAGTAATGAAGTACAATAGATTCTTATGATCTATATAAACTTTCACAGAATACTTAAATTCTTTCAAGTATACTTATTATTTATTAAATATAGTAACTATAATTAAAAGCTTCTTATTATAAATCTCATAATTAAGTTTTATTAAAATCATCTTTCTGAAATAGAAGATAATAAATCTTAATTATTCTTTGTTATCAGATTGACTTATGCATATATTAATAATATAGTCTGATATATCTATCTTGAGTATAATCTATCTCTTAAAATCAAATATTATGAGAATAAGAGCTGTTGTGAATTTCTATTTCAGCTTCTAAAATAAAGATTCTGCTTCTGTTTTTTAGATGAAGAATATTTTCTTCTTAATTATTTATGTTAATAAAGCAGTTATTTTTGAGTAACTTATAATAAATCTTTGATAGAAGTTAGTGAATCTAAGAAATAATTGTAATTTCTTCACTAATATAAATTGCGATTATTTAAGTATAACTGTAATCTTAAATTTATTTATCTGAATTCTTATAATTATTAGAATAAATCTAAGAAACTTAATACTTTACTTATGAAACTCGCACTTCTCAATCTTTACTAGCAGATTTTTCGCCTAAAGAACGCGAAGTATCTTTTAAATATGTTCAATATATTGTTCTTTGATTTTAGAGTATATAAGAATGTTATTAAGATAGATGATATAGAACTGATCTAGATATTTTCTAAGAACATTATTTATTAGAGATTGAAAGAAGACTGAAATGTTTATTAACTTAAAGAACATGATTAGATACTTATAATAATTGTAATAAGTTTGAAATACTATTTTCTATTTCTCTCTCTTTTTCATTCTTATCAGATTGTACATTTTTTGTAGATTCAGTATTATAAATTACTTAGTTTCATAAATATAATTATGTAGTTTAGAGATGAGAGATAATATATAACAATTTTTTATTATTATATTATTTAGTTATTAATAATTAACATATAAACACATTTCTTTATTTAACTTTAAAACAAATAAAACTAAATATTCTATAGATAAAATTGAGAATTGAATAAATTCTTTTTTCTGATTCTTATTAAGATATTCTTGTAGCATCTTAAGTTCTTTCTCAGAAAGAGAATAGATAGATTTGTATGTGAATTTCTTGTCAAATTTTAATAGAATCTTATAATTTTAGAATTAATATTTAAATAACGCAGATGCGCTTTTATTCTTTATAAACAAACATTTAAATTTGTTATATTTAGATAAATATTTTAGAGATTTCTCTATTATTTCTGCTAAGTATCTATTGTCAGATTTCACTTATACTATTTTTGTGAATAATATCGCAATTATAATTGTCTCACAAACGCAGTTAGAAAAGCTGATAGTTTGCTATTTTTAACTAATTACTAAATTATAAGCTTTTAGTTATAAAATGCTCAGAATCATATTATATTTAATTTTCATAATATTCAATATTATCTTTTTAATATGTTATTGCATAAACAGATTGAGCAAGTGAGTTTCTATCTTAATTTATTCTTGATTTTGCTTTATAAAGCTTTTATCTGCTAATATTAAATAATAGAATTTATTCTTTCTTTAAATAGATAGATGAGAGTGAGTTATATATGCTAGAAAGACGTAATTTTCGGTGACTTTAGAATTTATTATAATCTTAACTTTTTACTGTTCAATATGCTTCTATAAGATTATATATTGTGTATAACTAGTATTAATAGCAACTAGTTTTTGAGACTTAAGAGAAGATTCTTTGTTAGATTTCTAACGCAAAGAGCTCTCTCGTTTTTTGACTTTTTAAATTAATAGTTTCTGAAATAAGTATATTCTTTTTTTATGAAGTAATATTCTATTTTGTCGCACGAAAAGTGTGTGTATAACTTATGAGAGATGTGATATTCTTTATTATAAATCACTCTTACTATTTCTAATTTCTTAGATTCTTAAATTTGTATTATGCTTACACTTTAATTTTTCTTGAGATAAGTAGAAATGTCAATCTTATACAAATTAATCGCTTCTTAAAGATTGCTATTTTGATAATAATAAATCTGTTTTTAATTTTGATTTGAACAGTTTTCTATGTGATATATTCTTAATTATAATTTTAACTTGATTCTTTAAGATGTCTTCTCAAGTATATATATTTTATACTAATATTAGAATTCTAACTCGCAATCTATATCTATATATAATGCTAATTTTCAAAACTTAGTAATCATTTTCACATAATTCTCATTATATTTGAGATTGCTTAATACTCACTTCTAAAATATCTTGAAGATGACACTTAATAATTATTTCATCTTCTTTTATCTAAATTTCTTAAAATATTATCTAAAGTCGTCTTTGTTTAATTTGTAAATAGCGTATTAATTATTATAATAGATAGTTTAAAATAAATAGATATGAGATGATTCTATAAGTTTTTAATCGCGAATCTATTTAAATAATTTAATAACTATTTTTAATAACAGTGTCTTGATATTAGTGCAGCTGACATCTTATATATTATCTAATTTATTTATTCTCTATTCCGCTAATTCTTTCAAAGTCGCGTGTAACTGTTATTTATTAGAGCAATTATTAACTTGATATTCAGATTTCTCATAATAGAGGCACAAGTTCTTTCTTATTTACTTCTCTTACTAAATCAAAAAGAGCTTGTCTTAATTAAGTCTCTTTTCAAACTTTCTTTAATTTGTGACATTCAAATCTATTTCTTGAGAATATCAAACTTATTTAAATTAATATTCTTTCTTGTGATACTTTTCAGAGATGAATATTTAAATCTATTTTTATTCTTTTTTCATCTATCTCTTGTATAGATGATTGTCTATCTTAATAAATATATCAATTAGACTTTCTAGTTTATCTAATCTCTTAATTTAAGTTAGCTTGTTCTTAATTAAATTTTTTAGTTCTAGATAATATTTTGTCATAAGTGTTATATTATCTTACTTAATCTGTAATGTGATCTGCTGAAACTTGAATGCATATTCTATTGCTAAGTCTATTTATTAAAGTTTCTAAATCTCTTATTCAGCTGTTTATTCTTTATTTACTCTTTTATATATCTGTCAAATACACTTTTTAAAATAAGTGTAATTAAAGAAGATTCTTTTGATTTCAATCTTTTTATCTTTCACGAACTTCTTTAAGTGATTTATTAGATGAAATTCAAATTAATTAAAAACTTCATCTCTGAGATAAATAACTGCGAATATTATCTTGACTTCAATAGTTTTCAGCTTCTAAATATTAAATCAAATATATATATTAACTTGAATTAAGAAAGTTCTAAGTTTTTTTCTGTTCTTATGAAATATATTAAGAGTGTTAATCTTAAGAGAAATATAATCTGTATCAGCGATATCTTTCTAAGATTATTCATATTCAGAGTGTGATATATTCGCGTTAGTAAGATCTATTATAATAGAGTGACTGATATTTAATAATAGATAGTTAAAGTATTAGAAACTGTCAAGTCTAATTATAGCAAGATTCAGATATTAGAAGATTGTGAATAGAAATTACTATTCTTATATAGAAGAGTCAAAGATAGAGTGTAATTGATAATATAAGTTAATTACAAAAAAAGAGATTATAAATCTAAAAGATAAATGTTTATTTATATAGTTATTAGTTGTGATTTATATTTTATACTCTTGAGTGTTTCTTTTAAGCACTCTTAAGCACTTGTTTCTAAGTGCTTCTATTAAGTATTCTTGAGCACTTTTCTTGATGTCTGAATTACAGTTGCTCTTATCAATTATAGTTATTAAGAACAGATCTATCATAGTCTCACGCGATACTGCGCGTAAATGGGATTTTGTTTCTTAGTCTACTATCATGTCTCGACAGTTTATGTCAAGTCTGCTGATTGCTGTTTCCTTACTATAACAAAAGACTAAATTTAAGAAAAAGCTAGACTTCTTTAAATTTAAAATAATCACAATTCTAATAAAATTAGAGATATATTCTTAATAAGATAATTAACTTAGAAGAAAAACATGTGAATTATGTGTTTTAGATATTCTAGAAAGCTGCTTAGAAAGTATTAAATCTAATCTATTTAAGAGTGTGAATATAGCTCTTTAAGAGCTAATTCTGATATTATTATTAATAATAATAAGATTCGAATTTAAGAACAAATCTGCAAATAAGACGTACTTGATTCTGTTAGTTAGATACTTAAATTTAAGTGTAATAGTTTATATCATTTTATTAGTAAAGCTAAATCTATTAAGATAAGCTTCTGAGCAGATTATTCAAGATTATATTTTCAAATTTAACAGTCTGAGAGTCTAATTTAAATCTTCTGAAAATCAAATATATCTTAATTTACTAATAGAGATCTTTGTAATAAGTTTACAATTTCAATTCAGTTAAGAAGTCTTTTTAGAACTGATTAGATAGAATAATATCTCTGATTTTGAGAGTCTTAAATAGATTCTAATTCGCGTATTTATTTTCGAGAAGAATTAACGCGAATTTTGTCATTCAAATACGTCAAAATCTATTATCAGACAAAATGAGCAAAATAAGCGAAATTTCGACTCTGAAAAAAATGAGAAATTATCATGCGCTCACTATAATTATATCAGATATTCAATTAATAATTGCTAGCTTAAATATTCAGAAAAACAGTCTTCTTCAGATTAGAATAGAGAAAGATATAGAGAGTTCACAGAAAAAGAAGTAATTACAAGTTAATTAATAGCTAGATCTATTGTAAACGCCTATCCTTGTGTCACTGGACTGGCGACATCTCCTCATTTGGAATAGTATTCCCGCGTTATAGCGTTGAAATTGGGTGCAGTCTTGGCATTAAGAACATCAAAATCAAAAGGATAAAAAGGGCTTAAATCAGCTATAGCAGAATAAGCTTTCTAGCTAGCATACTATAAATAGTATTATTAAAAAGCGCTAGTAGATCTCTATATAAT
>JAABUK010002213.1_pt1 | contig 35425 bp, 52 predicted proteins | sample 5559141 | NCBI WGS metagenome assembly JAABUK01 (sample SAMN10711869, study PRJNA513367) | rock metagenome | isolation source: Antarctica rocks | place: Antarctica: Victoria Land, Pudding Butte nord | collected 2016-01-03
CAAGATGCAGGCTTTGGCTTGGAGCCTAAGCTTGAGCCAACAGCAGTAAGACCAAGAAGGACATCTCATCTCGGAGAAGACGACCCTTGAGCAAGTGCAGAGACTGTCAGCAGCAATAGTCTCTGTCCCAGTTATTGTTAAACGCTACCATATACTGGCTGCCATGAGGCTCTTGATGCTATGTGTGTGCAAGCTACAGCATGCAGGAGAAATATGTGTCTTTGCATCACCTGTACACTATTGCCATGTCCATTATTTAAACATCAAGGTCCTTCAGTCAAATTAGTCAAAGAAATAGCGCTAGAAACACAGCACTTGATGAACACACATGTCACAAAACCCTGCATAACTGGGCAACTCAGCTTAGCCCGCGTCAATTGATGTGGAGAATGGGGACGCATGATTTGCAACACGACACAACTAAGGTTTGACCAGACAGACATCAGAACTGTGCCATCCAGGCTGTGTCACTTGTGCATACTTCTGCAGTGAAAGGAATAACTGATGGGCCTTCAGAGTGTGCCAGCCGATGTGTGATAGCATGCGGTGATGTGATGTCTTGTTCTGCTCCAGCCACCCAGTCGACACTCTGCATCAAGAAGACTCGCCTGTCAGCTCGTTCAGTCAAATGATGATGTACGTTACGCATGCTGTCACATTGCAAGGCTACATACCTGGAAAAACGGATGTGTCTTGATCTTCAAGATGTCCCCAACAGAACTACCCAGTCTCTGGCTGGCATCAGTCTGAAGAAGCTGGTGCAACAAATCTTGAGCTGCAGCACTGAAATGAGATGGACATGCCAACACCTGTGTGCGCATGTCTGCAGAAGCCTGAAATGGCAAATGACCATCCAAGAGATAAAATATCAGCACGCCTAGGCTCCAGTAGTCAGCAGCGCATGTGTATCCTGCGCATCAGAGAAAGACTTTACAGTATGCTGTTGGGTCTGTTTCAGCAGACACTGCCCATGCAGAAATGATGACATTGGGAAGCGTGCAAAGTGCAGCTGCAGGCTGTTACTTAAAGTCTGTTTGAATGGTGGCAAGCTTACCATGACCCTGCAGCATTTCTGGAGGGCAGTAACATGGATCACCACATATGCTGTAGGTGCGGTCTTGACTGAAAGACTGTAGCCGCTTCATGTATCTGCAAGCACAGGCTGCTATTCAGTGGATGCATAGCAAACAATGCAGCACAGCCAGATGACTTGCAGCTTGAATGCTCTTAGTCACTGGCTAGCAAAAGCTTTTGCCACTTTTACCTGGTGTCCACCAGCTGGGCAAGGCCATTTGTGTCTACTGCCACTGTGCTTGGGGCCAGCCCTCTGAATACAATGAACTGCTGATGTAGCTGCTCAAATGCTGCCACTACACATGCTGCAACATGCACTGTGGAGGATTCATTCAGTGGCTGTGGGAACATGAGATCGCTGAGCATGCAGACTGCATCTGTGTCCAGAACCTCTGCTGTCATCCTGCAGCAGAAAACAATCATCAGTGCGATGCTGCTCCTGATGATGTTCAAATTGTGTTTTCTCCAATCCACTGAATGCTGTTTGCTTCACAAACAACTCAGATCGTCAAGGCAATCAGTCATGTTAAACATAGCAAGCACTTCAATCACCAAACAGATGCATTTGATATCAAAAATGCTTTGATTTGGTGAAAGACCCATTGCTGCTCTATACTTGATATGCACAAATCTCATTGTCCTCATTCATGAGGGTAACAGAGCATTACTATTTCCTGCAGTATACCTGTCATCGTGAAAAGACTTGAGGCAAGCTGGCATGAACACTGACCCAGACAGACCAGCAGCGATTGTATGAGCTGAACAGACTTGCTGCTGCATGTCAGCCTTTGCAACAGCAGCAGCACTGCATACTCTTGCAGTGTAGCATATGCCTGCAGACCATCATACTGGTTGACGGCTCTGCCCAGAAATCCAGCAAGAAGACTCACTGATTTGCAGCCACATGCATGCAACAAGCATAGCAGCAATAGCAGGTTACTGCATACCATGACTCAGTTGTTGAAGACACTGTGACCCTGACGCAGCATGCACTGCAGGTGCCATTACAGCAAAATATCAGGACCAGCAATGCAGCATGCACAGCAGATGCCAATAAAGCAGACCATCAAGATGAGCCACATGCACCTTGATCTTTGAGCTCAAGATGCACCAGGCCTGCCATGCCATCATTGAACAAAGTGCGCTGCAGCGCCAAATCTTCCAGTCTGAACGAGGCAGCCCTTGTTGAGTCAGCACTGGACTTGATACGCTTTGACCCAGGACTGCCAGGGTGCTGGTGTCCATGTTTGTCTGGCCTCTCCTGCCATTTGCGGTCACCCTGTATGATGTCTGTCAGTGGCCCTAGTACCTGGCAATTGTGGGCAGAGTGTTAGACTCTGGGCAGAGGATGAGCATGGTAAGCTGATGAGCATGTAGGCTCATTGACAAGCTGACAAAATGACACATGAGTGACTTCAGGTACTGCTGTATCAAGGCAGCAGAGTTGGCTGCGAGGTGCAGCAGAGGGCTATGGCCAAAGCAAGATAGGCTGACGCAATGGACTGGCTCTGCTATAGTGGATGGTGCTCAGTAGGTATTGTGTACATCTGCATTCTCACAGTGATGCAGCAAGCTGTGAAGGCCCATGAGGGGTAGATGCAACCTCTTTAGGGCTAACAAATGCAGAAGGCTGCACTTATGCATTACACATCCAGCAAAGTAGGTGACACTCAGAAAACAGATGGTCAACTTGACCTGCAAACAGGTTGGTCAGCAAGCCTACAATAAGTACTTCTATGGTCAGTGCCACTAGTATGTCAACACAACAAGCTTGCACCACACACTGTAGTACATCAAAGTTTGTCTGCAAGGAATCAGCAACACACCCTCACTCAGTAAAAATGACACAGATCCATAGATAATCGCCACAGATCCATAGATAATTGCCAGGAACAGACTCCAGATAAGTAGATGCCATTTTCATATTGTCTCCGATGGCAGCATGGTAGGTAAACGATGAACTCTAGGTGGATGACCAATGTCTGAAGACCAACAGTACAGCTAACAGCTTATTTGTACATGTTCAGCACAACAGACCGCGCTCGTCAAGCAGAAGCTCTTCTTCCAGTGGCGACTGCTTCATCCTGCAAACTGTATGTGACAATCCATTGCGCATTACAGATCAGAAGGGGCTGGCTCTCACGCTAGAAAAGTTTGACCATGCTGAGGAGCGAGATTGCACACCATGTTGAAGTCTTCACACGATGTACGCAGCACTGTCACACGACCCTTAGCCACCGCACTGGCTCTGTAGGTGTAGTCGCCCAGCAGCGCATTCTCAGCAAAATACTGATTGGGTCCAAACATCAAAAGCTGCAGCACAAACACGGCATCAGATTATCTAGACACCAGGTCTGTCATTATGATATACAAGAAAGTAGGCTGCAGCAGCCCTGGCAGTGCATTTGCTGCCGTTCACACAATGAAGCAAGACATACAATGGCTTTCGAATCGTTTCAAGCTGGTAGATTACTACATCAAGTCAAACAGTACCGCTCAGGTATCAACAAGACATTTGAGCTTGTCTGTGAGAACAGCAATACAGCTAAAAATGCAGGCCTTTTAGTGACTTTGTAGGCTTGTGCAAGCCTCACCTCTGTCCCTGAGCCCATGTCCCCTGTCGCTCTATGTCTTGCAATAACCTCACCAGACTGGACAACAAACATGCAATCTCCAGGTTCGCCTTGCTGTGCAATGACAGCTCCATCCTCATATGCCTCCTGCAGCCAAAATGACAAGGTTTCAGCAACAGTTTGGGTGCTCACTGGGTATGGTCGTCATGCTGTGCATGCAGAGCTGGTGAGCTTGTGACTGCCAAAGGCAAGGCCAATATAGTGGCCATCCATGAAAGAGAGGAGCTGGACAGTGTTGTTATGCACACATGCAAGAAGGCACAGCTTGGCCAGGCTATGCATGACTCGAGTGACACTGGACTTGACATGTGGATGCATGCAGCAAGAAGTGCTCACAGGACGCATGATCTGCGCAAGCTGCTCCAGTTGGCCAACAGTCAAGGCCTGCAGCAGCTCAATGCTGCGCAGCGTCTTGATCAAAGCCTTGCCATCTCGTTTGCTAGGGGCCACAACTGTCTTGAAGGTGTTGGCATCCAGCTGAAACAAAATGCCTGCAACAGCGCAGGCTCAGCTGTCCTAAAGCCTTGAAGTGGAGTTTGATTGGCGCAACCCGGTGCCAGTGCTGACGGAAGGCAGCCTGGCAACATGATGTGGGCTGAACATGGCAACGACGCTGGCAGTGATGATGGCTGTGATTGTGTTGTGCAACATTCCTGACTGTAGCAGAGGATTTGGCTGTAAAAGCACACGTATATTACTCAAGAATGGCGATGGCATGAGCAAAGCACAAAGAAACCGACACACAAAGCAGAAACGTCAGCAAAAACATACCATCTGTTCTAGCCACAATCCTTGCAGCGTGTGGTCGGCCCGTCGCAAGAGCCAGTTCCCCAAATGCTGAATTGGCATGATCCCCAGCACTGTAGGAGTGAAGCGTTATCTGACCTCCCCCACTGTTGACAATGAGGTCAAACTGACCCTCAAACACAACGTAGAAATACTGTCCTTCTTCACCCTGCAAATCATGCTACAGACTGTAAGAAGTGAGAATGCATGCAATGTTACGCAGATGTGTCCTTGCTGCAGCCCTCATTATGGTGGCAGACCAACAACTGGCCATCGGCTGCATGTAAAGCAATGCACAACTGTTTCATACATGCTGAAACTTACTGGTTTGGGTCTTTGCAAGCCTGTTTAAAAAGTTGAGTCCCGATAAGGCAGCTGATGAGGAAGCAACAAAGCAGTCGATGTTGATAGCCAAACGTCCCTGACCTGCTGTACAACTACTTCTCCAGCAGAACAGTGGCGCTTCTCCATGGCCAACAGTACAACCTGCCACTGCTTGGTGTTGAGTGAATCAAACACAGGCACACCCCTGCACACAAGGTAGCTTGAGGACTAGCTGGCACATCTCAAGTACTGTGCATTCAAGCACAAATAACCTCACAAACAGCAACAATGACTGAAACTGTTGCTGCAAAAGGCAACATGCACAAAACCACTGCAATTATGGTCTCCAGCAACATGCATCACTCACTTGACTGCTGCCACTATATTTTGCAAGTCTTCTGGAGATTTGCTGAGCATCTGAGGCTGCTGCATTTCCACCTGCAATGCAATGCTCAGCTGTCAGGGCCCATGCCATGGAGAATGGCAACACACGTATTGTCATGCTCAAGCGCTGAGATGCAAGCACCAGGCAGCCTGTACCTGTATGCTAGCCTCCTGCAGCTGGGAGTAATTGTTGGGCTGAGTTCCTGTAGGAGTCTTGCTGAAAATGCTTGGCGTGGGAGAAGGACCGGAGGTGCCATTGTGAGCAGCAGAGGGAATTGGCTGCATGGGGCTGACATGTCGAGACTTGGACTGTATAGTTGGCAGAGTCTGTAGCCTGCAGTACAAAAATACTAAGGTATATCAGGCAATGTATGTCGCACAGTTGTCGCTACAGACCATGAACAGGGATTGGATGTCCTGCTCAGCAGAAGTGCTGCCGGTTGATCTGGAGTAAATGCACACATGCTTTTGTATGCCAGGATGCTTTTGACCAGATATAGCATAACAGCTAAGGGTCACCAGCAGCTGCTATACCGGCACAAGTGCAGTAGTTTGCATGTTCTGTTCATCTTGTACCTCATGCTTTGCTTATTCATCAAAGCTGGGCCCTCCTTCAACCCTTCAACTCGAGCAACAATAATGGTGATATCATCTGTTCGAACCTCATACTGAAGCCAGAGTCTGTAAGCTTCCACCACAACAGCTATGGCTGCTTCTTGTGGATCATCGTATTTGCTAATCTGCGACAGCATTGTCATAGTAATCTCCAATGAACTGATCAGCAGTCTTGCAAACAGGGGGGCATGCAGCTGTGATGCTTGTAGCAATCTTTGACATGGCCTGGCTTGCAGTCCAATGACAGCAGAGTCAAAACTGGCATGGCAGCCAGACATCAGGCTATGAAGGCTATCATGAGCACAAGACTGAGTCAGGACATGGCTGGCCACCCTGCCAGTAGAAGCAGTGTGGGTGCTGGTGCAAGAAAGAGCATGACTTACCATGTCAACAACTGTCTGGCTAGGCATGAACTCAAAGATGCCATCACTGCCAATCAAAAAGAATGGGTTGGCTGGCGTAAGGTTTCGGATGGCAAGCTCTGGCTCAGCGCACACCCCAATCGTCTCCGCAGCTGCAGAACACTCCAACTGTAAGATTTGGCAACTGCCAAATTTGGCAATTCGCTAAGCCCTGAGGAATGACTGAACTGACCATTATCTCCAATGCTTCTAGTGAAGGCTGTTCCAGGATAGTTGCCGTTTGGTGCCCACAACCTGGGTGGGTCACCTCCATCCTCTTCTTCAGTACCCCAGCACTCTATGCTGGGATCCTTGACGCCATAGACCTGGTCCAGTGTCAAAACACGAGCACCAAACATCTTGACACGATCGCATTCATCCCGCCTACAATTGCAGGGCATTGATCAACTGAATGCCCTCACTTAGTATATGAAATCAAGTGTTCAATGCTGATGTATCTGCTTGTGACCACCACGATGTGATTGTCATACCTGAAAGCTGTTTGGTCGACTGTCAGGTTGATGGCCACATTCTTGCTGCCCTGACGTTCAGCAAGGACTGCTCTTGAGTCACCAACATTTGCAACATACAGACCAGTTCCCCTGACAAGGATATTCACAGCTGTAGTGCCACTCTGCATGTCATCCACTGGGGACTCATGCAGCTCGTGATTTGCAAGCACCATGGCATTGTGAAAGGACTTCTCAGGATATGATTTGAACAGGAGATCCTTTTGCATAGCTGCAGGCACCTACAGAACAAGGTTGTTGTCACTGATCGGTCGAGTCAAACCCTGCTAGGCTGCTGGCAATGCAAAAGACCACTCGCGCACCTGCTCCTTTGCAAATAGAGAGCATTCTGTCCCTGACGTTCCATGGCCATCAAAGACCCCTAAAAACACTTGCTCAGGGTCGCCAGCAAAGTTGCTGATAGTACAGGCAGTGTCTTGGCTGGGCTTGTACAGAGCCTCTGGGTAGTACCCTCTAAAGCTGACGTAGGCAAACTTCAGAGTAAAGTCAGATGTCGGTAAATGAACCTCTTGTGTGCCAGCCGAGCAGACTAAACGCTGTCGAAAGTCTTGTGGTGACAATGGCCCAGTTGTGGGGAGGTGAAATGAGAGGCCTGCAGGAAGTTGAGTGGCGCGATCGAGAGGTGGACGCTTGGCTGCTTCTGAGTTAGCTCCGCCTTGCGTTGAGGAGCAACAACCCATACAGCGCCCCCGCCCAAGCTATTCTCGGGTGACACAACTTGCACCGTTTGTTGCGACAGGCTCGCCGGGACGCGCTTTCGATTTCAAGTCTGGCCCATGCACTGTCCTAACAAGGGCATGGTCATGCAATCGTTGGCGATCTGTGCACTTGCGACCCAAGGTAGACGGCAGATCTCCGATTTCAAACTTTGACTAGAAAGGGCCTCTCTTGTCTAGATCCCAGATGCCAAGTGTCCTGTACATGAATTTTGCTACGGTTAGCTGCATTTCAGCACATAACTAGCGTTCCACCTCTTTGCGCATACATGCGTGCATAGGTCTGCGTAGATGGTATGCTCGAAGTGTGAGAGAAGCTTAGTAAGGTAGGGCCCCTGCTCAAGCCTTGACTGCTAGTGAAACGTTCACCCGCTTGTGGCTTCGTGATCTGTGACTCTGTGCAGGTGATAGTTCCAGACAAGTGGAAAGAGGGCGCCTCTAATGTGACCGAGGGTGGCGGAAGAAAGGTCAACGAAAATAAGTTGTTAAGCAAAAAGCAGAGGTATACACTTCTGCACTCTAACAGACTTGCACACGCAAAACCGTGAGGGTGATCCTGTGATGCACACCATTGTTCCATTGCAGGTGGCAGCCATATGCTTCCAGGTGCAAGACGTGTAAAGCCACCTTACATCAGGACGCACTGTATTGCCAAGGCTGTGCCTATCAAAAGGGGATATGCGCAATGTGTGGCAAGCAGATTTTAGACACCAGTAGCTACAAGCAGTCAGCAAAGTGAGGGTGTGAAGTGAACAGGCTGATAGTGAGCCATACTACTCACAGCATATTGCCCAAGGCTGTGATGGGGCAGGTGCCCATGCTGAAAGCCACAGCTGTTGCTTCTGACGAGCAGCTTCAGCAAGCCCTTCAAAGTGCTATTGCCCCAGCATACTGCACTGTGCCCTATCCACCTTTTGGAGCTCTGTGCGCTGCGCTGAATCACCAGCCAGCCATGGAGCTTTGTGTGGATCAGATGGTTTTGCTGGTAAAGCTGCACTGCATAGTGCTCTTGCTGCCAGCAGTGTTGACAAGAGCTTGTTGCCACATCACTGGTAGACTAATTTGTCAGAGACGTCAATGTGGTTAGCGTCTGCTCTGACAGGTGCGCACAGGCTGACAGCTCACATAATGTTCATGTGTTTTTAGCATGTGGCCAATTCAACTACTGTGGGATGCTTCCTGCGCTATAGTGACGTAGGACATGGCAGGCAATAGACTAGCGGTTACAGGGTAACGCTTACACAGGCAGTTTGCTTAATGCTGTTTAGGCACACACAAAAGCTTGCATATAGGATGATTGTCTCACAATGAGCTTGGTTGCACAGCTATACCCTGCTAAGACACACGCACAGTGAACGGGCCGTGTCATGCCATAATACACTGTCGCGCCCTGCCACACTGTTACACCCCGCCCCCCTCCTTCAAGTGTGAACATCCTTTTTATCACCAAGCTCAAGGGCAGGAACACCGTGAGCACAAAGCCAAGTTGCTACTGAATGGATATAACACCGTTTGAGTTCACAGCTGAAACAGAAGGCAGACCTCAACACAACTTTGAGGGCACAACCTCACTCTGAGGGCACAACTCAACAGAATTTTGTGAGCAGCACATCCACACAACTTTGAGGGCAAAATCCCAACGCAATCCTGACGGCACAACCTGAATGCAACTCTGACTGCAGAACTGTAAAACATTGTCACACAAGTTGTGTACTCCTGCATATGGTGTGAGTGCAGAATCAGCAGGTGGTGTGTGTACATAGGCGTCTACAGCAACTTAGCTGTTTTGTGACAGGAGATACCTGGCATTTTACAAACGGGTGTGTAGATGCATGCTGAGGATGAGACCCATGCCATATCACATTGATGACACACGTCACAGCACGAGAATCCCCCGCCACAGTTGTTTGCAAGATGTCAATTCAGTACTATCAGCACAGCGGGTGCTCTTCCTGTGCAACACTGCATAGAATACCTAGGAGGGCATCCACACAGGACAAACCAATGATTTCTGCTACCTGGATTTGCTTCTGCCGCACCAAACAGAGCTGGCCACCAATTGGTTGCAAGGTAGCGCATGCCGAGCACTTCAAAGCGTATCTAACAGAACGCAATGCCCAACAATGAGGTGGTGGTGCTGGCCTATTCCAGAAAGCAATTCGGAAGAACTTGTCTAACTGCTGCAGTTATTACACTAGCATTCCACCTGGAGCACACTTGCATTATGTAACAAGCACCTGCAATGGTGGATGCACTGCACTGCACACAACTTCAAGATGAAGTAGAGTGTTGCTTCAATGCAGCAGCACCCACAAACATGCCCTAGCATGCCTGTTCAACACCAGTCTGACTGCAATGAATCTGCAGTCTACGCTGAGGCCAGAGCTTGAGGCGCAGGAGTCACCCTTACGCATGCTACACTGCCGGTGAAAGAGGCAGTATACTGCGCGAGATGGTACAAACATGACGTGCCCTTCAGATTATGGGACCTATAAACTGCATATGGTGGCCAGACTGGGGTATTCTTGTGCCAGCAGGCTTTTACAAGACAGCAGTTGCTGCGTCTAGTATACAGCAGACTTCTTCTTGCTGTCACCACCAATCTCAAAGTGCTTGCACCTCTGCGCAAAGCAAAAATCCAGTGATGCCTCATGAGCGTCCTTCCGCAGAGCGTTCTGGCAAAATATGCCCAATGAGCCCAAAAGTATGCAGCGCTAGGACATACCTTGATGGCATGCATGTGTACAGCCTTGCATTGCTGGCAAGCCAACCTCAACACAATCTTCTTTGTTGTCTTAGCCTGCAAGCAGCAACACCATGCTGCTCAGAACAACAACAGCAAACGCCTTGCAGTAGCATATACAAAATAAACAATGACTGGCTTGAACTGAAGGACATAACAGACGCGGACAGAAAAGAGCAGCAGGGAGGCGCAGCTGCGCACCTTCTTGTGAAAGACTGGCTTAGTCTGACCACCATATCCTGCCTGCTTTCTGTCGTACCTCCTCTTACCTGCAGTTTCAGAGAGCCAATAGCCAGCAGACGTGGTGAAACACAGGAGGTATACCAAGCTGACTACAACCTTGCTATCAATCCTAGACTAGGCTTGGCGTCAACCCAACCTTACCTTGAGCGTACAAGCTAGCTTTGCCAGTTTTGTACTGAGTGACCTTGTGTACTGTGTGCTTCCTGCAGTTTTTGTCCTTGCAATATGCCCTCTTGGTCTTTGGGACGTTCACCTGCAACCAAAGCAAGCTCTGATCGTCCGAGCTTTGTGGTGATGTGCGGCTCTGTTCCGAACTGACGTAACAAACAGACACCACCAGACGTACCATTTTGTCTGACGTTCCCTCACACGTCCAAAATACTCCGGCGATGCCTCAGTAACCAGTACACAGCCGTCGACCCGTGGTGTGTGAATTTAGGGTATGTATCACATGATACAAGGTAACGCCAGCCCTAGCCAGGAAATTTTGCTGTACCAATATTGGTACCCTTGTCGAGCGAGGCATCTTACAGTTCTCACGTTCTATCCTCGCAGCTTACTGCCGTTGTTCCGTCCATCATCGCTCTGCCTCTTGACATTAGGACCGCATCGTGCTGCTGTACGACACTTTGACCCTCTTGATACCTTCTGCGCCTTTATGGCTTGGACTAATTTTATCATCACATTAGGTATGTTGGTGTTGAATTGATTTTTCCAGCACATACGAAGCCATTGGCTGACTCTGACAGGTCACCGCAGTGGGTGTGGGATCCGTAGCATACCTTATGAAGTCTGATGTCAGACGAGGATCCGGATTGCTGAGGCAGAATTTGAAGACCATCCGCGGCTGGCTGGAGGAGGAGGGTTCGTTGGCAGCAAAGTATGCCTTGCGCCTTTCAACGCGCCTGGCACTTTCCTAGATGAGTCTGGCCGGCAGCGCCTTTACTTTGACCCTTGCTGCAGGTCTGGTTCACAAGACACCAAGAAACTGCCAGAGCAGAGCAAAGCACCTGCTGCACCAAGCAAAGAGCCGTAGAATCTGCCTCCATAGAGTCTGCGGCCAATAATTATTGTCTGCATTCACTACATCATTTTTGAGGGCCTGTACTGGTGGTCGGCACCTGCGTCATAAGCAGCACAAGTGTTGATTGGTGGCAGGGAAGCTCAGAGCTGGCTGAAGAGGCAACACGCATTACATGTTAGAACTGTTCAGCCAAAAGAGCTCTGCGGGCTGGTGCTCATTGACACTGTTAAGAGTATCTGTAGACAAGACCGTGCGCCCCGCCCAGCAACCAGCAACTGAAAAGGTGCCATATGGTTTGCATCAAGGATGCAGCTTCCAAAGCAAAAGGCAGCATTGATTATCTTGTGGATGTACTACTGTAGCAGAGTACTTGCAGCCGCCTGATCCGCCAGCCAGCAAGTAATGGGTTTTGGTCATGATACTGTGTGTGCAGCAGCTGTGCAGCATGCTGCAGGGTATGTTATGATCATGATTTCCCCACATTATCAACAGTATGATCACTGAACATTGTGAAAGTTTCACATTGTGTTGTCAGGCAAATTGTCTCAGAACAAGTCTGATCTGCAACCCAGACATGCTAGGACACATGTGTACAGCATGACTATGTGCGATGCACATTGATATGACCAGACTTACAGGACTTGAAGGCAGGATGCTTGGTTGTTGCTCTGATGTCAATATGTCAGTTGTGTGACCAGGAGCAGAGGTTGCGCATTACATTGCTTTCTGTTTCAACAATTTCAGCTTGCCACTATCCAGTCTGTCCTAATACGGGTCGGGATTACCCGCAACATATAGTACCTCCCAATCTACCTAAGACCTCACCTTACCAGCGTGACTCCTTGACCAGATTCTGAAACAATCCGAACTGTAATTTGAGCAGCTGATGCTGCACCTGTTTCATCACTGCCAACTGGATGCTTTACTCCGTTGCGGCCCATTTTAAATCCGCGCCGGAGTAAGAGTTGTGCACATTGAACATATAGATGCTATTCAGTATAGCCTGAGCACTGACTGGCAGCATGCTGCCTTCATGACGGCTTGAGTCAGAACAAGAACTAGCACTGTCGTTGCAGCTTACTGGCTGAACTAATGCTGCGTTGCCACACCTGGCTGGTTTGTGCCAGATTTGGTAGGGTGCTGCCGAAGGCTTAAGCTTGTGATGACATGCTGAGTTGCTCAAGACCAATCATGGTTTGCAATTGCAGCTCATGCCACGGACCAACTAGTGCGGAGGTAGTCCTCCATAGTGCATCATGCCCTGTGGAATTCCCTGCAGGTACAAAGACTGTTGCAGCACTGAAGTAGATCATGTCAGAAGTGTCTGTTTCTTGAGTCATAAAGTTAGACTGGAGTAAGCTGCATGCTGACACAAGCCTCTCAGCATTCGTGCTTCAGCACAACTTACTGGGTACATGAGTGACTGTGGCTGAGCCTCTTCTTTCTTCATGCCGTTAGCGTCCTGCCCTTGCTTAGCTAGTGAAGCCTTCTCACCCTACATAAGTGCAAGCTGTTTTTAAATACAGTTTTGTTGACTACAGTTTTGTACAACCACCACGACGCACTTCTCTGTATTTGTGAAGGTACATCTTCAGGGGCTCCACGTACTCTTCGAACCCCAGTGCACTCATGGCCCATAGAAGGTCGTCCCCGTTAATGGTCTTACGCTTTTCCTTCGAGCACTTATCGCTAGCTCTGCAGTAACCGCATACCACTGCTCCGGCATATCACACAGGAAGCTGGAAAGCTCAGACTCAAAGCTTATCTGACAGAACGTACTCGCTGGTGATGAAGCTGATAAACTCCGATACGCATTCCTGAACTGTTTCCTTGGCGTCCTTAGCTATTTTAGCGTTGGGCGGTAGCGCTTTCTTCATGATTCGACTAATGTTGGCAATCGGTAAAAACCTATCTTGCTCTCGTACATTACCTCCGCGTTCATCGCCCGAATCGTCGGCCGGAGCAGAACTCATACTTCAGTGCTCAACGAGATCCTAAAAGCCCAGCTGGCTCATGACTTGAACACGGCTTTCACCGGATAGACATACTAGTTTGGTTACATGCCAAGATTTGTCAGGAAACAATTGAGCCGGTCAGGCGACGCGACTGAAGTTTCGACAAAGTTGGTTTCGAGCTGAAGGAAGTCGACGTCGGTGCGGTGAAGAAGATGAATTCTAGGATGTTTCAGTGATGTGTCAAAAACGAACAAAAATTGAGACGAGGAAGCCTTGGGCAACACCGCCTTGCAGGACTTCCACTTCAAACTTATGCAGGACTTCAAATCGGCCTGCGACAGACAGCTGCTGTCATTGCCTTCGCTTACAATGCGCGGCCTCCAGCTTGCTTGAAGCGTTTAGCGGACAGCACTCTGCCAAAGGCTTTTGTGAAAGGTCGACTTTGCATCTATCAGACCTTCGTCACCTCATATTTCAACGGGAGTTCCATCAGCTTTGCATTTGTCAGATGGGTGTGCCAGCGTTTTATCGGTGGCTCAGCCAAAAGTGAGCTTCCTACCTGTACAGACAGCCTGTTCAGACCGCACGCTGGTTTTGGCCAGGCTTGTGGACAAAGTCGGTGGCTCGCGTGGATGCTATAGCAGTCCTGCCGCTGCAGGTATCCCCACATAGTAGAAGATGTGATCGAAGAGGAGGAGCAGACGGTTAATGGTGTGGACATCCCTATTGACACCTCGCAACCCAACCCAAACCAAACAGAGTTTGACAACCTGTACTTGGTAGGCTGTTGCATCACACACAAAGTGCTGGCTGTCTTGGCAATACTGTTGGGTGTCGAGTTGCAGGTGTTGAGGTACGCTAGCTTCCCTATTTTGCACTTCATTGCTACCTCAGTTGTCATTATGAATGCAGGATATGAATGGAATCATCCATCCCTGCTTCCATCCAGAGGACAGAGTAAGTTTGTTGGTGTTTGCACCTGCCTGCAATCTGTTATGCTTGACATCCTCTGGTGTGGCTCTGTTGCTCCTGCATGTTGTTGCTCCTGCATAATCAAGGGTTGACATCTGCAGCCAGCTCCCACAACTGAGACAGAGGTCTTTCTGACCATCTTCGATTACATTGACCGGCTATTTGCCATGGTCCGGCCACGCAAGCTACTGCACATGGCTATTGGTAAGTGCCACAAACAACATTCCACTTTTGTGTACTCTGTCTTACAGTCCTGACTGTGATTAGCTCACCCAGATCATGGTTCAGTTGTGCCTGAACCGCACTTGATGTCTATGCTTCTGTGTTGCCATGTTGCAGATGGAGTTGCGCCACGTGCAAAGATGAACCAGCAGCGTTCCCGGCGGTTCCGTGCAGCACAGGATGCCGAGGAAAAGGTAGGAAAATTGTTTCTGCTGGGTGCAAGGCTTGCCTGCTCACATGCCCAGGCAGGCAGATGCAAGTGCTACAACTGCAGCAGCCAGTAAGCAATGAGTAACCCAGACAACTTGCAGCTTGCACATGCTGCTTTGCACAGAAATGCTGCATACTAAGCATTATTTTTGAACCTTCTTGTATACTGACATAGGAAAAGGAGGAAGAGAGGCTGCGAGAGGAGTTTGCCAAGCAGGGCATCAAGATTCCTGTCAAGGAAAAGTCTGATGTGTTCGACAGCAACACCATCACACCAGGAACCCCCTTTATGCACAGGCTATCTGTTGCCCTGCAGTACTACATCCACTGCCGCCTCAATTCAGATCCTGGCTGGAAGAATATCACAGTGAGCTAAAACATCTGGCCCCCTGACGATTTGTCAACATGTCTGTCACCGCATGCTAAGTGCAGGCCTTGTAGGCCAGCTCGCAGATCCTTTTTCAGTGATGATACCCTCAAGCCTTCAGCATGATGTCTTGTATGCCACGCACATCATGCATGCAAAGAGACAGCAACATCAGTGGATTAGTTCTCACCCAGATGTTTGCATGCATGAGCAGGTCATCTTGTCAGATGCAAATGTGCCAGGAGAAGGGGAACACAAGGTGATGGGGTACATTCGGCAGCAGCGCAACCGGCCTGGGTGGAACCCCAACACCAAGCACTGCTTGTATGGCTTGGATGCTGATCTGATCATGCTTGCCCTGGCCACACATGAGCCACACTTTGCCATTCTGCGAGAGGTGATCGATTAGCGCGGCTGCACAGGCCAATGGGCTAGCTGGAGCAGGCAATGCATCACCCCACTTGCCTGCCTGTCTGCCTGTCACTGTGATGCAACAGGCAATGCATTGTCTCAAAGATTGGCTTTTTTAGACTCTGGCCGCGCTTTGACTGTCTTGTGTGTGATATGCCGACCTCAACGTTGAGTGCGACCTATCGTGCATCATACAAGCAATGTCAGATTTTGCAACATCTGTTGAGCAGAGCCACTCAGCATCCCATGGATGTCAAACTTGAGAGCCTTACAGAGCTTTTTGACTTGTGCCATAAGCTAGGCCCTGGCCTGGTTCTTATATTGTGTATGTGCTGTACAGATTGTGTTCCAAATCAACCAAGACCAAGCACAACCAAGGGCACAAATGGTCAGCAGAGACGATGCAGGGAAGGAGATCCCTGTTGAGAAGGTGGAGATAGCTAAGAAGCCATACCAGTTTCTGTGGGTCAGCATACTCAGAGAGTATTTGGCGTTTGAATTCAAGCCAGAGGGCCCTCTCTCATTTGAGTGGGATCAAGAGCGAGTCTATGATGACTTTGGTGAGAAATTGATCATACAGATAATTGGACTGAGATGGTGCTGCGTAGCTGCAACATTACTGACAACCACAGGTTGTGGCCGCCAAAGCGTCGCTGCCAGGCACAGCGGCTCTCTGACCAGCAGACATTCAGCTGCATTCTGTCCCTTTTCCTCTGTGATGGCAGATCATCTCCTGTGTTGGCAAATCAATGCATGCTTGCGTGAGCCAGGTGTCCACTGCATGTGATGCAAGGTTGACTTTGCTTCTTGCAGTGTTCATGTGCTTCTTTGTGGGCAATGACTTTCTGCCCCACATGCCGACATTGGAGATCAGGGAGGGAGCTATTGAGCTGCTCATGCACGTGTACAAGATGGAGTTGCCTAAGATGGGCTACCTCACATCAGGCAACAAGGTCTGCTCACCGTCTTGCTGATTGTGTCCACTCCAAGCAATGCCTGGTGAAGCAGTATGCCATGCATTAACACCAAAGCCTGTGCTTAGCACATTGCACTCCTCTCTGCCAGTCAGGCAATGCAGCCACGTTGATTGTACTTACCATGTACCATATTGAGGCACGCCCAAATATTGCAGGCAAAACTTGCAGTCAGTGTCCCAGAATCTGCAAGTCTCGCTACGTCTGCTGTTTGTTCAGTACAGTGGACCTGCATACCTGCTGGCTGTTGTAGTGGGTGATTTTGATGTTGTCCCTTCCCAGCTGGGAGACGTACTAAGTGTGGAAATTGGGTCACAGGTGGACTTGAAGCATGTGGAGCACTTCATCAGTGTGATAGGTGCCTTTGAGGACCAAATCTTCCAGAAGCGCGCTCGCCTGCTGCAGCGCCAGAAGCAGCGACGTGAGCGCGACAAGGCCAACAGCAACCGCCCTCAACAGCCTGGTCAAGGCCAAGCTGGCAGCAAATGGAAAGCTGCAGTCCCCAATGCATCCTTCACAGCTTCGCTGCAGTCAGTGGGTCAGAACCAGTCAGGTAATGGCAGCATTGGTCAGGTGTCAGTGTGAGGTGTGCTGCTGAGGGAATTCTGGTTTTGTGCTTGGGCATGCAAGATGATTCAGGAGCATTCATGGCCTCAAAGAAGCCAACTGCAGAGTCATGTCTAGTATCTATCCTGAAGCATCCTTCCTGTACGGTCAAATGTATGATCAGATGCATTGCCCTGAGAGGCTCCTTTGGCTGTGCAGTTGACTGTTTTTCGTACACCCAGCTGAGAACCAGCTCACCAATGCCATGCACACAGCTGATATCAGGCTGATGTCAATGAGCATGTGCTGCAGGCAAGACAGCAATGTTGAACCCAACAGGGCAGGCTCCGCACATGCCCTTCCATCTGGGTCCTGTCCAGCCTCCAATGGATACGCCCACACCCACAGCAAGTGGGGGACCAATGGGTGCCCCTCCTGGATTTGGGCCCCCTCCTGGCTTGGCTCAGGCTGCCAGCAATATGTCTGCTGCTCAACAGCTCAAAGATCGCCTCATGAAAGGTCAGCACTATGCTTGCTGCGGCATGATGCTTCATGCATGGAGATACAGCCAGCCTTCATGTCAACAGCTTCATTGGGTATTCTTGTGGGCGAGTGTCAAGTTGCATTGTAATTGAACATAGACTCTGGCGTACGTGCACTGCCATGCTGATGGCACCTGCATGATGTACGTGTTACTGACATGCTTCATGTGTATGTTTCTTGAATTGACGCTCCACATCATTGTGACTACACAAGCGTGACACATAAGCTTTCCAACGCGTGAAGTATTGGCGGATACCTCTGATTTGCAGCACATCCACTTGTTCCGACATCGTACTGTCTGTTGCAGTGCTTATGCTGTATTGTGATAACTGCCTCAGCCAAGTCTCATAAATACGTCTGCAGGTGGCACTGAGCCTGCTGAAAATGGCAATGATGGTGGATCAGCAGCCAAGAGGCGCCGTAGATCTGAAGACAGGGATGTTGGTGAGGCAGCCACTGATGGCATCAATCAAGGCCCGGTGAACGGTGTGGTACCTGTGAATGGTCATGCAGCCACAGAAGCCAATGGCAGCGTGGCTTCCGAGGCTGCCTTCTGGTCTGCTTTGGAGGATGCTAAAGATGAGGTCAGAGCTTGCCCGCCTCTGCTTAAAAGTGTACTGTTATAAGCATGGTCTTGTGTTCTGTCCTGCATGTGCACATGGCTGTTGTCCTCACCTTTGCTGACCTGAAGAGGGGCTGTTTGGCTATAGAAGACGTTTTATCTCACAGAAAGGCAGAGGGAAGCAATGCATATCATGATGTCCTGCAAGACAAGAGGATCTCCTGCCTTCATGTTTCCACCTGGCTGTCTGTGTCATGCACTGCAATTCTCTGGAGCCCCTTTCACTGCAAGCAGTCAGGGTACACATTGGTTTTTTTGTCCAGCAGGTTCCCAATGATGACCCCTTGACTGGCAATGGCACCTCACTGCCTGATGGAGCCGGCATGGTGGAAGGTGAAGATGCAGAGTTGACAGAAGAACAGATTGCAAAGAACAAGGAGGCAGAAGAAGCCTTCAAGGTATACCTAAGCTGTTCTGTTATTGCATGTGTTGACGCTGCCCGCATGCAACATGTTTTGCAGCCTTGTGACATAACATATGCATTCACTGGTCAGATGGATATGTTGTTTGATGTGAGTCAGTCACACAACAGGCAATCTAGATCCTTGCAGCGGTTTGTAGTATCATGCTTGCATTCCCTGAAATCTACAGCAAGGCTGCCATCAAATATGCTGCAACCAATAGCAGGTAGACATCTCATGGATGTTTTGAACCATTACACCATCATAGCTGGTTGAGTGCCCAGGGGCCAGTATGTCAACAAAATGCTTTTGTGGCACAGGCTCAGATGGAGACAATGGCAAAGGAGAAGGGTGACATGTTTGACACCATGGTTGTGGATGAGGCCAAAATTCGGCTAGGAGAAGACGGCTGGAAAGAACGCTACTATCAGGTCAGCCCCTCTCTTGCCTTCAGCTGTTTCTCTACCAGCGCGCATGTGACAAAGGCTTGGAAGTTTGTGCAAGTGCTCATGCACGGCATGTTGGAGCCCGGATCAAAAGTTTGTTCTGTGCTTGTCACTTCTGTCAATGTCCCCTGTGCATAAACAAGAATAGAGGCACTAGTTGTCTTTGCACCTGCACACATTGCCTAGCCCTGGTGGATATTCCTCTCAGCTTCAGTTGTTTGTATGAGGCAAATGTTCATGTCTTGGTCTTCAATGTATGATGTGGCTGCCTGCATGATCCAGGAGAAGATGGGAACCCCACCAGACACGCAAGAAGAGATGGTGCGGGACATGGTGCAGAAGTATGTGGAAGGGCTGTGCTGGGTCATGGCCTACTACTATGAAGGTCAAACTGCTCGCGACTCATTGCACCATATGTTTTCACTGCCACCTGAGCAGCCACAAATGCCTCTGGTGTTAATTGAGTGAACCATGTTGACCTGGCAGCACATGTAACTGCTGTCTTCATGGATCCTGTGATGCCCTTGTCTTGTCTTGCCTTGGCAGTTCAGCTTGACAGGATCTGATGCCGCTATCCTGCCTTGCCTCTGTTTATGTGCATCTCAACTCGCATGCCGACAAACTATGCCTAGGCGGATGAAGGTGATGAGCCTGCAAGCATGCTGACAATCAACTCAAAGTGCAAGCGGTGTGTATCTGACTCCTTGTCTCATCTGCAGGAGTGGCATCCTGGACCTGGTTTTACCCATACCACTACGCCCCCTTTGCGTCTGATCTGGTCCGCCTTCCAGAGCTGGACATCAAGTTTGAGCAGGGGGAGCCCTTCAAGCCCTTCAACCAGCTCATGGGGGTCTTCCCTGCCGCCTCTGCCCACGCTCTACCTCAAGAGTACCAGAAGCTGTTCACAGACTCTGACTCCCCCATTCTGGACTTCTACCCCAAAACATTTGCAGTGGACATCAATGGGAAGCGCTTCGCCTGGCAGGGTGTGGCCTTGCTGCCTTTCATCGATGAGGAGCGCCTTTTAGATGCAACTGTGAGTCATTTTCACTCTGCTGAGCCATGCTCAAGCTTTTCGTGGGCTCTACAGTTTCTCATACTTTCATATTTTGGTCATACTACCAAAGGGAACAAGCAAACTTTCCTTTGGCAGTTCTGACTGCTGTGACTTGCATGGTTGCTTTGCCACAGTGCTGCTGCTTGACCTGTCATTTCAGCAGGCTAATCAGTCTTGGCAAAAGCAGAGTGGGATGCGTGGCGTACTAGTCTTGCCCGTTTAGGCGCCGTTTTTACTCAAGCATAATGTAGTGAACAACATGGGCTGCTGTGCAGACACCGCTTGAGGAGACTCTGACAGAGGAGGAAAGCAGGCGCAACAGTCGCAGGCTGGACCTGATGTACGTGTCCTCCTCCAACCCTGTCACGCCAGACATCTTCCAGCTGGCCGACCAGAACAAAGGGCTGGATGAAGCAGCCCGTGCTCAGGCCTCACAGCCACTCAATGCTGATATCACAGGTGGGATAGCCAGTTCGTTTGTCTTGACATTGTGAAAACTCTGAGCTAGGTGCATGGATTGCTTGCTATGATATGATCATGTGCAGCCTTTCACAGCTGAAACAAATGCTTCATTGCAGCATGTTGTTGTATAGTGCCTAAAGGCTCTCAAGGCTTGAATGCTCCAGATACTTGATTGTCATTGATACTTCACCAACACAGGTTTATATCCAAAAATCGGTTTTCCTTGTAACTTCTCCCTGAGCCCACAGAAGCACCAGCACCAGTATCAATGGAAAGTTTGACAAAAGCCAGCAGTCATGTACTTGGTCTGCGTTGCAACACCATAGAGGCACCAGGACCAGCGTGTCTTGGCTACATTGTTTCAAACTGCGTGAAAACAATTTGCATCCATGTCAAGAGTTAGCACCATTCAGCTGCAAAGTCATATGCTGCCCATCATTGGGGGCACACATCTGCGGCTAAGACTCCTGACCCTTTTCTTGCTCGTGCAAGTTGCTGCTCCAACTATACTGCAAGGTTGCATGCTGACTGCTCCTAGCTTACATGCTATGCACTGCTAGTAGAGTGATGTAGTTTGCCTGTCTGCCTGTAGGGGGAATGAGCGGGCTGTTGCTGGTGACATCAGAGGACCCCTGCCCGGCTGTCCTGCCGGCCCCCTACAAGCTTGGAGAGGACCTCTCTCCCAATGGAGTTGTCTGTGCAAACTTCAAGTAGGACCACTGTTTACACTGTGTCGAGCCACCTGACAACTCAAAAATTTCTTGACTGTAAAATGCAGCATGTGGTGTGCAGCCTGCCTCCTGCCTCTGTGCTGCTCATTGTAACAGCATTGAATTCAAGCATTCGCACAGTGAATGAAACAATGTTGAAAAAGCTGCATCATGGTGCTCCTGCTTTTCTGGCAAGTCAGCTTCAACGTGCTGATGTGCACAATTAATGTAAAGATCCATGGAAAGACAAGACTTGTACCTAGCTCATCATGAGTTGGAAAGCGAATTCATCATTATGATGATGATGATGACTATTAGTATTATTATTCTTATTACTATTTATTATTATTATTGTGTTGCAGGAATCCTGTCCCTGCTCAGCAGCACATCCCACAGATTCTGCCTGGCACAATGCTGGATCCTCCCAGAATTGCAGAGGCAGATGTCCAGCCCTCACAGGGGCTATGGCACGAGGACCAGGGGGGACGTGGTGGGGGCCGAGGGGGTGGGTATGGAGGTCGTGGAGGCGGACGTGGTCCTCTCGCTGATGCTGCGCATCGCATGTTGAATCACAGCGTGCACAGCATGGGCCTTGTCAGCCCAGGGGGCTATGGTCCTCGCGCAAGTCAAGGGGCATACCAGCAGCCACCACGCAATTATGATGACCAACAGGCAAGCGTAACAAACCAAATGTGCAGCAACAATTCTGTCAGCACCATTGCCTCTGTGCGATGACCAAGACAAATCACACAGAGGGCGCCCTTGCAATGCAACACCCTGTTCCCAAGCAGACGTGAAGCGTCCCCAGCAGCGCAACACCATCTTGTACCGCTGACACAGCCTCTTGCTGCTGTTGCCCCTGAGCTTCAACTTAAACAGCCAGACCAAGTTACACTTCAGCTTCTGCATCACCGCCACCAACACAGCAACTCATATTGCTGACATCACTGAACTGCGCAGCAAGATCGTATCTGGTGTTATTGATGCAGGCATATGGGGCGGGCCAGTTCTACCCCGGCATGCCTGGGGGTCAGTTTGTGCCGCCGCAGCAGCAGGCTGCAGGGCATGGCTATGGGGCCCCTGCTGCTGGAGGCTATACCAGCTATGCCCCACCACCTTCTGCAGGTTGGTCACTGAGTTGCATTTCATGCCTACTGAGTGCTTTTGAATAGAATTAGAACAAAATTATCAGCAGTGCATTCATTTGGCTGGCAACATCTATGTGTCCCTGTAATCTGCACTGGTATCAGCAAACTTGCGTTGTGTCTGCCTTTGGACATTGCCCTTGGCTGCTGGCATGCCTGACTCATGTGTTGTGTATCCAGGCTATTCTCATGGACGCGGGGGACAGCCACGGAGAGACCAAGCCTATTCAAGGGGGCCAGGGCCTAGAGAGCCCTACGCTAGAGAGCCTCACTCCAGATCTGCGCCATCACACAGGGGTGGCTACCAACCCCCAGCTGACCGCTACGGACCCCCACCAGGCTATGGTCCTCCTTATGGTGCCCCCAGCAGAGATGCATACGGCCCCCCTAGCACAGAATTCCACAGCAGAGACCCCTATGCGCCACCCAGCAGGGATCCATATGCAACCCCTGCCAGGGCACCTTACCAGGCGCCAGCTTATCAACCACCATACGGCGCACGACCTTCTCATGCACCATCCCCTTGGCAAGCACAGCAGCCAGCCCCTGCATCTAGCAGAAGGCCTGAGCAGAGCAATAACCCCTATGCAGCACTGCAAAGGGACCCACGTCAGCGTTAGTTGAATGAAAAGAAACTGCACTTGTGTTGTCATAGCTGACACCTGTATTGAGCATTGCGCTTGGTGGCTTCTATTGCCATCAATATAAACATTCTGACCATTCTAGAAGTGGCACCCTACATCTGCAATGATTGCAGATGATCTGTTTTCTGATTTCTGCTGCGTGTATAAAATTCAGTATATACTTGTAACGATGTTATCAAGGCACTGTGTCGATGTCGTCATTGTGGACAGCCCGAATGCATTTGCAAGCCCTGTTGGCCTTTAGAGATGAGCTTTTGCAATCCTTGTGATTTACTGTACTCGCAACAAAACATTTCCAGAGTCGGGGTCCAAGGGGGTGCAGCTTCTCAGCCCCTCGACTCTGCCCTCGACTTCATCACCAGGCCGAAACACTCTGGGCAACACTGTATCACCTGTATCGGCGTACTAGTTGGTGACACTGTACAAGTAAGACTCGCTACTGCAGCTTAGTCTGTGAGCTTTCACTGCCTAGCTTGCTCCAAGTAATCCTGGCGCTGCACCACAATTCGCACAGCAACGCTAACGACACCAACTGTCTCCACCGCAACTGCCGTTGTTTTTGTTGACACCTCTCCGTGCCTCCAGCAGGGACTGTATGGCAGAGCGCTCGACATACGGTCAAACGTGCAAGGATTGTGGACATATTGATTTTGTTGAAGATGGAGCAGCTGGGGATGTGACTTGTCAGGTACTCTCAGGCAACAATCGGGCTGGCATGCGGCAGGCATGCGGCTCAGTCGCAATGCACATAGTGAGGTACAATCGTGCAGAAGCAAGCAAGTGCAGCCTCTGCAGGTGTGCGGCCTGGTTTCGGAGTCACACGCCATTGATGAGAGCTCAGAGTGGAGGACATTTGCTGACAGTGTAAGCAAGGCTGCCCTTGCAAACACACTCTGCAACAATCTGTGGACAATCTGCGCTAAAATTTTGATCATGCTTACTGTCTTGCTGTTCTTTGTCCCAGGCAACCGCATTAATTGCTGCAGGACAAGCCTCAAGCTGACCGCACCCGTGTTGGAGGTGCTACAGATGACCTACTATCAGAGGGTGGAATTGGTGCCACCATTATTACTGCTAGTACTAAGGAGGGCGGCAACACAGCAGCCCGCAACCTGAGCAGGCTGCAGACGCAAAACAACACAGACAGGACTCTGCAGCAGGCATATAGCCAAATCAACAGGATATCAGATAAGCTGGGCTTAACCAGAACTGTAACAGACACTGCACAGCATTACTACAAGCTGGTCTATGAGCAGAAGGGTGCCCGTGGTCGAGGGCTGGCAGCTGTAGTGGCCGCTGTGCTGCTCCGTGCTTGCCGGCAAGAAGGCGTACCTCGCACAGTCACGGTACATCCTCATTTGCTGTCATAGCGCCAGCACATGTGAACTCTCATGCCAGCCTGAGACAGGTCAGCAGATGTGCAGCACATGTGCATATGCAAGGCGCAGCTGCACAATACCTCAATGTAGCATGTCCAGGCACAGCATTGGTAATACTTGTCACTAGGTCTCTATGCCTACTTTGGCTTGGTGGCCAACTAGGACTCGGCTGAGTGATCGCCCGGGAACCTTGAGTGCTGTAGTGTTTATGAACAAACCACACAATGGGGCTAGACAGCCGGTATTGCTGCTCATTCTTTTCCTGCCCTCCTACTTGCTGCCCTTCTACCTGCTCTCCTACTTGCTGCCCTTCCACCTGCAGCTTGCATGGCCTTCCATGCAGACCCAGTCTGTCTGGCTCCACTCTGCATGGCATACAACAGGGCTTTGATGGTGTCTGGAGAGATCTGGATGAAAGCTTGCTGCCCTCATATCAGTTCCCACACTTTGTGTCTCATGCCGGCAAGCACAGCCTTGTGAAGCTGCTGCTGAGAGCTTCCTGCAAATGTGCTACACTTGTGCATGCAAGGTGTCCAGGGGCTGCAACAGGGCTCTACACGTTTCTGGCCTGAAAGCCTGCTTCCTTTGCATAATACTTGCTGTCCCATCCCATTCTGGCTTGGTGGAAATGCTTGATTAGGCACGCATTGTTTGCGGGCATGCTCTCATCAGAGTGATGTTGCCAGCAGGAATTCGAGGCTGTTGTCCCTGATGCCATCAAGAAGGACATTTTAAAAGCTCACAAGACCATCGAAGCATGTCTACAGGCAGAAGAAGGGGTGAGTAATGACAATTTGCTTCCTCATTTCTCATCACCAAATAAACAATACACAGAAATGTGTGCACGTATGTTGTAGCTTTTGGAGACAGACTGTCTGTTAGCTGAAGCTGGCTGCCAAACACTCACAAGAATTGCTTTGATCATTTGATCAGTAGAGCACAAAGAAAGTCTGGAAAACATAGTTGCATTGGCATTCACAAAATCATGTTCATCTTGTTTGTGTATCAGGCTGTAGCAGCTGCCCCCAGACGGGTTGCTGTGTCAGACCACATGAGAAGGTTCTGTTCCCATTTGGGTATGAACCAGAAGGAGTCAAGGGCATGTATTGACGTGGCTGATAACGCGGTACCAAGAGAAGGCACTACTAGGTGAGTGGGCTCCTCTGATCCCTGACATTGACAGGCAATTATGTTGCGATGTGGGCACACATTTGTGATGGCAGTTGCACACTGTTGTGGCTGCCTTGAGCTTATGTGATGAAAGTTGAAAGCGCTTTTGACAGACACACTATGCATGTTGCCAGTTGTGCCACTGTGTATGCGCACAGTGAAAAGACATGGTACATTGTGTGTGCAATTTCAACACAATCAAAGTCTTTTGCATTTGCATACCCTCTGCATTATGCTGCAGACATAATTCTCCCTGGGATGGCAAGAGCCCCAACTCCATAGCGGCAGCCATTATCTACGTGGTCACGCAGCTTCCTGCTGCCACAAACAAACCCTCTACCACAGCTATTGCGCTGGAGTGCTCCGTAGCAGAGGGTACCTTACAGAGCACATACCGTGATCTGCACACAGAGAAAGCAGCGCTTATCCCAAAATGGTTTGCCAAAGCAGAAGACTTGCAGCACTTGCAGCGCCCAAGAGAACAGCTTGCATTGCCATGAGCCAATGATGTAGAAGCACTACTGCTATATGCATAAACATGAATAGTTTACAGTAAGTGTAAGCACGCAGCTGCTTGTACATACTATAGACTATTCATGAATTGGGACGTCTGACATTGTTCAGCTGGCCATCTAGGGATGATGAAGCAGCTGGTGCACAGGCTTGACATAGACGGTGCCAGGTGCGCACTTTGTGATCGTCTTGGCACTGCCAAGTTTGTGACCTGGGTGCAAGCATTGCGTGCTGCGATTGCTTGCAGTCTTACCCAGTTAAAGCACCTTTTTTGTTACAGCATGCTTTGTTTTGTATGATGCCCTTACTGTTCTACCGCGGCATGCGTGGGGATCAGTTTGTGCCACCACTGCAGCAGCCTGCAGGGCCTTTGTATGGGGGCCCTGCTGCTGGAGGCTATGCCAGCTATGCCCCACCGCCTTCTGCAATTGAGTCACTGGCTTGCTTTCTACACAAGTTAAGATAGTGTGTTTGTGCATAGTTTGTCAGCAACAGGCTCTTCTGGCTGGCAACATGTACAACTCCCTGTGTTTTGCCCTCCTGTCAGCGAACATGCATCGTGTCTGCCTTGAAAGGTTGCACTTGGCTGCCGGCATCCCTGACTCATCTGTTGTGCCTTTAGGCTACTCTTGTGGACAAGGGGAACAGCCGCAGAGAGACCAATCCTACTCAAGGGGGTTAGGGCCTGGAGATACAATACAGAGCCTCATTCCAGACCACACTGTCACATAGGGTGGCTACCAACCCCAGCTGACTGCTTGAGAACCCCTTCTTGTGGTTCTCCTACCAGGGACGCGTATGGCCCCAGCAAAGATCCCTGCAGCAGAGACCTATATGCCCCCAGCAGAAATTCATGTGCATCCTGTGCTAGGAGACCATACCAGCCGCCAGATCATCAGTCACCACACAGCACACGGCCTTCTCATGCATCACCGCCTTGGCAAGCGCAGCAGCCAGCCCATGCATCTATCAGAAGGCCTGAGCAGAGCAATAAACCCTATGTAGCACTGCTGAGGGACCTACATCAGCATTGATTACAGAACAGAACACAGACACATGTTCTGTTGAGCATTGGGCTTGGCTTCTTTAATTGCCATTCTGACCGTTCTGGCACCCTTTTTCTAGTTTCTGCTTACATACTCTACCGTAGCATACACTGTACATGTATAGTGTATCAGAGTGACATGTCAGCACTGTTATATCAATGTTAAGACTATTCTATGTAATTTTCGCCAGCATGACTATGAGCAACAGCCGTACAATGTGCCAGGACGCATGGTTGCCCTGACAAATCACAGGACATCTCATTTCGTCGTACAGGACAAAACTCGCTGTTTTGATAGCGATCACAAATCTGATCACAGATTGCAGGTGTATGCGTGTGTACACCTCTCACATACGCATAGTGCATATCATATCAATCGTGTCAAATTTGTAGGATCAACGATTAGAAGCGGCCAGTAAAAGGGTTGGTCTGCCAAAACGTCAAAAAATTTTGGAACCATTTCTCGATTTATGCGTGTCATCTCTGCGCGAGGGCCATGCTAATCTTCTCTGTATCGTTCCAATTTTAACAGATGTAACCGAAGTTACCTCAATGTTGCTGTAAATGTGACATTATATACATAGACTTTTCTAGCTTGTTGCGAGTATGGGTCACATTTAAACCCTCCTGTGGTTGCCTGCAAGTAGAGTTGCGTTGCCGTGCAACTTTGGCAACGCTGTGTCACTCGCATCTGTGGCCAACTGGTGACACTGTGCAAGGAAAGTACTCTCAGTGTGTTGTCCTCCTTTCTGAACTGTGTTACTGCCTAGCTTGCTCCAAGGAACTTTGTTGTTGCACCGACTTCCCACAGCACGGCAACGACAACAGCTGTCTCTTACTCTCGCAACTGCTGTGATCTTGTTAGCAGACTTCGGCAGTTCGTGTCTCTGCCAGGCAGTGTATGGCAGAGCGCTCGAGATACGACCAGAAGTGCAAAGATTGTCAAGAGAGTAACTTTGTTGAGGATCGAGCAGCCGGGGACTTGATATGTCAGGTGCCTCAAGGCAACTACCTGGTTGACATGAGGCCCAGTCAATCCAAAACTGTCAGGGACAATCGAGCAGAAGCAAGCAAGTGCAGCTTCTGCAGGTGTGCGGCCTGGTTGCAGAGTCGCACGTCATTGATGAGAGCTCAGAGTGGAGAACATTTGCTGACAGTGTAAGCAAGGCTGATGATGCAGCTTATGTCAAGAGATCCTTACCTCCAACCTTTGATCTAGTCTTGCTGTTTCGCACCTGTTTCCAAGGCATCTGCGATTTTGCTGCAGGACAAGCCACAAGCTGACCGCACCCGTGTTGGAGGCGCTACAGATGACCTACTATCAGAGGGTGGAATTGGTGCCACCGTCATCACTGCTAGTACTAAGGAGGGCGGCAACACAGCAGCCCGCAACCTGAGCAGGCTGCAGACGCGCAACAACACAGACAAGACCCTGCAGCAGGCATACAGCCAAATCAACAGGATATCAGACAAGCTGGGCTTGACCAAAACCATAACGGACACTGCCCAGCATTACTACAAGCTGGTCTATGAGTCCAAGGGTGCCCGTGGTCGAGGTCTGGCAGCTGTAGCGGCCGCTGTGCTGTTCTGTGCTTGCCGGCAAGAGGGCTTGCCACGCACCTTCAAGGTGCATCCTGTTTGCTGTCACAGAGCAAGTACATGTGAACTCTGTCGGCAGCATGAGGCAAGTCAGCAGATGCATGGCACGAATACTGCACAATCAATACAGCGATAATGCATGTGCAAGGCACAAATGCCCAACCCACAAGTGCTTGTTGTAGCACGCCCGTGCACAGTATTGGTGTCGTATGTAATGAAGGCCTGTTGTAAGCATTCTCTTTTGGGAGCAGGTGCTGAATTGAGCACATATTGTTTGCATGCATGCTCTCATCAAAATGTTGCTGCTAGCAGGAGATTGAGGCTGTTGTCCCTGATGCCACCAAGAAGGATATTGGCAAAGCTTACAAGACCATCATGGCATGTCTACAGGCGGAAGACGGGGTGAGTAATGATGTGTTGGTTTCCTCAGTTCTCATTTCTTTAGAGACAACACACGGACATATGTTCTCATGCGATGCAGCTTTTCAAGACACGCTCTGCATCACTTGCTGGCTCCAGAAACACACTCATAACAATTTTTTGTTTGAATGCACAGCGACGACAATCACAAAGTTCTATTCACCTTGTCCAATTCCATTCGCCTTGTGTGTCTTCATAGGCTGCAACAGCTGCCCCCAAGCGTGTTGCTGTGTCAGACTACATGCGAAGGTTCTGTTCCCATTTGGGTATGAATCAAAAGGAGTCAAAGGCATGCATTGACGTGGCTGACAATGCAGTACCAAGAGAAGGCACTACCAGGTGAGTGAGCTAATTTGAGTTCTGGTCATGACAGGCAATTGTGTTGTCACATGTGTCCAGATGTCTTGTCATGACAGCTGTGTCAGCCTGGATGTAAGAACAGCTGCGCACACTTGTGACCGTCTGAATGATGTGTGATGAAAAAACAAGTCATGTTTTGAAGAGGCATACTGCATGCTGGTAGCTGTTGCATATTCCTCTGAGTGTGAGTAGAGTTTGATGTATAAAGACCCAAATGAATCTATGTGCATTCTCAATACAAAAACAGTTTGTAGCTGCATGTTCTCTGAGGTTGCAGCTATGCTGCAGACACAACTCTCCATGGGATGGCAAGAGTCCCAACTCCATAGCGGCGGCCATCATTTACATGGTCACGCAGCTTCCTGCTGCCGCAAACAAACCTTCTACCACAACAATCGCGCTGGAGTGCTCAATAGCAGAGGGTACCTTACAAAGCACATACCGTGATTTGTATACAGAGAAGGCAGTGCTCATCCCAAAGTGGTTTGCCAAAGCAGAAGACTTGCAGCATTTGCAGCAGCCCAGAGAAAAGTACTGACAGCTAGCAAAGCCATGAGCCATGATGTGCAAGCACTTCTTTTTCATGCAAAAGACCAACTGCCTGTGATTACTATTAACAATTCATTGCATTAAACAAAAATTGTTCCTCTGTGTCTTTCTGTAGCTCTGTATGTTTTAGGTTGATCAAGCTTTTGAAGCTGTTTTAGTCTACTATACTTATTGACTGCAGGCCTTACTGCACAACATACAATGCCTGTTTACTGTAAGCTGAACACTTATGTTGCTCATTACAAGCCTTGCTTGGTGATACCATGAGTCAACTTCTCTAGAGCTACTCTTTCTGCTTTTGCTGCCGTCAACTTTGCTGCCACCTGCATCAGGCCATGCTTGTCACTGCTGCACAGTCTGAAGGGAGCCGCAGATGGAACAACTGCATGTTCTATGCAGCATAGCATCCTAGTTGACACATTAAAAGCATTGATGACGTACCTCTGCTCTCAGAGCAATGGCCTCAGCAGATGGAAGCTCTTTTAGTGTCCTGATCAGGCCTGCAGTATACAACAGATTTGGTTTGTGGCCAAGGTGCTACAGTGCTGTGTACAAAAACATGAGTGGTGGTAGCATTGTTGTATAGCGTAAACTGAGGTCTGCGCCAGGCCAAATTCCATGTGACATGGTACCCATTCAGACATGGTACATGCCCAGCTCCTGCCCATGAGATGATGCAGAAGCAGTGAAACAGTCTGCAATGAGGCTTACGCTGTGCTGCCATTTCAGAGCTGGCAATCTCTTTTGCCAGAGACTGTAACTGCCTGTTGGTTGCCTTCACTTTGCGCAAGCCATCCAGATACTGTGTCTCAGCAGACGCTAGACGCTGACTCAGCTTGCCAGCCTCTACAGTGAAGCCTTGGACAGACTCTCCTAGTGCCTGACTCTTCCTCTGAGCAGCTAAGTAGACAGTCTGCATTATGGCAATAAAAAATCAGCTCTGCATTGTCATATTTGCTTCAAAGTTTGGTCAAATCAGTGCACAGCTTGCCTCATCGCTCCTCCATCTGCCCCAGGTTTGCCTAAACAAGAACCGTCGTGGGCCTGCAATGCAAATGTCACATGCTATGTGATCCTGCTGGCTGTTGTTGTGTAAGGGCCTGGCGATGCTAACCCCAGCAGGCTTTGAGTCTGTGCTCTGAAAGGCTTACCAGGGAGCGTCACGAGTGCTAAACCAGCCAAGGCAGCTGTTGTGATGTTGGGGTTTGCCAATGCTACCTCCACACCAGCTGCACACAAGCAAATACATCAAAGGCCTGCAACTGTGTGCAGATGACAGGAGCAGGCAAATGAATCTGTCATACCTGTGAGCGAAGAGAAAAAATGATCTTCAGCTACTCTATAATGCGCAACTCCAATGTCATAGTAGGTCTGCACTGCAGCTTCTGTCAGGCAGCAGGCGGTGTGTTGCAGAGGTGCTGTTGCAGTTGCCAGATATAGGACTTACCCTGGCTTGCACAGCCACATCATCTGCCACAGCTAGGCTTGTTGAAGTGGCTCCTTTCACGATATTTGTAGCTGTCCGAATACCTTTGTCAAGACTGCTCACAGCGCTGTCTGTGACATCCACCAGCTGGTCTGTGGCTGATGCTGCTGCTGATGAAGCAGCTTCTTGTGCGGCTTGAACCTGACTGGACACTGTGCCACTAAAGCTTCGCAGAGCATCCTCTGTTGAGCGCTGCCCCTGCTGTATTCTGGCAGCTGCCAGTTCTTTGGTGCGCAGAGCATGCTCGTCCGCAGACAGTCTCAGGTTCCTAAGGTATCCCTCAGCTTGTGATTGCCCCTCCTCCACTCGTCCAGAAGCTTGCTGTCTGACACCGTCGTACTGCTCTTCTATTGTCGGCTTGTCGTTGTCACTCGGAACTCTATTACCTGTCTCTGATACGTACGCCTGCGCGGCTTTCCCAACCTCAGACAAAGCCCTTCCTGAATTGTCAGCAGCGCTAGATGCAGCAGACTTTGCAGCATCTAGGTGTCGTGATGCATCTGGGTGACGATCAGTTCCCATCGACTGTTCGTGGGCTGGAGACACACACCACGAGGCTCAGACAGATTGGTGTCAGACTCGAATGTGCAAAGCAATGCTGAGGGGAGTGTCAGCAGCGCCTGTGTAGTCAACATGCAGACTGGGGCACAATCAAGGTCCTGCACTCAATGCAAAGTCAACACATGCGAAAAGCTAGCAGTCCAACATGGCATTGAGTCCTTCAATCTATTTGCCAAGTTACTCTGTAAAAGATGCTAGAGCCAGGACAATCTGCTGGGTTCACGCACTGTTGCATGTCACTGCATTGAATTGATGCATTGTTGGATGCATTGTTGGATGTTGCTGAACTCATGCACATGTGTATGTATATCAGCAGGATAGATATGAAGCCCAAGAGCCGTCAGTGCTAAAGTTTTTGACACAGTACACGCTAGCACTGACGTCAAAGGGACCGTTGAGTGGATCAGTATCTTCATCGATTGGGGCTGCCACATTTCGCCAACAGGATCGCCTTTATACAGCCTAATACATCACATTAGTCATGCTTTATCTGCATCACACTTGGCGAATGCAAGCTCTCCATGCCAGTCCCAAAGCATGCCATTGATGATCACCAGCAGCTGCTTGACCAACGACATTGCCAATTCGAGCAAACTTCGAGGAATATCTTCTTGCTCCCCACGATCAGCTGTGCCAAACCTCGTTAGGCGTTGCCATCCACTCAGATCGAGCTCTTCACAGAGCCGGCGAGAGCTGTTGCTCTGCGAGAGCATGAAGACTCTTGTGAGCTTCGGTGAGAAAATCTTGATCAGTTTGAGCCAGCAGATCCTCCCCCTTCTTGAGAACCTAGGTCGCCTTGTGCAGATGTCGACGGAACTTTGATCAGAACTGTCGGGGATAATGCAAACAAACTGCATAAGTTGGCGTTTATGCAAGCGTGGAAAGAGATCTATGGGCTTGACACAAACTTAGACGTGATACAACACCATGGAAACACTGATCCCTTGATCCTGATACGCGTGGCAGAGTTTCACGGTATTGCTAAGTCAGACGTAGGTGACAGCTGCAAGTTCTGCCAGCCACTTAGCAACGATGCTACATTCAATTTGACTCCAATTTTTGTGGTCAATTGCAACAGGCTGCTGCTAAGCTAAAGGAAATGGAGGATGTAATGCTCAAGTACTATATGGCAAATGCTGACAAGGCCGGTGTTGGGCTTGAATGCCTACCTGGGGTCAAGCAATTGCTGCAGGAACTCAAGGTGTGTTCCTTTTGCGATATTCTGATTTATTTTGTTTGCACCATCAAGTGTCCGCTTGTAGCAAAATCCAAGTGCATGGACTAGCTGCAATGCATTGCCATAACCCATTTATAAAAGATGCAACGGGGTCACACAGTCGATCCACAGCTGTTCAGCCTTTCAAAAGCTTATGGTACATAGCATTGCCTCGCCTATGCACAATACCATGCCAGAACTTGTTGCATCGTTTATAGTTCAGCCATGATACCATCTGAATCTCAGTTGTGCAGGACCGTGAAGATGTCCTCACTTGCTTGGTGACAGGAAACCTGCAACCCATTGGGTGGGCCAAGATGGAGGCGCTCGGCATCAAGCACCTGTTTAGTGAGCCATACTTTGGAGGGTTTGGCAGCGACTACTGCAATCCTGATAACTCAGATCAAAGCTGGAAGGATCGAGCTGAGCTGGTCAAGATAGCTGCAGAAAAGGCCCAAAAGCATTTTCCAGGTATGCTTCAGAACTTAACTGCCCGTCGTCACACATGCAAGAGTGACAATGGGCAATACACTGCTGTCCTGAGACGCAGGTCAGTCAACCTCAACATTTGGCATGCTGAGTCTACTTTGTCTTAGGGCTGTAGGGGTGTGAGGCATGTGGAGTCCAGATTGCAAATGGTAACAGGGACGTTCTTGATGCGCAGTATCTGAAAGACCTGTTGCAAGTGGGCTATGTCGATCTGCACAATGCAACAAGTGGTTTTGCTTGCACCATTGGCTGCTTCCCAGGTTGGGCATGTTTGCTGCTGGAATGCGCCAGGGTGCTTATGCTGAGCCCTTCCAGCATAAACTCTTGCCGTGCAGTCTCAAGTCATTGGTCGTCTTCAATCATACGGACTGTGCATCACGTTCCTGTGTTGCACACATGCAGGGGCGCAGTTCAAGGCCAAATGGCATGTGGGTGACACCCCAATGGATGTACAAGCAGCTCAGGGTGGACATGCCAAGGCACTTGGGGTCCTGACCGGTGTCTACAGTCGACAGGATCTTGAGGGATGTGGTGCAGGTCAGTCTGGGTTTTGTGTGCGCTCTACATGCCAGGTGCATGATTTTGATGAAGGACAACTTGTCATTGCATGAGTGGCATGGTATATTTCAAGCGCAGCTTGGTCTGCCATCATCAAGTGTTTGCAATGCAAAAGCCCACAGTGCTGTGCATGGCTTGCAGAATCTATCACACTGGAGAACTTAGAAGATGTCCCAGCAGTGTTGAAAGCTTTAAACCTATAGCTGGCCAGCCTGCGGCCAGCACATAAGCAAGCAGGATACAGCCAAGGTCCATGCAATACGCATGGTACCATTTGACTTATGCGAAACCCTAGAATTATTGGCAGCCTCTAGTCTGGCAAAGCTTCCAAGCAATGCAAGCTTTTGGAAGGGTTTCATCAATAAAAGATCATCATGATCAGTGATGAACAATCGAACAAACTTGTTCACATGCTGACATTGTATCAATTATCAGATGTCAAGGCATCATGTGTTTATGTGTTGTTAGAAGCCACAGCAGCTCATTTTAACTCAAGATAGGGCTGGTGGTGCATGCAAGCAAAGTCACTGTGTCATTAAGGTCTTGAGGTGCAGCAATGACAACGCCCCCTTGTAATACTGCATGACAATGCAGTGTCGGAACCACATATCTTATTTGTCAGCAATTTCACGAAAGAAGAGCTCATTCATTCATTCAATAGACTTAGAAGTAGATGGGTTCAAATATGCCCAACAGATTTAATCAAAGTCATGGAATTTTCTCAAGCACTTGTGACAACACTGAGCAGACTCCTGTTCGTCTTCTGCTTCCTTGGACCCACCGGTGTGCTAATGTTCTGTTGGGGTTGTTGCATGTACATACCACCATTGGTTTAGACCTTTTAGCCAGCATAGGCGGTATTGTCAGCTGCCTGTTTCTGGTAGGCGCATGCAGCGGTTTCTTCAGTTTAGGCTGGGCTC